>Ga0116191_1001065_pt1 | contig 22736 bp, 29 predicted proteins | sample AD_UKC111_MetaG_FD_89897 | JGI IMG/M metagenome (GOLD analysis project Ga0116191, IMG submission 89897) | Active sludge microbial communities of municipal wastewater-treating anaerobic digesters from Hong Kong - AD_UKC111_MetaG | ecosystem: Engineered > Bioreactor > Anaerobic > Digestate... | reverse complement strand
CTATTGCTAATTGGGGAACCAAGTGGAACAGCTATGGCTATGATACCGAGTATACCTCAAAAGAATTTGATGGCGAGCATATCGAATTCCAAACCGCATGGAGCTATCCTGACCCAATCATTGCAGCCTTGGCTAAGCGGTACCCTAATCTCAGCTTTGAGGTGAAATGGGCAGATGAGGACTTCGGCTACAATGTCGGACGCAAAGAATTTGAAAACGGCGAGGAAATATTCAGCCATACCCCTCCCGGCGGTTCCAAGGAAGCACTGGAACTGGCCGCAGAGGTTCACGGATGGGATCTGGCTGAGGAAGGTTATCTTTATAACGAAAAAACCGGCGAATATGAATACCATAATCCAAATGAGTCGATGTCACTGAAAATGTAAGTGATGATCGGCTCTTTTCTTTTTCCGAGGGAGGTGATGGAATATCAATAGCTTTATCAGCTGGGTGGGCGGTAAAAAAGCCCTCCGCAATATTATTTATCGGCTCTTCCCCAAGGATTTCGGCAGATACATTGAAGTCTTTGGCGGCGGGGGCTGGGTTCTGTTCGGCAGGCCTCCTGACTGTAAGGGTATGGAAGTCTACAACGACTTCAATGGCAACCTGACCAACCTATTCTACTGCGTAAAGAACAGGCCGCTGGCGTTCCTCAAGCAGCTGGGCTTCCTGCCCCTTAACTCACGATATGAATTCAATGTACTGCGCCAGTTCTTTGAAAAGGATGAATTCGATACCGAATATCTGCAGGAAGAACTGGAGCTGGCGCAGCATAACCTCCCGCCGCCTGCATTTGAGGAACTTAAGGCCATCCTGCTGGAGCAGGCCGAGCCAAGCGATGTGTGGCGGGCGGCTGCATTTTTCAAGCTCATCCGCTACAGCTACGGCAGCGGCTGCACCTCATACGGCTGCCAGCCCTTTGATATCAGAAAGGTATTCGCCGTTATATGGGAGGCATCAAGGCGACTTGCAAACACGGTGGTGGAAAATAAGGACTTTGAGGCGTTGATCCGGCAGTATGACCGTGATGATGCCTTTTTTTATTGTGATCCGCCCTATTACATGACCGAGGGACATTATGCGGTGGAGTTTCTCAAAACCGACCACCAGCGGCTCCGGGATACGCTGGCAGGTTGCAAAGGAAAATGGATGGTTTCCTACAACGACTGCGAATTCATCCGGGAACTGTATCAGGATTACACCATCACTCCGGTCACCCGCCTGAACAATCTGGCGCAGCGGTATGACGGAGGCTGCGAGTACCCGGAAGTTATCATTACCAACTACGACCCCAAGGAACGGGAAAATGATATGTTCCAGATGAATTTGTTTGACCTTTGTTTTGGAGGTGAGGGTGAAAATGACAGCGATTGAGAAAATGAGATGGGCAAAAGCCATGCTGGAGGAAGAAAGCGGCGGTATCTATCAGTTTGTGGTAGGCAATGTGAATGACGACCTGTATTTGCGATGCGGGGATCGTGCCAACGCAGGGCTGCATCTGACCGTGCAGCAAAACAGAAAAACCGGCAACTATGACTGTATTTTCAAGGGATACATCCGCACGAGCAGCGGCTATCACAACGCCAAAGGCATACAGAAGCTGGCTGACGAGTACAAGCAGGCCGCATATTTTCTCCGAGAAATGGAGATCGCCAATATCTCCCTGACCGAGGATGAGCTTCGCACCTTTGTGGCTGAGCTGAAATCGGTAGATGAACAACAAATCAACGCCCCGCAGATGGGGATGTAAAGGAGGCTTACACTATGAAAATCATTGAAACCAAGGGCAGGATTGCCGATAACGGCAGCATCGTCCTGCCGCCCGGTGTTTTGGAAACCATGTGCGTCACTGCTGGTGATACCGTGCATCTGGCGTACCTGTCCCATCACCCGGTAAAGGAGATCAACAGCTACGGGGAGTTTTTTCTCACCAAGGACGGTATCGACCATGTAACCGAACCGGTGGAAGCGCCGGAATCGGCAGAGCTATCGGTGCCTCATGTGCTTTTGGAGGCGGCAGGGATTCCGCTGGATGACGATCTGGACATCCGCTGTGAGGACGGCGCTATCATCATCGGCAGTGCCGATCCCGTAAAGCAGCTGCCGCCCCAGCTCATGGAACTGTTTGACAGCCTCGGCGTGAACCATGACACCATCTGCTGTGTGCTGGAGGGAGGTGGGGAGGATGAAGAATAAACCTATCTACAAGCTGATGGACGGCAAAGGCCGTGTGCTGATTCCCAAGGAGCTGCGCACCGCCAGCGGCATGGATTACGGCGATATCGTGCGCCTTAATATATCCAACGGCATGGTCAGTGTACAAAAGGTGGATATCATCGAAATCGGCGATCAGTCTCCGGAGGCGGTGGAGGCCTATGTCCGTGCGGCATTTAAGACCATGCCGGACGATACAAGACTCTCCCTCATTTCCGACCTGACTGCCCTGCTGCAGCAGAAAAAGGAGGGCTAACGGATGGAAAGGAAATCTCTATTTACTGACAAAGACTGTTCGGCAACAGGCTTAAACTGCAGCATTCATGGGAAAGTTGTTGTATTGAGTCAGGACAATCCGGAACGGCAGCTGTACTTTTGCCTCTGCGGAAACGGAGCTGGTGCCAATCCAAGCGGCTGTGCTGTCTTTTTAGTATCGCTCCGTACCGGGGAGTTTGCCCTGAAAAAACGCAGTGAAGTCATCGGCATACTGAAGCCGGAGCTTCTGCCAGACAGCGCCAAGCTTCAGCTCTCTCAAATCAGACCGGTGGGAGCGCTGGATTTAAAGAATTATGAGCCAAAATACAGCGGCTACAGCTTTCTGCCCGATGGCCGCTATGCTTCCGGCGTGTGGCTCTGCACCGAACAGGAAGCGCTGGATTATGTGGAGATGCAGAAGCCTTACCAGCATCGCATCATGATCTGCGACCGGGATGATTTTTGTGTGATGGAGCTACAGGAGGGCAGGCTTCTCCATCCCACAGAGGAAGCAATAGAGGCCTTCCGGCAGGCGTCGGGGAACGGGGGTCTTACTATGACGTAAAGGAGGCACAAGCTCATGCGAAATATCCGGATGGAAAAGGATATCATCTTGTACTACGGCAACCCTGCCGGTTATGTCAGCGGCGACAAGGCGGTGGTTGATCCCCTGTTCGAATCAGAGGAACTGAAAGCCTTTCTTAGCCGCCAAAAGGATATCAGCGAGGTGAAATGGACGGACGGCATATACGACCGTCTTGTGAATGGTCAGCGGGATAACCAGGAACTTACCCTGCTGAAAAGCTGCCGTGTATGGCAGCTAAAGCCCGAATCGGATCTCCGGATGCGCTTCATCAGCCTTGCGGATTTCTGCAAGAAGTTCGGCGAACCCAAAATATCCGATTACCAGACAGTCTATGACGGCGAGGTAGAAACCAACGATCTGGAGGCGCTCTACACCAAATTCAATACAGCTCACCCTCCCGGTTATGTAGGGCATTCCCTGTCCATGTCAGATGTGCTGGAGCTGTACGATGAAAACGGTAGCAGCTTCTACTACTGCGACCGCTTCGGCTTTCAGGAAATCGGCTTTGCACCACCGGCGCAGAGCCAAACCATGCAGCTCTAAAGGGGCTGTTTTTTATTATCAAAATGCGAAAGGAGAAAGAAATCATGCCTGATGTAGATGTAAAAATTAATTCCATGTACCCGCCAGGTACCAGCGGCAACATCCGTGCCTACGCTTCAGCAACGGTGGACGGCTGTCTCGGCATCCGGGGCATCAAGGTGGTGGAGGGAGGCCGTGACGGTCTCTTTGTTTCCATGCCAAGCCGCAAGACCGAAAACGGCTACAAGGAAATCTGCTTCCCCGTGACCAAGGAGTTCCGAGAACAGCTCCACAAGGCAGTACTGGACAGCTACCAGCAGGCCGTATCCATGAACCAAGCCTCGGTGCAGCCGCAAGAAGCTGCACCAGAACAGTCCCAGCCGCCCATGCAGATGGGCGGTATGTAAATACCCCGTCAACCCAATAACAAAAACATTTTGGAGGTAAAATACCATGAAAAAAATAATGAACAAGATTACCTATAAGGCGAATATGCTGGCAGTCAGGGCAAGAACGCCGCTCACCAACAACCGTGGGGAGGGCTTCGTAGATACAGCCATTAAGATTTTAATGGCTGTGGTCATCGGTGCTCTGGTGCTGGCCGGATTGTATCTGCTCTTCGACCAGACCGTGCTACCCACCCTCACCCAGCGTATCAAAGAAATGTTCAACTATGCCGGATAAGCTGGCCGCTGCGCAAGCGGTCTTTTTTATTGCCCTATTGTGTTCGGCATCGGCGATTGACTTTGCGAAACGCATTATTCCCAACTGGCTTAGTATCGCTATTGCCACTATTTCCATATTGGATTTTACACCAGTTAAAATGCTGGGAATCCTTGTTGCCCTGCCGTTTTTAGTGGCAGCAATATTCTGTGGTGGCATGGGCGGCGGCGATATCAAGCTGATGGCGGCCTGCGGTCTTGTGCTGGGGCTTCCAAAAGGATTGCTTGCGGCAACTGCAGGATTAAGCCTGCTGCTGCTCTACGTGGTAGTGTATCGGATTTTTTGCAAGGTGCAAAGACGGGAGGCGCAAAACGCCTTCCCTCTTGCACCTTTTTTATCGGCGGGCTGTCTGCTCGCTTACTTCATTTAAGGGAGGAAATCAAACCATGAGTTTTTTTAAGAATAGAACGGTTATTGGCGTGATTTGCATTGTGCTGTCCTTGCTGATCTGCTTTGCCGTAACGCCGCTGTTTAACCAGAGCATCAGCCAGAAAACTGAGATCGTGCGGGTGACCAAGCCCATCAAAATAGGGGAAGCCATCACCAAAGACATGGTGCAAACCGTGGAGGTGGGCGGCTACAATCTGCCGGAGGATGTGGTCAGGCATACGGATACGGTGATCGGCAAATTTGCCTCCGCTGATTTGGTGTCGGGAGATTATATAATCGGCTCCAAAATCGCTGATGCCCCTGCTGCGGAAAACGCCTATCTCTACAACCTGACCGGAGAAAAACAGGCCATTTCCATATCGGTCAAGAGCTTTGCCGCAGGGCTGTCCGGCAAACTGGTTTCCGGGGATATTGTGTCCATCGTTGCTCCAGATTACAAAAAACAGGGTGTAACGGTCATTCCGCCGGAGCTGCAGTATGTGGAGGTCATCGCTGTCACCGCAGGCAGCGGATATGATGCCAACACCGGAGAACAGAAAAAGGATAAGGATGAAAAGGAACTTCCTGCTACTGTCACCCTGCTGGTTACCCCGGAACAGAGCAAAATCCTTGCCGAGCTGGAAGCAGACGGAACCCTTCATGTGTCCCTCGTTTACCGTGGCAGCAAGGAAAATGCGGCAAAGTTTACCGAGGCGCAGGACTTGGTGCTTTCCAAGCTATATCCCGATAAGCTGGAAACTCAGGAAAGCGAGGATAACAGCCAGCCGGAATCACCTGCGAATACACCGGTGGAAAGCGAGGCTGAGTAAATGCTGAACTTCAAAAAAGGCGGTCTGTTCAGTCGCAAGGACAATATAGAGCCTCCGGAGGTAGAACCGGATAACGCCGCACAGGTACTGGCGGTTTGGGGCAGCCCCGGCTGCGGCAAGACCACGGTGGCGGTCAAACTGGCGAAATATCTGGCAGACAGAAAGAAGAATGTAGTGCTGCTTTTATGCGACTGCACCACGCCAATGCTTCCCTGCATCTGCCCGCCCGGAGATTTGGAGGGCGACCACTCGCTGGGAAGCATTCTTGCTGCCAATTCCATTACCGAATCGCTGGTGAAAAACAACTGCAATACCCATAAGCGGATGAGCCATCTGGCGGTCATCGGTCTGCAAAAGGGAGAAAACGAAAACTGCTATCCTCCCGTTACACCGGCTCTGATAAAACAGCTTATCGAAGTGCTGCGTGGTATGGAAAGCTATGTGGTTATCGATTGCGGTAGCTCCATCTACTTTGACGAACTGTCCACCATCTCCATTCTGGAGGCCGATGCGGTGCTGCGGCTCATAAACTGCGATTTGAAATCGGTCAGCTACCTGTCCAGCCAGCAGGAGTATCTGCGGATGGCCGGGTTTGACTTTGATAAGATGTATAAGGCAGTCAGTAATGTAAAATCCAATGAAGCCAGTCAAAACATGGAACAGGTGCTGGGCAATGCTGTGTTTACCCTTCCTCACTCCCCGGAACTGGAGGCTCAGGTGCTGGCCGGAAACCTATTCGCTGATTTGTCCCTGAAAGACAGTCGGGGCTTTCGCAGAGAAATCGAAAAAATCGCAAAGGAGGTGTTCGAGATATGAGCAGGCATAACCTGTTTTTTACACCGGAGCAGGAAACCGGGGATTTTCACAGTGTGCTGCAAAAGGTGCAAGGGCATATCGCCGGGCAGCACAGCGAACTGCTATCAGACGGCAACGCTGCCGAAGCCAAGGCGCATATCAAGCGGTATATCGCCAAGTTTGTGCAGGACAGCCGTATGGCGGTAAAAGACATGACACAGCAGCAACTGGTGGATGCGCTCTACACGGAAATGGCCGAATATTCCTTTCTTACCAAGTACATCTTTGCGGACGGAATTGAAGAAATCGACATCAACAGCTGGCGAGATATTGAAATCCAGTACGCCGGTGGGCGCTGTGAGAAATTGGAGGAACACTTCGACAGCCCCCAACACTGTATCAATGTGCTGCGCCGGATGCTTCACGTGTCCGGTACCATTCTGGATGACCAATCCCCTCTGGTGGTCGGTACTCTTGCAGAAAACATCCGTATTGCTGTTATGAAAAGCCCCATTGTGGATGCCAGCGTAGGCGCTGCCGCCTCCATCCGTATCGTCAACCCCAATAACATGGAGAAAGAGGATTTTATAAACGGTGGTACGGCAACCGCTGAAATGCTGGATTTGCTCTCGGAGTTCATCCGCTACGGGATTTCGGTGTGTATTGCCGGGGCTACCAGCAGTGGTAAAACTACTGTGGCAGGATGGCTGCTCACCACCATCCCTGATAACAAGCGCATCTTTACCATTGAAAACGGCAGCCGGGAGCTTTCCCTCATCCGTGAAAAGGACGGCAGGGTCACCAATTCCGTAGTGCATACACTCACCCGCAACAGTGAGAACGAGCTGTACCGCATTGAGCAGATTGATCTTGTGGATATCTCCCTGCGCTTTAATCCGGATATCATCGTGGTCGGCGAAATGCGTGGTGCGGAGGCTAATGCTGCACAGGAAGTAGCCCGCACCGGTGTGGCTGTGGTTACCACCATCCACTCCAATTCCTGCGAATCCACCTACCGCCGTATGGTTTCCCTGTGTAAGCGGGCTGTGGATATGTCGGATGAAACCCTCATGGGCTATGTGACCGAGGCCTATCCCATTATCGTGTTCTGCAAACAGCTGGAAAACAAGCAGCGCAGGCTCATGGAAATCATGGAGTGCGAAATCCTGCCGGACAACAGCCGCCATTACCGCACCCTGTTCCGGTACGAGATTACCGAAAACCGCTATGAAAACAATCAATTTTATATTACCGGACACCATGTAACAGTCAATCCCATATCCGACAGCCTATGTAAACGGCTGTTAGAGAATGGTATGCCGCAGGAACGCATCAATCTTCTTAAGAAAGGGGGGCAAATATCCGCATGACAACCATTCAACTGCTGGCCTGCATCGGTATGATTACAGGCTTTTTTCTACTCATTGGCTTAAAGCCGATGGAATTCACCGATGGGCTGTTTTCCTTTCTCACCAAAGAAAAGAAATCCATCAAGGATGAGATCAAAGCGGCACAGCGCTGCCAAAAGCCGGGATTTCTGAAACAGCAAATTCATATGGCTCAGGAGGTGCTGGCCATGACCGGCAGGAGCAATCGCTTTTCTCTGATTTGCGCCTGCTCTTTACTACTGTTTGCCATCGGTGCCGCTATCGCCATTGTAATGGGCAACTTCTTTCTGGCTCCGGTGATGGCTGTGGGCTTTATGATGTTGCCCTTTTGGTATGTGCAGCTTACCGCCAGCCATTTTAAAAAGGATATCGCAGCCGAGCTGGAAACGGCTCTCTCCATTGTCACCACAGCCTACCTGAGAAGTGAAAATATATTGACTGCTGTGGAGGAAAACATCCACTATCTGAACCCGCCGGTGCATCAGGTGTTTAAGGATTTTGTCCTGCGGGTCAAGCTGATTGATCCCGATGTGCTGGAGGCCATCAAGGTGCTGCGCACCAAAATCGACAACGAAGTATTCCGTGAATGGTGTGATGCCCTATGTGACTGCCAGCATGACCGTAGCCTGAAAAGTACCCTGACTCCCATCGTTTCAAAACTCAGTGATATTCGGATTGTGAACGGCGATCTGGAATACCTTGTGTTTGAACCCCGCAAGGAATTTATCATCATGGTCATCTTTGTCATCGGCAATGTTCCCCTCATGTATCTCCTGAACAAAAGCTGGTATGACACGCTGATGCATACTTCGTTGGGGCAGATTATCCTGGCTATCAGCGCTGCCCTTATCTTTGTTTCTACGGCTTGTGTCATTAAGCTGACAAAACCAATCGAGTACAGGAGGTGACGAGGATGGGATTACTGTTTTTATTTGGAGTCACCTTAGCGGCGGGGCTGTTCTTTGTCTTTTTGGATGTGCTGCGCCTACCGTACCTCAGCACCGCCAAGGCCATGCTGAACACCACAAGAGCAGAGAAAAAAGCAGCAAGGAGCTTGGAAACCTATCTCATGACTTGGGCGGTAAAGCTCTCTAAATATATCCGCATGGACGAATACCGTAAACATCGGCTGAAAAATGTGCTGAAAGCCACCGGTATGAATATGGAGCCGGAGGTTTATCAAGCCTATGCGCTGGTGAAATCCGGCGTAATTCTGCTGATGGCAATCCCTGCGGGCTTTATTTTCCCTTTGCTGGTGCCGGTGGTGGTGTTCCTTGCGGTCATGGTGTACTTTAAGGAAACTAAAAAGGCAGATGAAAGGCTGTCCGCAAAGCGAGCCTCCGTAGAAAAGGAGCTGCCCCGTTTTGTTGCCAACATCGAACAGGAGCTAAAAGCCTCCCGTGATGTGCTGGCCATCGTAGAAAACTACAAGAAAAACGCTGGGGAAGCCTTTGCCGGGGAGCTGACCATGCTGGCTGCGGATATGCGCTCCTCCAGCTACGAAGCTGCCCTTACCCGGTTTGAGGCAAGGCTCAATTCGCCCATGCTCTCGGACGTGGTGCGAGGCCTTATCGGTGTACTGCGTGGGGATGACAGCACGGTGTATTTTCAGATGCTGGCGCATGATTTCAAACAGCTGGAGTTGCAGCGCCTAAAAAGCGAGGCGCAAAAGATACCGCCGAAAATCCGTGTGTTTTCCTTTCTCATGCTGATGTGTTTCCTGTTCACCTATCTGGCCATCATTGCCTATGAGATCATCAAATCCCTCGGCGGAATGTTTTAGGGAGGGGTGAGTATGAAGAAAATTCTAAAATCCAAACGTGGCGAGGGCTACATTGATGTGTGTGTCCTCGTCCTCTGCGCCATGCTGGTCATTGCGCTGGCTGTACAGGTTCTGCCTGTGTTTATCGCCAAAAACCAACTGAATACCTACGCCACTGAGCTGTGCCGGGAAGCGGAAATCTCCGGCAGGGTGGGCAGCGAAACCAGCCGCCGTGCTGCAGTTCTCACTGAACAAACTGGATTGAGTCCCCGAATTTCATGGTCAAAGACTGGCAATATCCAGCTGAATGAGGATATCACCGTCACCCTCACCTTAGAGAAAAACATCGGTCTGTTCGGCGGGTTCGGTTCCTTTCCCATTACCCTGCGCTCCGAGGCCTCTGGCAAAAGCGAGGTGTATCACAAATGACCAAGCTAAGACACATTCTCAAGGATAAGTCTGGGAACGGGTTCCCTTTGGTAATAGCCATTACACTGGCGCTTGTGATTATACTGTGCGGTGTGATGGAATTCTTTCGGCTAAATATCATCGCCAGCGGCGTAAAGGAAACCCTGCAGGATGCCATCATTGTCACTGTCAACGACAACTATGCCGATGTATATCACGGTGTTCGGGAGGGATATAGCGGCGGCTATCAGCCGGACGGTTCCTCTTTTTCCTACAGCGTGAATACTGGCGATATCTACGGCTACATGGACGATATCCTTGGAATGGAGGAAGTCAGCGGCAGCCATGTAAAATATGCCGGGGATGTTTTAGAGTATAAGCTCTCCGGCTTAGATGTCACCATCCGCAATGCGCCACTGGCTCCTTCCTCCCCCAAAAACGCACAGCGCTTTGAAGCGGATGCTGTGATCTGGCTGGAGGTTCCCCTTTACTTTGGCGGCAAGGAGCTGGCTCCCATGAAAATCAAGCTCAAGGTTCAGGCGGGATATACCGAGGTGTTTTAACTGTTCAGGAAAGCATCTGGACTTCTGGAAAAAATTATAGTATGGTGAGAAATACAAAGAGGTAACACTTTACACTTCTCAAAGGAGGTTTTCAATATGAATGATAAAATCAAAAGGAGACTTGCCATTGCAGGCGCTTTGGTGATTAGCATTGCGCTTGTGATTGCCATCGGAATGCAGTTTACCAAGGAACCTGCCAAGCCGGATGCTTCTTCACAAGAGCCGGTCAGCTCTTCGGATGTGGCTCCTGATATACAGAAAAATACAGAGAAAAAAGAGGTCGTGGTTTCCCCGCAGCTCACATCAGAGCCGGAAAGCTCGGAAACGCTGCCGCCTCAGACCGATTTGCCGGAGCAAAAACTCCAGCCCGATCCGGTAAAGCCGGAAACCCCAGCAAAACCTGAGCTGCCAAAGGATGCGGATACCAAAAACCCATCCAAGCCTCCAGAATATAAGCCAGAGGCTACAGAAAAGAAACCGCCTTCTTCCGAAAGCAAGCCGCAGAGCGGCGGTGGATTGCCAGGATTTGATAATGTACCGGACGGCGGTGCCAATCAGGGAGAATACCTCGATGATATGTACGAAAACGGCAATAAGATCGGTGAAATGGATTAAAACAAAAATATTTGCATCAAAAGTACGGTTTATACCGTGCTTTTTTTGTTGCGGAAAGGAGGAAATATGAAACGGTTATTTTCCGTTTTTCTAATGATATCTTTAATTTTCTGTCTGCTTTCTCCTGTTTCCGTTTATGCCGTAGGCGATGGAAACGTGGATGGCGGCGGTGGAGGCATGGGAGATGGTACCAGCACCAACTCATGGACTCCGGGCAATGAAGGTGTGCGGGTAACGGTGGTTCGAGCAAGTGATCATGCGGTGGTCACTACACCGATTGATTTGACAAACAAGGCACCTTCCTCCGGGATTTATCATTTCGGAAAGGTCAGCAAAATACAATATAGCGGCGGCAGAGATCTATCTCCTGCAAAAGGTGGGTACACCTTTAAGAATCCGGCACAGACGATACCCCGCATTATAAGTACCAATGGCAGCAACAACATTGCCGCCATCAAAAGCTATTTTACTGATGAACAGGTCATTCGTTCTATTGCAGCTACAGTTGGAATGGATTTTGATACCTTAATCGGCGGCGAGTACAAGCTGCTTTTGGAACCCATAGCCTATTATAAATTTGAGGGTGTTATGATTGCCACTACAGCTACGGAAGCCGCCATGTATGACGAACAGGTAAACGGTCTTCTGAGAAAGAGAATGGTATCTCTTTCCCATAAAAATCTGCCCCTTGCCATGTTTTTAGAGGTAGCGGATCTTGGCTACCCGGCATGGTCAGGAAGCCGGAGCAAAGCTGCATCCAATGCAGATATTAAGGCGGCTCTTGGCCTTGGTATCGTGCGATTTAAGGATATGCCCGGCGAGTCGCCGGAGGTTTCCGTGTACGATTACGAGTATCGGGTCAACACCGAAGTCATCACAGCGGTGACGGTCAGCGGCGGTCAGAGCGATCCGGATCATCCGGTATCAGCGACCTTTTATGTGAATGGCAGAAGCTATCGGGTCAGCAATATCTATTATCCCGATGGCGACAGTCAGCTGGCGTGGATACGCTGGACAACACCAAGTACGCCGCAGCAGATGACCATCACGGTTTCTGTGTCTGGAGGCGGCAGCTCCAGCAAGGCGACAATTAATATAAATATCGTTGACCTTGATAAGAATTCGCCGCCAAATCCTGTGGCCGATGATCGCAATGATAGCTTTAGAAAGTCCGCTGTTCCAAACAATCCGCAGCAGACTTCTGCCAGCTGGACGGTGTGGCGGCCTTGGTGGCAGGAGTATTGGGTATGGCACAGTGACTGGAACTGGTACAGTGATGGTGAGGGCGGCGGTCATTGGGAGGATGACGGTGAATGGGTCGATGAGGGCTGGTGGGAGTTTGACCTTGACCGGTATCAGGCCAGCCTTTCGGCAAGTATGGCAATCCAGCCGGATGACAAAAGCCCCACCGCCAGCGGAAAGGCCATGAAGTCCGGCTACGGCATCAATCAGACAGTTTCTGCCAGAGTCAGTACAAACCAGTCCTCGGCGGTAACTGGGGCGCAGAGTGCGGTGACCTACTTCCCGGAATTCGGGTATCAAACCTACTGGAGGCTGCTGGAACGCATGAGTTCCGGCTACAGCACCCGGTTTGAGTTTCAGAAGAATCCATACAGCACCTACAATCGCAGAACGCATTTTTCACCGATTTGGTTCCCGGACGGAAAATATGAACCGTACACATGGCTGATTGACTGCTGGTCACCCGCTGGGATGCTTTCAATAAACCTCACGGACAGCGTAACCGTCCGGGATAATTTGTGGAGCGACTGGCACATTGCGCCTCAGAAACCCAATTAAAAACAGAGAAAAAAACAAGGCCGCAGCGAACCGAAAGCTGCGGCCTTGCCATTCTCAACCCTATGAAGAAAGGTGGAAAATCAATGAAATCGAAACGAATTGCAATGCTTCTGTGCATGGTTCTGCTTCTGTGCCTGCTGTTCAGCACAACAGCCTATGCAGCGGGAACTGGCGATGTGGCCGGGGCGATTGAGGGAACATGGAAAGATGCCTCCAGCCAGATAAAGGCGGTGGTCAACAAGGTGGTGTTCCCCGCCATCGACCTGATTCTGGCGGTGTTTTTCTTCGCCAAATTGGGTACGGCATATTTTGATTATCGAAAACATGGACAGTTCGAATGGGCGGCTCCGGCCATCCTGTTTGCCTGTTTGGTGTTCACGCTGACAGCTCCATTATATATCTGGACGATACTCGGATTATAGGTAAAGCAAGAGCCGTTGCACCTTTCAGGAATACAACGGCTCAATATTAGTTTTTTACCATACAAACAGGAAGTTCGCAGGCGCATTCATTTCTTTTCAGTTGCCTGGTCAGATGTGCGGTATCGCTATATTTGGCGTATTTCAAAGTCTTAAACACCCGCTGAACCTCCTTTGTCTAACAGCTTTCTATAGGTTGCATCGACAAGAGCAGCGCCCAAAGGCGCGGTGATTAGAATGGAGAGCACTGCAACGGTAAGAACAATGTCACCACAAGCAAGCCCCATCGCAAGAGGCAAGCCGCCAATGGCGGCCTGCACCGTGGCTTTTGGCATATAGGCTAGAGCAGTGAAAATACGTTCTTTCTTATTTAGTGAGGTTTTAATAAGGCAAGCAAACACACCAACCATACGGAAAACCAGTACACAGAAAATAAGTGCTACGGCGGTAAGTCCAGCTTTCAGCGCATAGCTGATATTGACCGTTGCACCGACCAAGACGAAAAGTAAAACTTCTGCACAAACCCATAGCTTTGAAAATTTCCCCGACAACCTCTTGGAAACCTCATGCTTTCTCTGCTGCAAGGTTGCGCCCATTGCCATGACCGCAAGCAGTCCTGAAAAGCCAATTACATCTGTTAGGCTATGCTCCACTGTTACCAACAAAAAGGAAATGGACAGGATAATTATCACCTTGCCACTGTCACGAATACGCAATTTAGAAAACAACAATGCAAGAAAAAGTCCTGTGACAATGCCCCCAAGTAACCCAAATACAATAGAGGTCGGAATGGATAAAAAACTCATGGGTGTGATATTGTCACCCTTAGCCAAGCCTGTAACTGCCGTGAAAAGGACGATAACAAAAACATCGTCCACCGATGCCCCTGCCATAATCATCTGCGGAATGCTTTTACTTTTGCCATAGTCGCTTTCCATCAGCTTCAGCATTTTTGGCACGATGACCGCAGGTGAAACAGCAGCAATCACAGTTCCCATAATAGCGGCTTCAAGGCGTGTAATGCCCAGAAACATGGGGGCGAATATCAGCATCCCCACTATTTCAAAACAGGCAGGGACAAAGCACATGAGAATGGCGGGGCGTCCCACACGCTTTAAGTCATTAATGTCCAAGTTCAATCCTGCCCGTGTCAGAATGATGATAAGTGCAATTTGCCTTAAATCCGTTGATATGTTCAGAATGGTCGGGTCAAGCAGATTTAAGACATAAGGGCCGAGTAAAATACCCGTCAGCAGCATACCCAACAAGCTGGGTAGCTTTAGCTTTTGAAAAATACCCCCGAGTGCCATGCCGCATAGAAAAACCAGTGCAAGTGATAGTAACATGAAGTTCTCTCCTTTTCTTTCGCAACGCATAAAAAAGCTGATGCGTCTGCGATTACCTAAAATCACAGAAGTCATCAGCTATAAAAGCGGTTTTGGAATTAACCACGGGAGAACTTCATTCCCATTAAATAATTCTACCATATCAAAGCAATTTTTTCAATATGAATTTATTTCCAGACTGGAACTTTTTTAAAAACAAGAATTGAATAGTAAAAAATCAGAAACTATTCACCATCCTATTGCAAGGATACTTTGGCAAGTGCTGGGGATGTAACTGTAAAGGTAAATATTTATTCCTCCGACTTATCTGTCAGGCGCAGTGGTGTCTCGTCTGCATCCATATATGTTTCCTCGCACTCCTGCTGGACAGTGCGCATCATACAAGCGGCCTGAGAAATGAGCTTCTCAGCATCGGTTACTGCATTAAACATTTTATAATAGAGTTTTTTGTAATCAGCCACACAAGTACCTCCTTTAACATTATTTCGGCGGCCTCCGTTGTGTGGTATTAAAGCTCTGAAAAAGCGGATTGTCAAGTCATAAATCAGAGAACAAAAACCAACCAGTGCTTGGGAGGTAGCGGAGGTTATGAAAGAGGTGAAATTCAAATGTTCATATGGGATTTTGTCGCCGACACTGTCCTCGGTCAGATTGTGGATTGGATCTACGGTCAGATCGTGGGCTTTCTCGGCGACTTTTTTATGCAGATGGGAAATATGGGAGCCGACCTGTTCGAAATGAGCTGGGTACAGTCCATCGTGCTGTTCTTTTCCTATCTGGCTTGGGCGTTATATGGCGTAGGGCTTGTGGTGGCCGCCTTTGAATGCGGGATTGAGTATCAGTCTGGCAGAGGCAGTATCAAGGATACCGCCCTCAACGCCATCAAGGGATTTATGGCTGTGGGGCTGTTCACCACGGTACCGGTGGAACTGTATAAGCTATCGGTGTCTTTGCAAGGCAGCTTCACTGCTGGGATTACCGGCCTTGGAACCGACTTCGGCACAGTAGCCCAAGGCATCATCGCTTCCCTGCAGGATGCAGGTAATCTGGAGCAGGCCATGACCAGCAACGTGTTCGGCGGCTTGAAAGCGATCACCAGTCCCATCATGATGATCTTTATATTAATCCTGATGGGATATGCGGTCATTAAGGTATTCTTTGCCAACCTGAAGCGAGGCGGTATCCTGCTCATTCATATTGCCGTGGGGAGCCTGTATATGTTTAGTGTTCCCCGTGGATATATTGACGGCTTTGTATCGTGGAGCAAGCAGGTCATCGGCCTGTGCCTTACGGCATTTCTACAGGCAACGGTGCTGATTGCCGGACTCATGGTGGTAAAAGACAATGCTCTGCTGGGTCTTGGACTGATGCTGGCTGCCGGTGAAATTCCGCGCATTGCCGGTCAGTTCGGACTGGATACGTCAACCAAAGCCAACCTCATGAGTACCATGTATGCGGCACAGACCGCAGTGAATATGACTAAAACGGTAGTACAGGCGGTGGCGAAATGAACGAGAATAAACTGGTCTATATCTGTTCGCCATACGCCGGTGATATGCAAAATAATGTCGAATTTGCAAAGGCAGCCTGCCGCTATGCAATGGAGCAGAATTGTACGCCTGTAGCTGTCCATCTTCTATATCCGCAGTTTTTAGACGATAACGATCCTGCCCAAAGAGAAGCTGGTCTTCGCATGGGGCATCGTGTGCTGAAGGCCTGTGATGAACTGTGGCTCTGCGGCAGCCGGATTTCCACCGGTATGGCGATGGAGCTTAAGGAAGCACAAAAGTTGGGTATCTCCGTCCGGGAAATATCCGCAGAACAAATCCAAGGAGGTTTTTCAATGAGCAAAAAATATGGAGTATGGGCGATGCGCAGCGCCGCTTCGGTATGCGGAGCTGCGCAAAGCTGGTGTAAGCATGGTGGTAAGCCTATCGAGTTTGACACGATGGAACAGGCAGAAAGCTATGCCAAGAAACTAAACGAATCCTGTTATTCCCCCAATGTGCAGTATGCCGCAAAAGAAATGGAACCGGAGCTAAACCAAGGCTCCGGTTTTTCCATACGGATGTAAAGGAGGATGTCTATGTATATCTACCCCGATCACTTAAGGGCTAAGGCGACCTTGTGGCTGTGGCAGCTGCGGGACATCGGCATCATCGGCGTGGCGCTGCTTCTCTCTGTGCTTGCGTTTTCCCAGCTGGGCTTTGTACCGCCCATCGTGCTGACCGCCGTTTATGCCTTTTTAACCATCCGATTTGAGGACACAAGCATTCTGGATTTTCTCCGGTATGCCTGTGCCTTTTTTATGACCAAGCAGCAATTCTATGAATGGAGGTACACGCCCAATGCGCAGGAATCATAAGGCAGAAGCAAAAAAACGAGCCTCCACCCGGCAGCTCATCGATACCAAAGAAATCACCGAGTACAGCCTGCAGACCTATGGGAATGGAGAGCTTGTGTATTTTATCATCAAGCCCAGCAATATATCGGTGCTGTCGGAGGCCAGCATCAGTACCCGCATCTATGCTTTAATGACGGTGCTGAAAGGTATTGCGGAGATTGAGATGCTGTGCCTGAACAGCCGGGAGAACTTCGAGGACAACAAGCGGTTTCTCCGCAGCCGCATAGAACAGGAGCAGAACCCTGTGGTGCGAAAGCTCTTGGAAAAAGACCTGTCTTTCCTTGACCGGATACAGGTGCAGATGGCCACCGCAAGGGAGTTTTTAATCCTGATCCGCCTGCGGAATGAAAAGGAAAAAGAGGTGTTCCCGTACCTGTCCCGCATTGAGAAGTCCCTGAAAGAACAGGGCTTCTCTGTAAAGCGAGCGGACAAGGAGGACATCAAACGCATCCTTGCGGTTTATTTTGAGCAGAATGTCACAACCGAGAAATTCGAGGATTTCGATGGTGAAAGGTGGGTGATTTTGAATGAGTGAGCAAATATAACGGGAAGCCAAGAGTTGTTTCTCAGCTTCCCGTTTTGCTCATTACTTCTCATACGTTCGAACATCACAACCAAATAGCCCAATCACCGTAATCAAAAGTACCGCTACCATGATATAGATTGCCGTCGATTTTCAGTTGCCTGAGAGCATCTCGCATACGGAACAAAATCTCTGGCTGAACATCCAAACTGTGATGAGCAGGAAATACTTTTTCCACGGGCAGCGCAGCAATCTTTTCAAGTGACGAGAGATATGCCTGCGGATCAGTGGACGGATAGTACGCAAATAGCGTGTCCTTATAGACAAGATCGCCGGTAAATAGGTATCCACGTTGTGGTTCCCAAAAACACAGATGCCCTGGAGAGTGTCCCGGCGTATGCAGCGCCGTGACTACTCGCCCACCCAGATCAATGGTGTCTCCGTCTTGCAGTACCCGTGTAGGCATTCCCTGGAAGAACTTATAAGTGTTGACGTCATACCCTTTCGGCAAATCACAGCGATCTATGACCATGCCCCGGATAGTATCTATCGTCAGCGGAAATTCACCGTTCAACCAGTTTAGTTCCGCCTCATGTGCGTAGAAATCCGGGTAGTATTCGTGGCCACCGATATGATCCCAATGGATATGTGTCGCCACGGCAGTCACCGGCCTATCCGTCAGCTTTTTCACTGCCTCAGAGATGTTGCAAATACCAAGTCCGGTATCGATGAGCAAACACCGCTCGCTACCTTCAAGTAGATAGCAATGTGTTTCCTCCCAATGGCGGTATTCACTGATTATGTAAGTATATGTATCAATTTGATCAAGTGTAAACCAGTTTTCCATTTTAAGTCCTCCTTCGTGCTGCGTAAAATGAAAACACAGCGTTTGAAAAAAATCTTACTGATCAATTACTCCTAAAATTTTATTATATCTCAGCTTTGCATCAAAGTGAACCATTTTACTTCAAGCCGTCACTCCATGTGGCGGCTTTTCCTATACCTAAAATCAAAAACAGAAAGGAAGAAAAAACGATGGTGCAAAAAAGAAAAACCCCATCTCCTCCACAGGAAGATGTCAGAATCCAAGAGTTTCTGGATATGATTGCCCCCTCGGTCATCAAATTCAACACCGATCACTTTATCTGCGGGAACACCTACCGCTGCGTTTGGGCGCTTCGGGAATACCCCACCGCTACCGAGGAACAGGCAATCCTCCGTCACTTAGGTGAAAAGGACGGCGTGACCCTGCGCATCTATACCCGCCATGTTACCCCGGTGGAGGAAAAGAAAATTATCAGCAATGCCGCCAATAAGAACCGCCTAAGCAAATCCAATACCAATGATCTGCAGCAGACGGTCATGGCCGAAAGCAATCTGCAGGACGTGGCAACTATCGTGGCGCAGGCGCACCGGAACCGGGAACCCTTCATCCACTCGGCTGTGTATATTGAGCTGTCTGCATACGATCTGGATCAGCTAAAGCTCCTCCAAACGGAAGTTATGACCGAGCTGATTCGTAGTAAGCTCAACGTGGACAGGCTGATCCTCCGCCAGCAGCAGGGCTTTCAATGCGTGATGCCCAGCGGATTTAATGTGTTTCGTGACCAGTTCGAGCGTGTCCTCCCGGCCTCCAGTGTGGCCAATCTCTATCCCTTCAACTATTCCGGCAAGACAGATGCCAACGGTTTCTATGTTGGGAGGGATAAGTTCGGCAGCAATGTGCTGGTGGATTTCAATAAGCGAGCCGATGACAAGACCAACGCCAACATCCTGATTCTCGGCAACAGCGGTCAGGGCAAATCCTATCTTCTCAAGCTCATTCTTTGCAATCTGCGGGAATCCGGCATGAATGTGTGCGCACTTGATCCCGAAATGGAGTACGAAGATTTGACCAACAATCTCGGCGGCTGCTTCATTGATCTCATGTCTGGAGAATTCATCATCAATGTGCTGGAGCCGAAAACATGGGATGAAAATGGCAGCCCGGAGGATAAGGATGCGCCGCAAACCTTCCGCATCAGCAGCAAGCTCAGTCAGCATATTTCCTTTCTTAAGGATTTTTTCAGGACATACAAGGACTTCACCGACCGGGAGATCGACACCATCGAAATCATACTGCAGAAGCTGTACGCCAAGTTCGGCATCAGTGACAGCACGAAATTTGACCGCCTGACTGCCAAGGATTACCCTATCCTCTCCGACCTGTATGCGCTGATTGAGGAAGAATACAAGAGCTTTGATGAAAGTAGCCGCCAGCTTTACACTGCAGAGCTTTTGCAGAATATCCTGCTGGGGCTGCACTCTATCTGCAAAGGAGCGGAGTCGAAATTCTTTGACGGACATACCAATATCACCGATTCCAGCTTTGTCACCTTTGGCGTGAAAGGACTGCTGCAGGCTTCAAAGAGTCTGAAAAACGCCCTGCTGTTTAACATTTTGTCCTACATGAGCAACGAGCTTCTGACCAATGGAAACACCGCCGCCAGCATTGATGAGTTCTATCTGTTCCTCACGAACCTCACCGCCGTGGAGTATATTCGAAACTTTTCCAAGCGTGTGCGCAAAAAGGACTCAGCAGTGATCATAGCCTCGCAGAATCTGGAGGACTTCAACATTGAGGGCATCCGAGAATATACCAAACCGCTGTTCAGCATCCCGACCCATCAATTTCTGTTCAACGCTGGAAACATTGATGCCAAGTTCTATATTGATACTCTCCAGCTGGAACAGAGCGAATACAATCTGATCCGTTATCCGCAGCGTGGCGTGTGCCTCTATAAATGCGGCAATGAGCGCTACAACCTGATGGTCAATGCCCCGGAGTATAAGGCAAAGCTGTTCGGAAAGGCGGGTGGCAGATAATGGGAGGTGAAAGAAAAAATGGACATGAAAGCCCAGCGCTTCGGCATCGAAATCGAGCTGACCGGTATCACCCGTAAGGATGCCGCCGATGTTGCTGCCGCCTACTTTGGTACAACCGCTGTGTATGATGGTACCTATTACGATACCTACGCCGCCATCGACACCCAAGGCCGCAAGTGGAAATTCATGAGTGATGCCAGCATTACCCCGCAGAGGAAATCCGGCGGGCAGACCGTATCTGCTTCGGCAGAATACAAAACCGAGATGGTCAGCCCTATCTGCCGCTGGGAGGATATCGAAAAAATACAGGAGCTGGTGCGCAAGCTCCGGGAGGCCGGTGCTATTTCCAACAGCTCCTGCGGCATCCATGTTCATGTGGATGCCTCGCCCTTTGATGCCAATACCCTGCGGAATATTACCAATATCATGGCCGCCAAGGAGGATTTGATTTACAAGGCGCTTCAAGTGTCAGTAGCCAGACAGCACCGCTGGTGCAAGCCGGTGGACAACCGGTTTCTGGAGGAACTGAACCAGAGAAAGCCTCGGACACTGGATCAGGTCAGTCGCATTTGGTACAACGGTGAAAGCCGAAGTCATCAGCATTACGATGACAGCCGGTATCACTGTTTGAATCTTCACAGCGTGTTTCAGAAAGGTACGGTGGAGTTCCGCTTATTCAACGGAACCACCCATGCCGGGAAAATCAAAGCCTACATTCAGCTCTGTATGGCCATTTCCGCACAGGCGCTCAATCAGCGCTGTGCCAGCCGAACCAAGACGCAGACCACCAACGAAAAGTATACCTTTCGTACTTGGCTGCTGCGTTTGGGGCTGATTGGGGATGAATTCAAGACCGCCCGAGAGCATCTGCTGAAGAATCTGGACGGCTGCATTGCTTGGCGTGATCCGGCACAGGCAGAAAAACAAAAGGAACGGATGCGGCAGAAAAAAGAAAAAGAACTGGAGCAGGCACGGCAGGAAACTCAGGAAGCCCAGATGACTGCTTCAGAACCAATCGAAGCCGAGGTAGAAGATGCCCCGGCTTTTACTATGCGAATGTGAATGTAAGGAGGAAAATATGACGAAGAACCGCTTATATATTGCCTATGGTAGCAACCTGAATCTGCCGCAGATGGCATTCCGCTGTCCCACCGCTAAGGTGGTGGGAACAAGCGAGGTCAAAGGATATGAGCTGCTGTTCCGAGGCGGCAGCCGTGGAGCCGTAGCCACCATTGAGCCGCTGGAGGGCAGCTCTGTGCCTGTGCTTTTATGGAAGATCAGGCCGCAGGATGAGATTGCCCTCGACCGTTATGAGGGGTACCCGAATTTTTACCGCAAGGAAATGCTGGAGGTAGAGCTGAACGGCAAGCCAGTAAATGCAATGGTCTACATCATGAATGACGGCAGGGAGTTCGGCGCACCCTCGGATTTTTATCTGCACACCATCGCTGAGGGCTACGAAACCGCAGGCTTTGATACGGATTTTCTGGATCAGGCGGTGGAGAAATCCATCCGGCTGGCACAGGAGCAGCAGGCTGCAGAGGATGCACAGTTCAGCCTTTGGGAACAGAAATGGTGGTGATCACCGATGGCAGACCCGGCAACCATTACCCTTGCAGTAAAAGCTGCGGTAGCCGCAGCCACCGACAAACGGACGTGGAAAGCGGCAGGCGTGGTCATCGCCGCCATCCTCACCCCGTTTATTCTAATCATTGTTATGATCATGAGCCTGCTGTCCGGTACCGCCGAACACAACAATTCCGCTGTGGATTTAACCTTTCACGGAGGCAGTATCTCCTCACAGGTTCCCGCCGAGTATCGGCAGTACATTGAGAATATGCGAGGCAGCTTCTCTGATTTGGACAGCGCTGTGTTCGAGATTACGCCCATGATTGAAAGTGGCAGTATCGACAGTACCCGTATAAAGTCCATTTTTTATTCTCTGTATTTCGGCGCTGAAAATCTGCGGATGAACGCTTCCTATTATCGAGCCTTTGCGGATTGCTTCGTCCGCTACGAGGAACGCACCCGCACCGTCACTGATGTGGATGGCAATGAAACAGAGGAAACCTACGCGGTGGCTGTTCCCATTACCGACCTGAATGAGATATATGGAAGCCTTGAAAGCACTCTCGGTAAAACCATCACAGAGGAAAACCGGATCAATGCACAACAGATTTACTCCCATGCCAAGTACGGCAGAGCCATCCCCGGTGTGGAGGACGGAGAATATCCAGGAGAGATGGGCGATGGTACCTTTCAGGCGTTGATGGAGGAAGCACAAAAATACATTGGCTACCCCTATGTTTGGGGCGGCTCCTCTCCGCAGACCTCCTTTGACTGCTCCGG
>Ga0116191_1001062_pt1 | contig 22771 bp, 37 predicted proteins | sample AD_UKC111_MetaG_FD_89897 | JGI IMG/M metagenome (GOLD analysis project Ga0116191, IMG submission 89897) | Active sludge microbial communities of municipal wastewater-treating anaerobic digesters from Hong Kong - AD_UKC111_MetaG | ecosystem: Engineered > Bioreactor > Anaerobic > Digestate... | reverse complement strand
ATATGGCGAAAGAGAAATTCGACCGCAGCAAACCGCACATCAACATCGGGACGATCGGACACATCGATCACGGCAAGACGACGCTGACGGCGGCGATCACCAAGGTATTGGCGAAGAACAATCCGAAGGTGAAGTTCCGGAGCTTCGACTCGATCGACAACGCGCCGGAGGAGAAGGCGCGCGGGATCACGATCGCGGTGGCGCACGTGGAGTACGAGACGCCGAAGCGGCACTACGCGCACGTGGACTGTCCGGGTCACGCCGACTACATCAAGAACATGATCACGGGCGCGGCGCAGATGGACGGGGCGATCCTGGTGGTGGCGGCGACCGACGGGCCGATGCCGCAGACGCGGGAGCACCTGTTGCTGGCGCGGCAGGTGGGCGTGCCGTACATCGTGGTGTGCCTGAACAAGGTGGACGCGGTGGACGATCCGGAGCTGCTGGACCTGGTCGAGCTGGAGATGCGGGACCTGCTGAAGACGTACGGGTTCCCGGGCGACGAGGTGCCGGTGGTGCGGGTATCGGCGTTGGAAGCGCTGAACGGGGATCCGAAGTGGGAAGCCAAGATCGACGAGCTGATGGAAGCGGTGGACAACTACATTCCGCTGCCGCAGCGGGCGGTGGACAAGCCGTTCCTGATGCCGATTGAGGACATCTTCTCGATCCAGGGCCGGGGGACGGTGGTGACGGGCCGCATCGAGCGGGGCATCATCAAGGTAGGCGAGGAAGTGGAGATTGTCGGCTTCCGGGACACGCGCAAGTCGGTGGTGACGGGCGTGGAGATGTTCAAGAAGCTGCTGGACGAAGGGCAAGCGGGAGACAACGTCGGGCTGCTGCTGCGCGGGGTGGAGAAGGACGAAGTCGAGCGCGGGCAGGTGGTGGCGAAGCCGGGTTCAATCACGCCGCACAAGAAGTTCAAGGGCGAAGTCTACGTGCTGAGCAAGGAAGAAGGGGGGCGGCACACGCCGTTCTTCAACGGGTACCGGCCGCAGTTCTACTTCCGGACGACGGACGTGACGGGGGTGGTGACGCTGGCGGCGGGCACGGAGATGGTGATGCCGGGCGACAACGTGAACCTGGAAGTGGAGTTGATCACGCCGGTGGCCATGGACAGAGGGCTGCGCTTCGCAATCCGCGAAGGTGGCCGCACGGTGGGCGCCGGCACCGTGACCGAGATCCTGGGGTGACAGGCAACGGGCCGGGATCGCTGATCCTGGCCACGGGCAGCAACCATGAAGGAACGCATTCGAATTCGCTTAAAGGCTTACGACCACCGGGTCCTGGACCAATCCACAAAGGAAATCGTGGAAACGACCAGGAAGACCGGGGCTCAGGTGGCGGGGCCGATCCCGCTACCGACGCTGAAGAACCGGTTCACCGTGAACCGTTCTCCTCACGTCGACAAGAAATCGAGGGAACAGTTCGAGATACGCACGCATAAGCGGCTGCTGGACATTCTCGAACCAACCCAGGACACTGTCGACGCGCTGATGAAGCTCGACCTGCCGGCTGGCGTGGATGTCGAGATCAAGGCGTTTGGGAAGGATAGGAAGTAGAAGACAGAAGACAGGAGACAGAAAACAGGAGACGGCAGGCTAGGCGCCTCAACGCTCTGCCGGGCTCCGGCTGGGTCCTGACTTCCGAGGATTTTTTTATGAGTCCAGGCATTCTAGGCAAGAAGATCGGTATGACGCAGGTATTCCGGGCCGACGGGCAGGCGGTTCCGGTCACCTTGCTGAAGGCGGGCCCATGCGTGGTAGTGCAGCGCAAGACTCCGGCCAACGACGGCTACGACGCCGTCCAATTAGGACTGCTCGAGTATGCCAAGCCGCAGCGTATCAACAAGCCCGCGACAGGACACATGAAGAAGTCCGGCGCGGCCGGCGTCAAGTTCCTGCGCGAGCTTCGTCTCCAGCCTGGCGAGGGCGACCTGAAGACGGGCGATCGTGTGCTGCTGGACGTGTTCAAACCCGCCGACAAAGTGGACGTGATCGGCGTCAGCAAGGGCCGAGGTTTTGCGGGCTTCGTCAAGCGCCATCATTTCGCCGGCGGCGAGGGCTCCCACGGCTCGATGTTCCACCGCGCACCTGGATCGATAGGGGCGTCCAGCTACCCGTCCCGCGTTTGGCCTGGCCAGCGCATGGCCGGGCACATGGGAACGCAGCAGGTGACGGTGCGGAACCTGGAAGTGATTGAAGTGGACGCAGAGGACAACGTGCTGGTGGTGAAGGGGGCGGTCCCCGGCCCCAACGGCGGCTACGTGGTCGTGCGGCGCGCCAAGAGGTGACGATCATGCCCAAAGTGGACGTCGTAGATCTGAACAACCAAAAAGTCGGCGAGGTCGAACTGGCCGATGCGGTATTCGCCGCCGAGATCAAGGAAGGTCTGCTGTACGATTCCGTGCGGCAATACATGGCCAGTGCCCGCGTGGGCGCGGCCAAGACTAAGACCAGGCACGAAGTTTCCGGTTCCGGAAAGAAATTGTGGCGGCAGAAAGGCACGGGCCGCGCCCGCATGGGTTCCGTCCGTTCTCCCATCTGGCGTCATGGCGGCACAGTACACGGGCCGCAGCCTCGCGATTACAGTTACGAACTGCCGCGGAAGATGATGAAGGGCGCGCTTCGTTCGGCCCTGTCGGCCAAACTGCGCGACGGCGAGCTGAAGGTGGTGGATGCGTTCGCGTTCGCCGACCACAAGACGAAGGCCGTGCGGGCGGCGCTGACCAGGTTGGAAGCGCGCCAGAGCGTCCTCGTGGTGGACAACACGAACGACCGTAACCTGGACCTGGGTTCGCGGAACCTGGCCGGCGTAACGCTCGTCGCCAGCCGCGAGGTGACGCCGTATCACCTGCTCGGCCATCAGCGCGTGCTCGTGTCGCTGGAGGCGGCCAAGAAACTGTCGGAGGCACTGGCGAAATGAACCGGCAACAGATCATTTTGAGGCCCCTGGTCACCGAAAAGTGCGTGGCCAAGAAGGAAGCCGAGCAGACGCTGGCTTTTGAAGTGGCGGGCGACGCCACCAAGGTCCAGATCAAGAGCGCCGTCGAGAAGTTGTTCAAAGTGAAGGTGGCCGAGGTCCGGACAGCGAACCAGACCGGCAAGCTGCGGCGCCGCGGGCGCTTCGCAGGATACCGCTCTGACTGGAAGAAAGCCTACGTAAGGCTCAAGGCCGGCGAGAAGATGCCGGAGTACGCGGAGATCTGACATGGCGATTAAGAAATATCGACCGACCACGCCGACGCGCCGCTTCACGAGCACGTTGTCGCGGGAGGGGATCACCAAGGACCGGCCCGAGAAGTCTCTGACGACGGGCAAGAAGCGCACCGGCGGACGCAGCTCGACGGGCCGTGTGAGCAGCCGATTTATTGGGGGCGGCCACAAGAAGAGCTACCGCGTCATCGATTTTAAGCGCGACAAGAAGGGCATTCCGGCCACGGTGGCATCCATCGAGTACGATCCCAACCGCTCCGCTCGCGTGGCGCTGCTCAATTACGCCGACGGCGAGAAGCGTTACATCCTGGCTCCGGACGGGCTGACTGTAGGACGCAAGGTGCTCGCTGGACCGGATGCCGACATCCTGGTGGGCAACGCCCTGCCGCTCAAGAGCGTTCCGGCCGGCACGTTCGTGCACAACATCGAGCTGAAGCCCGGCAAAGGCGGGCAGATGGCCCGCGCCGCCGGCACGCAGGCGCAATTGGTAAGCAAGGAGGGCGATTACGCCCTGATCAAGCTGCCCAGCGGTGAAACCCGCCGCATCCCGGTGGAATGCACGGCGACGATCGGCCAGGTGGGCAACCTGGATCACGAGAACGTTTCGCTCGGCAAGGCCGGACGCACGCGGTGGATGGGCAAGCGCCCGCACAACCGCGGCGTCACGATGAACCCGGTGGATCACCCGCATGGCGGCGGCGAGGGCAAGACCAGTGGCGGCCGTCACCCGGTGACGCCGTGGGGCCAGCCGACGCGCGGATACAAGACGCGGAATAACAAACGGACCGAGAAGTGGATTGTCACTCACCGGTCGAAGAAGAGATAGCGCAAGAGGACTCTATGGGCCGTTCGCTGAAAAAGGGACCTTTCGTCGACGCACACCTTGAAAAGAAGGTGGCGGTGATGAACGAGAAGAACGAGAAGAAGGTTGTCCGCACTTGGTCGCGGCGCTCCACCGTCCTGCCGGAGTTCATCGGGCACACGCTGGCCGTGCACAACGGTAAGAAGTTCATTCCGGTATATGTGACCGAGAACATGGTGGGGCACAAGTTGGGCGAGTTTGCCGCGACGCGTGTATTTAAGGGGCACTCGGCCAAAGCGGCGACGACGGACAAGGCCGCCAAGCCGGCCTAGGAAAGAAAGATGATCCCGCCGGGCGACGAGTCCGGGGATTGACACGGTGACTGAGGATTTTATGGAAGCGAAAGCGGAAGCCAGATACATCAGGGTCTCGCCGCAGAAAGCCCGGCTGGTCGTGGACCAGATCCGGGGCAAGCAGGCGGGCCAAGCGATCACGATTCTGCAGACCATCAATAAACGGATCGCCCCCGCCGTCGAAAAGGTGCTCCGGTCGGCCATCGCCAACGCGCGCAATTCGCCGGCGGAGTTGGACGTCGACCAACTGATTGTGACAGAAGCATACGTGCACGACGGGCCCCGCATGAAGCGCATCCGCCCTGCGCCCATGGGCCGGGCCTACCGCTATCAGCGCCGTATGGCGCACATCGTGGTGAAGGTCGGCGACAAGTGAGGGCTGGAGGCAGGTAAATGGGTCAGAAGGTACATCCGTACGGATTCCGGCTGGGGGTCACCAAGACCTGGCGCTCCCGGTGGTTCGCGAAGCAGGACTACGCGAAGCTGCTCGAGGAAGACCTGGATCTGAAAGAATCGCTGCGCGGGCGGCTGAAATCGGCCGGCGTGAGTTCGATCGAAGTGGACCGGCCCGGCAACAAGCTCCGGATCACCATCCAGACGTCGCGTCCCGGCATCATCATCGGGCGCAAGGGCGCCGAGATCGAGAAGCTGAAGCAGGACCTGGCGCGCAAGACCAAGCGCGACATCTTCATCGACATCCAGGAAGTGCACAAGCCCGAACTGGACGCGCAACTGGTAGCCGAGTCGATCGCGCTGCAGCTCGAAAAACGCGTGGCATTCCGCCGCGCGATGCGCAAGGCCGTGGATTCGGCGCTGCGCTTCGGCTGCAAGGGAATCAAGGTGCGCGTTTCAGGCCGGCTAAACGGTGCGGAAATTGCGCGCAGCGAGTGGTACCTGCAGGGGCAACTGCCGCTGCATACGCTGCGGGCCGACATCGATTACGGCTTCGCGGAAGCGCACACGACCTACGGGGTCATCGGCATCAAGTGTTGGGTTTACAAGGGTGAAGTTCTGGACGGCGGCATGCGCCGGTTGTCGAACGAGCCCGAACCGCGGCGCGCCCCGCAACGCGAGCGCCGAGATCGCGACTTCAGAGGCGGCGGACGCCGTGGACCGGCGCCGGTGCCGGTCGCGCAGCCTCCGGTTGCCCCGGTGGAAGCCGCTCCGGCGGTGCAGGAGACTCCGGCCGAGATGCCGCAGCCAGCGCGCGCGGCCACGCCCATCATGCCGCCGCTTGCGCCTCCGCAGCCCAACTGGAAGCAGGAACTGAAGCAGGAAACGGCGGAGCCGCCCGCTGCAGGCCCCGAGCCGGGCGGGGAGAGCCAGAACTAGCAGGACGGAGATTACGACGCCATGTTGATGCCAAAGAAGGTCAAATACAGAAAGCAACAGCGCGGACGGATGGCCGGGAAAGCCTGGCGGGGTTCCGAGCTGGCCTTCGGCGACTACGGTTTGAAAGCCATGCGCTGCGGTTGGGTAACCGACCGGCAGATCGAAGCCGCGCGCGTCGCCATGACGCGCTTCATCAAGCGCGGCGGCAAGGTGTGGATCCGCTTGTTCCCGGACAAGCCCATCACCAAAAAGCCGGCTGAAACGCGTATGGGAAAAGGAAAGGGCGCGCCGGAACAGTGGGTGGCCGTGATCCGGCCGGGCAAGATCTTGTTCGAAATGGAAGGCGTGCCTAGGGACATTGCCGACCAGGCCATGAAACTGGCGGCGGCGAAGATGCCCATCCCCTGCAAGATGGTGGCGCGGCCTGTGCTGGCGTAGCCGGGCGAGGAGAAACCAAGATGAAAGCCGAAAAGCTCCGGGAACTGGACGACAAGGAATTGGACAGGCAAGCGCGGGAAATGCGGGAGCAGTTGTTCCGCCTGCGGTTTCAGATGTCCATGGGCCAGATGGATGGTTTGAAAAAGTTCCGCGCCCTTAAGAAGGACATGGCGCGCATGCAAGGCATCCTGCGCGAACGCGAATTGAGCGCGCAGAAAGGTTGATGGAGACGATGACCGAGGAAAAGACCGCAGCTCACAAGAACGAAAAGGTCGGCCAGGTGGTCTCGACCAGCATGCAGAAGACCGTTGTGGTAGAGGTTTCGCGCCGGGTGCCGCATCCGGTGTACAAGCGGATCGTCACCAAGCGGAAGAAGTTCTACGCGCACGACGACAAAGAGACGGCCAAAGTGGGCGATGTCGTTCGCATCGTGGAGTGCAGGCCCATGAGCCGCTTGAAGCGGTGGCAGTTGGCCGAGGTGGTGAGGCGGGCCGCGCAGGTGGGCGTGGAACCGGAAAGCCTGGACACGCTGGCGACAGCGCCGGTCGAGACGGGCAAGAACAAGTAAGCGGGCTAGGAGGACGTCATGATTGGAATGCGAACAATCCTGGAGGTGGCCGATAACAGCGGCGCCCGCAGACTGTCCTGCATCCTGCCGCGCGGCGGCGACAAGGGGCTGCGTGCGGGACTAGGCGATGTGGTGACGGCCAGTGTGAAGGAAGCGGCCCCGGATTCGCAGGTGAAGAAAGGCAAGGTCGTGCGCTGCGTGATCGTGCGGATGCGAAAGGAGACCCGCCGCAAGGACGGCACTTACATCCGCTTCGACTCCAACGCCGCGGTGCTCATCAACGACGTCGGTGAGCCGGTGGGCACGCGCGTGTTCGGGCCGGTGGCCCGCGAGTTGCGCGACAAGAAATTCATGAAGATCGTATCGCTTGCCCCGGAGGTGATCTAATGGCGCGGCCATTTCGCAAGAAGGCGCCGGAGACGCCGGTGCATGTTGACATCAAGAAGAACGACATCGTGAAGGTGATCGCCGGCCGCGACAAGGGTAAGCAGGGCCGCGTCCTGAGCGTGGACCGCGAGCGCGGGAAGCTGCTGGTCGAGCACGTCATGATGATCAAGCGGCACACCCGGCCGAATCCGCAGCGGCAGGTCAAGGGCGGCATCGCCGAGCGGGAGGGGCCGATCGCGGCGTCCAACGTCATGGTGGTCTGTACCGCCTGCGGCCCGGTGCGCGTGGCGCATAAAGTGGACAAGACCGGCGGCAAGACGCGGCGGACCAGGGTCTGCCGCAAGTGCGGCGCGGTGCTGGACCGCAAGGCGTAAGCGGACAGGTAAGGGAATTCGCCATGAAAGCAAGGCTGAGAGAAAAGTATCAGAAGACGGTGATTCCGGCGTTGGTGAAGGAGTTCGGCTACAAGAACCTGATGGCCGTTCCGAAGATCGAAAAGATCAGCATCAACGTGGGGTTGGGCGACGCCACGCAGACTCCCAAGCTGATGGAGGGCGCCGTGGCGGAGTTGACGCAGATCGCCGGTCAGCATCCCGTGGTGACCAAGGCGCGCAAGTCGATCGCCAATTTCAAGCTGCGCGAAGGCATGTCCATCGGTTGCATGGTGACCCTGCGCGGCGACCGGATGTACGAGTTTCTGGACCGGCTGGTCAACGTGGCGCTGCCGCGCGTGCGCGATTTCCGCGGCGTGTCCACGAAGTCGTTCGACGGCCGCGGCAATTACACGCTGGGCCTGAAGGACCAGTTGGTTTTCCCTGAGATCGACTACAACAAGGTCGAGAAGGTCAAGGGAATGAATATCTGCATCACGACCACGGCGAAGACGGATGCCGAAGGGCTGGCGTTACTGAAGCAGCTCGGCATGCCGTTCCGGCAATAGAGCCGCGGGACGAGAGGGAATCACAGATGGCAACAACGGCCAAGATCGCCAAAGAGAAAAAGAAGCCAAAGTACAAGATCCGCTTGCGCAACCGCTGCTTCCGCTGCGGGCGGCCTCGCGGATACATAGGCAAGTTCAACCTGTGCCGGATCTGTTTCCGGCAACTCGCTCTGGCCGGTGAAATTCCCGGCGTGATCAAGGCGAGCTGGTAGAAAGGCGGAGAGGACGACGATGATGGTATCGGACCCGGTCGCCGACATGCTGACCCGAATCCGCAACGGGCTGGCGGCGCGTCATACGAAGGTGGATGTTCCGGCCTCGCGGCTGAAGGGTGAAATCGCGCGGATCTTGCGGGAAGAAGGTTACGTCGCAAACTTCAAGCTTGCCGAGGAGGGTTCTCGCAAGCTCATCCGGATCTATCTCAAGTACACAGCGGCGAACGAGCCTGTGATCTCGCAGATCGAGCGAGTGTCAAGGCCCGGGAACCGCGTTTATGTGGGGAGCAAGGAGATCCCGCGTGTGCTCGGCGGCATGGGAATCAACATCCTGACGACGCCGCGGGGCGTGATGACGGGTCGCAACGCGAAGAAGGAAGGCCTGGGCGGAGAGATCCTCTGCCAGGTCTGGTAGCCGGTGCGGCGCGCGGGAAGCGGAGTGGATTGAGCCATGTCAAGAGTGGGAAAGAAGCCGATCCCCTTGCCGAAAGGCGTCAAGGTGACCATCGGCGAGACATTGCAGGTGGAAGGCCCTAAGGGCAAACTGACGGTGCCGATACCGGCGGGAATCGAGGTGCGGCAAGGCGACGAGCGCTTGGAGGTGGCACGTTCGGGCGACGACAAGGCAGCGCTGCACGGTCTGACGCGGGCGCTGGCCGCCAACGCCATCCACGGCGTGGCGCACACGTTCACCAAGGACCTGGACATCGTCGGCATCGGGTACCGCGCGGAGATCAAGGGCCAGGTGATCACTTTCAGCCTGGGCTATTCACACCCCATCGAGTTCTTGCTGCCGGACGGGATCGAAGCGAAGATCGAGAAGCAAACGCACATTACCCTGAGCGGCTTCGACAAGCAACTCCTGGGCCAGACGGCCGCCGACATCCGTGCGCTGCGGCCGCCGGAGCCTTACAAGCAGAAAGGCATCCGGTACACCGGCGAAGCGCTGCGCAAGAAGGTCGGCAAGACCGGGGCTGGTGCAAAATGATACACAAGATTTCCAAGGACGAAGTTCGCCGGAAGGTTCATGTTCGAATCCGGCGCAAGGTGCGGGGTACCCCCGAGCGGCCGCGTCTGGCTGTGTTTCGCAGCCTGAAGCATATTTACGCGCAGGTGATCGACGACGTGGCGGGCAAGACGCTGGTGGCGGCGAGTTCGGCCGAGAAGAATTCCCCAGTCGCCGGAGGCGGGAACCTCGAAGGTGCGCGCCAGGTGGGCCAGATGATCGCGGCGCGGGCCAAGGAAAATGGGATCGTGAAAGTCGTTTTCGACCGCGGCGGCTATCTTTACCATGGGCGCGTGAAGGCCCTGGCCGAGGCGGCGCGGAAAGCCGGACTGGAGTTTTAGGCGCATGGCAGCCACGAATATACTCAAGCGAATCGATCCGGCCACCCTCAGCCTGAAAGAGCAGGTGGTCGCCATCAACCGCGTGACCAAAGTGGTCAAGGGCGGCAAGAACCTGAGCTTTTCGGCGCTCGTTGTGGTGGGCGATCCGGCTCAGAAGGTGGTGGGTTTCGGAACGGGCAAAGCCCGCGAAGTGCCCGCGGCCATTAAGAAGGGCATCGAGTCGGCCAAGAAGAACCTGCGCAAGGTCCACGTGCTGGCGACGACCATCGCGCATCCGGTGCTGGGGCGCTATGGCAGCGGCCAGGTGCTGTTGAAGCCGGCCCCGGAAGGCACCGGCGTGATCGCCGGCGGTCCGGTGCGCGCGGTAGTCGAGGCCGTGGGAATCCCCAACGTGCTCACCAAGTGTATCGGCTCGAACAACCCGCACAACGTGGTGAAAGCCACCATCGTGGCCCTGGAGCAACTTCGGGACAAGAGTGCCGTGGCGGATTTGCGCGGTCTTCCCGTGGAGAAAATTTAGGGAGCGAGGCGCGCGGCGTCTTGCCCAATTGAGTGGAATATGGCGGAAGCGAAGATCAGAATCAAGCTGGTGCGCAGCCCGATTTGCGCGCCCGAGAAGCACAAGAAGGTGGTGCGCGGTCTGGGCTTGCGCAAGATCGACCAGGTGGTCGAGCGCCCCGACACGCCCGGGTTTCGCGGGATGGTGGCCAAGGTGCCGCACCTGGTCGCGATCGTGGATTGAAGGATGAGGCTCCTATGAATCTCAGCGGACTGAAACCTCCCAAGGGACAGAAGAAGGTTGCGCGACGAGTCGGTCGCGGGATGGGCACCGGCCGTGGCAAGACCTCGGGGCGAGGCCAAAAGGGCCAGAAGTCGGTCAGCGGCTTCCGCCAGATGCGGGGCTTCGAGGGCGGCCAGATGCCGCTGCACCGCCGTTTGCCGAAGCGGGGTTTCAAGAACATCTTCCGGAAAGAGTACGCCATCGTAAACGTAGGCGCGCTCGAGAAGCTGTCGGGCGATACGTTCGACCTGCAGAGCCTCGTGGCCGCCGGAACGGTGAAGAAGCCCGGCGCCGGCCTCAAGGTGCTTGGCGCGGGCGAGTTGAGCCGGAAGATCACGGTGCGGGCGCACCAGTTTTCCGAGTCCGCCGCGGCGAAGATCAAGGCTGCGGGCGGCGTGGCAGAGGTAATCGAAACCGGCAAGAAGTAGCCGGTGTGGCAGGCAGCTAATGAACAAGCTCTTCGAAGCCATAGCGAATGTCTTCCGGGTTCCCGACCTTCGGAAGCGAGTGCTGTTCACGTTGGGGTTGCTGGCGATCTACCGGCTGGGGGGGCACATCCCCACGCCGGGAATCAATGCGAACCTGCTGGAAGAGTTCTTCCAGCGTAACCAGGGCACTCTGTTCGGGTACATCGACCTGTTTTCGGGTGGCATGTTCCGGCGATTGACCATCTTCGCGCTGGGCATCATGCCTTACATCACGGCGTCGATCGTCCTGCAGGTGCTCTCGGTCGCCATCCCGACGCTCGAAAAGCTGCAGAAGGAAGGCGAGTTGGGGCGGCGCAAGATCACGCAATGGACGCGCTACCTGACGGTGGGTTTGTCGCTGTTCCAGTCGTTCGGGATCGCCATGAGCTTGCAGGCGAGCGAAGGCCATTTCGTGACCAACCCGGGGCCCGGGTTCATCCTGATGACCATGCTGACGCTCACCACGGGCACGGCCTTTATCATGTGGCTGGGCGAGCAGATCAGCGAGCGCGGCATCGGCAACGGCATGTCGCTGATCATCTTCACCGGCATCGTGGTGGGTTTGCCGAGAGCCATCGAAGAGATTTACAAGAACGTTTTCGTGACCCGGCAGTGGAACGCGCTCCAGTTGCTTATCATCCTATCGGTGATGGTGGCGGTGGTTGGATTCATCGTGCTGGTCGAGCGCGGCGAGCGCCGCATCCCGGTACAATACGCCAAGCGCGTGGTAGGCCGGCGGGTCATGGGCGGCCAGGCTACTCACCTGCCATTGAAGGTCAACGCCGGCGGCGTGATTCCGGTCATTTTCGCCAGCTCCATGCTGGCGTTCCCGCAGACGTTGATGCAGGTGCCGGCGCTGAGAGAGAACCGCTGGATCACCGGCATGTTGAGCGCGATCCGCTTCGGCGAGCCGCTATATGCGTGTCTGTTCGTCGCGGGCATCATTTTCTTCTGCTTCTTTTACGTGTCGATCATCTTCAACCCGAATGAAGCGGCCGACAACATGCGCAAGTACGGCGGTTTCATTCCCGGCATTCGTCCGGGGCGCAACACGGCCGAGTACATGAACAAGATCCTCACCAAGATCACGGTGGTGGGCGGCCTGTATCTTGCGGTGCTCTCGCTGATTCCGGAAATCATGATCTCCGGCATCAAGCTGCAGCATCTGCCGCTGATGGGCAACTGGATCGACACGTATTTCCCGCGGTTCCTTCTGGACGGGCTTGGCGTCACGTTCTACTTCGGCGGCACGTCGCTGCTGATTGTGGTCGGCGTGGCCATGGACACGGTGAACCAGGTGGAAGCGCAGTTGATTATGCGGCATTACGAGGGCTTCACGCCGCGGTCTGGCAGAATCCGCGGGCGCCGGGCCACGTGGTCGTAGGAAAAGGACTTAATGAAACCCATCGCATTGATTTTGCTCGGCCCCCCCGGATCGGGGAAAGGCACGGTCGCCAAGTCGTTGAGCGCGCACTTTGCCATCCCGCACGTTTCCACCGGCGACATTCTCCGGGAGAACGTGAAATCCGGCACCGAGCTCGGCAAGGAAGTAAAGGCGGTGATGGATGCCGGCAAGCTGGTGAGCGACCAGTTGGTGAACCGGGTGGTGGAAGACCGCCTGGCGCGGGCTGATTGCGCCAAGGGTGTGATTCTGGACGGTTACCCGCGCACCATCGAGCAGGCCCAGGTGCTTGAGGGCATCCTGGCAAAGGCCGCCCTGGAGACGGTGATCCTTTACATCACGGTCGACTATGAAGTGATCGTGCGGCGGTTGGGCGCGCGGCGCAGTTGCCCGGTGTGCGGCGCCGTTTACAACTTGATTTCCAAGGCCCCCAAGAAGGCCGGCCTGTGCGATGTGGAAGGCGCGGAACTGATCACGCGCAACGACGACAAGGAAGAAGTAATTCGGAAGCGTCTGGTGGCGTACGACGAACAGACGCAGCCGCTGGTGGATTATTACCGCGCGCGCGTGAAGCGTTTCCGCGAGGTGGTAGGTGGCGAAACGACAACGCCGGCGGAGAACGCCGCGAGCGCCATCCGCGCGGTCGAGCAGGAATGATTATCAGGAAGACCGCCGCTGAGGTCGAGAAGATGCGGCGTAGCGGCCTGCTGGTGTGGGAAGTTCTGCAGCGGGTCGCGGGTATGATTAAAGAAGGCGTGACAACCATGGATTTGGAAGTCACGGCCGAGCGGATGATCCTGGATGCCGGAGCCAAGCCCGCGTTTAAAGGGTATTATTCTCCGGTGGCGGGAAACCGGTACCCGTATGTGCTCTGCACGTCGGTGAATGACGAGATCATTCACGGAATGCCGAACGCAAAGCGGGTGTTGAAGGCGGGTGACATCGTTTCGATCGACACGGGGGCCCAGTTGGATGGGTACTTCGGAGATTCTTCGGTAACGATCCCCGTGGGCGAGGTAAGCGAGGAAGTAAAGCGCCTGCTGGCGGTGACCGCCGAGGCGCTCGAGTTGGGTATTAAGCAGGCGCGGCCGGGGAACCGGTTGTTCGACGTTTCCAGCGCCATCGAGCAGCACGTGGTATCGAACGGTTTTTCGGTTGTCAGGGAGTACGTGGGACACGGGATCGGAACGCGGCTTCACGAGGAACCGCAAGTGCCGAATTACGTGGACCGCAGGAGCGAGAATCCACGGCTGAAGCCGGGTATGGTGTTGGCCATCGAGCCGATGGTGAACGCGGGCCGGCCTGAATGCAAAGTTCTTCCGGACCGCTGGACCGCGGTGACGGTGGACGGCAAGTACTCGGCGCATTTTGAGCACACGGTGGCCGTGACCGAAAACGGGCCGTGGATTCTGACGCGCCCGTGAGCGTGGAGCATGGAGCCGGGAACCAGTGCCGATAAAGCGCGGCCGGCGGTGGTGGCCAAGGTGATCGAGCTGCTGCCCCGTTCGGTCTACCGGCTGGAATTGGAGGACCGCAGGCAGGTGCTGGCGCACGCCGCCGGCCGGCGGCAAGTGAATTTTGTCCGGCTGCGGCCGGGGGACAATGTGCGAGTGGTGATCTCGCCCCATGATAATACGCGGGGACGGATTACCGAGTTGTTGGATAAAGATTAGCAGCCGCCTTGCGGCATGCGGGAAATGAGATCATGAAAGTACGGGCTTCGGTCAAGAAGATGTGCGTGAAGTGCAAAGTCATCCACCGCAAGGGCGTGGTGCGAGTGATTTGCAGCAATCCCAAGCACAAGCAGCGTCAGGGGTAGCGGGAGGAATCTATGGCACGTATCGCAGGCGTCGATCTTCCGGGGAAGAAGACGATTGAAATCGGGCTCACCTACATTTACGGCATTGGGCGTACGCGCTCGAAGTCGATTCTGCACCGCGCGGCAGTGGGTGCGGAAAAGCGGGTGAGCGATCTGAGTGAAGAGGAGGTAGCCCGGATCCGCCAGATCATCGAAGACGAGGGCGCGGTGGAAGGCGATCTCCGTAAAGAGATCTCGCTGAACATCAAGCGGCTCATGGAGATGGGGTCCTACCGGGGCACGCGGCATCGCCGCGGGTTGCCGGTCAGGGGCCAGCGGACTCACACCAATGCGCGCACGCGGAAAGGACCGCGGCGCGGCACCGTCGCCAACAAGAAGAAGTCGGCGGCGAAGACATAATCCGGGGAACGAGCATCTATGGCAAAAGCACCCGCCAAAGCAGGAAAAAAGAAAGCTTTCAAGAAGAAGGAAAAGAAGGTCATCCCCGTTGGGGTGGTGCACATTCAGGCCACTTTCAACAACACCATCATCACGATTACCGATTCCAACGGCAACGTGGTGTCATGGTCGAGCGCGGGTTCGCTCGGGTTCCGGGGGTCGCGCAAAGGCACTCCGTTTGCTGCGCAGCAGGCGGCCATGACGGCGGCCAACAAGGCCAAGGAAGCCGGGATGCGAACGGTGCGTGTGAAGGTAAGCGGTCCGGGTTCGGGCCGCGAATCGGCCATTCGCGCGCTGGCCGTGGTGGGTATGGATGTCAAGGCGATCCGCGACGTCACGCCCATCCCGCACAACGGCTGCCGGCCGCCGAAACGCCGTCGTGTGTGATTTGATTTATGGGGCGGCATGCGTGCCGCCCGAATGGAAGCAGGAAGCAAGCTCGTGAGAGCCGTAAACTGCACCTTGGATGTATAAGGTTAAGGAGAAAGAATGGCACGATACAGTGGCGCTGTTTGCCGGCTTTGCCGGCGCGAAGGCATGAAGCTGTTCCTCAAGGGGGAGCGCTGCCACAGCGAGAAGTGCGCCGTCGAGAAGCGCAACTTCGTCCCGGGCCAGCACGGCCAGGACCGGAAGCAGAGGAAGGTCGTCGGTTACGGGCTGCAGCTGAGGGAAAAGCAGAAGGCACGCCGTATCTATGGCTTGCTGGAGCAGCAGTTCCGCAATAATTTCGAGAAGGCCGCCCAGAAGAAAGGCATCACCGGCGAGAACATGCTGGGGATGCTCGAGCGGCGTTTGGATAATGTGATCTACCGGATGGGGTTCGGTACCAGCCGCGCCCAATGCCGCCAGATCGTTCGCCACGGGCATATTCAGGTAAACGGGCGCAAGGTCAACATTCCTTCGTTCGAGACGAAGCCGAACGACTTGGTGGAAGTGTGCGAGAAGAGTAAGAAGAATCCGACCATCCTGGCCGCGCGCGACGCCACGGCGCACGCGCCCTGCCCGAACTGGCTGGAAGTGGACCGCGAAGCGCTGAAGGGCCGGGTGATCGGCATGCCGAAGCGCGAGGAATTGGTCCAAATCCAGCTCAACGAGCAGCTAATCGTGGAGTTGTACTCGAAGTAAAGTGACACAGGAAGCCGCGCCTGGCGGCGTGGCGGTGAAGCGAGCAATTCGGGCACACTCAAGGCGAGGAATTAAGTATGTTCAAAGGATTTCAGAAGCCAAAGCGGTTGGTTGCGAATACCGAGACGCTGACGGACCGGTACGGCTCGTTTTCGGCCCAGCCTTTCGAGCGGGGGTTCGGCACCACCATCGGAAACGGCCTGCGCCGCATCCTTCTCAGTTCGATCGAGGGGGCGGCGATCACGGCCGTGCGGATCGAGGGGGTGGCGCACGAGTTCAGTTCCATCCATGGCGTGGTCGAGGATGCTACCGACATCATCCTCAACCTGAAACAGATCCCGTTCAAGATGTCAGGGCCGGAAACCGTCAAGACCATCCGCCTTTCGGCGGAGACGCCCGGCGAGGTGCTGAGCGGCCAGATCGAGACCGACCCCACGGTCGAGGTGCTGGATCGCACCATGCACATCGCTACGGTGGGTGAGGGCGGCAAACTTTCGATCGAGATGCGAATCAAGCAGGGACGCGGTTACGTGAGTGCGGACCGCAACTTCGACGAAGACCTGCCGCTCGGCTATATCCCCATCGATTCCGTGCATTCGCCCGTGCGCAAGGTGAACTACGCCGTCGAGGCGTCCCGGCTCGGGCAGATGACTGACTACGACAAGCTGACGCTGGAGGTTTGGACCAACGGCGCCATCAGCCCCCAGGACGCCATCGGCCAGGCGGCGAAGCTGCTGAAGGATCATATGTCGATCTTCATCAACTTTGAGGAGTTGGCCGAGGCCGCCGAAGAACCCGCCGAGAGGGCCATGAGCCAGCTGCAGGAAGTTCTCAACCGGTCGGTCGAAGAGCTGGAACTCAGCGTCCGTTCCTATAACTGCCTCAAGAACGCCAATATCCAGACCATCGGCGACCTGGTGCAGAAGACCGAAGCCGAGATGCTCCGGACGAAGAACTTCGGCCGCAAGTCGCTCAATGAAATCAAAGAGATCCTGGGAGGTCTCGGCTTGAGCTTCGGCATGAAGTACGACGCGCAGGGCAGGCTGGTCCTGCCGGGCGGTGGAGTGCCTTCGGCGATCAGTGCGGAAGAACCCGCGGAAGCCGGCGAGGCGGAGCATCCTGAAGCCGATGAAACAGAAGAACTTGCGGAGCCGCCAGCCGGCGAGATCAGCGAATAAGGAAGTCCTACGATGAGACACAGACGAGGTGGATACAAACTCAAGCGCGATAGCGCCGCGCGGAAGGCGCTGCTGCGGGGCATGGTGACCAGCGTCATCGAGCAGGAACGCATCATCACCACGGTGCCCAAGGCCAAAGCCGTGAAGCCGCTGGTCGAGAAAATGATTACCCTGGCCAAGCGGGATACTCTCCATACACGCCGGCAAGCCGCGTCGTACTTGGAAACCCCTGCGTCGGTCAAGAAGCTGTTCGAGAAGCTGGGTGCACGTTTCGGCCAGCGCAACGGCGGATACACGCGCATTGTGCGGCTGGGTTGGCGCAAGGGCGACGGCGCTGAGCAGGCCATGTTGGAACTCGTTGGATCTGAACTGGTTAAGCGTGCGGCCGAGCGCGCCAAGCGGCGTGAAGCCAAGATGCAGGCCATGAAGGAAGGCAAAGAATTCGAGGGCGAGGGCGGGCCGGAGACGCCGCCGGAACCCAAAGCCTAAGATCTAACAGAAAGAGCGCAAAGGACTTAGTGGATGTCCGATGCGCTCTTTTTTTGTGCCTAAAAATATCTTCGTGTTGTATAGCATATCTCTTGACAATAATACGCTCATGTTTTATTATCAAGGAAGAGTTAGTCAGGAGGCTCAAAAGATATGGCAATTACGAAGTATGACCCGTTCGCTGAGTTGGCGGAGTTCCCCGCTGGTATCCGCCTGTTCCAGGATGCAGTCAGCCGGCTCTTCAGTGAGCCAACCGCTGCGCGTCCTTGGGCGCCGCCTGTGGATATCTTCGAGAACGATAACGAACTCGTGCTGAAGGCCGACGTTCCGGATGTTCCGCTTGAGAACATCAAGATCCAACTCGAAAACGGCACACTCACCATCGAGGGTGAGCGCAAGTTCGAAAAGAAGGATGAAGGTAAAGGCGGTTACCATCGCATTGAGCGCAGTTACGGCAGCTTCGTCCGGTACTTCAGCTTGCCGGATACCGTGGACCCCGAGAAAGTGGCAGCGGACTACAAGAACGGCGTGTTGACGATCACGCTGGCCAAAAAGGAAGTCGCCAAGCCGCGCACCATCAAGGTGGAAGTGAAAGCGAACTAAGCGCACCGGCGAGGTTGCAAGCAGGGGACGGCGTTCCGGCCGTCCCCTTTCATTTGTGTGAGAATAGCAGAAGGTAGGGCGTCATGAATGCCGTCAAAACTGTTCTTCTGTTGGGTTTGTTGACCGCGTTGTTGTTGGTTGGGGGAGAGGCCATGGGAGGCCGTAACGGCCTGTATATGGGCTTCCTGATGGCGCTGGCGATGAATTTTGCCAGTTACTTCTTCTCCGATAAGATCGCCTTGGCGATGTATTCGGCGCAGCCGGTGAGCGAGACCCAGAATCCTGAGATCTACCGGCGTGTCGGTCCCATCGTCGCCAACCTGACCTCGCGCATGGGCTTGCCGATGCCGAGGCTGTGGGCCATCCCGGAAGATTCGCCGAATGCCTTTGCAACGGGCCGCAATCCATCACACGCTTCCGTGGCGGTGACGCGTGGCCTGCTCAGTCTCATGGACGACCGCGAATTGGAAGGAGTGCTGGCGCACGAGCTCGGGCACGTTAAGAACCGGGACATCCTCATCAGTTCCATCGCCGCCACCATCGCCGCTGCTATCACGATGGTGGCCCGCATGGCGATGTTCTTCGGCGGCGGCCGCAGGGACGACGATGACGGCGACAACAACATCCTGGGCATGCTGTTCATGATGATCGTGGCCCCCATCGCCGCCCTGCTCATACAAATGGCCATTTCCCGCACGCGGGAATACGGCGCCGACGCCAGCGCGGCGCAATACACCGGCGGTCCTTACGGCCTGGTGAGCGCGCTGCAGAAACTGGAGACGTATTCCAAGCGCATTCCGATGGACGCCTCGCCGGCCACCGCGCACATGTTCATCATTAAGCCGTTCACGGGCTCCGCGCTGCTGCGTCTCTTTTCGACGCACCCTTCGACCGAGCAGCGCATCGCGCGCCTGATGGCGATGCGTTAGGCAGGGACTATTGACCCCGTATCCAACGGTTCGGATTTCCCGTAAAGGGGCAGACCGCGTCGCGTGCGGCCATCCGTGGGTCTTTGCAAGCGATGTGGAGGACCGCGGCGAAGCCAAAGCCGGCGACGTCGTGAGAGTAGTCGACTTCCGGAGCAGGTTGCTGGGTGTGGCGCATTACAGCGCCGCGTCGCAGATTACCCTGCGGATGCTGGCGCGCGAGCCGGCCGTCGTGGATCGGGACTTCTTCCGCCGGCGCATCAGCGCGGCGGCAGCCCACCGCACCCGCATGGTAGCCGATTCGAACGCCTACCGTCTTGTGCACGCCGAAGCGGACCTGCTGCCCGGCCTCATCATCGACCGCTACGACGACGCCTTCGTGATGCAGACGCTCGACCAGGGCATGGACCATTCGCGCGAAGCGATCGCTTCGTGTCTCGCTGAACTGTACGCGCCGCGTGCCATCGTGCTCCGCAACGATGCGCCGGTGCGCGCGAAGGAAGCCCTGCCGATCGAGTCGCGCCTGCTGGCGGGCTCGCTCGACGGTCCGGTCCGCGTGCGGATGAACGGCCTCGACTGGCAGGCGGACCTGCTGCACGGGCAGAAGACCGGCGTGTTCCTGGACCAGCGCGAAAATTACCTCGCGGCGGCCCGACACGCGCATGGCGACGCCCTGGACTGCTTCACCTCTACCGGCGGCTTCGCGCTGCACCTTGCGTCGCGCTGCGCGAGCGTGGAAGGCGTGGACTCCTCGGCGGAGGCATTGTCGACGGCGGAAGCCAATCGCTCCTCCAACCGCATTGAAAACGTACGCTTCCGCGAAGCCAACGTTTTCGATCTCCTGGCGGGTTACGCCGCCGCGGGGCGCAAGTTCTCGACCGTGGTGCTGGATCCTCCGGCGTTCGCGAAGACGCGGGGCGCCACGGGCGGCGCCGTGCGCGGCTACAAAGAGATCAACCTGCGCGCGCTGAAGCTGCTGGGCCCGGGAGGCATCCTGGTGACGTGCTCCTGCTCGTTTCACATGAGCGAGGCGATGCTGCTGGAGACCGTGGCCGAGGCAGCGCTGGACGCGCACCGCACGCTGCGGGTTCTCGAACGCCGCGCGCAATCGTCCGATCATCCCATCCTGCTCACCGTTCCCGAGACGCAGTACCTGAAGTGCCTGATCCTCGAAGTGCTCTGAGCATGGCGGATGAAAGACGAAGACTTGCCGAACGGGAGCCGCGTGCGGGAAACTGAGCTTGTGGCTGAGTATTGTACTTGCGGAGCCCAGCTTCCTCCCGATGCGCTTTTCTGTCACAAATGCGGCAAACCGCAGCGCGAAATCGTCGCGGTAGAGACACCCACCGGCGAGGTGGAACCGGTTGCCGAACCGGTCATTCCGGCGCCGGCAGCTCCTCCCTTGCCCCCGGCCGCGCCGGAAATCGGTTTCCACAACGGTCCCGCCGTGCGCTCGGCATTTCTCGCGGCGGCGCTTGCCAGCCTGTTCATTTCGCTGCCCACCCCGATCCTTCTGACCTTCCCATGGATGCTCGTCTGGCTGCTCTTCGCGGGGTTCTTCGCCGTGCGCTTCTACCTGCGCCGCAGCGGCATGGCCGTTACCGTGCGTGGAGGATTCCGTATGGGCTGGATCACCGGCGTATTCTGCTTCGTGATCGCCATGGTGTTCTTCACCATCACCATCATTTCCATTTCGAGCCAGGAAGGACTCGCCGCGTTCTACCGCAAGCAGTTTGCGAATCGGGCGCCGGCCGGCGTGGATCTGAATCAGATGCTGGCCGTTCTTGAATCGCCCGGCGGCATGGCCTTGATCCTGATCTTCGCCCTGCTCATGCTGTTCCTTATCTACACACTGCTGCCGACGGTGGGCGGCGGCCTTGCCGCGCGGATGTTCGAAAAGAAGAACTCATCTCGTTGACACGGCCAGTTGAGAGCGCCTGACGACGGCGATGCCGCAGAAGATGAGCGGCACGGCCAGGGCATCGGTCAGCGTAAACGGCTCGCGATAGAAGACCCAACCCAGTATGACGGCAACGACAGGGTTGACGTACGTGTAGAGCGACAGGACCGGCACGGGGAGGTGGTCGAGCGCGTAGAGATAGGCACTGTAGCCGACCAGCGATCCGAAGACCACTAGGTAGAGCAGGGCACCGGCGCCCCGCGCGCTCCAGTGCACGACTTGGCCCGGGACAATGGCCGCCATGGCCAGCGCCGCTATGCCGACAGCCAGTTGTTGCACGCCGGCGTTCACGACTGGATGCACCAGCGCCGGTTGGCGCCGCTGGAGCAGCGAACCGACGTTCCACGAGACGCTCCCGGCTTGCAGCACCAGAAAGCCCGCCACCATGCTCGCGCCGGTTCGAGCATCCAGGGCGTCCGGGCCGATGAGCAGCAACACACCAGAAAGGCCAACCAGCATTCCAATTACCGTCATGAGCTGCAGCTTCGTGCCCTTGAAAACGAACGCATCGAGGCCCACCATCCAGAAGGGCGAGATGGTCAGCATCAACGCCGCCATGCCGCTGGGAACCCAAACTTCGGAGTAAACCAGCGCAGTATTGCCCACTCCCAGGATGAGCATACCGTTGGCGATGCACTGCCACAATTCGCGGCCGCGCGGCAGACGCGCTCGCGCGAGGCGAGCGCCGGCCAGCGTAATCAATCCGGCCAGCGTGAAGCGCGCGCCAACCACGATGAGCGGCGGGAACGCTTCGAGCGACATCCTGATGGTGAGGTATGTGGTCCCCCAGAAGAAGCACACCGCCGCGAAAGCCGTATACGCTTTGAATCGGGGAGACAGGGGCAAGCCCTCAGATTAACATTCCGGCATCCGTTTTCGATTTGCCGCATTGGGCTAAAATGATGGCTTGATCGTAACCCTTACCATCAATCCGGCCATCGACCGCAATGTGATGGCCGATCGCTTGGTGTTTGAGGACCGCGCTTACATCCTTTCCACCAGCGAGGCGGCGGGTGGGCGCGGCATTAACGCCAGCGGCGTGATCCATTCCTTCGGCGGCGAGACCCTGGCCATCACGACCTCCGGCGCCGGGGGCGGCGAGCGTTTCGAGAAGATGCTGAAGGCCTCGAGTTTTCCCGTGGAGTTCGTTCGCATCCGGAACGAGATTCGCACGAACCTGACGATCACCGACCGCCAGGGGCTCACCGTCAAGCTCAACGAACTGGGTCCTTCCATGGATGCGAGCGAGTTGAAGCGGCTGAGCAAGACGGTCGAGAAGCACTTGAGGCAGGCCGAGTGGCTGATGCTGTGCGGAAGCCTGCCGCCCGACGTCGCAACGGATTTCTACGCCAGGCTGATTGCGACGGCGAAGAAAGCCCATGTGAAGGTACTTGTCGACACGGACGGGGAAGCGCTGCTTGAAAGCCTGGAAGCGCACCCTACCGTGGTATCGCCCAACCAGCAGGAGGCGGAACGGCTTCTGAACACGGCTCTCATCATGCGGAGCCACTTCCTGGGCGCGGCTGCGCGCATCAAGGAGATGGGGGCCGAAGCCGTTGTATTGTCGCTCGGCAGCCGCGGCGCGGTAGGAGCCTACAACCGTGGATTGATCGAGGCGATAGCGCCTCGCGTCGACGCCGTTTGCCCCATTGGCGCCGGCGACGCTCTGGCGGCCGCCTTCGTATGGGCCATGAACAAAGGCCTGGACTTCCCGGACGCCGTGCGCTGGGGCGTGGCCGAAGGCACGGCTTCGGCTAAACTGCCGGGCGTGCGTTTCGCATCGCTCGAGCAAGCCAAGCTCATCTACGACAAAGTGGAAGTCCGCCCCGCGTAGGAAAGCTCCGGCCTAAAAACGCGAGACCGCCCACTGTTCCAATCTGACGGGCCCCAGGAGCCCCGATTCGAATAGAGGGTCGTCCTTGGCCCAGTGTTTCCAGGTCGTGAAGGTGACGCGGCCTGTCGGGCTCGGCTTCCCTTCGAGCAGCCACT
>Ga0116191_1001061_pt1 | contig 22779 bp, 19 predicted proteins | sample AD_UKC111_MetaG_FD_89897 | JGI IMG/M metagenome (GOLD analysis project Ga0116191, IMG submission 89897) | Active sludge microbial communities of municipal wastewater-treating anaerobic digesters from Hong Kong - AD_UKC111_MetaG | ecosystem: Engineered > Bioreactor > Anaerobic > Digestate... | reverse complement strand
GTTAAGGATGTGTTGATACGGATAAACCGGTGATTTTTGGAATAACCGAATAGGCAATAGTTGCGAAAACGTCAATTCCAGACCCCGCAAGATTTAAAAAACATTTTCATGCGTCAGCTCTGGGTTCAAATTGGAAAGCTTGACAATCTTATCTTACTTATGTTAACATTTTTATACGTATAGAAGATATCGGAACAAGTTTCTTAGGAGGTATGTTTGTGTTTGGTAGGGTTAAGTGGTTTAACCAGGAGAAGGGTTACGGTTTTATCGAGAGGGAGGATGGCGGGGACGTATTTGTCCACTTCTCGGCGATTCAGGAAGAAGGCTTTAAGACCCTAGCCGAGGGTCAAAAGGTTGAATTCGATATCGTCGAAGGCGCTCGGGGGCCGCAGGCGGCCAACGTGACGAAAATATAAACTCTTAAATACCCCAGCCAAAACCTGGGGTATTTAAATCTAAATATGATTTAGACTGGATCTTTACTGCCTTGGGGAATAATAGGAGTACAAAGATACACGAAAGGGGTGTCTTCATGAAGATACAGGTGCGCGGCAGAAATATTGACACGACTGAGGCTTTAAAAGACTACATCGGAAAGCGGCTCGGCAAACTGGATAAATACATCGACAATCTTGGTGAAGCTCAGGTAACCATGACTGTTGAAAGGGGTTTCCACCGGATCGAAGTAACCATCCCCATCAACGGGATGATTTTAAGAGGAGAAGAAAGTACGGGTGATATGTACGCCTCCACCGACCTTGTAGTGGAAAAGCTGGAAAAACAGATTGAAAGGTATAAAGGCAAGCTGCAAAAGAGAGGCGCCCGCTATGTCAACGACCAGCGCAAACCCGCCGCTGTCCAGGAGGACGATGAGCCGCGGCTGGTCAGGACCAAGCGCTTCGCCATCAAACCTATGCCGGTGGAGGAAGCGGTGCTTCAGATGAACCTGCTCGGCCATAATTTCTTTGTGTTCTCCAACGCCGACACTGATCAGGTCAACGTGGTCTATAAGCGCAAAGACGGCAATTACGGGCTGATTGAGCCGGAGTTTTAATCAAGATCTGAGAAGCGCGCCTACCGGGCGCGCTTTTTACGTAACAGGGCCGGTGCAAGAGCCGGGTTGCCGGCGGGCGGCCGCGCCGTAATTGACGGTAAACTTTAGGATGAAGTATAATATTAAGATAGTGAAATATTATCAGGTTGTCTGAATTAAAGAGATTTGTGCAGACGCCCACGTCTAATTAATTGAGGTGGTAAGCTAATGCTCGGGTTTATTAAAGACTGGCTTGACGACAACGCCCGTGAAGTAAAAAGACTGCAAAAGACCGTTGATGAAATTAATAAATTGGAGCCGCGCATGACTGCTCTGTCTGAAAGCGATCTCAGAGGTATGACTGCTGTTTTCCGGGAGAGGCTGGACGGCGGCCAGACACTTGAAGACATTTTGCCCGAGGCGTTTGCCGTGGTGCGGGAGGCCTCCCGGCGCATCCTGGGGATGAGGCATTTTGACGTCCAGCTTTTGGGCGGGATAGCGCTGCACCAGGGGCGTATAGCCGAGATGAAAACCGGTGAAGGCAAAACCCTGGTGGCCACCCTGCCGGTTTACTTAAACGCCCTGACCGGCAGGGGTGTTCACGTGGTTACGGTGAACGACTATCTGGCCCGCCGCGACAGCGAGTGGATGGGCCGGATTTATAGTTACCTGGGTTTAAGCGTCGGTCTGATTGTACATGGACTGGACTGGGATGAGCGTAAGCGTTCTTATAATGCTGACGTTACTTACGGCACCAACAACGAGTTCGGATTTGACTACCTGCGGGATAACATGGCCCACCATCCCAGCCAGTTAGTCCAGCGCGAGCTGAACTACGCCATTGTCGACGAGGTTGACAGCATTCTTATCGACGAGGCCAGGACACCGCTGATTATTTCAGGCCAGGCGGAAAAATCCAACGACCTGTACTACACCTTTGCCAGGATCGTGCCCCGCCTGATCCGGGAAACCGACTACAATGTGGACGAAAAAGCGCATACTGTGGCCATTACCGAGTCCGGGGTGGCCAAAGTGGAAAAAATGATCGGTGTTGAGAACCTGTACGACGATAAAAACATCGAGCTCACCCACCACCTGAACCAGGCCCTGAAAGCCCACGCCTTGATGAAAAAGGACAAGGACTACGTGGTGAAGGACGGCCAGGTGATCATAGTTGACGAGTTTACCGGACGGCTGATGTTCGGCCGGCGCTACAGCGACGGTTTGCACCAGGCGATCGAGGCCAAGGAGAACGTCAAAATTGAGCGCGAATCCCAAACCCTGGCCACGATCACCTTTCAGAACTATTTCAGGATGTACGACAAGCTGGCCGGCATGACCGGTACAGCGGCCACAGAAGAACAGGAATTCAAGAAGATATACAACCTGGATGTGCTGGTGATCCCCACCAACATGCCGATGATCCGCAAGGATATACCGGATGTTATTTACAAAACTGAACAGGCCAAATTCCGGGCGGTAGTGGATCAGATCGCAGAGCGGCACGCCAAGGGGCAGCCGGTGCTGGTAGGCACCATATCAATTGAAAAATCAGAAGTGTTGAGCAGCATGCTTAAGAAGAAGGGGATACCTCACCAGGTGTTGAACGCCAAGTATCATGACAAGGAAGCGGAAATAGTCGCTCAGGCCGGCCGCCTGGGCGCGGTGACCATAGCCACCAACATGGCCGGCCGCGGTACCGACATACTGCTGGGCGGCAACCCCGAGTTTCTCGCCCGCCTGGAAATGCGCAGGGAGGGTCACCGGTATGAAACGGCTGAAGAAATTGCAGCCCAGGCAGAGGCGGAAGAAAGAGTCTATCAATCAATTCTAGACAGGCTGCGCCGGCAGACTGAAGAAGAGCGCCGCAGGGTAGTTGAACTGGGCGGCCTGCACATTATGGGCACGGAGCGTCACGAGAGCCGGCGTATCGACAACCAGCTGCGCGGCCGCTGCGGCCGCCAGGGCGACCCTGGCTCAAGCCAGTTTTACAGCTCGCTGGAAGACGACCTGATGCGCCTCTTCGGCTCGGACAATATCTCCGGGATTATGGACCGCCTGGGCATCGAAGAAGATATGCCGATAGAGCACTCCATGATCTCCAAGTCCATTGAAACTGCCCAGAAGAGGGTTGAAAACCGCAACTTCGACATCCGCAAGCACGTCCTGCAGTACGATGACGTGATGAACCAGCAGCGGGAGCTGATATACAGGCAGCGGCGCCAGGTCCTGACCGGTGAAAACTTGAAGGATAATATCCTGGAGATGATCGACGCCTCAGCGGAGCGCCTGGTGAGTGTTTACGCGCCTGAAGGCGTCCACCCGGAAGAGTGGGACTTGAAAGGGCTGCTGGATCAAGCCGAACAGCTTTTCCTGCCAGGCCACAAGCTTACCCCGGAGGATTTGGAGGACATGGGCCGCAGGGAACTGCAGGAATTTTTAGCCGAACAGTCTCACGCGGCGTATGAGGCCAGGGAACAGGAGCTGGGCCCGGAAACCATGCGCGAGGTGGAGCGGGCGATTATGCTCCGCATCGTGGATGACAAGTGGATGGATCACCTGGACGCCATGGACCAGCTGCGGGAAGGCATCGGCCTGCGCGCTTACGGGCAAAAAGACCCCTTGATCGAGTATAAGTTCGAGGGCTACGAAATGTTTCAGAATATGATCAACACCATCCAGGACGATGTGGTGCGCTATATTTTCAGGGTTAATGTAGTCCAGCCCGAGCAGCAGAAGCAGCGCCAGGTGGTGGAAAACCGCTATGCCGAAGAAGGCGCCAGGCAGCCGGTTCGCAAGGAAAGCAAAGTGGGACGAAATGCCCCCTGCCCCTGCGGCAGCGGCAAGAAGTACAAAAAATGCTGCGGCCGGGCGGAAGCAGAGAAAAAGGCATAGAATACAGAAGTCGGAATTCAGGAGCCAGAATAAAAGAACTGGCATTTTGGGGGTAGATGATTCATCTGAAAGGATATCCTTTGTAGGTTCGAATTCATTCGAACAAAAGAAGGAGGCGTGGGAAAGTGAAATTTAAAGTAATGTTAGAACCTAGCGAGGAAGGTGGTTTTACTGTCTTTGTACCTTCACTGCCAGGTTGTATAAGTGAAGGGGATACGCTGGAAGAAGCTCTAAAGAATATTAGGGAAGCCATAGAACTGTATCTTGAACCCGTAGAAGACGACTATATTGTTCATGATAAAGTTATAGTCCGGGAGTTAGAACTGTGAGTGAAGTACCCAGCCTGTCGTATTATAGGATAGTAAGGGCCTTGCAGCGTAACGGATGGGTAGTGATAAGGCAAAAAGGCAGTCATATCCGTATGCAAAAGCGGATAAAGGATGAAACATTAAAGATTACTATACCCGCACATATTCCAGTAAAACGTTCTACGCTAACACATATACTAAAACAAGCTAACTTAGATTTAAAAACTTTTCTTAAACTATTATAGATACAGAAGGAATGATACAAATTGTTTGCAGAGTTAAAACGGGAGCTTGAGCCGCTGGGCAAACGAATGGAAGATTTGAGGGTTTCTCTTTGACATAGCCGGCAAAGAAGAGGAAATTGCCCGGCTGGAAACGCAGATGCATAACTGCAGTTTCTGGGACAACCAGGAAACTGCGCAAAAGATAGTACAGCGGGTGGCGAACCTGCGCGACAGGGTAGCGGTTTTTCAGGAGCTAGCCGGGAAATTCGAGGAAGTGGAAGTGCTGATTGAACTGGGTGAGGAGGAGCAGGACGAGGCTGTCGCCGTCGAAGCCCGGGAAGGTCTGGCCGCTGTGGCGCGGATGGTCGCTGACCTGGAGATGGCGGTTCTGTTGAACGGGCCTTACGACCGCGGCAACGCCATCCTGGCCCTGCACGCCGGGGCAGGGGGCACGGAAGCCCAGGACTGGGTGGAAATGCTGCTCCGGATGTACGGCCGCTGGGCGGAGCGGCACCGCTACAAAGTGGGCATCCTGGATATGCTGCCCGGTGATGAGGCGGGCATTAAGAGCGCTACCATAGAGGTTATCGGCCCCAACGCTTTCGGCTACCTTCTGTCAGAAAAGGGTGTGCACCGGCTGGTGCGCATTTCACCCTTCGACACCGCCGGACGCCGGCACACGTCTTTCGCTTCTGTGGACGTCCTGCCTGAAGTGGATGACGATATGGACGTGCAGATCAACCAGGATGATTTAAAAATTGACACTTTCCGCTCCGGCGGCGCCGGAGGCCAGCATGTCAACAAAACTGACTCGGCAGTGCGGATCACCCACCTGCCTACCGGCATTGTGGTGTCCTGCCAGAATGAACGCTCCCAGCTGTCAAACCGGCTGGCGGCAATGAAGATGCTGAAGGCCAAACTAATTGACCTGGAACTCCGCAAAAAAGAGGCCGAGCTGGCGGCCATGCGCAGCGACCAGCAGGAAATCGCCTGGGGGAGCCAGATCCGCTCTTACGTATTCCACCCCTACAGTCTGGTGAAGGACCACCGGACCGGTCAGGAAACAGGCAACATCAACGCCGTGATGGACGGTGAGATCGACCCGTTTATCGCGGCCTATCTTAAAGAAAAAGCCCGCACCCAGAGTTAGACCTGAGAAATGAGACGTGGGACGTGAGAATGAGAATCCTTAAGGGTCAAGGAGTAAAATGGACTAAGAAAATAAAGACGTCAGACAGCAGAGTGATATGCTGTCTGCAGCCGCTAAATTGTTAGCGGCTCTTTCTATTTGTGGGGTCATCTAAAGTGATGTTTCCCTTTGTTTGACCAGTATCCGGCTGCTCGCTAACCGGATGAGATCGTGCCCCGGCAAGAAGCTTACCTAATAACGCCCGAATTTTTAGGACATCCTAGCAATGGACTACCAAGCTTTCATCAGGTAGCAGGTGGACCTGAGACAGGAGAACCGTCCCCTTGTCTCATTCTGCCCACTTTATTTTCTGGAGTGTTCATTATGATCCCGAAGATAACCAGAGAAATATGCGGAGTCACCTTGGGGGTCATCCTCGTTGCCCTGGGGCTGGACTTATTTTTAATTCCCAATAGGATTGCCGCCGGAGGGGTCAGCGGCATTGCCACGATTCTGCATCATTTAATCCACGTGCCGGTAGGGATTGCCATGCTTGCTCTGAATGTGCCGCTTTTTGCCCTGGCAGTTTACCGCATGGGGCTGCGCTTTGGTTTCCGCTCCCTTTACGGGACTATTGCCCTTTCCCTGGCAGTGGACTTGCTTGCGCCATTCCTTCCCGCGCCTACCAACGATATCCTGTTGGCGAGCCTCTTTGGCGGCGTACTGGTGGGCCTGGGGCTTGGGCTGGTGTTCAAGCATAATGGCACCACCGGGGGGACTGACCTTGCCGCGGCGGTCCTGCGCACCTACACAGGGGTGAACATAGGACAGTTGCTTTTTCTGGTGGATGCGTCGGTTATCATTGCCGCCTGGATAGCCTTTAACTCCGCCGAACTGGCTATGTATGCCCTGATTACCATTTTTGTCACTGCCTGGCTTATTGATCTGGTCCAAGAAGGCTTTAGCTACGCCAAGGCATTCCTGATCATTTCCAGCCGGGCGCCGAATATAGCGGATTCTATAGTGCGGGGACTAAACAGGGGAGCCACCGCCTGGCCAGTGCGGGGAGTCTACACCGGTACAGAAATGGAGGTAGTCCTTTCCGTTGTAAGTAGATCTGAGGTAACTCGCCTGAAAGAGATCGTTTACTCGGTTGACCCTTTAGCTTTTGTAATCCTGGCAGATGTGCACGAAGTGCTGGGGGAAGGTTTTAAGGAATACAAGTAGCGTTCAACAACTGAATTTGGGAGGTAAAACGAGGTCAAAAAACAAAAATGAAGCAATAAAGCGAAATAATCCAATGAACAATCCCTAATGTAACGGTTTTGCCTCATGATTCATCCTATCTTTCTGTAATGGCTCTCCCCTCCCGGGCTTAATTCATACTGCATAGTATTATCTCCCTATTTTCGTCAACAACTGCTTTTTGCCTTCAAACTATTAGTCCCCCTTTGCTTTTTGTCCCTTTTCAGGAAGGATTCAACGCTTTTGCCGTCGAATTTTTCTATAGTCTGTAGTATGCGTCGATTTTAAATTGAGAGGTGCGGGGATTGATTCAGCTGCAAAATGTGACCAAGGTTTACCCAGGTGGCAACAAAGCGCTCTCTGATGTTACCCTGCGCATTAATAAAGGCGAGTTTGTCTTTCTGGTCGGCCCCAGCGGGGCGGGCAAATCTACCCTGACCAAGCTTTTATACAGAGAGGAGCTTCCTTCTCGCGGCCAGATTATCTTCAACGGGAAAAACGTGGTGCGTATGCGCCAAAAGGATATTCCCTACCTGAGGCGTAAAATCGGTATGGTTTTTCAGGATTTTCGCCTGCTTTCGCAAAAAACCGTAGCAGAAAACGTAGCTTTTGCTTTGGAAGTAACCGGCGCTTCCAATCGGGAGATAAAAAAGACGGTGCCTGCCGTTTTAAGCATGGTAGGTCTAGCTGAAAAGGCGGGTGTTTTCCCGGGCCACCTGTCCGGCGGAGAGCAGCAGCGGGTGTGCGTGGCGCGGGCGATTGTGAACAACCCGATCCTGATCATCGCCGACGAGCCCACGGGCAACCTGGACCCGGAAACGTCCTGGGAGCTGATGAAGCTCTTTAAAGAAATTAACAGGCGTGGCACCACTATCATCATGGCCACCCACGCCTGGGATATCGTGAATGCCATGAAAAAACGGGTGGTTGAACTCACAGGCGGTAAAATCGTGCGGGACGAGGAAGAAGGTGCTTACCGCTATGAGGATTAAGACCATTTCTTATTATTTCCGGGAGGCCTTTCAGTCTGTAGTGCGCAACAGTTGGATCTCCATCGCGTCGATTGGAGTTGTAGCTGTTTCTTTGCTGATTTTAGGCAGTTCCATGCTGCTGGTGATGAATGCCAACAACATTGCCGCCAACCTGGAATCCAGCGTTGAAATCAGTGTGTTTCTAAAAGATCAGACCACTCCCGATCAGATTAAGGATCTTGAAAATAAAATAAGAGCCATGCCTGAAGTGACCCAGGTTGTTTTTATAAGCAAGCAGCAGGCTCTGGAAGAGATGAAGGAAAGCTTCGGTGATAAAAAAGATATCCTGTCCGGCCTGGAGGAAAAGAATCCGCTGCCTGACACTCTCCGTATAAAGACAATCACCGCCGGCCAGGTGGCGCCGCTGGCCGGTGAGTTTGAGTCGTTCGCCCAGGTGGACCAGGTACGCTATGGCCAAGGCGTGGTGGAAAAGCTGCTGGCCATGAGCAAGTGGGTCCGGGCGGCGGGACTGGCTACCATGATCCTGCTGGGAATCGCAGCGGTATTCCTGATCGCCACCACTATCCGCCTTTCTGTTTATGCCCGGCGCAAGGAGATCGGCATTATGAAATTCCTCGGGGCAACCGACTGGTTTGTCAGGTTTCCTTTCATCCTGGAGGGCATGGTGCTCGGGCTGGCCGGCTCGCTTATAGCTGTGCTGGTTGTTTACTTCGGATACCTCTCCCTGATCGGAAATATTCAGCTCTCACTGCCTTTTATGCAGCTGGTGACAGACCGTGATTTGATTAAACCGCTGATGGGAGGGCTTATTGGGCTGGGATTGATTATCGGTGCGACAGGTAGCTTGATCAGCATGCGCAGGTTTTTGAGGGCGTAGATAAGCTGAATTTCTAATTAAATGTAGGTTCGGATTTATCCGAACAAAATCAGTTAAGCAGTTGATAATGTTAGCCGGCAATATCTTATTTTAAAGGGTGATTTGTTTGTTTGCAGGTTTTTTTAAGAAAAAAACGTTGTTCCTGGTAGTGGCGATGGTGATACTGACGGGCACACTGGGTATAGCGTACGGCGAAGACCTGGAGGATCAGTTGAACCAAACCAGGGAGCAGTTGGAGCAGACGAGGTCTGAAGCCGACCAGGCCAGAGGCATTGTCAATGATTATGCGGGGCAGGTGGCTAACCTAAACAGCCAGATCACTCAGAGAAGCCTTCAGCTCAAGGAGTTGGAAGACAACATGGCCAGGGTCAGCGAAAATCAACGTCAGACCGAGGCCGAACTGAGAGATGCCGAGAAAAAACTTGACCAGAGTACGGAGATGTTAAACAAAAGGGTGCGCACTATGTACGAGGCGGGTAATGTCAGCTACCTTGAAGTTCTTTTTGAAGCGAGTGATTTCAGCGACTTCATCAACCGCCTTGAGATGTTAAAGCGGGTGGTGCAACAGGACGTATCAACTGTTAATCAGGTTAAAGCCGACCGTCAGAGACTTGACAATAAAAAGGCCGACCTGCAGGTCCAGCAGGAAATGCTCGCAGCTTTGATCACCGAGCAGGATGCGGCCCGCAAAGATCTTGCGCTCAGGCAAAAAGAGAAAAATATTCTATTAAGCAAGGCGGAGTCCGACTTGTGGGATATTGAAGCCGAGGAGGCCAGGCTGGAAGCTCAGGAACAGTCTATTTTGAAAGAGATCGCCCGACTGCGCTCGAAAGACCGTCCTGCCTCCAGCGGCGGGTTCGCCTGGCCGGTGCCCGGCTGGACTGATATTTCCTCACCCTTCGGCTACCGCGTACACCCCATCCTGGGCTCGACCCGTTTTCACTCGGGCATTGACATTCCCGCGGATTACGGGGACACCGTGGTGGCGGCTCAGGACGGCACCGTTATAGATGCGAGTTCCATGAGCGGTTTCGGCAATATTGTGATGATCGATCACGGCGGGGGCGTCACGACTCTGTACGCTCACCTGTCTAGCCAACTGGTTTACCAGGGTCAGGAAGTAAGAAAAGGGGACCCCATTGCCAGGATTGGCAGCACCGGGCTTTCCACGGGCCCGCACCTTCATTTTACTGTTTATGTCAACGGTGAACCGGTAGACCCGATGAACTATTTTTAATAAAACCTAAAGATTGTATGACTCCAACTATGCCGCCGGGATTATTGATCCCGGCTTGTGCTTCTAATAAGGGTAGAAATCCTTAATTATTGGACATGTTTGCCACAGTAATGTAGTATAATAACGTATGTGAAGACAGGAACGGCAGGTGTGAGTTTTGGACTATAATAATTACAAGACCAGGTCTGGCGGCGGCAAGTGGCTTAAGACGGCGGGGATTATACTGGTTGTCCTGTTTGTGTTGGTGGGCGGCCTTCTAGCCAGCGATTATAAACATTTCGGCAATTTGATTAAAGTGATCACTCTGGTGCGCACGCAGTACCTGCAGCCGGTAAACTCCACCCAGCTGGTGGACGGCGCCATAAAAGGCATTGTAGACTCGCTGGATGATCCCTACTCAGTGTACCTGGAACCGAAAACCTACGCGCAGCTCAAGGAGCAGATCAAAGGTTCTTTTGGGGGTCTGGGCATACTGGTGGGCTTAAAGGAGCAAAAGCTCACAGTAGTGCGCGCCTATCAGGGGACGCCGGCGGCCAAGGCGGGCATTCAAGCCGGTGATGTCATTTCCAGAATCGACGATAGAGACACCAGCGGCATTGATATGGAAACCGCCTTAAAGCTGATGAGGGGGCCTGTCGGTTCGTCTGTAAGCCTGACTGTAACCAGGCAGGGTAATGCCGAGCCGCTGCAGTTTGCCCTGGTCAGGGAGGAAATAAGTGTGCCTACGGTGGAAGGCCAGGTGCTGTCAGGCACGAAAATCGGCTATATTATTATCAGCCAATTTACGGAGCGGACAGCTGAAGAAATGAAAGCAACGCTCAGCAAGCTGCAAGGTGAGTACATTACCGGCCTGATTCTGGACCTCAGGGATAACCCGGGCGGCGAATTGGGCACCGCGGTAAATGTGGCGAAAAACTTTATACCCAAAGGCCCGATTGTTTTTATTGACTACCGTGTCGGTGAGGACCAGGAGTTTTCCTCCGAGGGCCGTACAATAGGGCTCCCTCTGGTTGTTTTGATCAACGGCGGCAGCGCCAGCGCTTCCGAGATACTGGCTGGAGCGGTGAAAGACACGGGCGCGGGTACACTGGTAGGCACTAAAACTTTTGGCAAGGGCGTTGTCCAGACTGTTTTCCCGCTGAACAACGGGGCCGGTCTGAAGTTGACTACCGCCCGCTATTTAACACCCAATAAAAATGATATCAACCAAAAAGGGGTCGAACCGGATGTCCTGGTGCAGCCCCTGGAAGACAAGTCCCGCGACGTGCAGCTTGACCGGGCGCTCGAAATAATTAAACAAAAAACCGCCGGTTAAATCCAAATACTGTACATTACTAACAGAAGTATTAAAAGATTTGGGGACATTGCTCTAAAAGAGGTGTCCCCTTTCCACAGATGAGTAAACTCGCAGCGGGAAATACTTTTCAGAGTTGAGGTGACGCCGCTTGTTTCCTTTTTCTGAAGTGCTGCCCTTAATCTTTATAAGTTTCCTGCAGGCCTTCGCCGACCCGGCTTTCCTCTTTCTTTTCCTGGTGGTGTTCGCTTTGATCGCCGTGCAGTACAACCGGATGGAAAGGTTGAGGACGGACTTTTTTGGGGTAAAGACCAGGCGGAGTGGGATCGACATACTCGTGGCCACGGGTTTCGGCCTGCTGGGCGGCCTGGCCGGCAGCTGCCTGCTGGTTTTTGTGGGCTTGACCATTTCCGGTGACTTGTATTACCTGTGGCCGGTGGCCGTTTTACTTATGCTGGTCAATATCCGCTTTTTATGCTTTGCCTACGCCGGGGGCATCCTGGCCCTGTCCAGCCTGCTGCTGGGATACCCGCAGATAAGCGTACCGCAGATCCTGGCCCTGGTGGCCATCCTGCACATGGTGGAGAGCTTTTTGATCCTGGCCAGCGGCCATTTAGGAGCGGTGCCCGCTTACGTCAAGGGGCCGGAGGGTAATGTGGTCGGCGGCTTCACTTTGCAGAAATTCTGGCCTATCCCCATTGTGGCGCTGGTGGTACTGGCCGGGAGTTCCATTGAAGGAAGCAGTGTGGCAATGCCTGACTGGTGGCCTTTAATCAACCCGGTTGTTCAGGGGGACCTCCAGAACCTCATTTTTATGCTGCAGCCTCTGGTGGCGGGGCTTGGCTATGGTGATATCGCCATTGCCAGGAGCCCGGTTGAAAAGAGCAGGCTTTCCGCACTTTTCCTGGGTATCTACAGCCTGACCCTGCTGGCGCTCGCGTTATTGGCCGGGCAAAGCAGGATAGTGGCTTTTTTCGCGGCGCTACTTTCTCCGCTCGGGCATGAAGCGGTAATATATATAGGCAAAAGGATTGAATTGAAGGGAAAGCCCCTTTATGTTCCCTCGGAGCAGGGATTACGAGTTATGGATGTGCTGCCGGGAGGACCGGCCTGGCGCTCCGGACTGCGCCCGGGGGATGTCGTTATGTCAATAAACGGGATCAGGCCTCTGAGTAATGCTGAATTCCGTTATTTGATGCAGAACTCCATACCGCCCGTGGCGGTAGACTACCATAGCCGCTCTGCCGGGACGTCCAGGAGTGTAATTGTGGCCCAGGCTGTACCGGGGCAAACCTGGGGCTTGGCGCCAGTTCCTGAAAGCAACGAAAGCCGGTACCTGGAACTGCTCACAACTGGCCCCTTGGGGCGGTGGCTGCAACAAGCCTGGGGCAAATTTATGCGTTGACTCTAATAGTGGGCGGGGATATAATCAAGTCAAAAGGCCCGGATGATATCAGTCTGAATAAGGAACATTGCGCGGCAGGACGCGAAGGCCTGTCCGGGTGACAGGCCGCAGCTGTTTTACGGAGGTGAAGATATTTTGTGTGAATCTAACGCTTATCTGAGGAAGCAGGGAGAGCAGGATGAGCTTTTCCTGGAAGCGGTGGACCGGGTTGTGCCATACGAGGATGGCTTGCTGCTGGAGGATATCTTTGGGAAGAGGAAAATGATCAAAGCCAGGATTGCTGAACTGTCCCTGGTTGACCACAAGATCATTCTGGAAAGGATTGAATAAGGAACAAGAATACAGAATTCAGGAGTCAGAATTCAGAATAGAGAATAAAAACAAATCACGCTGATCTGGGATGGACCGGTTGCGTGATTTTTTTTGCAGGAAAATCCGGGGTGCGGGAGAAAAGAACTTTTAGGGGGTGGTGTCGTGAACAAGGTTACTTACAGGGAAGACCACGATCTGAGCGGTGTTAACAGCCTTGAGGAGCTAAAAGAAATGGCTTTGCCCTGCAAACGCTGCGCTTTACGGGCCGGTTGCACCGGCGTGGTTTTCGGGGAGGGGAATCCCAATGCCAGATTGATGCTGATCGGTGAGGGACCAGGCGCTGACGAAGACCTGCAGGGGCGTCCTTTTGTCGGCAAGGCAGGCCAGCTGCTGGACCAGATCCTGGCTGCAATTAACCTGGACCGGTTCACACATACCTATATTGCCAATGTAGTAAAGTGCCGTCCGCCGGGCAACAGGGCGCCGCGTCCGGAAGAAGCCGGGCAGTGCCTGCCCTGGCTTTACAGGCAGATCGAACTGGTTTCCCCGGATCTGATCGTCCTGTTGGGGAGCACCGCCCTGCAAAACCTGATCGATCCGGAAGCAAGGATTACTAAAATGCGCGGCCAGTGGCTGGTCAGCAAAAGCGGCATAAAAATCATGCCCACCTACCACCCGGCCGCCCTCTTGAGGGATATGAACAAGAAGCGCCCTGTCTGGGAGGACTTCCAAAAGGTCAGGGATGAATACAAGATCATAGCTGAAGGATAAAGAGCCGGCCGATGTGCCCGGCTTTTTCATCCTGTGCAGATGGGCGCGTTATCCGCGTTGCCGGCAGGGGTGTGCACCATGTTTTCACAGGGATATTCCGCCAGGGCCGGCCAGGCCCGCACGCCCTCTCTCCTGGCCTGTTCCAGCAGCGCCATGTAGCGCCTTTCAGCCGCGTTAATTTTGAAAATAACATATTCGTCGAGGTCCCGGTCGATGTGGTCCAGTTCTCTGAGTGCCTCCCGCCAGTCGCGCCGGGCGTTCTCCACAGCAGTTACTAAAAAGGGAGGAGCAGGTCCTTCCAGTGCCTCTTTGATCCTGGTTATTTCTCCCTGGTACAGGTTTTTAAATGCTGAAACAACCTTCATCAATTATCACCTCATTATTAATTATAATGCAAAATATGGAAAATAGAAGATTAAATAACATAAATTGTAATATAATCGTTCGACTTACCGCTCAATATTTAGACAGGATTTTAGACATAATAAAAAATCAATAGCGGTAAACGGGGTGAAGGCCGTGTACGGTATAAAAAAATGCCTTTTATACTTGTTAGTCATGATTATCTTTATCACTACCATCCCGTTTTTATACGGGTGTTCTAAAAAGGGACAGCAGCAAAAGAAGATAGTCAGCAACGGCGGCCAGGAAATTAAAATAGCAGTCAGCCTGGCCGATATGGAAAGAGATGGCAACCGGATCATCAAAAAAATCATGTCGGACCGCCAGAGCGGCCAGGGCCAAAACAGCCAGCAGAATGGCACTCAAAGTCAGCAGGGAGGGCAGCAAGGCGGCCAGGGGCAAAGCGGTCAGCAGGCCGGCCTCGATGTTGTACCGGTGCAGGGCGGCGGACAAGGAACTCAGGGACAGCAGGGGGGACAGGGGCAACAGAGCGGCCTGCAGGGGCAGCAGCGGGTGAATATCAGCTGGCTGGATGCTAAAAACGATCCGGCTCAGCAGGAAAAGGACCTGGACCAACTCATAAACCAGAATGTTAAGGCGGTGGTTCTCCAGGTGGTGGACCCAGCCGCCGGACCCAGGCTGGTGCGCAAGCTGGCCCAGGCCAATATCAGGGTAATCGCTCTGGAAACACTACCGGTCAACTCACCGGTAGATGGGTACATTGCCTCCGACCATGCCCGGACCGGGGAGCTCATGGCCCGCTACATTCTTAGCGCTGCCCAGGGGCGCCCGTCTCCGCTGAAGACGGTCATTCTCCAGGGCGATAAAAATGACCGGGTTTCGCGTGACATCACTTCATCGGTGCTGGAATATTTGCGGGATCAGCCGCAGGTACAGGTGGTTCAGGTAAAGGAACACACACAAGGGAACCCGCAGCAGGCTACGGCTACTCTTGAGCAGGCGCTGGCTTCAGCCAACAACCAGATCGACGCTGTGCTGGCCACTGACAGCCGTATGGCTGCGGCAGCCGCCTCCTTGCTAAAGAGCCGGGGCCTGGACCAGCGGGTGATTACTGTGGGGGTGGGCGCTGACCAGCAAGCCACCCGCGCGCTGGCGGCCGGTGAGCATGACGCTGAAATTGATGTGATGCCCGATTTGATTGCGCAGTATGCTTTTGACGCTGCGGTGGGTATGGCCACCACGGGACACTGGCAATACGATACCCAGGTTAAAAACGAGGACTTTGACGTGCCTGCCAAGGTAACCCCGGTACGCTTGATCACAAAAAGTGAAGCTTACCTTCTGGAGCAGCGCTGGAACAAGATGGGCGGCCAGCAGGCGCAGCAGGGACAGCAAGGGCAGCAAGGCCAGCAGGCACAGCAGAGTGGCCAGGGCCAACAGTCCGGCAGCCAGGGCAGCGGAAGTGGCAGCGGGCAAGAGGCTCAAGGCAGTTCAGGCCGTAAAACAACACTAAGGGTCACCACCCGGGATGGAAAAACCGTGGAGATGCAGATAAACGGTGAAATCAAAAAAATTGAGACTATAGACGGCGCCGGCGCCGGCAAAGCAGGCGGCGGACAAAGTGAAGGGAGCGGCTCCGGCGGCGGCCAGTCCGGCGGCGGGGGTGGGCAGTCTTGAAGGTTTATGTGAACCTCCTCCGGGACAAGCCCGTGGGTTTTCAGGGGCGAAGTTCTATAAAATTACCTATCAAACAGAGATAGCTGTAAATGAAATCAGAGTGGCGCCGGCGGCTCCCGCGGCAGCCAGACTTGTCCTGAAAGGTGACCTGTACGATGTGGAGCATGCCGAGCCGGCTGAAGCCAGGGTTAGTGCCAGGGAAGCCGCGGAAGCAAATGAATTTGCAGTTGTTGCCGCTGCTCCCGGTGTGGCGGTTGAGACGGTGGTTGCCGCGGGAGAGATTGCGCTGGAGGATACTGCCGCGGCGGCAAGCAGGCAGCACATACAAGGAGGACATTCCCTGCGGGGGTGTCCACTTTTTTTGCTAAAAAACAGAACATACTTTTGGTCTGTGGGTGCTTATGGTATACTAATAATATACTGCGAATAAGAGGTTAAGCCATGCGCACCTTTGAACTGAAGTCAGAATACAAGCCGCGGGGGGACCAGCCCGGGGCGATTGCCGCGCTGGTGGAAGGACTCAACAGAAAGCAGCGGGGACAAGTGCTGCTGGGCGCTACCGGCACCGGCAAAACCTATACCATGGCCCAGGTCATCCAGGCTGTGCAGCGCCCGGCCCTGGTGCTGGCGCCGAATAAGACCCTGGCCGCCCAGCTGTGCGGCGAGTTTAAGGAATTCTTCCCGGACAACGCGGTGGAGTATTTCGTCAGCTATTACGACTATTACCAGCCTGAGGCTTATATTCCGCATACAGACACCTATATTGAGAAAGACTCGTCTGTGAACGACGAGATCGATAAGCTGCGCCACTCGGCCACCTGCGCCCTTTTTGAGCGGCGGGACGTGATTATTGTGGCCAGTGTTTCCTGCATCTACGGCCTGGGCGACCCGGAGCAGTACAGCACCCTGGTGCTGTCCCTGCGCAAGGGCGAGCGTTACGACCGGGATTCTGTCCTGCGCAAACTGGTCAGCATCCAGTACGAGCGCAACGACATGAACTTTATCAGGGGCAAGTTCCGGGTACGGGGCGATGTGGTGGAGATCTTCCCGGCCTCAGCCTCGGAAAAGGCCATCCGGGTAGATTTCAACGGCGATGAAGTAGAGAGAATGCTGGAGTTTGATGTGCTTACCGGCGAAGTCCTGGGGGAGCGCCGGCATGTCTCGATCTTCCCGGCCAGCCACTACGCCATCTCCAACGAGAGAATGGAGCGGGCGGTTATAACCATTGAAGCGGAATTGGAGGAAAGGCTGGCCGAACTGCGCTCTGCGGAAAAGCTGCTGGAAGCGCAGCGCCTGGAGCAGCGGACCAGGTTCGACCTGGAGATGATGCGGGAGATGGGGTTTTGCAGCGGGATCGAGAATTACTCCCGCCATCTCACCGGCCGGGAGCCGGGACAACCCCCCTATACCCTGCTGGACTACTTCCCCAAAGATTTTATCATGTTCATAGATGAGTCCCACTGGGCGGTGCCTCAGGTGGGGGCGATGTACGAGGGGGACCGTTCCCGCAAGAAGGCGCTGATTGAATACGGCTTCCGGCTGCCGTCCGCCTATGACAACCGGCCCCTCACTTTTAAGGAGTTTGTTTCCCATTTAAACCAGGTGATCTACGTTTCAGCCACACCTGGCCCATATGAATTAAGCAACTGTGACCAGGTGGTGGAACAGATTATCCGCCCGACCGGGCTGGTGGACCCGGAAATCTTCGTGCGCCCCACCAGAGGCCAGATTGACGACCTGATCGGTGAAATCCGCCTGCGGGTCAGGCGGGAGGAAAGGGTGCTGGTAACCACCCTGACCAAGAAGATGGCGGAGGATTTAACAGACTATTTGCGTGAGATCGGGATCAAAGTGCGCTACCTGCACTCGGATGTCAAGACCATCGAGCGCATGGAAATACTAAGGGATTTGCGGCTGGGGGTATTTGACGTGCTGGTTGGGATTAACCTTCTGCGGGAAGGCCTGGACCTGCCGGAGGTCAGCCTGGTGGCTATACTTGACGCTGATAAAGAGGGCTACCTGCGCTCCGAGCGCTCATTAATCCAGACCACCGGGCGGGCGGCCCGCAATGTCGAGGGAAAGGTCATCATGTACGCGGACAGGGTCACAGACTCGATGAACAGGGCTATCTCAGAGACCAACCGCCGCCGCAAGGTGCAGATCGAGTACAACCAAAAGCACGGCATCACCCCGGAAACGGTGCGCAAAGCTGTACGTGATGTGATAGAAGCTACCAGGGTCGCCGAGCCGAAGGCTCTTTACGAGGCTGTGCCTCTCACAGGCAAAAGGATGACCAAGGCCCAGCTGCGGAAAACCATCGCATCCCTGGAAAAAGAGATGGCGCAGTCGGCCCGCCAACTGGCCTTCGAGCGGGCGGCCCAGCTCAGGGACATGATTATCGAGCTGCGCCTCCAGCTGAGAGGAGAAAAAGGCATCGGCCCCGCCATCCCCGACGCCCAGTAGTTGGGTGATGGGAAGTGGGAAGTGGGACGTGGGATCCAGGCAGTCCTCTTGGGTAGCAAACTGGGGGACGCAGGCAAACGGAGGGGGTGAGACAAGGGAACGGTTCTCTTGTCTCACATATGAGAAATTTATCTTAATAAGGATTTTGCAAGGAGATTTTATGCTGGACAAAATTGTAGTCAAGGGCGCCCGCGCCCATAACCTTAAAAACTTAGATATAGAGATTCCCCGGGACAAGTTTGTGGTGATTACCGGTATTTCCGGTTCGGGCAAGTCCTCATTGGCTTTTGACACTATCTATGCCGAGGGACAGAGGAGGTACGTGGAGTCGCTCTCCGCGTATGCCCGCCAGTTTCTCGGGCAGATGGACAAGCCGGACCTTGATTATATCGAGGGACTTTCACCGGCCATTTCCATTGACCAGAAGACGACCAGCCACAACCCCCGCTCTACCGTGGGTACGGTTACAGAGATTTACGACTACCTGCGCCTGCTTTACGCCAGGGTGGGGCGCCCGCACTGCCCGCGCTGCGGCAGGTTGATCGCCAGGCAGGCGGTGGAGCAGATGGTAGACCACCTAGCCTCCCTGACTGAAGGCACGCGGCTGCAAATCCTGTCTCCGGTAATTCAGGGTAAAAAGGGTGAGCATACGAAGATCTGTGAGGACATCCGGCGCAGCGGTTTTGTCCGGGTAAGAGTAGACGGCGAAGTGCTGGATGCTTCCGAAGAGTTTAAGCTTGACAAGCATAAAAAGCACACCATTGAAGTGGTGGTTGACCGGATTATTGTGCGGCCCGGCTCCGAAAGGCGGCTGGCTGACTCACTGGAGACGGCGCTGAAGCACGGTGGCGGTGTGGCGGTGGCGGCCTTGGCCGGCGGTGAGGAGATCACTTTCAGTGAAAACTTTGCCTGTGTTGAATGCGGCATCAGCATCACCGAGATTTCACCGCGCCTTTTTTCGTTTAACAGCCCTTACGGGGCTTGCCCTGACTGCACCGGCCTGGGGATAAAGAGGGAGATAGACCCCGACCTGGTCATCCCGGACCGGAGCAAGTCCATTGCCGCCGGAGCTATTGACGGGTGGTACAAGGGGAGCTATTCCTACCAGTTTTTAGAGGGGGTGGCCGGCCACTATGGCTTCAGCATGGAAACGCCGGTCAGCCAGCTTGCTCCGGAGCACCTGGACGTGATCCTGTACGGTACGCGCGGCAGGCGCTTCCACTTTGTCCTGCAAAATGATTTTTACGGCCGCAAACATGAAATGTTTGTGCCTTTTGAAGGAGTTATCAACAATCTGACCAGGCGCTACAAGGAGACCAACTCCGAGCACCAGCGCGAGGACATTGAGCAGTACATGAGCAGCCGGGCCTGTCCCTCCTGCGGCGGAGCCAGGCTGAAACCCGAGGCGCTGGCGGTGAAGATCGGCGGCCTGTCCATATCTGAGGTCACCCGTTTCTCTGTGCTGGAGGCCCGGGAATTTTTCCACAGCCTGGAACTGACTGAGCGGGAACAGCTTATCGCCAGGCAGATTTTAAAAGAGATTAACGAGCGGATGGGCTTTTTGGTTAACGTGGGGCTGGACTACCTCACGCTGGACAGGGGCGCGGGGACCCTGGCGGGAGGCGAGGCCCAGCGCATCAGGCTGGCCACTCAAATAGGCTCGGGCCTGATGGGCGTGCTGTATATTCTGGACGAGCCCAGTGTCGGCCTGCACCAGCGTGACAACCAGCGCCTGCTGGGGACGCTGGAGCGGCTGCGGGATTTGGGCAACACGCTGATCGTGGTGGAGCACGACGAGGAAACCATGCTGAAAGCCGACCACATTATCGATATCGGTCCCGGCGCCGGGGAGCACGGCGGGCGGGTGGTAGCGACAGGGACTTATAAGGATATCGCCAAAAACCCCGCTTCTATCACCGGGCAGTACCTGAGCGGCAAAAAGGCCATACCGGTGCCTACCTTGCGCCGCAAGCCCAACGGCAGGGCGATTGAGGTGCTGGGGGCTGCTGAGAACAATTTAAAAAATATTGATGTATCCTTTCCCCTGGGTGTGTTTATCTGCGTCACGGGTGTTTCAGGATCGGGCAAGAGCACCCTGGTCAATGACATCCTGTACCGGAAACTGGCCCAGGAACTGCACGGAGCCAGGACTCAGCCCGGGCAAAACAGGGGTATCCGGGGTATTGAGCACCTGGACAAGGTGATCGATGTAAACCAATCCCCCATCGGGCGGACGCCCCGCTCCAACCCGGCCACCTATACCGGTGTGTTTAACGATATCAGGGATCTTTTCGCCCAGATTCCGGAGTCCAAAATGCGCGGCTATAAGCCCGGCCGCTTCAGTTTCAACGTGAAGGGCGGGCGCTGCGAGTCCTGCCAGGGCGACGGGATCATTAAGATAGAGATGCATTTTCTGCCGGATGTTTATGTTCCCTGCGAGGTCTGCAAGGGGTTGCGCTATAACCGGGAAACTCTTGAGGTCAAGTATAAGGGCAAGAGCATTGCCGATGTGCTGGGGATGACGGTAGACCAGGCGGTCGAGTTTTTCCGTCACATCCCCAAAATTTACCGCAGGCTGAAGACGCTGCACGACGTCGGGCTGGGGTATATCCGCCTGGGGCAGCCCGCCACTACTCTCTCCGGGGGAGAGGCCCAGCGGGTAAAGCTGTCGACCGAGTTGTCCAGGCGCTCTAACGGCAGGACTTTCTACATCCTTGACGAGCCCACCACCGGGCTGCACACCGCCGATATCGACAGGCTGCTGAAAGTGCTGCACCGCCTGGTGGAGGCGGGTGACACCGTGGTGGTGATCGAACATAACCTGGACGTGATCAAGACCGCGGACCACATTATCGACCTGGGCCCGGAAGGCGGCCACAGGGGCGGTGAGGTTCTGGCCGCCGGCACGCCGGAAGAGGTGGCGGCAGTGAGCAATTCTTATACCGGGCAGTTTTTGCAGAAGGTGTTGGAAAAAGGCCCGTACCTGAGCCTGGATTTGACGGAGGAAGCTGTGGAAATTTCTGGTTTTGGCGGCTGAGACGTAATATGTGATTTTTGGACGTAGGTTTAGAACACTGGAGATGTTGGATAATAATAGCGAAGTGAGACAAAAGAACCGTCCCGTTGTCTCACCGTTGTCTCATAACTATTCTGCCGGATGTTCCACCGGGATCTGGACATTTTGGCTGATAAGGTTGACTTCTTCTTTTAGAGTCTCCATTTCCAAACGCAGCTTGCCATACTCCCTGGCCAGCAAGTCAAACCACATTTCGTTTTTGCGGTTACTGGCGGTTACTGTCTCTCTTAGTTGGGCTACTTTGCTTTCTAGTACTTTTAAATCATTTTTAGCATCAGCAAGTTCATTTCTGATGCCAGTAAGTTCATTTCTGACATCAGCAAGTTCAATCTTGATATTACTGATTTCTTTAATAACTACCAATATTGTCTTCTTAATCTCGGCCATTTCGAGTTCCAAGTTTGTCAAGCGTCTTTCGAACCGTTCCTCAAAAGCTTTTTGGCCCTCAATATTAACCATGACCAATGATTTTATGTCTTCGAGGAGAACCATCATTTTATTATCCATGCTTAAAACACCTCGCTTTAAGCATATACTGTAAAATGCTTCCTGGCAAGTAAAAGATGATTATCGAAAGCGGTGTTAAAATGCAGCTTGAGGAGAAGTTAAAACATCTCCCCGCCAGTCCGGGGGTTTACCTGTATAAGGACGAAGCCGGTAAAATCATTTATGTCGGCAAGGCTTTGTCGCTCAAGAACCGGGTGCGCTCCTATTTCCAACCCGGCGCGCAGCAGCCGCCTAAAACCAGGCTCATGCTCGAAAAAGTGGCTGACCTTGACCTTATCGTTACCGACTCGGAAGTGGAAGCGCTGATTTTGGAGCAAAACCTGATCAAGGAACACCGCCCCCGCTACAATGTAATGTACAAAGATGACAAAAGCTACCCCTACCTGAAGGTAACCCTCGGGGACGATTTCCCCAGGGTTATGATTACCCGCCGTCATCTGAGAGACGGCTCCAGGTACTTTGGTCCCTACACCCGGGTGGGAGCGGTAAACGAAACCATGCGCCTGCTTAAGAAAATATTCCCTTTCCGCTCCTGCAAGCAGAAAGAGCCGGCAGCCAGGGGGAGGCCCTGCCTGAATTACCATATCAACCGCTGCCTGGGTCCGTGCAGCGGGCAGGTTGACCACGCTAAATACCGGTCCATGATCAATGAAGTGTGCCTCTTTCTGGAGGGGCGCCAGGAGGACCTGATCAAGCTCCTGGCGGCGAGGATGGAAGAGGCGGCGGAAAAGCTGGAGTTTGAGCGGGCCGCCCGGCTGCGGGACCAGATGCAGGCGGTGCGCGAGGTGGTTGAGAGGCAGAAGATTATCACCGGAGGCTTTGAGGACCAGGATGTGGTGGCTGTGGCACAGGCGCCGGAAGAGGCCTGCGTGATGGTGTTTTTTGTACGCGGCGGCAAGCTGATCGGCCGGGAGCATTTCATGCTGAAAGGGACGGAAGGTTTAAGCGGCCAGGATGTGCTGTCCGCTTTC
>Ga0116191_1001049_pt1 | contig 22981 bp, 13 predicted proteins | sample AD_UKC111_MetaG_FD_89897 | JGI IMG/M metagenome (GOLD analysis project Ga0116191, IMG submission 89897) | Active sludge microbial communities of municipal wastewater-treating anaerobic digesters from Hong Kong - AD_UKC111_MetaG | ecosystem: Engineered > Bioreactor > Anaerobic > Digestate... | reverse complement strand
TGAAAACCTTTTCGTGGTCGAGCCATGCCGATTCCGATTTTCGTGTAGTGTCGATTTTACAGAAGAATAATAAGTCGTTTATATCGGCTTTATATCAGGAAAAAGAGTTCGATTTTGAGATTCCGTTTTCCGATAAAGCTTCGGTGGAAAATGCCATTCATTGCGTATGTGTGATGTTGGTATTGGGCGTAGGCATGGATGTGATTCGAGCGCGTATGGATCGCTTGGTGGGTGTGGCGATGCGTTTGGAAATGAAAGAGGCGGTGAATAATTGCACGGTGATTAACGATGCGTATAATTCCGATTTAGAATCGATACGCATTGCATTGGATTTTTTAAGTCAGCAGCATCAACATACAAAACGCACCATCATTCTTTCGGATGTTCACCAAAGCGGCAGGAACGATCCGGATTTGTATCAATTGGTGGCCACTATGCTGAAAGAGCAGCATGTAGATCGGTTGATTGGTGTAGGGAAAAATATTATTCGCCAGAAAAAATATTTCGAAGAAGCTGGTTTGAAAGAGCTTTTCTTTTTCGAAACTACCGATGAATTATTGCGTACGGTCTCAGGCGATTGGTTCCGGAATGAAACCATTTTGTTGAAAGGAGCGAGAATATTTGAATTCGAGCGTATTCTCAAAATTTTGGAGCGCAAATCGCATCGCACGGTGATGGAGATTAATCTGAATGCATTGATTCAGAATCTAAAAGTGTATCAAGGATTTTTGAAACCACAAACGCGTGTAATGGCCATGGTAAAAGCCTTTTCGTATGGCAGTGGGAGTTTTGAAATCGCCAATATTCTGCAATTCAACAATGTCGATTATTTGGCGGTGGCCTATGCAGATGAAGGCGTTGAACTTCGGAAAAACGGAATTGTGTTGCCGATTATGGTGATGAATCCGGAAGAGGCAGCATTCGATCAAATTTTCAGCTTTAAGTTAGAGCCCGATATTTATTCTTTGCGGTTATTGGATGAATTTATTTTGGCTGTGAAGGAAAATGGGGTGGAAGATGTTCGCATTCATTTAGAGATTGAAACGGGGATGAACAGACTAGGTTTTACAGAATCTGAATTAGACGTAGCTTTGGAAAAAATCGCACAACATCCCGCTATTAAAATCGCATCGGTATTTACACATTTAGCTGCCAGTGAGGATCAATCGTTGGATGCGTTTACGGATCAACAAGTTGAAATTTTCGAACGTGCTTCAAGTAAAGTAATTCGCCAGTTTGATTATAAAATTATCCGCCATTGTTTGAACTCAACGGGGATAACCCGCCATGCAAAATATCAGTACGATATGGTACGCTTAGGAGTTGGATTATATGGTGTTGATTCATCGAATGTTATTCAAAATAAATTATTGCCGGTAAGCACGCTCAAAACAACGATTTCCCAAATCAAAAAAGTGGAAGTTGGTGAAAGTGTAGGTTACGGCAGAATTGGTGTAGTGAATCAGCCTAAAACGATTGCTACCATAGGCATTGGTTATGCCGATGGATTGAGTCGGAGATTGAGTAATGGAGCAGGTTCTATGCGCATTAACGGCAAATTAGCGCCAGTAATTGGTAATATTTGTATGGATATGACCATGTTGGATGTAACAGATATTAGTAATGTAGAAGAAGGAGATGAGGTAATTGTTTTTGGATCTGATCCAACGGTTCAAAGCTTAGCTAAAGCCATAGGTACAATCCCATACGAAATACTTACAGGCGTTGGAGGAAGAGTAAAGCGTGTTTATCTACAAGAATAAGCCCACTTTGGGTCTTAATATTCACGATTTTAATAATGTATATCTGCCAAATTTGACTTTTTGCAAAAAACTATTAAATTTACTAAATACGTTACCCTGAAAAAAAAGTTTCATTTATGACAAAAAAAATACTCTTTTCATTTTTAGCCGCATTAGCAACTTGTTTTTCTTATGCGCAAACTATTAGTTACCAAATTGAGATTTATCAATTAGGATGGGAAGGCCGAAGCGACCAAAGCGGAGATCCGGAATACACCTATCATGTTTGGGCAACCGATAATCAAGTGGGTGCTACTGAAACAGGAGGTCAATGTATTTATACCGGAGATGATTACGGTCCGGCAGCGAGCAATGGATTTGTTTCTTGCTCCCCTGGTGGAACGTTGTTTGGTTCTGGTGTTGGCATTAGAAATGAAGTCAATGTGCCAAATTCAACTACAACTGCATTAATTCGTTTTGAGGCATTTGAGAAAGATTGTAGTAACAACTGTTTCTTTGTTTCATCATGTGGATTTTTGGGTTCGTTGGAAGATGACGATCATGCGCAATGCAATAATTACAGTGTGAATTTTAGAAGTTCGCCACCTTGTGTATGGACAGATTATCCTGTTCAAAGTTGCGGTACATTTTCTTATGGAGTAAGAATTAAATGGTGGTATGAAGGTATACTAGGCGGAAATATTGGCTCCAATCAAAGTTTCTGTGGATCTGGTGATCCATCTACATTGAACAATACTGCTTTAGCAACGGGTGATCCATACACTATCTATCAGTGGCAATCTTCTCCTGATGGAATAACATTTACAAATATTCCGGGTGCAAACAGCAAAGATTATGATCCTCCTGTTGTTACAACAACAACTTATTTCAGAAGAAAAGCAACTGCATGCACAAGCGGTGCAACTGCTTTTTCTAATAACGTAGTTGTAACTATCAGCTCTCCATTGGCAACGCCAGCTATCGCTGCAGATCAATCGTTTTGCGGAACTTTTGATCCTGTTTTAATTGGCGGTCCTGCTTCCACTGGTACAGCTTGTATCGTATATACTTGGGAGGAAAGTGCTGATGGTATTATTTGGGGAACAGCCGCTTCTAACTCTGCAGCCTTAACGTATGATCCTCCTGTAATTTCAGGTGCAACGAAATACTACAGAAGACGAGCAGATATTAGTTGTGGATCAGGAAATCCTGCTGGATGTGCAAGTTACAGTAACATTGTAACTGTCAAATCGGTTACGCCTATTACAAATAATGTGATTTCCGGAAATCAGACACTTTGCGATTATGGCGATCCGACTCTTTTATCAGGAACCGTTCCTACTGGTGGCGCATCAAATGTTTACCAATGGCAGAGTAGTCCGGATGGAGTAGGTTCTTGGACGGATATCTTTGGCGCTAATAGTCAAAATTTTGATCCGCCTCCAACAGGGACAACCGTTTATTACAGAAGGAATATATCTTCTCCACCATGTTCAAGTACAAGTAATGTTATTTCTGTACAAGTTACACCTGCAATCGTTGCAAACTTTATTGTTACTAATATTTATCAACGATTCTGTCAGTCAGGTGATCCTGCAGTTATTACTGCAAGTCCTCCGGGTGGAGGAACAGGTTCTTATACTTATGTATGGGAAATTAGTACAAATGGTGGCGCTACATGGACTCCAGCTCCAGGTGTGAATAATGGGGTTAACTACGATCCGGGAGTAACATCTGTTACAACAGAATATAGAAGACGAGTAATATCAGGTATTTGTTCGCTTGAAATGACCACTTATGCACAAGTACTGATTCTACCCCTTCCTACTATTGCTTCTGTAACATCAACTAATGTTTCTTGCTTTGGTGGTAATGATGGCACTATTAATGTTGCCGCAAGTAGCACAAATGGGAATGTTACTTTCTCTAGCAATAATGGAGGATCCTATCAAATAAGTGGGACATTCTCTGGCTTAACTGCTGGGAATTATAATATCGTTGTTCAAGACGATAGTTTATGTTCAAGACCTTATGTTGGTAACCCTTTTGTAATTACGGAGCCAGCTTTATTAACGTTGGCAACTGTTAAGCAAGATGCGAGTTGTACAAGTGTTTTTGATGGTAGCATTACAGCAACACCAACCGGAGGAACTGCAAACTATTCTTATACTTTAAATAACGGGCCTTCTCAACCTAACAATGTTTTCTCAGGACTTTCTGCGGGAACATATACTGTTGAAGTAACTGATAGTAAAGGCTGTAAGGCAACATCTTCTATTACTATAGGCAACTCCTATATAGTTTCTGCTAATCTCGATTCATCGAAAAACGTAAGTTGCTTTGGTGGAAGCGATGGCGCTATTTATGTAAGCCTTACAGGAGGAATTGCGCCATACTCATATTCTATTGATGGTTTCATTTTCCAACCTTTATCTTCTTTCACCGGATTAACATCTGGAAATTACACTATCACTCTTCGTGATTCTAAAGGTTGTACAGAGTACTTACCGGTATCAATTTCTCAGCCGGCTCAGGTATCTGTCGTTATAGATTCAATTAAAAACGTTGCTTGCTCAGGAATTGGTACGGGTGGAATTTATATTACCACTCAAGGGGGAACATCTCCATATACTTATTTATGGACAAATGGTTCAACAAACGAAGACTTAACGAATGTAAACGCAGGTACTTATAATGTTGCAATTACTGATAGTAAAGGATGTACCGGTAATGCAGGTGCTACTATTACACAGCCACTACCATTATTTGTTACATTGGCACAATCAAGCAATGTACTCTGTAAGGGGGATTCTTCCGGATATATTGACATCACCGTTAGTGGAGGAGTGCCTCAATACACTTTTGTTTGGAACACCTCAGATACTTCAGAGGATTTATCTAATCTAGTGGGTGGAAATTATGCAGTTACTGTTACAGATGCTAACGGATGTCAGAAATTCTTGACGCATACAGTTACTGAACCTACTCAAGCATTAACTGTAGTATTATCTAAAACCGATGCAACATGTAATGGTGCTGCTGATGGAACTGCAACTGCAACTGTAAGTGGAGGAACATCTCCATATACATATTTGTGGAGTAATAATGCTACCACAAACAGTATTTCCGGATTAGTTGCAGGTGCTTATTTTGTTACAGTACAAGATGCAAATGGTTGCAGCATAGTACAAAGCATAAGCATAACTCAGCCAAATCCTTTTGTTATTTCAGGTACTGTTACGGATGTGGATTGTAAAGGACAAACAACCGGTGCAATTAATGTTACCGTTTCACCTGCAGGAGTTTATACTTACACTTGGTCATCACCAAGTGCAACAGGACAAAATCCTACCGGTCTTGCTGCTGGAACATATACTGTAACTGTAAATCTGACTTCAAATCCGGGTTGTACTGTGGCTAAGACATTTACTATTGCTGAACCTATTGCAGTTCTTGCATTAAATCTTGCCGGGTTTGATTCTGTGAAATGTGCTGGAAGTAATACCGGTTTTATTGATATTACTGCAAGTGGCGGTACTCCATCTTATGCTTATGCTTGGACTAAAAACGGATCTGCTTATGCTACTACAGAAGATTTATCGAATCTGTCTACAGGCACCTATGCAGTTACTGTTACTGACAATAAGGGTTGTACAGCTCAATTGACACAAAATATCAGCAATCCTATTCCAATCTCGTCATCAATTGTTAAAACGGATTTGAATTGCCACGGTGATCAGAATGGAACTGCTACATTAACTGTTTCAGGAGGAAAAGCTCCTTACACTTATTTATGGTCTAATTTCCAAGGTTCACAAAATATCAGTCAGTTAAGTGGAGGTTTATACTTTGTGGTCATCACCGATGCTAATGGATGTGAGAAACGCGATAGTGTTGTTATTAATGAACCTACACAAGTTAAGTTGACTTTGGTGTCTACGAATATTTCATGTTTCAATGCTAATGATGGAACTATTGATTTAACCGTAACAGGTGGAACTCCTTTGGCAGGGTCACCAAGTTACACTTATGCATGGTCGCATGGACCAACAACAGAAGATGTTAATGGTCTTTCACAAGCTACCTATGCTGTAACTGTAAGAGATGCTAACCTATGTTCTGCAACGGCAAGTGCTCTTATTGTTAATCCTCCGGCAATTAATTCAATTGTGGTTATCACGGATCCATTATGTAATGTGGCAAACGGTAATAATAGTGGAGGTGGCGTAAGTGTTGGCGTTTCAGGTGGAACACCGGGATACACCTATCAATGGTCTAACGGAGCTTCAACATCATCTATTTCAAATTTGACCGGTGGTGTATATGTTGTTACAATTTCTGATTCGAGATTGTGTACTAAAGTAGATTCTGCAGTTGTGGTAGAGCCAGATCCAATTGTGTATAATGTATTTACTAAAAATGTGAGCTGTAAAGACAACAAAGACGGATTTTTAGATATTACTGCTTATGGTGGTACTCAGCCGTATTCTTTTGTTTGGTCGAATGGAAATTTGACGGAAGATGTTGGTGGCTTACCAGGTGGAAATTACACAGTAAATATTACCGATAAAAATGGATGTACTGCACAAGGTTTCTTCAATGTAAAAGAACCTGATTCATTGCGGGTGTCGATTACAAAAACTGATGCAACTTGCCAAGGTGCAAATACCGGTTCAGTTCATGCTATAGCTACAGGAGGAACATTACAATACAACTATTTGTGGAGTAATTTCTCTTTCGATTCTATTCAGAATAATATTCCTGGTGGAACCTATAGTGTAGTGGTAACGGACTCTAATCAATGTAAAGCGAGTGCAACGGCTACAGTTAACGGTCAGCCTTCTATTATGTCTGTAACCAAATCGGTAAGTAATCCGAAATGTTTTGGTGCAGATAATGGATTTGTTTCATTAGCTGTAACAGGAGGAGCACAGCCATACGTATACAATTGGAATACAACTCCTGCACAGAACGGAAGCGTAGCTACTACATTAGCTTCTGGAACTTATATAGTTACTATTACCGATAAGTCGGGTTGTTCAATAAACGATACAACTCAATTAACAGACCCTGCTGCTTTGGTAGTTACTGCAAATGGCTTAAATCAAGCAAGTTGTGCAAATACGAATGATGGAATAGTGGTTGTAAATGTAGTTGGAGGTAGAGCACCTTTCATCTATCAATACAATGGATTTGTTCAGTCGTCTGATACTTTCCGTGGAATTGGTCCGGGTGTATACTCCGTTTTAGCCCGAGATGCGAATGGTTGTGAAGCGACTACCGTTTCAACAATTAATGCAATTGGACAGGTTACTGTAGATCTTACTTCTGATAAGGAAGTAATTTTAGCCACACAACCGGTTCAGTTATTAGCAACTGCTGTTTCAGATACATTTATTAAGCAATACATTTGGACACCTCTAAGCGGTGGATTTGATTACAGTGGTTGTGCCGATTCAACCTTATGTAACAACCCTATTGCCCGTCCACACCAAACAACTACTTTTGTTGTTACGGCTATCGATGAAAGAGGTTGTTCTGCTACTGATACACTTCAAATTGAAGTAAGTAATGATAAGTCGTATTTCATGCCAACAGCATTTACACCGAATGCAGATGGATTGAATGACTTTTTTGAGTTTGATGTTTTAGGCGCTGTTTCTTTCGAAGTAAACATTTGGAACAGATGGGGTGAGAAAGTGTTCAGTAATCCGAATCAGAAAAACGGAATTACGCAGTCTGCTGTCAATGGCGCATGGGATGGAACATTCAGAGGTAAGAAAGTTCAGTTCGATACTTATACTTACCAAATTATTGTGAAGTATTTTGATGGAACAACAGAGAATAAAGCAGGAACCATTACTGTTATGCAGTAACAACTTATAACCAAAACTAAGGGCATCGCAATTTCTTTGCGGTGCCTTTTTTTTATCCTTAACATTTGATTTAGTAGAAATAGCTTAATTTTGTACTATGATAAGAATACTGCTTATATTATCTCTGCTTAGTATCTACATAAAAGCTAGTTCTAGCGAACCAGTAGTTATGCCGGGAAAGGTATCTGTTTCGCCCATTCAAGAGCTTTATGACGCTTGCGGATTGAAGGGTAAGTTGAGTTTCGATGCCTTTCAAAAGTGCTTGGAAGGGTTTACCAGGTACAAGCCGGCTAAATCTATTATTGCTATTTGTGATTTTTCAAAACCATCTGATCAGAAACGCTTCTTTGTAATAGATTTGATTCAAAAGAAAACTCTGGCTTACACCTATGTTGCACACGGGAAAAATTCGGGCGAAAAGATGGCCACCAGCTTTTCTAATCAGCCTGAATCTTTAAAAAGTAGTTTAGGTTTTTTTAAAGTAGGTCAACCTATCGAAACGTTAAAACATGGCATGTCGCTGATTCTTGATGGTTTAGAAAAAGGGAAAAACGACAATGCTCGCGCCAGAGAAATTATTATTCATGGCGCTACTTACGTTTCCGATAAATTTGTTCAACAGTATGGTTATACCGGCAAAAGTTTTGGTTGCCCGGCTCTTCCTCAAGATGTTATGAAGGAGATGCTTCCATTATTGGCTAACGGGAGTTTACTTTATATATATCGATAGACTGTGACAAAATTTCGGGCACCTCTTTTTTTTTCGCTCTCTAGTCTTCTTCTAGTTTTATCTCTTTGCACCGGCTGTACAAAAATGTTCAAGCGACTGCTTGGAAAAGAAAGTATAGTACAAGACTCGTCAATATACTCTAATCAAGATTACAGTGATTTGATATTGGATAGTGCTTCTATCGAGCATTATATCGCTAAGGACACTGCATTGGAGGTTTTTTCGGAAGATATTCTTTCGTTTTACAGCAGAAGAAATTTTCAATCGGCATGGTTTACAAACGATGAAATGTCGAATAGTACGGATGCTTTCTTTAGCACATTGAACGACTACCAGTTAAATTTTGAAGACTCATCTTTAGTTCGTCCGCGTTTAATTAGTTTATGGAATCAAGCAAAAGCCGATTCTAGTTTTTTTGCCAAAAATCCGGCTGAACGATTGAAGTTTGAACTTGGTCTTACTTCAACTTTTTTCCAATATGCACAGAAAGCTTATTATGGCACCGATAAAAATCCCAAGGACCTCGAATGGTTTATCCCAAGAAAGAAAAAAGACTATCAGCATCTCTTAGATACGCTCGTTCAATCGCCAACATCCTACCAGGTTAACGAACCGGTAAATGATTATTACAGACATTTAAAAGTTGCATTGATTACCTATCGAACTATAGATAAGCATGGTGGTTTTCCTATGGTAAATTATCAGAAAGGGCTAAAAAAGGGAGACACAAGCGAAAATGTTCTGTTGCTTAAAGCCTATTTAACTATTACAAACGATCTAACTTTCAACGATTCCACTTCTGTTTTTTCAGATTCCTTGTATAACTCCATTAAGCGTTTTCAAGCGCGTATGGGACTTCGCCCATCAGGTGTTCCGGATAGTATTACTATTCATGAAATGAATGTGTCTATCCGTCAGCGAATTCGACAGATTATGCTGAATATGGAACGTTTACGCTGGTTGCCCGATCAGGTTCCTGACGATTATTTTCTGGTAAATATCCCTGAGTATCGATTACATATTTTTGAGCATAAACAATATCTGTGGAGCATGAATGTAGTTGTAGGGCGAACGGCAACAGCTACAAGCATTTTTTCGGGCAATTTATCGGTTGTAGGTTTCTGCCCTTATTGGAATGTACCCCAAAGTATTATCAAGAACGAAATGCTGCCTAAGCTAAAAGCTAACCCCGGATATATTTATAAAAACAATTTAGAGGTGTTGAAAAACGGCAAACCTATTAATCCTTATTCAGTAAGTTGGAGCAAGTACAAAACCGGAGTACCTTTTGTGATTCGCCAAAAGCCCGGGCCATCTAATGCTTTGGGTCTTGTTGCTTTCTATTTTCCGAATTCTTACGACATTTATCTACACGACACACCAGCCAAAAGTTTTTTTAGTGAAACGAACCGTGCGTTTAGCCATGGTTGTATTCGACTATCAGAGCCGGAGAAGTTAGTGCAGTATATATTTCGAAACGATTCAATATTAACAGCGGATAGTATCCATGTACTAATGAATAAATATGAAGAGAAGAAAGTACGAGTAAAACCTTCCATACCTGTTTTTATCGGCTATTTCACCACTTGGGTAGATCATACAGGGAAAATTAATTTCCGTCCTGATATTTACGGCTTAGATACAAAGCTAGAGAAGGAAATTTTTGGTACGGAAAAGCTGATTCAATAGCCAACAAAAAAGGCTGCTTCAAAATAGAAACAGCCTTTTTATAATAGGTATTTGTTTTAGAAATATGCTTTCACATACGAATCGTCATCAACCAATGTTTTTAATCGATTTAACGATTTACGGGCAGAGGTGTCGATTTGTTTGTCGCCATAAGTCAACACGAAACCACCAATCAACGAAGCATCAACTTCATGAACAAGCTTGATTTCTTTGATGTTTTCTTTAGCTTTTAATTTATTGATGATATTATCAACCGTAGCCTGATCCACAGTAGTTGCTGTAGTTAATTTCACGTTAGTGATATTATTCAAAAGGTCGTATTGGCTGATGAAGGTATTTGCCACTTCGCCTAAGAAGCTCTCTCGACCTTTTTTGGTTAAAAGTACAATAAACTTATTGGTAAGGTCATTCACATTTGATCCAAAAACCTTAGCAAGTATAGCTTCCTTTTTATCGGAAGGAATAATTGGACTTTGTAACATAATGTGCAAATCACGACTGCTTTTCAGCGTGTTTGATATAAGCGACATATCTGTTTTCACTGCTTCCAATTGGCCTTTTTCTTGCGCTAATTGAAGTAATGATTTTGAGTATCGTGAAGCCAATCGGAATGATGACATAAATTCAGTTTTAAACTATAACAAGAAATTAGTTGAGGTTGCTTTCTTTTACTAAAGCATCTACAAACGCTTTATGGTCAGTATCGTTTTTCAGTTCTTTACGAACAATTTTTTCAGCGATTTCGATGGCTAAAGCACCAACAGAATTTTTTACTTCAACAATAGCAGCTTTTTTCTGGATTTCGATTTCACGAATAGCATCGCCCACTTTTTTATCAGCTTCAGATTTCGCTTTTTCGATAATGTCATTTTTCATTTTTTCAGCAACAATACGTGCATCGTGCAAAATTTGATTTCTTTCTTCTTTTGCTTGGTTCAATAACTCTTCGTTTTTAGAAACCAATGCAGCCATTTCTGCTCTTGCCTTTTCAGCTTGTGTTAAAGACTCTTCGATATGCATTTCGCGCTCTTTCAAGGCACTAACAATAGGCTTGAATGCAAACTTACCTAAGATAAAAATCAAGGCTACGAAAATAATAAGCGCCCAAATAGCTAATCCCGGATTTGGAGTAATTAAGCTAAACGGATTCGCTTCTTCAGATAACAAAACAACTAATAACGTGTTCATATTTATATAGATTTTTCTTTGAAATTCATTTGTTTAAAAAACTACACTCCGTTGGCAATCCCATTGGAGTGTAGTTTTTAGGTTGAATTACTTCAACAATGCAACGATTACGGCAAACAACGCAACACCCTCGATGAAGGCTGCTGTCAAAATCATTGCACCTCTGATGTCGTTAACGGCTTCCGGCTGACGAGCGATTGATTCAGCTGCGCTTCCTCCGATTCTTCCGATTCCGATTCCCGCTCCTACAGCTGCTAATCCTGCTCCGATAGCCGCGATTCCTGTTTGTACTTCTAGTAACATGTTTTTTGTTTTTATAATGAATGAATAATAACCAAATTAATGATGTGCCTCTTCTCCGTGCCCGTGTTCTTCAACAGCCATCCCAATGAAAACACTCGTTAACATTGAGAAAATAAAAGCTTGGATAAAGGCTACCAATACCTCAATACAGCTGATGAATAATGTGAACGGTATGGCAATGGCTGAACCTGCAATTGAACCTCCAACACTCTTACCTGCATTACCGAATACGAAAATCAAACAAATCAAACTCAATACAATGATGTGCCCCGCTACCATATTGGCGAAAAGACGTATCATCAATGCAATAGGCTTAGTGAAAATGCCTAAAAGCTCAACCGGGAACATAATTGGCCACAAGAAATAAGGTTGAGGCAAAAGAATATGTTTCCAATAGCCTTTGTTTCCGCTGAAATTGATAACAATCATGGCCACAAATGCCATTACCAAAGTAAAGGCGATATTTCCTGTAACATTTGCACCACCTGGGAAAACAGGGATAAGCCCCAACAAGTTTAAGACCAAGATGAAGAAGAAAATAGTCATGATATATGGCAAGTATCTTTCGTATTTAGGTCCTATGCCTGGTTTAGCTACTTCGTCACGAACAAAAACAACCATAGGCTCGATAAGTGATTGCAATCCTTTTGGCGCTTTTCCTTTGTTGGTAGTGTATGCTTTAGTTACAGAAGTGAAAACTACAATTAAAATAAATGCTGCTAACAACATGGTTGCTACATTTTTAGTAATTGAAAAATCGATAAAACTTGCGTGATCTTCACGTGCAACACCACCGTGCTCACATTTGTAACCGTTAACTTCTTTGCCATCTTCGTATTGAAAAGTTGTTATTCCACTTTCAGAAGAGTAAAGAATACACGGCAAACCAATGTGTACCATTTCCAAAATATCCCATTCGTGTGAATCGGCTACGTGGTGCAAAATCATTGGTGTTGGATTGAATTTTTCATCTGCTTTATGCGCTTCAGTATGCGTTTCTTCAGTAGTTGTTGTGGCAACGGTTTCAGTTTCTTCTGCAGAAACGGCAAAACTGCTCAATACAATTCCCGAGAAAAGGATAATTCGTTTTATATAGGCTGTAAACACGTGATTGATTTTTAAAATGCGGTGCAAATGTAAGCCTTTTGCAAAATATTCCAAATGCAGAGGGCACAAGAAAAATGCATTTAAAAGTTCGCATTTGCAATTTTTGGCATTAAGTTTGCAAATCGCAAATAAAAATTTATAATTTATGAAACAACTTAAACCCATTTTGCTCGGGATTCTTGCAGCTTGTTTCTTTTCCAACTCACATGCACAATACAATAAAGTATTAGCCGCAAGTAATTTCGGAGGAGTATCAACTGTTAGTTATAACCCTGCCATTGCCGACAACCGTATGAAGTTTGATTTGAACCTAATTTCAGTTGGTTTAGAGGTAAACAACAACTATATCGGAATTAGCAATCAACCGCTACTGCACAGAGATTTTTTCAAAGACGATAAATTTGCTGACAAATATTTGATTGAGCGCGTAAACGGCAACAATAAGAAGGCGTTTATTGGAATGGACGCTCAGATTCCTTTATCATTCATGTTTGCTTGGGGAAAAAATCGTTCAAACAAAAATGCAATTGCTTTAACTGCAAATATGCATAGTATTTCAAACGTTGATAATATCAGCGAAACGTTGGCACGGTCCAGCTATTTCGGGTTAGGCAACAAAGCAGATTCAATTACAGGATTTAACTTTAAAAACTTATCTGAAAAAAATGTAGCTCTCCGTAACTTAGAGTGGATGGACGTTGGCGCTACTTATTCCAGAGTAGTGTACGACAAAGGTCAGCACTTTATCAAAGTAGGAGGTACTATTAAAGTACTTTTGGGTGTTGCTTCTGCTTATCTATATTCCAACAAAGCTGATTATCAGTTCAATAACTACGATAGTTTGAATATTTATAATAGTGACGTGAAATACGGACACAATAAAGGTTTGGAAGATTTTGGCGACAGAACGTTCAAGTATGACGGCTTAGGGTCACTCAAAAAATATATTACTCCGGGTGCAGCAGCAGATTTAGGTATCGTTTACGAATGGAGACCAGATCAGGATAAGTACAAATACACAATGGATTGTAAAGAGTGGTATCAAAGAGAGCGCGATAAGTACAAATTGGCTGTTGGATTTTCGGTAATCGACTTAGGCGCAATTTCGTTCACTAAATCAGTAAACGATCGTGACTTTACAGCCGACATCCGCAATTGGCAAGTGAAAAAAGAGCCTATTAATGGGGTACAATCTTTTGACTCTGTGCTTAACTCTAAATTCGGAACGACTTACAAATCTGGTGATAAATTCACTGTATGGTTGCCAACTCGATTCAATCTATACATTGATTACCACATTTGGAAAGGTTTTGGTTTGAATTTAGGAACTACTATTTCTCCGGTTATGGCGAAAAACAGAAACCAAATTCATTACCCAACATCAGTAACATTAACTCCGAAATACGATCACAAATGGGTAGGTGTTTATGTGCCACTTTCTTATGATGAATACGGAAACTTTAGTGCGGGTGCAGGTTTGCGTGCAGGACCACTATTTGTTACTTCTTCAAACGTAATTACATTGTTTGGCAAGAAAGCAAGCTACAATGCCAACGTTCAAGTGGGATTGAAAATTACAATTCCGAACAGCTTACACCGCGACCGCGATAAAGATGGTGTATCGAATAAGAAAGATAAATGTAAAAAAGAGAAAGGTACATGTGCTACCGGAGGATGTTCTGATAAAGACAACGATGGTGTTACTGATAAAATGGATCTTTGTCCGGATGTTGCAGGTCCATTATTCTTGGCAGGTTGCCCAGATAGAGATGGTGATAGCATTCCTGATATGCGTGATTCTTGCCCAGATGTAAAAGGACCAAAAGAATCGTTGGGTTGTCCTGATACAGACGGAGACGGAATTTGGGATAAATATGACGAATGTCCTACTGAAAAAGGAACGAAAGAAATGAACGGATGTCCTGATCGCGACAACGATGGCGTTGCCGATAAAGATGATGCTTGTCCGGATGTTCCTGGTGAAAAGGCACATAAAGGTTGTCCAGATTCAGATAAAGACGGATTGTACGATAACGAAGATAAATGTCCTCGTGAAGCCGGTCCGGTTGAAAATCAAGGTTGCCCTTGGCCTGATACAGACGGAGACGGTGTGTTAGACAAAGATGATGCTTGTCCGAAAGTATTTGGTGTAGCTGAAAACAAAGGCTGTCCTAAATTGGATAAAAAAGAAGTTGAAACTGTGAAGTTCGCTTTCCAAAACTTAGAGTTCGAAACAGGTAAAGATGTGATTAGAACTAAGTCTTATGTTTCGTTGAACGGTTTAGCTAAGTTGTTGGTGGATAAACCTAGCTATGGTTTGAAAATTGAAGGACACACTGATAACGTAGGCGATGATGCTAAAAACTTAGACTTGTCGAACAGAAGAGCAGCAGCAGTTAAAGCCTATCTAGTTAAGAAAGGTGTTGATGCTAGTAAATTGGATACTGCAGGTTATGGCGAAACACAGCCTATTGCAGACAACAATACAGTTGCTGGTCGTCAGAAAAACAGAAGAGTTGTAATGACTATCAACTTCAGATAAGAGGTTACTTATAATTAGTAAAAGCGTCTCGGAATTTCCGAGGCGCTTTTTTTGTACCTGAAATTTTGAACACCCCACTTAGTTTCTTCTTATTCTTTTCGTATTATTGGATATAAAACCAAACTAATATGACAAGAAGAATTCTACTGTTTACAATTGTATTTCAGCTCTTTGCTACAAAGCTCTTTGCACAATGTGCAGAAGTCAATCAACCTAAGGTGCTATTGGTTGGAGATAGTTGGGCCTTCTTTATGGACGTAGATAAAACGTTTAATAATGCACTGAAAAAGTACGGTCATTCTAATTATAAGTATTTGACGAATACAGTGATTGCTGAAAATGGAGCTGAAACGAATGATTTTTTAAAGCCAGATAAACAACACATGATCGATTCCCTTATCAAGGCGAATCCTTCAATTGAAGTTGTCCATTTGAGTATAGGAGGTAATGATGTCTTGGGCGATTGGAAAGTTAGCTCATCATCCGGTTTTGTAGATACACTCTTTCATGACATTTCAACACGAATGAATGCTATTGTAAACTTCATCAAGACTACTAAACCCGGGATAAAAATAGTTTGGAGTGGTTATGTATACCCAAATTTTGGAGAAGTAATTCAGACCTCCGGGTGGGGTTCAGGTCATCCGTTTTATAGCAACTGGCAAAAAATGGAGTTCCCCACATTCATTCAGTTAAATACTATGTTAAACCGATTTTCGGATTCAATGGAGGTTTATTCAGCCAGTGATCCTCAAGTAGAATTTTACAAATGTACAGGCTTGTTACAAAACACGTTTGGGCAAACTACCCCACTAGGTATTGCACCAAGTGGAACCTATGCCCCTTATAGTTTGCCTATGCCGGAAGGCGACCCCAACTATCCTTCACCGAAAACATCGATGCGCGATTATGGTATCACACGCGATTGTTTTCACTTGTCACCACAAGGTTATAATGATTTCATAGAATTCCAAGTACAGAAATTTTATCAAAAATATTTAATGGATGATTTGTATTTACTTTCAGAAAATAACACACAAACCGGATCTGTTTCTTCTTCAGGTGCAGTTGCCGATTCATTGTTATTAGGTGAAAGCAGTGGTAATTCTTTTTCGTCTGTTCTTTCATTCAACACGGCTAACATGGCCGATACTACACTTAAAAAAGCAAGTATCTTTTTAAGAAGAAAGAGCCTTGCCGGCACTAACCCAATTAGCAATACCCTTTCTGTGAAAGTAAAAAGTGGGAACTTCGGATCTACAGTGAATGTAGAAGCAGCTGATTATAGTGCCACGGGGGATGCCTCAGGCACACCCTGTTTGTTTGGTTCAAATGCAGGAGATGGTAACTGGATTCGATTGGATTTACCGGCTTCCGTTTTGCCTTTCATTACTAAAAACGCAACAACTCAATTTGTTATTTCAGCTCCAAGTTTCACCGGAGGTGTAGTTAGTTTTAACAATTCGAGTAATCCGGAATATGCGCCAATCTTGAATCTTGTTTATGGCGGAACGCCTACAACCGGAATTCGTGAAAACGAATCAAATGTTGCTTTGCATGTGTATCCTAATCCCGCAAACAATCAGCTAAACATCGAAACGAATGGCGCAATCATCCAACATATTGATGTAATAGACGTTTTGGGTAATGTTACGATTAGCCGCACTGCCGATAAAAGCGCTATCGACATTTCATTCTTGCCTGCAGGTATTTACACCATTAATGTGAGCACGAATGCAGGAATGGCAAGACAACAATTTGTAAAACAGTAAACAATCGATACAACTCATCGCCATTGGAAAGTAAAAGTACTGCTGGTATTACCGGCAGTACTTTTACTTTTTTATATACTTCCATTTACTGTTTTTCTCACTTCTCGCCAAAGTCCTCAAGCGCTTTACCATTTTATCCGTTTACAAGAAACGATAGAAGGATTAACTCTTCAAGGAAAAACCGAGCCCGAAAAAGTCGTTATCCTTTGCGAATATGTAGGTGCAAAAGTGAGGAATCATAAGTACGGAGACCAAATAGATGATATAGCTGCATATGAAATACTCGAAAAAGGTTTTGGCGCCTGCGATCAAAAAGCGCTTGTGCTTGTGGCTCTAGCTGAACAAGCCGGTATTGAAGGGCATTTAGTATATTTATATGGTTACGATTCCATATCTCATCACACGGTAGCAGAACTCAAGGTTAACCAATCTTGGGCAATGTTTGACCCTTATTTCCAACATCAGTTTTGGACTTCAGCGAATACAATAGCTAGTGTAAAAGATATTGTAGATCAGAAAGTCAAAGTCGTTAATTTGCCTTTAATCGATTCTGCCAAATACGCTCGCTTATTTGAAACTCTATATCCCTATAAAGTAATACCTCGAGCAAAGCTAGGGTTGAAAACTCGTCTGGATATACGCATTATGAAGTTAAGTTATGCTATTTACGGGCGTTATATGACAACGCCTTGGATAAGTATCTATCTCAGCAGAGCAGAAGGCAGAATGCCTTAAACTTTAATTATTCTCCTTCTGTTTCCGGTCGCATTTGCGGGAAGAACAACACTTCCTGAATACTTGCCTGATTGGTCATTAACATTACTAGACGGTCGATGCCAATACCAATGCCCGATGTAGGTGGCATGCCATATTCCAATGCGCGTAAAAAGTCGTGATCGATAAACATAGCTTCGTCATCGCCTCGTTCCATCAATTTCGCTTGTTCTTCAAAGCGCGCACGTTGATCAATTGGGTCGTTCAACTCGGTGTAGGCATTTGCGATTTCTTTTCCGTTTACCATCAACTCGAAACGCTCTACAAGTCCGGCTTTGCTGCGGTGCTTTTTGGTCAACGGACTTAATTCCACCGGATAATCAATGATGAATGTTGGTTGCGTAAAATTGCCTTCGCATTTCGCTCCAAAAATTTCGTCAATCAATTTTCCTTTGCCCATGGAAGCATCGGTTTCGATATGCAATTTTTTGCATACCTCCACTAAGCCGGCTTCATCCATTTCACTCACATCAAAGCCTGTGAATTCTTTGATGGCATCGTAAATCGGAACACGTTTGAAAGGAGCTTTAAAGTTCAACACTTTATCGCCCATGCTTACCTCTGTAGTTCCATGCAACTCGATGGCGATTTTTTCCAATAGATTTTCGGTGAAATCCATCATCCAAAAATAATCTTTGTAAGCCACGTAAAACTCCAATACCGTGAATTCAGGGTTGTGTGTTCTGTCCATTCCCTCGTTGCGGAAGTTACGGCTAAATTCATACACAAAATCGAAACCGCCTACAATTAAGCGTTTCAAGTATAATTCGTTAGCGATTCGAAGATAAAACGGAACATCTAATGCATTGTGGTGTGTAGCAAACGGACGAGCAGCTGCACCACCCGGAATGTTCTGCAATACTGGCGTATCCACTTCCATTGCTCCATGTGCATCCAAAAAGTCGCGAATGGTTTTTACCAATTTAGTGCGTTTAATGAAAGTATCGCGTACATGCGGATTTACCACTAAGTCCACATAACGTTGACGATAGCGCTGTTCCGGATCGGTGAAGGCATCGTAAATTTCGCCATCTTTTTCTTTTACAATCGGCAGCGGCTTCAACGATTTCGCCAATAATTGCAACGATGAAACGTGAATCGAAGTTTCTCCCGTTTTTGTTTTAAACACATAACCCTTCACACCCACAAAATCGCCAATATCTACAAGGCGTTTGAATACTTCATCGTAAAGTGTTTTGTCTTCGCCCGGGCAAATCGCATCACGACCAATATACAATTGAATTCGGCCTCCTGCATCTTGTAACACAGCAAAGGCGGCCTTTCCCATCAAGCGCACCGACATAATTCTACCCGCTAAACTTACATCCGGCAAGTTGTTTTGCTCGGCATCAAAGGTGTCTAATATGGCTTGCGAATAATGTGAAACGTGAAACAATTCCGGTGGATATGGGTTTACACCCAATGCTTCCAGCTCGGTTAATTTATCTCTTCTAACAATTTCTTGTTCGCTTAAATGCTGACTCATAATTCTTTTTTTGGAGCGGTGAATATAAGAAGAACTCGCAGAGAAAACAGCCTCTTTTCGCCTAGAATTCAATTCTTGTAAAATTGTTGCTGCAACAGACCTTGCTTTTCTTTATTTTGCGCAAAATATGTTGGCATGGCAGGCGAAGAAAAAAAGTTCATCACCGATTCAGGGATAGATATTGAAAGGGTATATGCCCCAAAAGATAGAATAGTAGAAGAACCCGGAGTTTTTCCGTTCACGCGTGGAGTGCATTCCGAAATGTATCGTTCGAAGTTGTGGACCATGCGTCAATATGCAGGTTTCAGCACAGCCGAAGAAAGCAATAAACGGTATCATTATTTGTTATCGCAAGGTGTAAGTGGGTTAAGTGTTGCATTTGATTTGCCTACACAAATAGGTTACGATTCCGATCATCCTTTAGCCGATGGCGAAGTTGGGAAAGTGGGCGTAGCTATTGATTCGTTGGTGGATATGCAAACACTATTCCATGGCATTAAATTGGAAGATGTTTCAACGTCAATGACCATCAACTCTACAGGCTATATTTTGTTGGCGTTTTACATCGCGTTAGCCAAACAACAAGGAGCCGATTTGAAGAAAATTTCAGGCACCATTCAGAACGATATTCTGAAAGAGTATGCTGCACGGGGCACGTATATTTATCCACCTCGACCTTCTATGAAAATTATTACCGATATCTTTGAATATTGTAATGCCGAAGTACCGAAGTGGAATACTATTTCTATTTCAGGGTATCACATACGCGAAGCAGGTTCAACAGCTGCACAAGAATTGGCATTCACATTAGCGAACGGAAAAGCCTATTGTGAAGCAGCTATAGCAAAAGGCTTAGATATTAACCAGTTCGGGCAACGACTGTCGTTTTTCTTCAATGCACACAATAACTTCTTCGAGGAAATTGCCAAGTTCCGTGCGGCCCGTAGAATGTGGGCCAAAATTACAAAGGACCTTGGCGCTACAGATGCTCGTGCACAAATGTTACGCTTTCATACACAAACAGGCGGTTCCACGCTTACTGCACAACAACCACAAAACAACATTGTACGTGTAAGCTTACAAGCTATGGCAGCTGTATTGGGCGGTACACAATCGTTACACACGAATGGTTTTGATGAAGCATTATCTTTACCAACGGCAGATGCAGCGAAGTTAGCGCTCAGAACACAACAAATCATTGGCTTTGAAAGCGGAGTAACCGAAACGGTTGATCCATTAGCCGGCTCTTATTTTGTTGAACAAATGACCGATCAGCTGGAAGAAAAAGCTTGGCAATATATCATGTATATTGATTCCATAGGCGGTGCCGTTTCTGCAGTAGAAAAAGGTTTCATACAAGATGAAATTGCAAAGGCTTCTTACGATTTTCAGAAGAAAATGGAGTTGGGACAAAAGGTAATTGTGGGTGTAAACAAGTTTGTAGAGCCAGAGCGAAACGATACTGAAATTTTACGCATTGATGATTCGATACGTGCATTGCAGACGGCTAAATTGACTAAACTTCGTGCAGAACGTAATGTCGAAGAAGTTAGCAAAACACTGAAAGCCTTGAAGGAAGCAACAGTTGAAGGGAAGAACATCATGCCTTATGTGGTGAATGCGGTAGAAGCCTATTGTACATTGGGCGAAGTAGCCGATGTGCTGCGTGGTATTTATGGCGAGTATCAAGGATAATAAGAAATCCCATCTGGGTTGAAGCAAATAAATTAATGAAATGAATTGGATAACGCTATTGTTGTTTACGGTTTTTGCAAATCAGTCACACCCTAATGTTGAAGAGCCTTTGCCTGTTTTTCCGAAGAACGAGTTTCGTTCTCCGCTCGATATTCCCATTGCTTTAACCGGCAATTTCGGAGAAACGCGAAAGAATCATTTTCATATGGGATTAGATATGAAAACCAATGAAAGAGAAGGTTTGAATGTTTATGCCATTGGTGATGGATACATTTCGCGTATTGGTGTTTCTCCATTTGGCTATGGGAATGCAGTGTACATCACACACCCTAATGGCTATACTTCGGTGTATGGGCATTTGCAGCAATTCAATAGTAGACTTACACAAGAAGTACGCAAAGAACAGTATTCCAAAAAAAGTTTTGCAGTGGATATAACTTTTCCCAAAAACAAGTTGATTGTAAAGAAAGGTGAAGTGATTGCCTTGAGTGGTAATACCGGTGGGAGTGGTGGACCACATTTGCATTTTGAAATCCGCGATGCGCAAGAACGAACAATTAATCCATACCATTTTGGTTTTGCGGTGAAAGATGATGTTGCACCTGTTGTGAATGCCGTTGAGTTTTTTTCGCAGGATGCTGATTTTTTAGATAAGGACAAAAAGCGAGTCGCATTAAAAAAGGAGGGCGATGCCTTTGTTTCAACGGATAGTATTTTAAAAATTAATGCAAGCGAATTGGGTATTGCCGTAAACAGTTTTGATCGAATGACCAATTCAACCAATTCGTTTGGCGTTTATTCCATAACCCTCACCGATAATGGAAAGGATATTTTCTCTTTCAAAAATGATCGTCATTCTTTTGATGAAAAGCGTATGATTATTGCTCATTTGGATTACCCTGTGTTTTTGAATGAAGGATTTCGTGCGTTTCATAAATGCTTTGTGGAGCCGGGTAATAAATTGAGTGCATATAGTGCTGTGCAGAACAATGGAAAAGTCAATTTAGCTGATGGGCAAGTACATCAACTCACAGTGACCATTGCCGATTTTTCGAACAACAAATCATTTATCAGGTTGAATGTTGCGAAGGACACTACTTCCGATTTCTTCAAACCGAACAACGACCCTTTTAGCATACTACTGAAGAATAATTTTTTGAATGTTTACAATACAGATAGCCTGAAATTGAGCATTCCAGGAGATTGTATCATCAATACTACAAAATTGAATGTAGAAAAGAAGGATGCCAAAACGAGTGGGATTTTCTCAGCTGTGTATTCCATTAATGAGAGTTTTGAGCATTTGTTGGATGCTTTTACTATTAAAATTAAGGCAGTGATACCATCGTTTTTACAAAGTAAAGCGGTGTTGTTATGGCGCGATGAAAAAGGAAAAACCGTTTCCAAAAACGGAATGTATGAAAGTGGGTTCATGCATGGTAATGTACGTGAGTTCGGAACTTATTATGTAGGGGTCGATACGGTACCGCCTGTGATTCGTCCGGTTTCGTTCAGTGCTGCAAAACCAATGCATACAAGTAAAAAATGGATTTTTTCTATGTCGGATGCCTTGAGTGGCATTAAAAAATACGATGTGTTTATTGATGGGGAGTGGACATTGGCAGAGTTTGACGCGAAATTCGCTTCATTAGCGGTAATCAACGAAAATAAATGGACGCTCGGTGAACATCAAATTCGAATTGTTGTTACTGATGAGCGCGACAATGAGAAAGTTTACGCGTCAAAATTCATGTATTAAACATAAACCAATGAAATTTAAAGTAGGTGATAAGGCTCCAGCCATCAACGCAAAGGACCAAAATGGAAACGAAATTACTCTGGCTCAATTCAAGGGCAAAAAAGTGGTGCTTTACTTTTACCCGAAAGACAGCACGCCCGGTTGTACAAAAGAGGCCTGTAACTTCCGCGATAACTATAAAGCATTACAGAAAAAAGGATATGAGGTAGTTGGTGTAAGTGCCGATAGTGAAAAATCGCACCTAAAATTCATTGAAAAATACGAATTACCTTTTCCGCTTATTGCCGACACCGACCAAAAGGTAGTGAACGATTATGG
>Ga0116191_1001047_pt1 | contig 22987 bp, 21 predicted proteins | sample AD_UKC111_MetaG_FD_89897 | JGI IMG/M metagenome (GOLD analysis project Ga0116191, IMG submission 89897) | Active sludge microbial communities of municipal wastewater-treating anaerobic digesters from Hong Kong - AD_UKC111_MetaG | ecosystem: Engineered > Bioreactor > Anaerobic > Digestate... | reverse complement strand
CCGTCCTTTGTAGCCACCGCATCCGTTCCCCCGTGCGTGGCAAAGTTCGGCAAAACGTTAACCCCGTCCCCAATGCCGGGGTCAAAGATGTCGTTCGTGGTGATCACCAACTCGTCGTTGATGACCCTGGCCACGATCTGGACGTGACGGTTGGCCTTGCCAGACAGGTCGATGTTAGGAGGAGCCGTCGACAGGCTCTTGACAATCTGCCCCGGACGATCCTTGTCGTCCCAGCCGTTCGCGAAGGCCAGCACAAGTGGGTCATCCGAGCTGATGTTGAACTTCACTTGAGAATCGTTATAGACCTCCAGCAATTTTGGAACTGCGCTGGTCTTGTCCCAAGCGCAGTTTAGAACTCCGTTGAGGATGTTGCGGGTTTCAACGGTTCCACTACTACCAGAACTGGCAGATTTATGTCTTCTAAGCGGCATAAACAAACCCCCCAATAACTTATATATATTGGGTGCAACGCGACTGCTGCACCCCATTCTCAACTAAGACATCAAGACAACATCTATTGTTATCTTATCTTTATCAAACCAAATAAATTCTGGACAATATTTGTATAGCACATCCCTAGCATATCTTGGGATGTTATTAATATCAAAATTATAAACAATATCGTCTGTAGGTTCTAGTACTTCACAAAATTCCACATCGTCCACCGTGTCGTGAATATAACGCGCAATTTCACTTCTATACAAGTTGGTGTGAAATCCCGCTTTAAGTTGGAAGAACGTGTACAGCACATTCTTGCATTCCTCCACAATAGCAGACACCGTATTTTGCGCGCGCTTGGGTACGTACACTTTGATATGCAGTTCGGGCGGCAAATCCACAGAAAAATTGCTAGCGTAGGTTTTGGACGGTATGCTGCTGTAACTATTCAGTCTCATATTGACAGACGCACCAAACGTTTTGGCGAATTTGATTTGAGTTCTATCTGTAAGCATTTTGTAACGTGTAAAAATATCCCTCAACTGAGCCATCACATTAAAAACATATTGGTCCAAATAATCCAAGTTTTCATCGTAATATACCGCATCAATAACAGGAACACACCAAGCGTATTGGGTTCCGTTTTGGTTGGGAGTTACATGACTGTAGCAAATCTCAGTCATATCATGATGAAAAACTGCGCTTTGCTTGTAGATGGCATGTAATTCGCCGTTATAGTTCAATTCTATCTTGAAAGAAATCGTTCCCAAAGGAATCAAGCTTGGAGATATGTTCGGCGATATGAATTTGACCGTAGACGCGGGTGTGTTGCTTGAAGATGTTGTTTGATTATTGTCCTGCGTGCTTTCACCGTCAAATGACATATCTTGTTCCAAGTTAATCAAATCGTGTTCTATAATCAAACGCGCTGTAATGTATGAAGCGTTGTTTTGGGGCATTTTACTTACTTCACATTCAAAAACGTAATCACCCGCTGGGGTGCTTTTTATTTTAATGTTGTTAAGACCCAGATGAACTAGTTCAATATTTGGTGTACCGACGAGTGTTGGTGGATCGTTGACCACCAAAGCAGCCGGACGTCTACCGGATGTTAAAATAGGTATAGTACCAGAATAGGTATTATAAACGGCAGTAACAATACCATGATAAATAATTTCAACAGACCAGTTCAACGCACCCGGTTCTAACTCGCTCAAATTGATATAGGGAGATACATAGTTAAACGCACCCGTTTGAACACTGTTGAGCGTACAGGTGTATTCCTTGTTATTAAAATGTAAAATGACTTCTATGTTTCCAGATTGCACCGCGTTTCCATCGTCGTCTGTTTCATTAAGACGCTGAATGGGTATCTTGAAATAGCCTTGGTCGTTGTTGGGTAAAACTACAAAGCTAGTCGTTACCATTCCCAAAAAGGTATTGGTGTGTTCTGCTGTGCAAACGCTACTTACCTCTGTTGATGCTGGTGTACCGTTGTAAAACAGCAACCAATCTCCCTGATACGTGTTATAAAGATCCGTACCATGTTTCAACTCCACGCGCCATGTAAACGTACCAGATGGCAACGCGGAAGAATCCAAGTAATTGCTTGAAAGGTTGATGGTTGAATTATCGTCTAGTGTTTTAACGTAAGAAAGTTCTATATCTTCAAAACCGTCTATTTTCAAAACAGCACTGATTTTTGAGGAATCCATATCTGGCAGTTTGTAAATTTCCGCTATAAACACAACTTGATCACTATTGTTATATATCTTGGCTTGAATCTGACGTAGCCCCATCAACACGTCTTCTTTGTCGTTTTTGCTGAAAAGAGCAGGCGTGACATCTAGGTTTTTCAAACTATACATGTATTTAGTTGTGGGTACATCGTACTCCGTATTAAGTTCTATTCTAAACGGAGACTTGTATAAATGTCCATCGTATTCTATTTCTTCACCTTGTGCAATAACCGGTTTGTTGGTGTTCATAGCAACAGGTATGCTGGCTGCGGGTATAGGTGTGTTTTTGTTATCAAACATAACTGTATAAAGAACAATATCATTACCAACAATATCGCGCCTGTTTAATACAGGAATTGCCACAAAATTAGTCAATCCTGTTACACCTTGAAATCCCTTATAGTCATCTTCTGTAACTAACCGTTTTGCTGCGGAAATGTTTTCTCTCACATGCCGTTTAATATCTTCAATAGACTCGCTATCCCGACCATTGGTTATCGCCACGCTATTGTAACTTGTGATATTAATTATTTTTCCCGAGACAGCATCTGGAATGCGTTCGTCCAATATGGCTGTGTTGGCTGCAATATTGCCAGACGTTCCCAGTGTGGTATAAACGCTAATGATAGCATTCGCATCTGTTGAGGGCAAATAACCATAAATACCGTTGCCAAACTTGATAAGCAGTGTGTTGTTGTTATTGTCCACTTGTAATTCGTAGCATCTATCATCAGACCGTGCTTGGTAAATGGAAGGCAGTTTTCTGTATATTTCACCGTCAACACAAACATTCAAGCTATGTATTTGCCCTATATATCCTGCAACCACTTCTTCATAAAACACGTAAAGTGTTGGATTTTCAAAATTAAATTCGTGGTAATAAACGTCTATTTGCCAAATAGCAACATCAAATACTACGGACAGTTTGCTTTCTCTCATTTCTATAGTGTACGGTACATTTTCAATCATGCCCGTATCTGTGTTTTGTGCTACAACGGAAATACCATTTGAATTTTTTGTCAAATAGTAATTGTTTTGTACTTTGAATGGAATATTGCCAGCCGTAACCTTCGATCCGGCAGGAATCTTAACCAGCATATCCCCAGACATAGATAGGGGTATGACGATGGTTAAAAACCCAGATGCGGGGACGGTGGTTTGTATTTTGTAATCTAGCTGTGCTGCTATGTTGGATACGGAAGACGGGAGGATGGCGCGGTTGAGGAACGCTTCGTTGTACGCCATTGCGTTCTGAAAGAGAACGTCCGATGTCACAAAGGTAAGCGCCTCAATCAAATAACCCAAAAATCCAGACTGATAGGTATCTAGATTTTGAACTTGAAAATAGCTATCTGCCAACGACACCAGCCCAGATTTAACATCAAATGGGTCAAAAGATGAAAGTTTCCGCGTAGTAATATTAACCAATATTCCCACCCCAATACGTTAGCAAAAAATAAATAGGGGCGCCGCTTTAAAGGCGCCCCTAATAAGACCAAAATTAAGCCCCCGTTGCCTCATTATACATATTTGTAATTTGAGAAATAGAAGAAGATACTGTGCTTTCAACCAAACTGGATGCAGTACGGATAACCTGTTCACCCGTGTACATCATGTCAAACGCAAATTCAATTTCCATTTCAACTTTTTCTTGTGATGTTTTGTCCGAACCAAAACTATCTGTAGGCACCTTAAGCGGAAACACGCCCGTAAACGCTGCTGCAAACTGGACAGTTTTGGCATCTGGAAGGGTCGTAGCATAAATGGCACGACCCTTATAATCTCCTTGGCTTGCACCACCTACATCCGGATCCGCAATACCGTAAATCATGTTGCGGAAAATGTTAACCCAAGAACCGATGATTTGTAGAACGGGCAGACCCGCAAATTCGTTAAACTTGCAGGAGAACCTATTGTTTTCATATTCAACAGTTCCGGGCACATACCATTTCATGTTGTTTGTACCCGCATACTCTATTGGGTTAACAGTTAGTCCGGGGACAGTCACGCTCAAGCAAATTGTTTGAAGAAATTTACCCACCTGTGACTGTAGTGCAGAAGGCGGGAAAAAGTACATAAAGTGATAGCCAGTTGTATAAGGGTCGATATAAGACGTATTTCCACCAAAGATTGTCCTCAACTGATCCGGATAATCGTATTGGTTAAAACTACCCATTGTAAAAGGATTAGGCATAGCTTTTCAGCTCCTTGTCATAATTGGTTGACGGGGAGCATTAATAAAAATCATTAGTAATTAATAACTGCTTCCTCATTATTTGTTCTTAAGGTATAAAGCCGTAAAAAATTATGAATCTAGTTGCTTAATTGTGTCTACTCTGTTTTTGATATTCTTTTGAAGTTCCGTTGGTTCTAGTTTGCTCATACCTTCCGAATAACCCAAAATGGATACACACAGCATGGTCCACAGTTTACCCAACAAACCGTTTCTGGGTTCGTTTGAAAACTCAACCAAAACTTCAGGCACCGCAGCACCCGCTTTGTCGATAAGCGTCATTTGTCCAGCGGATTCTGTAAAACGCCCCGCATCAAAAACCACAACCGTTTCTGCTTGCATACGGCGTTTGCCTTTCCATTTGTTATACAATTTCTTTATGGACCAAATACCCAAGATCATCAATGAACAAAACAAAAGCACGACTTTCCACTCTGTGTTGGTTCTGCTTGTGGCAAAGTTCCACGCGTTGCTGGCAAACGCTTTAAAAGAAGACCCAAAGGACTTGTCGTCTGGAACGACTTCAATATCCCGTTTCATATTGGTGATAAACTGATCCGCCGTGGTAGCGCCTTTGCTCCATTGGGGTAGCTGATAAAGAGGTATGCCGTTTTTGTTTATCTTAGAAAGACGTTTTAGTTTTTCTAAAACCAACGAATCTATTGTTTTATCTTGGCTGTTTTTGCTTAACTCTTTAATTTCTGTCAATACTGTTTGCCATTCGGTACGTGTTATTCGAACTGTGTCTGTGGGCTGCATAGACCCATCAACTCTCTTATTAATTTTTTTCCTTCTTCAAGTAAACCAGTGCTGCTACAAAGAAAGACGCCGCGTTACGCGCGGCGGTTTTGATGCCTTCAAAAACCCGATCTGTTGTTTGTGCTGGATCTTGTGTAGAAGATGTTGTAAGTTTTGGCAACACAGCAATGGCTTTAGCCACAACATCATTACCATGCTCTTCTCTCAATTGGGATGCTCTGTAAACGGTAATGGTTTCAGTTTTCAACTTTTTCTTTTCCGCTTTTCGTCTTTGGTAAATATCGTATATGTTGTATAAAGCCAAAAAGAACAACGCAAGAATAAAGACAACCACACCCCAAGATACCGTTTTGGTGTGTTTTTGTCCCCACAAAATACAGCTACCCAAAACCTTTCCGAAACGCGCCGTTGTTCGTTCTTCTTTTATTTTTTCATATACTTCTGCGATAAAAGCAGCGGGATTTGCGCCTTTATCAAAACGGTCGCCCCATTCTTTCAATTTGGCTTCATCGTAACCCAAATTTTTTTCTAAATAGTTTTTAAACTCTACTTCCGCTTCATCTGACGTTTTTGCATTTAAAACGTTCTCTAGTGACATGGTTTGTATTCCCCCAAAATGAAGCGGGTGGATAACAATGATATTACCCACCCGCTTCTTTCTTCTTTAGTGCACAGCTAGTGTGATACTAATAACCTCAATTGCTCCCGTCACTTGAAGGTCAACTTGCACTTGGCAACGGTTAAGTTTCTTGTCGTAATCTGTTGCAAAAACGTTAACTTTATACCACTCAAGAGCGCGGTTTGTTTTCATATCACCCAAGAACTTGTTAACATTATCCTTGATGATTTCCCATGTGTACCTGTCGTTAAGATCGTACACAAAGTATTTGAGGTTCCATTCTAAAACGCGCTTAATGTACAGCAAGCAAAGCACGACATGAATGTTTTGAAGCGCACTCGGACGACTCTGGCAAGTCCAGTTACCCCAAATGCAATCTCCACCGTTGGACCAACGCATGATTGGGTTGATCTGATTGAGTTTGAAGCTATCCTTGTAACCACCAACCAAACGATAGCGCAATTCTTTGATTCCATTACAAATACCGCGTGTCAAACCAGCAAAAGGCCACCAAATGTTGTAGTCGCGTTCTGTTCTTGCAAACGCACGCGCCACATGATACATAGGTGTCATCCACACATACTTGCCTGTAAACGTGTCATAAATCTTCGTATAACACTCATACAGCGCAGCAAGATATGTCTGATAATTATGGCTTTGCTGACGTGCAGTGATGGCATTTTGCGGTCGGGAGTTATCCCCGTTGTCTAGCAACGCCATACAGTCTGTACGAATTTCACACAGGTCAACAATGCGGTCCTTGACAGCAGTTGGATACCCACCATCAAAAACGATGCTAAAGAGCAAGCAATCCGGATCTGTGATTTCCTCACACATTTCCCCAGTCATTGGATTGGTAACAAGACCGGCATAGGCATTTGCCATGTCTGTTTGAGCCACAGACCAATCCAGCTTGCCGTTGGCGTCATACATCGTTCCATCGTTTCCACCAGACATTCCAACCCACGTGGTAAACGCATGTTCAAACATCCAAGTAGATGCTTCTGTTGCAGTGATTGTTGGGCTAACCATGCAGCGCAGGGTATCGCTGTATTTCTCCAAAACATTTTCAACAAACATGCTTTCGTTGCTAACATCCGTTGCATCAGGATTAAAGGAAACGGTATAGGACTCAATCAACACAGGGATAGTTGAACCAGTAATAGATTGATAAATATCCAATACATACGCATCTTCATAATCCAGTGCGGGTGTTAGTTTAATAGATAAGTTGTTGTACCACGCTCCACGCCCAACGGGATAGAAAATAACGTGAGCATCGTTGTTGTTGATAAGCGTTTGCATGTTGGCTTTGCTTACCAAACCAGAAGATGGGGTAATTTGTGTTAGGATATCCTCATTCTCACCATCTTCATCTACGTCTGCTTGAGTTCGCTTCAGACACAAAACAGAAAACGTAGCATCGCTGGGCAACACGCGAACTAGATACAGGTTTCCCAAAATACCCACATATTGCATAGCTACATACCAGCCCTGCCCATAAAGCGCAGAGTTGCCTTTTCCGTAGGTATTAATCAAATCCTGCGGAGATGTACACATTCTCACCGTGTTATCCGGACCCTTTTCAGAAAAAATGCACATAAAACCAATAGCGCCCGGCAGCGGTTGGGTATAGAACGACTCGTCTTTAATTGTCGTGTAAACACCCGGAAAAATTTGGTATCCCATATGTCTCTACCTCCAAAATAAGATGTTTTTTGGCAAGAGATAGGACATAATGATAAACATTTATATTTTTTGCCTTTAACCTAGTAATGAGAGTCCCCTAGCGCACACTTTTTGCCAATCGGGATAATTGTTAAGCTTAGCTTCTACAAACGTTGAAAATACAGTCTGTGCAAGCGGCTCAGACGTTACAAAAAGCTCTCTAAAAATTGGCGCAGGGAATCTAAAAGCCATTACGTTTACTGTGCTGTTGATACTGTACGCTGCTTTTAAAACTTCCATGTTTAACACTTTAAAATTGTTCTTCTCAAAAAAGTAATCATCTAACAAAGGTATGCGATACTTTTGGTTAAAAAAACAAGTGGTTAACTCTTCACAAAACATCCTAAACCATTCGTTGTACGCGTCGATTCCGGGCTGATCTACGTTCATGCTGGACATGCGAGGTAAAACATTTTCTTTGTTGTATTTGTTTAGAAGACCAATAATGCGTTGAATATCTGACTTGCTAAAAGTAGCGTTGTGATACATGGGTAGTTCAAACAGTTCCAAAACAAGCTTGGTGTAGGGATATGCCCACAGCGTGCTAGCGGTTCTGGATATGGTTGTTAATTGGTCTGTTCCAAAGAACACGCTTCGATAAAACATCTCGTTATACCATTTTCTAATCAACTCGTTGTTAATCAACACACCCCTATTGGTACGGGCAAACACATGCACACCGTGATACAAAATGGCACCTAACACGCAACCCATTTTGCTTTTAGCTAATTTTTTAATAATAGACACATCAGATTCTGCACCAACAATGCTTTTTAAGTTAGACAACGCACGCATAAACCACATATCTTGAAATATTGCTTCAACATGAACGGGATCTACAAAAAGCTTGTTTTTCTTGATGTCATAATAAACACCGAAAGGGGGTCTTCGAAACATCATTTTATCCAAAACAATACTTCCAACAGACATTTGGCCCTCAATGACATCTGCTAAAACTGGAAGCAGAAACCCAGTTTCTGCCATTCGATGCACAAGAGTGCTCAGTCTTTTTGTTATAAACATGCGCTTTTGCCCACCCCAATCATCCTACCAATTCAAATATAGAAGAAGCAATATCATAAACATCTTCAAGATAACTATCTCTATTTAATTGAGGCAGGAGGTTGTTTATGTCCATAATATCTTCGTTTGTTGCTGCATCCACCTCAATATTCATATTGTTGATCAATAAACACACTTTTTGCCCATCTTCCGTTTTATAAGCCCAATCGAGAACGTGTGTTTGTAGATTATACAAAAACTTATCAATGGCGTTATCTCTATCCGCGTTGTTGCCTTCCACCATTTCAACCAGCATTGCGTTAAGTCGGTTGGGTTTTCTTTTTCCTAAACCCTTAACAACCACGTTTCCATTCTCAAGACGACCAATTAGCATATTGTTTTGCATCAACAACCACTTGAACGGTTTAACGGTGATGGTTCCAAACACATCATCAACAATTGGTTGTTTAATTTTTGTTAGAATATACGCGCCATCGACTTCCGCTTTAATAATAGGACCCATGTACTTTGAAACATATAAAACATCATCATAAACTGCTTTTCTTAGATTGCCCAAAGCATCTTTTCCAAGCAAATGGATGGTTAAGTTGGTGCACGTGTAGTTGTATAAAAATTTCTTCGCGCTTTTAGGTAGATATAGTTTGGCTATATCCATATAAAAACTTTTTAAAATTTTGACAAACGCTTGGTCAAACACACGCTCTGTATAATTTGTGAACGCACGTTTAAAATCTATCTTCACAACACCATAATACAAACCATCTTCCATCTGTTCTAGCGGGGTTTGGTTATTATCCCCCAACTCGGTTGAAGCTTCATTGTTTTTATTGTGATTAATATAGGTCCACAGCTTGTTGTAATACAAGTTATAATCATTCAACATGTGTTGACAATCCTCGTTATTCAAATGCCATCCCTCATAATAAGACAAATCGCTTAACATGCTGGCTTGACAGACGATAGACGAGATTCCACACACATCTTTCAATAATTGATATGTATTCATCCCAGCCTCCAGCTTCAGATTATATTTCTTCGAATAAGCGTTCCTCTACAACATTTTTCCCATATTTGTTCTGCTTTTGTGCCGCATATTGCTTCAAAGTTTCTAATTGTTCGTCACCAAAAAAACTATGCAAAACAGACGAATTATTCAAATCATAAAACTCATCAACAACATCTTCCCCGCCACCAATACCAAAAGAATCTTCTGGTACGATTATTTCGTCGCTGGCTCCAAAATACCGAGTCAAATCAAAATATTGTTCTGCAAAATAGGTATAACCCATAGATATACACAAATCATCGTTGGGATTGCCTTCTATCTTCCCGCTGGATTTACGTTCGAGACTCGCCAATTCATTCCTTGTATTGAATGAATAAATCATATCTATTTCTTCTGTAACAGCCCTAAATATTTGGTCAAAAACCATGATACGTGTAGCAGAGTTCAAATGCAATCCCAAAGGCAAATCGTAAAACGATTGATCTTCTTTCATGTTTCTTGTATCTCTTAAAACGCAATTTGGAAAATGTTTGAGCAAAAATTCCATAGTTTGGTTGCCTAACCCGTTACGCTCAAAGACGATAACCTTTTTAGGCAACACCTTTAAAAGGTTGACAGCATACTCACCAAATCGTTCCACCAAACATTTAACACGCAACTCACAAACTTGTTCCCGCGTTTCAAAACAGCGCACATAAATGGTTGAATAGTCCGTTCCAACAGATGTACCCGTGTCTAATCCGCATATGTAACGCTTGTCCGCTTGGGGCATAGACCACCAACGCAAATATCCATCAGGAAACAACTGTTCCCATATGGGTTGTTTGGCTTTTTTTACGTCTTGCAGGTCTACCATTATTTGTTCTGGGAATATACTCGTTTCGTTGCCAATAAATATCAAATTATATTCTTGTTGAACTTTTTGATTGGGGTTATCCGGTGTGCAGTGTTCGTCTGAACAACGTTCAGCAAACCATTTTTCATCGTACCCCGGACATTCGTGCCAATAAATTGTAACAGCCGTATAACTGCTTTTGGGGTTGTTGAGCGCTGCTGTGTATGTTTCATAAAACCCCGCACCCATGCCTGTTCTGCCATTGGGAGTTGAAGTGAACACAATACCGTAGGGTACATTAAACTTTTTAGCGTTTAAAAATGTTCGGGAAACCGCAGGCAAAATAGAAGCCATGTGTTCTGCCAAAGGCATAAAGGCTGCTTCGTCCACCCAAATGAACGTAGGTCTGCGACCTCGTCCTTTAGATGATTTCTTATCTTTTGATTTGTTGCTGGCTTGCAAGATAAACTGGGAGCCGTTAAGAAACTTGAAACCTTCTTGCTTATTATCAACCAAAAATTTAGGCTTCAACCAATCCGGCAAGTTATCAACCATGTCTTTAATTTCGGAAATAGATTGTTTGCCTTGTGACAAATCCCTGTTTAAATGCAACACCACGTAGTTGGGATGAAACAACATCAACCACAAAACAGTTGCTTCCACCATCTGTGTCTTCCCACACTGACGAGAAGCCATTAACACTATTCCGTTTTTATCTTTCTTTTCCCACATGCTTTTAAGCGCATTGGGGAACCTCAACTGGGGTTCCCATAAACGCATAGGCGAATAAACACCCGTTCCCGCCACAGGCACTTTTATATAGTTGCATATAAAATACGTAATATCACTTGCGCAAGACGCAAACTCTTTTACAATTTCTTCTTGTGTTAATGTTTTTGTTGCCAACGTGGTCAACTCCTAAATATATCATCCAACATATTTAAAAATTGTGGTTTTTTTGCGTGGACCAACGAAGCCAAACAAACCACTTCACTTGGAAAAAGTATTTCCTGATACATAAAGCTTACATCGTGCGGAACGGGAATGTGTGTTTCACGATAACATTCAAAAAGTATCTCATCGAGCACACGCATAACATCTTCCCGTTGGAAGTTTTTTATGTAATAAATAATATAGTCAAATAGAATTCTGTCTGTTTTATAAACAGGCGTTAGAGCACGCACAAAATATTTATTCCACATATCATTATCTTTTTCAGATTCTGCTTGCATCAAATTTTCAACATAGTTGATTGCCATTTGACGAAGCGTTTCATCGTCAACCTCAGAACCGCATCTCTGCGCCAGTTTTTTAAACAAGCATTGGTAAAAAGGCAATATATACAAATCAAAGAACAATGCTTTAAATTCTTTAGCATTGTTATGGGCATAGTAGTGACACATTTCATGCATCAGCACAACGCTAAACATTTCATTATTCATTTCAACATAGGGATGGTTGGTTATAACAAACAGCGCGTTTTCGTTTTTATCATAAAAACCCGCAATACCCAAGTCGTAAGAATTTTTCTTCAACCACTCCACCAGTCGCGACACAGGCTCAAACGAAGATGCAGGGCTTAATAAATTCGCCGCTCCACGCCCCAGCACGGCGGCAAACGTACTAACTGTACACACCGCCATATAGACGCTGCCTCCATCAACACCGCGCTCTACAGCGTCTAATAGCTTGCGAATATACGGTGACCGCAAACGTCTAATATTAGATTTGTTCCATTCTTCCAAAACCTGTTTGGCTTGGGACCTGTCAAGCAAGTCGAAATTATCATAATCTTCTAAAGTTGCTATTTCTGTAAATGGTTGTTGTGCCAACTAACGGCCCCCCTTTATGCTTTAATATTGCGAGTGGATGCCGTTTGAAGCATCGCGCTGATAGCACCAACCCACCGCTTCTCGTTACCATGTTTGATATTGAAGGTTAAACCTGAAATGTAAAAACTGGTTTGCATTCCCGCATATGTAACGTGTTTGGGGTCTATTTGCACTTTGCGTCCTATATACCAATGGTTAAACCGGAACGGATCTCTAATATCCACATTGGTTGGTTGAACGGTGTGCGTTAAAATACCAGATAAGCTTTCCTTAAACGCCAACAAGTTACTGTTGTGTGCAATAATGTAATTGTTGGGTTTAACATCTTTTTCCAAAAAAGTATCATAAACATCCGTATCCTTCACATGCTGCATACTGCGCAGTTCGTTAACAACGTTTATGTTTTCAACAGAATAAAGTTTATCCGTATCGTGTTTTAAAACATCTATCTTCTTTGGAAAATTTGCAGCTAGGTAGTTGAAGTTACTGCTTACAGCAGGCATTTGACCCACACAATATTCCAGCTTATCTATAGAGTATGGTTTTTTATTTTCCAGTCCAGAATCCCGCAAATATAACTTGATGGGTTCACCCTTTACCTCATTAACAGACATCAAATAAAAATTTTCCCAATCTGCATACATAATGGGCATCATGCTATAAAACCCAAACGTTTGAGAAAGATATTGAACTGCCCTAAAAAATTTTACGTTGGGTACCCAAATCTGTTCATATGTTTCTTTATTTTCTAATGTTCCCATTTTTATTTGAAGTCTGCCGTGTTCGGTGTCTCCCCACAAGCTTTTTATAATCTGTGTTAAGTTTTGGTTGTTGTACACACCACCCACAACAGTGTTGGCTAAATTGTAGGCGTCTTTTAAAACAAACTTGTGTGTTACACGAATGCGATCCAACCTGTTCGTATTATCTTTTTCACGCAAAACAGGAGACGCATTGTTGGTGATACTCATAAACGTGGCACGTACAACCGTTCTATCTTCGTTTTGAGCGTTGCGTTCTGTAATAACCAGTTCCAGCGTGTAGGGCAACACCAGCATGTTAACCAACTTCGAGTTAACCATATAGGTCATGGTCATAGTAGGAACCAAAGACCCATTGTTGATGGTAAAAACAATATTCTCTATGCCTTCATCCAATTCTGCTTCCGCTTGCGCATACTTAACGTTTGCTTTGACTGAAAACCCATACTGTTCCATATAAAATCATTCCCAGCTTTTAATATTGTCCGCCTCTGGTTGTTTTTTTGCTAATAGCGTAGACAAATAATCGTTCATGCTTCTGCTTACCATAGCCACAGAAACAGGTCGGATAGATGCGGCCCTTTGGTTGAAAATATTGGAAGGCAGGCGAATCGTACAAAGCATGCTAGCAAAATCCAACCCATTACCCAAGCTTGCCAAAAGAGATGTTGAAAAGAAATTGACAATTTTAGACCTAAAGTTTTCAACTGTAACAGAAGGCATGATATTGTTTCTATCCATATAACCCAACAAATGTCCAAAGTTTGCAACGTCAACATCTTTGGGTAGTCTGTTTGGGTCGAAACGCAACGTGGGTTTAAGCTTGTTGTTTTTATCCGGTTTGACAAAGAACCGTTGTGTACTTACCGTTGCCAGCGCGTTCAGGTTTCCGCTAATACGCATATACGAACTTCCAACCATTTTGGCTACCATGTAATAAATATTGGCAATGGTTTGATCACTAAAATTAGCCAAATCAAATTCCTTTGAATACATACGCATCATCAAAACATAAATAAACCCACACATGGCATTGTAAAAATCACTCAATACTTGTTCGTCATCCATGGTAAATAGCAAATACTTGTTGAGTCCGTACAGCACGCATGTTGCCATAGAAGTTAGGTCTGAAACGTTGATGGTGTTTGTTTTTAAATCCAGCGTGGCAGTAGAAACATCCATGTTGAGACACACGCCGTTATTGGTGGCGTCCTTGTAATAAATAACGGAAGGCACCATTGAAATGGTGCTTGGAAAACGGGTTAACACGATTGTATTCCAGTTGATGGTTTTAAGGTACAGCGTTGTAGTATAACTGGCGATGATGCTTTCAATCCGTTCTGCTTTAAACGGTCTGTGTTCTGTGCTAACAGGTATGTTTTGCCCGGGAAATCCCGTCAAAACGGGTATACTAACAGGAAACAAATCTGTTGGGGATGTATTGAAACCATTATACATTTAATCATGCACCCGCCTTCTTTTTGTATTTAACCAACTTCGTAATCAGTTCCACAATTTTTTCTTCCCCAATTTCTTCCAGCAATTTTTGATACAGCGGTGTAGTTTGTACGTCTGTAAAATCGAAATTGGGTATTTTGGTGTTGAGCCAATCATCTAATGCTATCTCGGGATCAGAACTGTTGCTAGCTATGCGTTGCAACAAATCCCTGTAGTCGTCAATATTGCTAACTTTCTTAAGAGTTCTTGGAGATTTCGATTTGTTGGAAATAAGAAAGTTGTTTATTTGGTCTTTGTCCAGCAAATACAGTTTTTTCACATAATCCGTTGTAAACTTCGAATTACTGGGTATCTTGTTCAAAAACAGAACGAGCTGGTAAAGCAAAACACTTCCATACCTACTGTTGGCAATGATGGGCGATTTAAAATCTGCTTCTGGCACAAAGGTGTATTCTTTGGAAATGCTTAACAGTTCTTCTAACCGTTTCATTAAACCATCGGCAGAAATATCCGGTACTTCCAATGCGTTATATTTGCCCGCGTACACATACTCATAATCTCCCACAGTTTCTGTGGAAGCGGAAAAAAGTAACGCAGTGAGTATCCGTCCTATGCGAAAGTCTGTTTGCTCTCGAACATGTTCTCTCACATCGGGAGATGACCACATAGACACTCACAATCCTTTCCTAAACATAAAATGGTGGGCGGACAGTCCGTCAAATAAGACTGCCAGCCCACCGCAGTTCAAATGTATTAACCGTGATAAATAACTACCTTAATTGAGTTAATCCCTTCAACAATTGGTTGCAACGCTTTCGCAACAATACAACCGGGAGCATAAGTTTTGGTAGTGTCGTTGAAAGGTACAATCGTTCCATCATAACCAGATACCAGAATACAACCAGCGGGGTAGGCGTGTTGGGCAACAACGCAAACATTGTCAATTTGTCCCAACAGAGCCACAGGAATACGTCCATTCTCAAATTCCGTTTCAAAATCGTCCGTCCCACCCAAAATAAGCCCAGGTTCATAAGAAACCAAACCCAGCACGTTTTCCAAACAAACATCATTGCTGAGAACAACCTTACCCTCTTCATTCAACACAACACATGCGCCCATTTCAGGCATCTGTTCTAGATCGTGTTCAAAGAACTCCACAACGTCTGCGCTATATTTTGCGCCTACCAGTCCGTATCTGTAAACATACGATACTTCGGACCCGTTGAGCTTGAAGCTGATGCGCATGTTGTCTATGTTTCCGCTCCCGTCGGTTGGTCCGCAAGCAAGAACGAGCTTATCATCAGACCAAAGCGTACCAACGTCCAAACCGGTGTCTATGGAAGAAGTAAGCCTAACCGCGTCGTAGTAAGAACTGACATAGTTTTGAAGCACCACACCAGCAGCTTTGAAATTCAAGTTGCCTGTCATAGAATCCCCAGTCACGTTTACATATACGCTGTCGTGGTTGTGCCCTCCGTTGATAGCGGAATCCACATATGCTTTGGTTGCAGCGTGGTTAGCTGCGGTAGGCGCACCCGAAAGGGTTAGTGCACCCGTTAGCGTACCTCCTGCCAAACGCAAGAACCTGTCGTCGTGTTGAGTATCATGTCCAGCAATTTGTGCGTCCACATACTGTTTGGTTGCGGCATCCATCGCAACTGTTGGGTCTGCAAACAATCGAAGCATGCCCAACATGGTATCTCCAGTTTTAGTAACGTAGTTGAGATTTACGTTGTTGAGAACGTAGTTGACATAGTTATCCACATATTCCTTGGTTGCGGCGTGATTAGCGGTGGTGGGCGCTCCTGAAAGGGTTAGTGCGCCCGTCATTACACTACCTGATAGTTTCACAAAAGCATCATAGTGTTCACTATCATGGTTAGCAATAAGGTTGTCGATGTAGCCTTTTGTGGCAGCTTCCATTGATGTAATAGGAACATCCGCAAGAAGCAACGGCCCAGTTAGCGTATCCCCGCCTTTTTTTACAAACGCGTTCGTTGCCCATTCGGGAATGGAATCGTCTGCCTTCCTCAAATCGTCATAGTTGCCTTCGCCAGCAAGATGTGTTTCCCAATCTTCCAAGGTAGGAACGGTACTCCAGTTCCCAAGGTGAAACATAAACAGCTTTAAGTGTCGTGTTTCATCAAATTCTTCCGCTCTTATCGCTTTAAGGCTAGCAATAGGAACTGGTTCAATTTTCTGATACTTGTAATCCAACACCAAGTAAATGGTACGTTCTGTGACAGGACATGCAAACAATTCCACCACAGAGGGTTGTGTCATTTCAATAACAACATACCCAACCACACCTATACCTCTAGAAACATTGACATACATCTTGTTAGAAGTACCATCCCGTGTGAATGTTACATCAAACCCAGAAATGTATGCTTTATGGCTGCCCAAAATTTTGAGCAGTTTGTTCATATTGTCGGAATCTACAGGCGAAAACGGATCAATATTGCGTTCCTGTATGGCATTCCAATCTAACGTTGCAGTTGGCATTCCGTTCCAACCCCCTCTTTACTCACAAAGCAATTGACCTTTTTTGGTCTCTTGCTCTCTTTTATGTTTATCTTCTTCTTTTTGAATACGTTCAAAATCTAGTTCGACTTCGCGCAGCGCTTTGTACATCGTATGGTTTTTAAAATTTTCATCCATGTTTCAATCACCCTAAAATATAAAATACCATTCAATGATTAACTTAACCAAATCGCTTTTTGGAATGGTTGGGAATGTAACATGTGAAAACAGACCAAAGTTTGTTTCATCTTGCGCTTGTGAAGGAGCAACAAACAGCCCCGCTTCGTTGATGTAATGTGAAGCGCAATCCGCATAATCTACTGTCATGGTGACTTTAGCAGTTAGCGCAGCAACAAAAGAAATACCATCCACAAGCTTGTAATATTTGTCCAGCGTGTATCTTGGACCGCCCGTAGCATTAAATTGAAGCCGGTTAAAAAGCGTCACATCGTCATCTGTGGGCCAAATAGGTTGAAATGGTGTGTCTATAGAAGCACCCCCATCGCCAACAGAAAACCAGGAGGGAGACCATTCTTGTTTTTGGTCTTCTATATCGTAAGGCATTCCAAACATGCGCTGCATAAGCCAATGACGTCCTGAAATAACAATGTGATTATTTGTATCTACCAGCAAGTTTTTCTGATTGTCGTTTTTGTAGCAGTTAAAAATACGCACATGACCTTTACAGAGGGATGTTGAATCTCCCTGTTTAACATGTTCTGTAAGTGTATGCTTAAATATCATAGTTAACCATTGCCTCCTACGCGAATACAGGATAAAGTTTCTTTCTGACGTCAAAATTCAAAGTTAACGAACTAAAAGACGCACCAGTTGGTAAATAGATTGCAGGCCATACATAACCAAAGCGCATGGTGGGAGGTGTGATCAACGTAGCAAGTTCATCTGCGGTCATCATACATTCAAAATACAATCCTTCACCAGATGCAGTTCCACGTACATACAACCCATGCTCCTTATCATAATATGCTTTACAAGGCAAGTTAATTCTTTTCCAACCTTCTTTATAAACCCACCATTCTCCAAACCCTTTATCCCTCAGCACATCAAAAGTTGTGGGCGTAGGAACAGCATCAAACCTGTAAAAATCGAAACGTGGTTTGGTAAAATACCTCAACGCAAAAGCAAAACGAACATTACCCGTAACCGTTGAGGTTGCTCCAATCCACACGTTTTCCTGCTCTAAACCACTTCCATCTTTTCTTGTTGTTTCAAATTGTATGGGCTGTCTTGCGATAAGAATAACATCTCTGTCCCAGTTGTTTGTGACTGTCTGCGTATCGTAATCCCAATCCAACACATCTAGGCTGTAAACGCTGTTCATGGAAGAAATCCAAAACTGCCAGTTGTTTTTGCTGTCGGCCAAAAAGGATTTTTCAAGCGGGCCCTGCTCGTATATTTGCATTTCTTCGCGTATCACATAATCATTTCCATGAATCAAATCATCTACGTTGAAAGGCGCACTATCTAAGTGGACATTGAAATAAAACGGTGTATAAACGTTATATGTTATCTTTTCCTTAATTTGTTCTCGTATCTTTTTAAGTCCATCAAACGCAGCAGACCCATCCTGTGGATCGTCTGTCAGCTTGTTTAAAACGCCATCTATAAGCTGTTTGTGCATGCGAGTTTTAAAGTAATCACCCACATTGATACTATCAAATATATCCCCACCAACACGCAACAAAGGGTCTTTTTCAATCAAGCTTGCATGATATGGCTTGAGGAAATTGACAATAATGCGCACATACGCGTTAAACAAGTAAGATATGGTTGCGTATAGCTTGAGGGGAAATATTTGTTTGGTATACCTGTACAAAACTTGTTCGAATATGGTTAAGAACCGCACAAATAATTTATTAGCCAAAACCATTGCTTCGTTGAAATTGAAAATACCAATTTCGTAAGGATGCGCTGTATATGTTTGATCAAACGCTGTAGGTGAAGGGCGTATATCAAAAACATAACGCTTGTCTGGCATGATAAAGTTTTCTCGTTCCACAACAATGGCGTTGTCAACCAACTTTATTTGTTCCAAGATCCAATTGTAAAACGCTGGGTTCATAGTTCTCAGCATTTCGTATGTGTTGGGATTATTAGACTCTTCTGTTATAAACCTGGCTTCTTTATCGGGTTCGTATTGCCTGTAGAAAAGTTCTGTAATAGCTTCCATGCGTGTCCATTTGTCCGTGTAGCTGGCAGACGGCGCGCTCAACTCGTCAAACAGCTTCAGCGCCATGGGAATATCCACGCTGGGATTACTAACTGTCTTATTCCAACCAATGAGGGAGTTACCCTTTATAGAGTCCATTTCGGGTGGGTAACTTCCAAACAGTTTGTCAAAAACCATCCACGTTCCCAAACACGCTTCTTCAAACGTTATATGTTCACCAAAGCCCTGCACAACGAGAACGCGAATGTTATCACCCGCAGCTTTCTTGTTGGCATAATGTTGCCGCATGATGTCTAAGGCAATGGCAGTCTTGGCTGTAATATTGGTGCTTAAAAACGTAGAGATGGTGAAGTATGAAGTTTGCGCTGGCAATCTAGCCATCAAACCACCCACTCATTTTTTCGCATAAATATAGACAATGTGTGCGGGTAGCGAACAACGCCTACCCTCCACCTCCCTAAGAAAATTTATTCAACGACCATGCCAACTCTGTAGCTAGTTTGTTTTGAAACTGTTCGTTGGCGCATATAAAGGCTTCTTCTGCATTTGTCATAAAGCCAATTTCAAGCAAGATAGCGGGCATTTTCGATCTTCTCAAAACATAAACACTTTGACGCTGTATAATACCCCTATTTTTAAAACCCGTAGATTTAAACAGTTGGTTTGCTAGTCCGCGCAAAGCTGGTGCGATTTGAAGCTTGTCGTACACCAACACTTCTGTACCTCGCGTTTCTGGCTTGGATGCTCCGTTGTGATGAATGCTTATAAAGTAGGTAGCTCCTTCTTTATTGGCTAGAAAACATCTATCTTTCAATTCTACAAATACATCCTGCGTTCTAGTTAGAAGTACGTTTTTTCCAAGCGAACGCAATGCGGCTGCCAACTTGAGGGACAACTGTAGATTCAAATCTGATTCTTTCAAAATAACTTTTTGGTTATTAACAATAAATCTCCCAACAGAACCAGAATCTTTTCCACCGTGTCCCGGATCAATTACAAACATATTAAAATTTCACCCCCATCAAAGACAAATGTTATTCATCAGGGAAAAATAAATCATTTAATTGGTTTTCATCCAACCACCAAAGCGAGTCGTTTAAGGAAGAGACAGGCATGTCATTAACAGTAAAATTCCAATCTTTTGCCGCTTGGGAAATATATACGGGATTGGGTATGAAATACCATTTGTTGTTTTTTCTGTTGATAGCGTATTCGTCTATACGATAGTGGGTGAAACCCATATGATTTAACATGGCTGCGATGATTTCTGGAGTTCCTTTTCTTCGCAAGTAATAGTAAATACTGCCCGCAATTTCCTTGTTGATTTCTGCCTCAAACGCTGGATGTATTGTAAAACCATAAGATTCCATAAATAGTTTTACAATCTCTATATCTTGTCTGCTTAAGTCTGTTATATTAAGACGACCGTCTATAAGCGAATCTAATACAGAAAGAAGCACGGCAAGCAAACCAATGAAGTTGTTGTAGGACGTTCCCGCATAAACGTCTTGGTATACTGTTGCTTGCAAGTGTGCATAAATACGCTGATAAGAATCCATGTAACGCGATTTGATGATGGGGTCCTGTATAATACTGAAATCCCCCGTTTTGGCACAGTCCAACAGTGTCTTAAAAAGTTCAACTGGAACATTCATAGATTTGACGCAATCTTCAAGTTCACGTAAGGTTGTTTCGGAATTGGTTACGGATTCGTTCATACCAATTTCACCGCATCTTTCGTTTGTAGCACAATCAATTTGTGTGATACGATACTGTATTCTATTGCGGCTTCAAACAATGTTGTGGCAATAGAGGTGTCGTAAACATATGCTGTATTGTCTTGTAGAGCATCAAACCATTCGTGTGTTAGCTTTTCCAATGCGGTGCTGCTGTCGTTTATAGGCATTGGGTCTATGGGATTGTTATCCCCGTCTGTTTGGGGGCCTGTCACCAGAAAATTCTTCAACGCATCTGCACAGCGCGCAAATACAGTATTGTCATAACCCATTATTGTTCTTAGGTCATACGTGCCTTCATCGTCCGTCAATAGTTCCAAGTTGCTCAAATATATACATACACGAGGATTGATGACATCGGAAGAAAGCTTAAATTTGTATACGTAATCTTTTTCAGTTTCAAACAACAAGGGAACACAAAACAGCGTCCACACGCTTGTTGTTGGCAAATCTGAACCGTATGTGTGGGTCATTGTTACAACGCCCGGAACAGACAAGCTGTTAACGCTGTTGAGGATGGTCTCCAGCTCTGGAAAACAATGTTTGTTTTGATGGTGATAAGCCAAGTTGTGATTGTAGAAAGTTGAACTATTAAGCTTATGCACAACCGTTTTTAGACGTTCCATCAAATACATAAAGTTTGTTGCATCCACAAACGAATGAATATGGTGTGTATATTCCATATACATGTAATTGGCAGTTATTTGATTTTCAAAATTAACGCGCGTGCGGGTTTGTTTTAGCATGCATCTGTAATAAGGTCTTTCCAGCGTACCGGATAATTCAACGTTGGTTACTTCCCACGTAGAATAATCCCCCTCTAAATTGAAAAGCAAAATATCTTCCGGACGTGGAACCAACCCCGTTGTTGGGTCTATCACCACTGCGGTGTTGGTGTTGTTGGCAAACACCACACCCCTATCACTGCCGTCCATTGTGGGGATGACTTGTTGGGAATAAAGCACAGGCAGCGCATGAATGCAGTTGTACTTTCTTCCAGACAAATCTCCCGTTTTGTGATAGGTGGCAACGTAGTTGGGGTCGAATATGGTATTATTCATATCCAGTTGAAAATACGTAGCCATTATCATATTGTGCGCCTTGGCGTAATAACTGTACACCAAGTTTTTATATTCGTTGACATAATCTGTTAATCTAATAAGAGGCTGCATGGTTAAGACTCCTGCCAGAAGGAATTGGATCTGTCAATTTTCAACTGGTAGATGGATAGGTTTAGCAAGTCCGTATCCGCACCCAGTTGAAATGTATGGGAATAATCTTTCCTGTTGAATGTAAAATCAACGCGCACAGTCACCGCTGGCGTACCCGCACTTTGATCTACACGCTCCACCACCACTTCATTGGCTATTATCCTGTTTTCCCATCGACGTATAGCGCTTTGTACGTCATTCTTTATATTATCCAATGTCTGGTCATCATTCAAATCCCACAAATACTCCCTCAGCTTACAGCCAAATTCTGGTTGCCAAGGTCTCGATTCCAACGGAGTCATCAAAATAACATATAGAGACTGGATGATGACTTCCACATCTTCACTTTGATAAAAATCACCCGTGGAAGATATTTCCGGAAGACAACCAATCAGGTTTTGATTCATCACAGCCCCCTCCTTCTTAAACTAAATCATTTCCCATATTTCTTGTTTTGTTTTTCCGGACTGTGTATATGACAAATTGATTTGGATTTTGTTGTATGCGCTTAAACACACACCCACATTTTCCAAATATTTATCGTCAAAGTAAATGGGAAAAGCACTTTTTATCATGCGTTCCATATCTGCTGTATCCTTTTGTGTTAAATCATATCCATCAAATACAGCGAGCGTAATTTCAAAAAATCTCGCCATAAGCATATCTTTTTCTTTTATGGAATGTAACTCGTTTTTAAACCAAACACGCGCATTGAACGCTTTGTCTTCTGCATAGGGGTCGTGATTGGATAAGTTTTCGTTTTTGTTGTTTTTATTAGTAGGCATTAAAGGTTTCCCATTAATAGATAGTACATATACCATTTAAACAACCTCTTTTAAAGGTAAGTCAGGCAAAAGCCTGTAGGTCCACATCGCCAATGTTACATAGGGTTTTT
>Ga0116191_1001042_pt1 | contig 23066 bp, 19 predicted proteins | sample AD_UKC111_MetaG_FD_89897 | JGI IMG/M metagenome (GOLD analysis project Ga0116191, IMG submission 89897) | Active sludge microbial communities of municipal wastewater-treating anaerobic digesters from Hong Kong - AD_UKC111_MetaG | ecosystem: Engineered > Bioreactor > Anaerobic > Digestate... | reverse complement strand
GGAACTCCATACCCGTTTCAGGTTTATGGCCATCCGAATTATAAAGGATCTACTTTCTGGTTCGTCCCGAGAAGCATTCCGGGAGCAAAAAAACCTCCTTTTCTCAATCAAAAATGTTATGGCGTTGACCTTCGAAATATTCCCGACAAACAAATCCAAAACAACGGTTTAGACTTATCCTGGATCATCGATGCTTACAACAATCTGCAAATTGGCGAATCCTTTTTTACTCCTTTCTTTGAAAAATTGATGGGGGTAGATTATGTTCGAAAAGATATCATCGCAGGAAAATCGGCCAAAGAAATTAAGGCAAAATGGGTTAACGATGTGCAGAAGTTCAAAAAACAACGTAAACCCTATCTCCTTTACGATGAATAAAGTCTTAAGGTGTCGGTAAAATGGAAAATGCGCTTCAATGAAACGCATTTTTTCATACCTTTGCGATTCAAAAAGAAAGATTTATGGAGATAGGAAGCAAATACAATCCGTCCGAAGTTGAAGAGAAGTGGTACCAATATTGGCTGAAAAACCGATATTTTCATTCAGAACCCGATAACCGTGAACCCTATACGATCGTAATCCCTCCACCAAACGTGACGGGAATTCTGCATATGGGTCACATGCTTAACAATACTATCCAGGATATTTTGATTCGCCGCGCACGTATGCAGGGAAAAAATGCATGTTGGGTACCGGGCACCGACCATGCCTCAATTGCTACCGAAGCAAAAATAGTAGCTAAACTTGCTTCTCAAGGAATCAAAAAAACGGATCTTTCCCGCGAAGAATTTTTAGAACATGCATGGGAATGGACTGATGAACATGGAGGAATTATTCTTGAGCAGCTGAAAAAGCTGGGAGCTTCCTGCGATTGGGATAGAACCTGCTTCACCATGGACGAAATACGTTCTAAAAGTGTTATCAAGGCCTTTTGTCATTTATATGAAAAGGGAAAAATATACCGGGGTGTGCGAATGGTTAACTGGGATCCCCAAGCCCTTACCGCACTCTCTGATGAAGAAGTAATCTACAAAGAACATGAAGGTAAACTCTATTATCTTCGCTACAAAATAGAAGGGGAAGACAATTATGCTGTGGTCGCAACCACAAGACCGGAAACCATCATGGGTGATACGGCACTGTGCATCCATCCCAATGACCCAAAAAACGCACATTTGAAAGGGAAAAAAGTAATTGTTCCGCTTATTAACCGTGTCATCCCTGTTATTGAAGATGAATATGTAGATATGGAATTCGGAACAGGATGCCTGAAAGTTACCCCTGCACACGATGTCAACGACTATATGCTGGGAGAAAAACATCATCTTCCTGCAATCGATATTTTCAACCCTGATGGTACCCTAAACGAACACGGCGCCATGTATGCAGGAATGGATCGATTTGTTGCACGCGAAAAAATTGTCAAAGATCTTCAAACAGCAGGATTGCTCGAAAAAACCCAACCTTATACCAACAAGGTTGGGTTTTCCGAAAGGACAAATGTACCCATCGAACCCAAACTCTCCATTCAATGGTTTTTAGAAATGAAAGATCTTGCTAAACCTGCCCTTGAAGCCGTAGAGAACGATGTTATCAAGTTCTACCCTCCAAAATACAAAAATGTGTATCGCCACTGGATGGAAAATATTAAAGACTGGTGCATCAGCCGGCAACTCTGGTGGGGTCATCAGATTCCGGCCTACTATCTTCCCAAAGGTGGATTTGTTGTGGCTGAAAGCAAAGAAGAAGCTTATCAAAAAGCATTGAAAATGGTAGATTATCCCCTTTCGATCGATGATTTACGACAAGACGAAGATGTCCTCGATACGTGGTTCTCATCATGGTTGTGGCCGATTTCCGTTTTCGATGGAATTCTTCATCCCGACAATGAGGATATCAACTATTATTATCCCACAAATGATCTGGTAACGGGACCCGACATCATTTTCTTTTGGGTAGCCCGAATGATTATGGCCGGATATGAATTTCGAAATGAAAAATGTTTCGAAAATGTTTATTTCACAGGCATCGTTCGTGACAAAGCAGGACGAAAAATGTCCAAACAATTGGGAAATTCACCCGACCCCATCGAATTAATCAATACCTACGGCGCCGACGGCGTCCGGATGGGCATGCTACTCACCACCCCTGCAGGTAATGATCTGTTGTTCGACGAATCACTCTGCGAACAAGGTCGTAATTTTACCAACAAAATATGGAATGCATTTCGTTTGGTGCAAGGATGGAAAGTAAAGGACGATATTTCTCAACCCGCTACTGCGGCAATTGCTATTCACTGGTTCGACAACATACTTTCCAAAGCAATTGCCGAGTTGGACGATTTGTTCTCAAAATACCGCCTTTCCGAAGCATTGATGGTAGTTTACCGACTCTTTTGGGAGGAATTTTCTTCCTGGTATCTCGAAATTATCAAACCGGCATACCGACAACCCATCGACAAAAAAACCTATGATGCTACGCTTGTTTTTTTTGATACCCTCTTACGACTTCTCCACCCTTTTATGCCTTTTATCACCGAAGAGCTGTGGCAGGTATTGTACGAGCGCAAGCAAGGTGACAGTATCATGATTGCTCCTCTCCCGGAAAGTCGACCTTTTGACGAGGTGTTACTAGCAGATTTCGAAAAAGTGAAAGAAATTATTGCGGGGATACGTACTATACGTTTGCAAAAGAATATTCCAATCAAAGAAAAACTTCCTCTTCAGTATACCGGGGATTATAAAGGCACCTATGACAGTGTAATCATAAAAATGGGTAATCTAACGTCTATTGAAAAAGTTCAGGAAAAAGAGCCCGGAGCTGTCGGATTTCTGGTAGGAACTACCGAGTTTTCGATCCCTCTGTTCGATAAAACGGATGTAGAAGCCGAATTAAAAAAATTGAAGGCTGAACTTGAATATCAGCATGGGTTCCTGCAATCGGTGATGAAAAAACTAACCAATGAGCGGTTCGTACAGAATGCCAAGCCCGAAATTGTGGAAAACGAGCGCAAGAAAAAAGCCGACACCGAAAGCAAAATTGCTCTTTTGAAAGAAAATATTGCGGCTCTCGAAAAAGCTAAATCAGAAAAGTAAAAAGCATTTACACACAAAAAATCAAAACTTCCCTTATATAAATTCAGCCCGCCTCGTCGCGGGCTATGTTTTTTAAGAATCAAAAGTAAAAAATGGCCCATTATTATTCCTAGGGACGGAACCTATTTCAACTCAAAATTCCAAATAGGGATTTAATCGTTCGATGTCTTCAGCAGTAAATTCGTTGAGCATTGCCAATTCATTAATGGATGAAACATTCCCTTTTCGCCGGCGTAAATCAAAAATAGCTTTCACCTGTTTGTAATTGAGATAGGGATGCCGAAGAAGTTCCTTAAATTCAAGCCTATTTATGGCTATTTTTGTGTATTTCCCATCAGCTTCCAGATAAGGATATATTTTAGCAAATAACACATCGTCAATGCCGTATACTTCTCTCAATTGATCTACAGTAACAAAACCTCCGAGTAAATCCCGATATTTTACAATGCGCGAAGCATATGTGCTGCCAATGCCGGGAATTTTTTTCCAGTCAGTAGTATCGCTCTCATTTAAAAAAATGGTTTCGCCTTCGGCAAGTTTTACACTTACCGAAAAAGAACTTTCAAAAGATGAATTTTTATCGGAATATGTCGAAAGTTCATTCGACTTCAATTGTCGTTCATTATTCCTTCTGTTCTCGACATAATATTGACGATTGGATTCACTTTCCGTTGGAGGATAAGCAACAGACTCTCCATCATTCAATGAACGATGAAATTGGTCGAACTCTTGCACTAATGAATCGTTCTCTATAAGAACATTATTCTCATTATTCTTCTTCTTCCCTATTTCATTCATTACAATGGTCAACACAATCAGAATCAATAAAAGAATAATGGCAACCCTTTCGCCTCTATGATAATAAAAAAAGTCTTTCCAACTCATCATTTAAAGTTTTAGAAACGATAAAGGTAGAAAATAAATGTTACCTATTTTGTCAGTTTGTGATAAATTGTAACTTTGACAACGGATTTTCCCGGAAAATTGACCTATTATGATTTTAAATTACATTTGGATTGCTTTTTTTATCATTGCTTTTGCTGTAGCTTTAGTTAAACTCATTTTTTTCGGCGATGTAAATGTTTTCACCGAAATCATGAATTCGAGTTACGACTCGGCCAAAACAGGTTTCGAAATTTCTTTGGGTCTGACCGGTGTGCTTTCACTATGGCTCGGCATAATGAAAATTGGAGAACGAGGGGGCATGATCGAACTTTTTTCTCGGGCTGCAGCTCCTTTGTTTTCAAAATTATTTCCTCATATTCCCAAAGGCCATCCCGCCTTTGGCTCTATACTGATGAATGTATCTGCCAATATGTTAGGACTCGATAATGCAGCTACTCCGTTTGGACTGAAAGCGATGAAGGAATTGCAAGAAATCAATCCAAAGAAAAAACAGGCATCCGATCCCATGATCATGTTCCTTGTAATGAATGCTTCAGGGCTCACGCTCATTCCTGTTACCATCATGGTGTACCGGGCACAAATGGGTGCTGCCAATCCTGCCGATGTATTCATCCCAATCATGATAACAACTTTTGCAGCTACCCTCGTAGCCGTAATAGCCGTTTGCTTGAAGCAAGGGATCAACATTTTTAACAAAGCCATTATAGGTTTTTTTGGAGGCATCACGGCGATAATTGCAGTAACGATTTTTGTTTTTCATGCGATGCCACAGGAAAAAATCAACATCATTTCCGGTCTTGTGGCAAATATCATTTTACTTACCATCATCGTTACTTTTATTTTGAAAGCGATGAGAAAAAAAATCAATATCTTTGAAGCCTTTATCGATGGAGCCAAAGAGGGATTTAAAACAGCGGTTACCATTATTCCCTATCTGATTGCCATTCTGGTAGGGGTAGGCGTTTTTCGCGCTTCAGGAGCCATGGATTTTCTAATGGAAGGGCTTCGAAATATGGTAGCATGGACAGGTCTCGATACTCGCTGGGTTGACGGCATGCCCACGGCTCTGATGAAACCCCTTAGCGGAAGCGGAGCCCGCGGAATGATGATTGATGCAATGAAAACATTTGGGGCCGATTCCTTTGCCGGCCGCTTATCTGCAGTCCTTCAGGGTGCAACCGACACGACATTCTATATTGTGGCTGTTTATTATGGGTCGGTTGACATAAAAAATTCGCGCTATACTGTTCCTTATGCACTTCTGGCCGATTTAACCGGAGTTATAGTGGCAATTTTTGTTTCCTACTTGTTCTTTGGATAAAAACAGACAAATAAATCACGTTTAATCATCTAAATAAAACTGAAAATGGCAGTCACTTTTCAAGCAGAAAACATCAGCTTCCCGAAAATAAAAAAGAGAACAACAACAAAATGGATCAAATCGATAGCCGATAAATATGGGAAACAAATCGGTAATATTGGTTACTTATTTTGTACCGACGAAAAAATTTTAGAAGTAAACAACCAATTTCTTAATCACAATTTTTATACCGATATCATTACTTTCGATTATTCCGAAAATAATATAATATCCGGGGATATTTTTATTAGCCTTGATACTGTTTTGTCCAATTCACAAAAATATCAAACTCCATATGATGAAGAATTACATCGTGTCATCATTCATGGTATCCTTCATCTTTGTGGGTTAAAAGATAAATCGGAAGACGAAATAAAAGAAATGAGAAAAGCAGAGGAAGAGGCACTCAGCATGCTCGATTTATGAATGGTCAAAAAATAAAATTGCAAAAATGATTCACCCTATCTAATTTATAATCAATCGAATAAAATAAAATATATTTTATTATTGTTATTCCCCGTTAACATAAAGTTATACGGATAACATTTTCTTTTTTAGTATCTTTGCGTATTTCTTAAAAAACGAAATGGATATTAATTACGACATCATTGTTGTAGGAGCAGGACATGCCGGATGCGAAGCAGCTACAGCCGCAGCAAACTTAGGATCAAAAACGTTGCTCATCACCATGGATATGAACAAAATCGCACAAATGAGCTGCAATCCGGCTGTAGGAGGCATTGCAAAAGGACAAATTGTACGCGAAATTGATGCCTTAGGTGGACACATGGGTATCGTTAGCGACAAAACCGCTATACAATTTCGCATGTTGAACCGCTCAAAAGGACCTGCCATGTGGAGCCCTCGTGTTCAAAGCGACAGAATGAAATTCATCAGCACATGGCGTGAAATTATCGAAAACACACCCAATCTCTATATGTGGCAAGATACGGTCATTGAATTCATATTCAAAAATGGAACTGTCGCAGGTGTCAAAACTCGCATGGGGGTAGAATTTTTCGCCAAATCTGTTGTGCTCACCAGTGGAACTTTTTTGAGTGGCTTAATCCATATCGGTAAAGTCCAAATCGGAGGAGGAAGAATATCGGAACCTGCATCCTATGGAATAACAGAGCAACTTCAATCGATGGGCTTTAAAACCGATAGGATGAAAACCGGAACGCCGGTAAGAATAGATGGCAGAAGTGTTGATTTTTCTCTTATGGAAGAACAAGAAAGCGAGAACGATTTTCACAAATTTTCCTACTTGCCCTCTGTTCAACGTCGGTTGAAACAACGAAGCTGCTGGATTACGTATACTTCTGAATCCGTTCATGAAGCATTGCGTGAAGGATTAAAAGATTCACCCTTATATAACGGACAAATAAAAAGCATCGGCCCACGCTATTGTCCCAGCATAGAAACAAAGATAGTAACGTTCGCACAAAAAACAAGCCATCAGCTGTTTCTTGAACCGGAAGGGGAAAACACAAACGAATACTATTTAAATGGATTCTCTTCATCCCTACCCTTGCAAATTCAATTGAAGGCATTACAACGTATCCCGGCATTTAAAAATGTACACATTTTTCGGCCGGGATATGCCATCGAATACGATTTCTTTGATCCCACACAACTTTATCCGACGTTGGAAACTAAGCTGATAAAAAATTTATTTTTTGCCGGTCAAATCAATGGAACCACAGGATATGAAGAAGCTGCAGGACAAGGATTAATTGCGGGAATCAATGCACATATAAACTGTCATGGAGGAAATCCGTTTATCTTACACAGAGATGAAGCATACATTGGTGTTCTTATCGATGATCTGATCACAAAAGGAGTAGATGAGCCTTACCGCATGTTCACTTCCCGTGCAGAATATCGCATTCTACTCCGACAAGATAATGCAGACGAAAGGCTCACTCAAAAAGGATTTGATGTAGGATTAGCAACAACGGAAAGGATGCAACTCCTTGCAAGAAAAAAATCAGAAATAGAAAAACTGGTTGATTTTGTAACGCATTTTTCTATCAAAGCCGATCGAATCAATCCTTTCTTGGAATCCGTAGGGACAGCACCGCTCAAAAGAGGGACTAAACTCATTGATTTGCTTTTACGCCCACATATAGAAATAGAAACCCTTGCCAATGAGATAGCGCCACTCAGAGAGGTTTTAGACTCAATAAAAGACCGGAAAGAGGAAATTATCGAAGCAGCCAACATTGCCATAAAATATGGAGGATACATCGAACGAGAACGTATCATGGCCGATAAAATAAAACGATTGGAAGATATTCGAATAAAAGATAAATTCAACTACAACGAAATTCAATCACTATCAACTGAAGCAAGACAGAAGCTGACTCGAATTAACCCTGAAACCATAGCTCAAGCCAGTCGAATTCCGGGAGTTTCGCCTAATGATATCTCAATTCTGCTTGTATTGATGGGACGATGATTTAAATGTTTCACGTGGAACATTTAAAGTAATCACAATAATAATTTGAACAAATGGATATACAAACATTAACAGCAGCTGTACGTAACATCCCCGATTTCCCAATAAAAGGGATACAATTTAAAGACATTACTACGTTATTTCAATCGGCTGAATATTTAAGAGGATTATCAGATATACTGTATGACCGATACAAAGATAAAGGAATTACAAAAGTGGCCGGAATAGAATCAAGAGGATTTTTTATGGGTCCCGCTACAGCTATCAGACTATATGCAGGTTTTGTTCCAATACGAAAATTCGGAAAACTACCCTATAAAACAATCGAAGAAAAATATAGCAAGGAATACGGAGAAGACATTATTCAAATACATAAAGACGCATTAAACGAAAACGACATCGTATTGCTCCACGACGATCTTCTTGCAACAGGAGGAACAATGGCAGCTGCATACCGATTAGTAAAAAAATTGGGGGTCAAAAAAATCTATATTAACTTTTTGATTGAACTCGAAAAATTAAATGGGAGAGCATTATTTAACGATGATGTAGAGATTGATTCAATTCTAAAATTTGAAATCTAATTAAATTATTCTTTATAAAATAGAGAGAACACCCATCATTCCATGACGCAAGAAATACAAAATACATTAAAAGTTATACCTCACAGTCCGGGATGTTACCAATTTATAGATGAAAAAGGGAAAGTAATCTACGTTGGTAAAGCCAAAGATTTAAAAAAACGTGTGTCATCCTATTTCAATAAATACCATGAAAATCCGAAAACAAGAATTCTAGTAAAAAATATTCATCAAATTAGATACATCGTAGTAGATACAGAGGAAGATACCTTCCTTTTGGAAAATAATCTGATCAAAGAATTAAAACCTCGCTACAATGTAATGCTAAAGGATGACAAAACTTATCCTTACATTGTAATTAAAAACGAAAACTTCCCTCGAGTATATAAAACCAGAAAAATAATTAAAGATGGTTCTCGATATTTTGGTCCCTATTCATCCGTCTTATCCGTAAATTCGTTATTGGATATATTTAGGAAAGTATACAAAATTCGCACATGCAGATTAAATCTTACTCCGGAAAACATTGCTTCAGGAAAATTCAACGTGTGTCTTGAATATCATATCAAGCGATGCAATGGACCATGTGAAGGATTACAATCAGAAGAAGAGTACAATAAAAATATTGGGGAAATAACAGAAATCCTAAAAGGGAATGTATCTGCAATAGAAAAAAAAATAGAAGAAGAAATGCAACAATATGCAGAAGAACTGAAATTTGAAGAAGCGCAACAACTGAAAGAAAAATATATGCATATACGAAATTTTAGGGAAAAATCATTGATTGTGAGCAATATCAACTATAATATCGATGTATTCGGCTACGAAGACGATGAAAACTCGGCATATATCAATTATCTCCATATTGTTAATGGATCTGTAAATCAAGCATATACATTTGAATACAAAAAAAAACTCGAAGAAAGCCGCGAAGAACTTTTGGGGATGGGCATCATTGAGATGCGTCAACGTTTCGGCAGCGAGTCTAAAGAAATAATTGTACCCTTTATTCCGGATATTGCATTACATAATGTCGAGTACACAATACCACAACGAGGTGACAAAAAAAAATTGCTTGAATTGTCGCAAAAGAATGTCAAGCAATACAAAATAGACAAACTAAAAAAAACAGAAATGTTAAATCCCGATCAGCGAGCAACACGAATTTTGAAAACCATTCAAAAAGATCTACAGTTAAAAGAAATTCCATGGTATATAGAATGTTTTGACAACTCAAACATACAAGGGACGAATGCAGTAGCAGCATGTGTAGTATTTAAAAAAGCAAAACCTTCTAAAAAAGACTATCGACATTTCATCATTAAAACCGTTACAGGGCCCGATGATTACGCATCAATGCGCGAGATAATTCATAGACGCTATTCTCGGCTGCTTAATGAGGGCGCTCCCCTACCCCAACTCATTGTAATAGACGGTGGTAAAGGTCAATTAAATGCTGCTGTTGAATCGCTACAGAAAATTGGATTGTACGGCAAAATTGCTGTAATAGGTATTGCGAAACGATTGGAAGAAATTTATTTCCCTGATGATCCGGTTCCATTGTATTTGGATAAAAATTCAGAAACATTGAAACTCATCCAACAATTACGAGACGAAGCGCACCGCTTCGGGATCACATTTCATCGAGACAAAAGAAGTAAAGCGCAAATATCATCCGAACTTGACAATATAAAAGGAATAGGTCCTCAAACAAAAAAGAAACTCCTCGCTCACTTCAAAAGCACGAAACGAATACAAGAAGCATCGGATGAGGAAATCATCAGTCAAATCGGATCAGCTAAGGGGAAAATCATTATCAATCACTTTAAAAATAAAAAATGAGATGCGTATTTTAATCCAGCGAGTTACGGAAGCATCCGTAACTGTTGATCAAAAGGAAAAAAGCAGAATAGAAAAAGGATTATTAGTATTTGTAGGAATTGAAGATACGGATAGCGAAAAAGATGTAGACTATTTATGCAAAAAAACGGTTAATCTGCGTATATTTGATGATGAAAAAGGGATCATGAACAAATCGGTAATCGATATTGATGGTGAAATACTTGTCGTGTCCCAATTTACATTACATGCAAGCACAAAAAAGGGAAACCGGCCTTCCTATATTCGTGCGGCAAAACCGGATTATTCGATACCCATCTATGAACAATTTTGTGAAAAACTTTCTCAAATGATGAATAAAGAAATAAAAACAGGGATATTTGGAGCATATATGAAAGTATCACTCGTTAACGATGGACCGGTTACCCTATGGATCGATTCAAAAAACCGAGAATGAAATGACAATAAAAGAAGCACAACAAGAAGTTGACAAATGGATTAAAACCTATGGAGTACGCTATTTCAACGAGCTAACCAACATGGCTATATTGACCGAAGAAGTTGGTGAGGTTGCACGCATAATTGCCAGAACATATGGTGAACAATCGTTCAAAAAAACGGATCTCGAAAACAATTTGGCAGATGAAATGGCCGATGTTTTATGGGTACTGATCTGTCTTGCTAACCAAACCGGGGTTAATCTGGAAGAGGCATTTCAAAAGAATATCGATAAAAAAACAAAAAGAGATGCTCAAAGACATAAAGAAAATGACAAATTAAATACAAAAAACAACACTATTAGTAATATATAAATATTTGTATTTCATGCACATATTAAGTAAATATCAAACAGCATTGCAAAATCATCCGTTCGAGTTAACAGATAAACACGTATCGGAAAAAGTCAACCAAATTATTTCGGAAAATTTTGCTGAAAACAATAACCTCGATACGTACAAACTCCTTTACTCATGTCTTGATCTAACATCACTAAATACCACCGATACAAAGGAATATATATGGAAATTGGCACAAAGAGTAAATGATTTTGAAGGATCGAATCCTGAAATCGATAATGTTGCATCGATATGCGTATACCCGAATTTTGTAGAAACAGTGAAAGAGGCACTTACAGCAAATGTAAATATAGCATGTGTAGCAGGAGGGTTTCCTTCCGGACAAACATTTACGGAAGTAAAGATTGCCGAAACAGCTCTCGCAGTTGCTCAAGGAGCTGACGAAATTGACGTACCCATCAATATGGGGCTATTTTTAAACGAAGAATATGAAGAAATGTGCGATGAACTCACCGAAATTAAATTCGCCTGTCATGAAGCACGTATGAAAACTATTCTGGAAACAGGTGCATTAGCTTCGGCAGAGAAGATCTATAAAGCATCGATTCTTGCCCTATATTCAGGAGCAGATTTCATAAAAACATCAACAGGAAAAGGATATAAAGGAGCTACACCTGAAGCAGCGTATCTCATGTGTACTGCCATAAAGTCATATTATGACAAAACGAAAGAGAGAATTGGATTTAAAGCTTCAGGAGGAATATCCACTATAGAAGATGCCGTAAAATATTACACTATTGTAAAAGCAATATTAGGCAATGAATGGTGCAACAAAGAATTATTCAGAATCGGCACAAGCAAATTAGCAGATATATTGTTAGATAAAATCAATAAATAAATTGATCGCAGTACCGATTAAAATAATAGAGCAAACCGAAAATACAACAATACGCAAAATCGACAAAAACAAATTGGCATAAGTTTTGTTATATATATTGCGAAGCGATTGATACAAATCGCAAATAAAATAAAATAGAAAACATGAAAAGAAAGGAGAAAAAAGCTATGTTACCTACAAGAAGAATTGAAAATTGGTTACCAAGCATCCCGAGTATTTTCAATGACTTTTTCGGGAATGAATGGTTAGAATCAGTAAACGCAAGAGTTCCGGCAATTAACATCATCGAAAACGATGATGAATTCTTGGTAGAAGTTGCTGCACCGGGATTAACGAAAGATGATTTTAAAATCAAGATTGTCGACGATGATCAACTCCAGATCTCGTTTGAAAAGAAAGAAGAAACTGAAGAAAGAGACAAGAAAGGTAATTATTTAAGACGTGAATTTTCTTATACTAACTTCCTGAGAACATTGTTGTTACCCGACAATGTTGACAAAGATAAAATTTCGGCTAAAACAGAAAACGGTGTATTACATATTACTATACCAAAAACAAAAGAAAGCAAGGAAGAAGTTAAGAATGAAAAAGTGATCGATATTAAATAATTACTTTTCTTGAAAAAATAAGGACATTCATCTACCGATGAATGTCCTTATTTTTTATATTTACTAAAATATATTCAGTAATGCCTTTCTCTTAAATATAATAACAATTGATCGATAAGCAATTTCGATTCATCATCAAATGAAAAATTCGCAATAGCTTCTTTTCCTTTGAGTAAATATTCGTCTATTTTTTGGTAAGCATATTCAACGCCTCCGTATTCTTTTGCAAACCCAATCAATTGATCGATGTTTTGCAATGAATAATCTTGATTAACAACAATATCGAACATGCTACGTGAAACATTTTCCGGAGCATGTCGAAAAGCATAAATCAACGGTAAAGTGATCCTTCCCTCACGAATATCATTACCGGTAGGTTTACCGATATCGGCATTGAAATAATCGAAAATATCATCCATAATCTGAAAACAAATACCCAAATACTTGCCAAAAAGGCCAAACATATCGATGGTAATTCGATCAGCTCCTCCGGTAATAGCTCCTATTTTGGTACAGGCTTCCAATAAAGAAGCAGTCTTATTGTCAATCACACGGAAATATTCAGATTCATCGATCAAAAAATCATTTGCCATAGCGTATTGGTTCAACTCTCCTTCTGCTAATTTTTGACCTAATTCTGCGATAATTTCAACAATTTCAGCATGTTGAGTTTTTATACTTTCACGCAAAGCGGACGATAAAAAGTAATCGCCGACCAACACGGCACGTCGATTATCGAAAACAGCATTTACAGATGGCTGACGACGTCGAATTTTTGATTCATCTACTACATCATCATGAATTAAAGTAGCCATATGCAACAATTCAACCGTGACAGCACCATGATATGTCGCATCTGAAATCTTTCCGCAAGCCTTTGCCGTAAGAAAAACCAGTACAGGGCGAATATGCTTACCCTCCGTTTGAAACATATAATCCACAATCGACGATATACGAGGATTATCATTCCGAATAGAACGTTTTAAATAGATGCTGAATTGAGATAATTCTTCTCGTAAAAAATCTTTGACTACCTGATTTTGATTCATACCTTCAGTCTTACAACACAAAAGTAAAAATAATTCCCTTTGAAGCAACATTTATTTGTAACTTTACCGTCTATTGAAAACAATTTTTAATATGAATAATAACAAGCTATTTCTCCTCGATGCATATGCTCTTATATATCGGGCATACTATGCATTCATCAAAAATCCGCGAATAAATTCCAAAGGGCAAAATACTTCGGCAATATTCGGTTTTGTTAATACTCTGGAAGAAATACTGAGAAAAGAAAATCCAACACACATTGCGGTTGTTTTTGATTCGCCGGAACCCAGTTTCCGACACACAGAATATGAAAATTATAAAGCCCAACGCGAAGCGACTCCGGAAGATATAAAAGCATCAATTCCCATAATTAAAGAAATTCTAAAAGCATACAATATTCCGATATTGGAAATTCCGGGATATGAGGCTGACGATGTAATCGGAACCATTGCGAAAAAAATGGCCGCACAAGGAATAGAGGTATATATGATGACTCCGGATAAAGATTATGCACAAATAGTCGATGATCGGATCTATATATACAAACCCAGATATGGCAGCAACGATTTCGATATTCTTGACAAGAAAAAAGTCATGGAAAAATATTCACTCTCCCACCCTATGCAAATGACCGATCTACTCGCATTAATGGGAGATGCCTCAGACAATATACCGGGATGTCCGGGGATAGGTCCTAAAACAGCAGAAAAACTGCTGAAAGAATTTAATTCGGTAGAAAATCTTCTTGAAAACACCGACAAACTAAAAGGATCGCTAAAAAATAAAATAGAAGAAAATAAAGATCAGATTCTTTTCTCAAAATTTCTTGCTACCATTAAAACCGATGTACCTATTGAAGTCAAAATCGAAGATTTCGAGCGAAAAGAAATCGATGAAAATGCAATAAAAAAAATTTTTGAAGAATTAGAATTCAGGACATTGTTAACGCGAGTAATTAAAAACGAAACGTCAAAAAATGAAACGAAAAAACCTGTTCAAGGCGTACTTTTCGAAGAAGAAGAAGAAGAAGCGACAAAAAGCGAAAACCATATAACGGAAACATTCACTCCCTCAAATAATGTTTCCGATATTCGTACAACACAACATACGTACCGAATAGTAAAGAGCGAAAAAGAAATGACCGAGCTTTGCAACGAAATTTGCGCACAAAAATCGGTTTGTTTCGATACGGAAACAACCGGCATGGACCCGCTCCTAAGCGAATTGGTAGGGATTTCATTTGCATATAAAGAAGGTGAAGCATTTTATGTAACCATCGATTCCGATCAGAAAAAAGCACAACAACAAGTAGATATTTTCAGACCATTTTTTGAAAATGAGGAAATTGAAAAAATTGGACAAAATATAAAATACGATATTCTGGAATTGCGTAATTACAATATCCGGGTAAAAGGACCACTATTTGACACCATGATTGCCCATTACCTTCTTAATCCCGAAATACCACATGGTATGGATTATATGGCGAAAATTTATATGAATTATAAAACCATCCATATTGATGAACTAATCGGACCTAAAGGAAAGAATCAAAAAAATATGCGGGATATCGATCATGAAATCGTCGGCGAATACTCAGCAGAAGATGCCGATATTACACTGAAGCTGAAAAATATTCTCGAAAAAGAACTCCGAGAGAACAACCTAGAAAAACTTTTTAATGAAATTGAATCTCCTCTTATTTATGTGCTGGCAGATATGGAGTGGACCGGCGTCAGACTTGATTTAAAGGCATTGGAACAATTAGCCGAAGAATACAGGAAAGAAATGCAACAAATCGAAAAAGAAATCATCGAGATGGCCGGCATCGAGTTCAACGTCAATTCACCAAAGCAAATAGGTGAAGTACTTTTCGATCGAATGAAAATTATCGATAACCCCAAAAAGACAAGAACCGGCCAATACAGCACAAGTGAAGAAGAATTAGAAAAACTTCGATCGAAACACCCCATTATCGAAAAAATTTTGGAACAACGCAGTCTTAAAAAACTTCTTAGTACATATATCGAAGCTTTTCCTCAACTGATCAACCCTAAAACAGGAAAAATTCATACTTCGTTTAATCAAACGATAACTGCGACCGGCCGATTAAGTTCAAGTAACCCCAATCTTCAAAATATTCCTATTCGCGACGAGCGTGGAAAAGAAATCCGTAAAGTATTTATTCCGGATGAAGGATGCACATTTCTTTCCGCTGATTATTCGCAAATCGAACTACGCATTATGGCTCATCTGAGTAAAGACAAAAATATGGTGGAAGCATTCCATAAAGGACAAGACATTCATGCAGCAACAGCATCAAAAATATTTAAAATCCCTATTGAAAATGTTACCCCCGATATGCGTCGAAAAGCAAAAACAGCCAATTTTGGAATAATTTACGGCATCACCCCATACGGTTTATCCGAACGCTTGGGAATCTCTCGAAATGAAGCAAAAAAATTAATTGACGAATACTTTGAGACATTCCCTGACGTTAAACGCTACATCGACGAAAGTATTGCCAGAGCAAGAGAACAAGGTTATGTTGAAACTATTTTCGGACGAAAACGCTTTTTGCCCGATATCAATTCTCAGAATGCCGTAGTACGCGGATACGCCGAACGAAATGCTATAAATGCTCCCATACAAGGAAGTGCAGCCGATATCATCAAAGTAGCCATGAACAGAATTCATAAACGTCTTTCTGATGGAGGATACCTGTCTAAAATGATTCTTCAGGTTCACGATGAGCTGGATTTAAATGTCCCGACGAACGAATTGGAAGAAGTAAAAAAAATAGTCGTTTACGAAATGGAAAACGCCTATCCCCTCATCGTTCCTCTTAAAACCGATTGTAACAACGGTGCAAATTGGCTGGAAGCACACTGATATTAACGCTGAAAATTAAAAAATGTCCGCAGGCAAAAAAGTGGTTTCATGAAAACAGATAAAATCATCTATGATCGACTTCTTATTAAATTGGGGATATATCGGATTGTTTATCGCTTCTTTTTTGGCAGCCACAGTATTGCCATTCAGTTCTGAAGTGGTATTCGCAGGATTGATCGCAGCAGGATTGGATATATGGACATGCATTTTTATAGCAACCCTGGGCAATACGCTTGGAGGCCTGACAGCTTATTGGGTAGGATCGCTGGGAAAAACGGAATGGATCGAAAAATATTTCGGTATAAAAAAAGAAAAAATCGACAAAACGCAACTATGGCTTCAAGACAAGGGAGCCATAATGGGGTTTTTTGCTTTTGTTCCAGCCGTAGGGGATGCCATAATTGTTGCATTAGGCTTCATGAGAGCTAATTTATGGAAAGTAGCTCTTTCAATGACTATGGGCAAATTTTTACGATATATCGTAGTCGGATTCGGAACAGAACAACTATTTTCGTGGTTTTAAAAAATAATATGTATGTCAACGATTTTATTTCATGAAATTGTATATGGTCCCGTTCACAGCAGAAGATTGGGAATTTCGTTAGGAATAAACCTTTTGCCGTATGACGGTAAATTATGCTCATTCGATTGTATTTATTGCGAATGCGGATTCAATAAAGATTTCCGCACCCATACGCGTCTACCCGAAAGAGAAAATGTAAAAGCAGCATTAGAAAATAAATTGCAATCATTGCGGGAAGAAAACGTAAAACTCGACGTTATTACATTTGCAGGGAATGGAGAACCCACCTTGCATCCGGAATTCGCCGAAATAATAGAAGATACCCTGTTTTTGCGCAACCTCTACTACCCTACCGTAAAAATCAGTGTTTTATCAAATGGCATGCATCTCACTAAAAGAAAAGTGTTTGAGGCACTAAATAAGGTTGATGAACCCATACTGAAACTTGACTCTGCTTTTGATGAAACCGTCAGACTTATCGATAGACCAAATTCTCCTCAATATAGGGTTTCAAAGCAAGTAGAATTATATAAAAAGTTTAATGGAAACTTTATTCTGCAAACCATGTTTCTTCGAGGCGAATTTGGGGACAACAAGATTGATAATACCACAGAAAAAGAGGTTTCGGCATGGTTAGAGCTCGTTAGAGAGATGAACCCACGCGAGGTAATGATTTATACCATTGATCGGCAAACACCGACGAAACAGCTTAAAAAAGTGCCTCTTGAAGACCTAAAGAAAATCGCAGAAAGAGTAAAACAACTTGGAATAAAAACAAATGTTGCAGGATAATGATTATACATTGAACCGAAAATGCATAACATCGCCATCTTCAACCACATAATCCTTTCCCTCTATATACATTTTTCCTGCTTCTTTCACAGCGGCCTCTGATTTATAAGCAATATAGTCGTCATATTTTATTACCTCTGCTCGTATAAAACCTTTTTCGAAATCGGAATGAATTACCCCGGCACACTGCGGTGCCTTCCATCCTTTATGAAATGTCCATGCACGAACTTCTTGAGGGCCCGCGGTAAAAAAAGTTTGTAAATTTAAAAGCCTATAAGCAGCTTTAATCAAACGATTTACACCGGATTCTTCCAATCCTAATTCCGATAAAAAAAGCTGTCGGTCTTCATACGTATCTAATTCGGCTATCTCCGACTCTATCTTGGCAGCTACTACCAAAACCTCTGCATTTTCATTCTCCACGGCTTTCTTAAAAGCATCTACATACGCATTGCCGGTAATAGCTGCAGACTCATCCACATTACACACATAAAGCACCGGCTTTGCCGTAAGTAAAAATAAATCGTGAGCAATCTTTTCTTCGTCTTTCGTTTCGAAATTTACTGTACGAGCCGGTTCTCCTCGTAACAATGCTTCTTTAATTTTATGATATACCTCAAAAGCAACTTTAGCATCTTTGTCTCCACCTGTTTTGGCCTGTTTTTCAACTTTATTTATTCTCGATTCAATCGTTTCAAGGTCTTTCAACAGCAATTCCGTATCGATAATTTCTTTATCACGAACAGGATCCACCACGCCATCCACATGGCTGACATTTTCATCATCAAAACATCGCAATACATGAATAATAGCATCTGTTTCGCGAATATGCGAAAGAAATTTATTTCCAAGACCTTCACCTTTGCTCGCACCTTTTACTAATCCGGCAATATCGACAATCTCAATAGTTGTCGGGACTATTTTTTGCGGATGAACAAGTTCTGCCAATTTATTCAATCGCTCATCGGGAACGGTGATCACCCCCACATTAGGTTCAATAGTACAAAACGGAAAATTGGCTGCCTGAGCTTTGGCATTCGACAAACAATTGAAAAGTGTAGATTTTCCTACATTAGGAAGACCTATAATTCCACATTGAAGAGACATAGGTTGCTTTGTTTTATTTTAAACGGTAAAGATAACAAAAATAAGCGTTCGATCTTATTGAACTTTGATAATGAATAAATTTATAATCCGTATTTTGCGGAAATTTCAAGCATTCTCTCGATGGGTTTCACAGCTCTTAACCGAATTTCCTCATCTACCAAAATTTCCGGCGTTTCGTTTTCCAGACAGAAATATAATTTTTCAAGTGTATTTTTTTTCATGTAGAAACACGTATTACAAGCACATGTAGCGTCTTCCGGAGGAGCAGGTATAAAATCCTTATCGGGATTCTCTTTCTTCATCTGATGCAAAATACCCCATTCTGTTGCCACAATAAATCGTTTATTATCCGAAGTCTGCGCAAATTTCAGCATAGAGGATGTAGAACCAATATGATCGGCTATTTGTCGTATATAAGCCGGACATTCAGGATGAGCAAGCAATAGAGCATCGGGATATTGTTTCTTCAATTCGATGATCCGTTCGATCGAAAATTGCTGGTGAACATGACAAGCTCCATCCCACAACACCATTTTCCTACCGGTTAATTTATTGATATAATCACCCAAATTGCGATCCGGAGCAAAAATAATTTTTTCGTTTTGTGGTAACGATTGAACGATTTGTACAGCATTCGAAGAAGTAACCACAATATCGGTCAAAGCTTTTACAGCTGCCGAGGTATTTACATATGAAATAACAATATGATCGGGGTATTTATTGATAAATTGTTGAAATTCTTCTGCAGGACAACTATCGGCCAACGAACATCCGGCTTCTGTATCAGGAATGAAAACACGTTTATCCGGACAAAGAATCTTTGCCGTTTCGCCCATAAAATGAACACCACATAATACAATGACATCGGCGGTAGTTTTTGCTGCCCATTGTGCCAAAGCGAGGCTGTCGCCCACAAAATCAGCAATATCCTGAATATCGGAAGTTTGGTAAAAATGCGACAAAATAACGGCATTTTTTTCTTTCCTGAGCCTATTTATATTTTCAATAATTTTTTCTTTTTCCATTTGGGTTATTATTATTATTATAACTTTTTCAAAACAGATACTATAGATAATGATGAATGGGTGTTGATAGTGTTGATTACTTTTCTTCTTTTTATCGGTAAAAAATATATCAACAATTTATCTCTACTTATCCCTAATTATGAACAAAATTTTGGAAGTATTTGCTTTGAAAATCTTTAAATTATAAACGTTATCAAAAACTGTTGATAATATGCAAAGTTAATAATTTATTCTCTTTTTATTGAGTTTATCGGTTGAAAACCTCGGTATAGGATGTTGAAGAAAAAGGATAATTATTACCTTCAAATTGCGTATTTTTTATAATCACATTTGTTATCGATTTTCAAAAAGAAGTTTTCGAATATTTATCAACGATTCATCGACAAATTATCAACATGTATTTTTTGTACCTTTGAAAACCTATGGTACATTTGTGTGAAGATTTGGATTGAAATAAATAATGAAAATTGGGAATATAGAATTTGAGAGCTATCCTGTGTTTCTTGCTCCAATGGAAGATGTAACCGATATTGGTTTCAGACTGTTATGTAAGAAATTTGGGGCAGATATGGTTTATACCGAATTTGTCTCGAGCGACGCCCTGGTGCGTAATGTGGAACGAACGCTTCAAAAAATAAGCATTTGTGAAGAAGAGCGCCCGTTGGCTATCCAGATTTACGGTCGCGATCCCGATGCAATGGCTGAAGCTGCTAAAATATGCGAAGAAGCCGATCCCGATATTATCGATATCAATTTCGGGTGCCCTGTAAAAAAAGTAGCCGGTAAAGGAGCAGGTGCAGGCATGCTTCGATCGCCCGAGTTGATGTTGGAAATCACCCGAAAAGTAGTGAATGCCGTGAAAAAGCCGGTAACCGTAAAAACCCGTTTGGGATGGGATGAAGATTCCAAAATTATTGTAACATTGGCTGAACAGCTACAGGATTGCGGAATTGCTGCGTTAACTATTCATGGGCGTACACGCTCGCAAATGTATAACGGAGAAGCAGACTGGTCGTTGATTCAGGAAGTAAAATCCAATCCGCGGATGCAAATACCTATTATAGGCAATGGAGATATCGATTCACCTGAAATATGTAAACGACGTTTCGAGGAAACCGGAGTCGATGCCGTTATGATTGGGCGTGCAACTTTTGGTCGTCCATGGATATTTCGTGAGGTAAAACATTATTTAAAAACAGGAGAAAAATTACCGCCCGAAACTTTTCGCTGGTATTTAGATGTACTTAAGCAACAGATATTGCAAAGTGTGCAACGATTAGATGAGCGTCGTGGCATTTTACATAGTCGTCGTCATTTAGCAGCTACTCCCCTATTTAAAGGGATTCCGGATTTTAGGCAGACGCGCATTGCCATCCTTCAGGCAAATACGCTTGAAGAACTTTTTACCCTATTGGATGAAATACCCGAAAAGTTTCATCGAGATGAAACCAATAAGGAATGATAATGGTCTTATAGTAAAGGGGCATGATGAAGAAGTTTTTATTATTTATTTCAATGATTTTTGTGTTCGGTTCGGTATCGGCCGGGAAACCAACCCTTACACAACAGGTCTTTTCGGAATATGTAGAAAATACGGTTGATGAAATGCAACAGATTATCGGGTTTACCGATAGTCAGGCGTCGCAAATAAAAGAGATTGAACTGAAATTTTTGTTGGATGTTCAGAAAGCCGAAAACTGTTGTTTATGTCATTCGGGAAAACGAATAAAAAAGTTGAAAGAAAACCGAAAAGCCGACTTACAAAAAATTCTTTCTCGTGATCAATATATACGATACGATGCTATTTTGGGTGGAAGAATAAAGAAAATACCCGTAAGGGTAGAAAAATAAAGCGGGTATTAATTTTTTGTTTCACGTAATTTTCTGAGATCGGCAGGTGTAAACGGTATATGGTCCAGGTTTACCGACTGACGGATTCTTTCTTCTTTAGGAGAAGAAAGTCCTGCGTCCTTCATTTTTATAGAAGGCATACTTCTTGTCGATAAAGGCAAGGATCGCATAATGGTTTGACCGGTAATCAACGAAATTGCTTTAGCGAGCAAATAATCGGTTGAATCACCTATAGCTACCCATGCTGATGGGTTGTTTTCTTGAGAAGCAACCGGATAATCCGGTATCAAGCATCCTTGATCGACAAAATCGATGCCATTTTTATCGGTATATTTCGCAACAATAGGTTGCATAGCCCAATTCTTCAACGAAAATTTTTCTTCTTCGGATAAACCACTTTCGTCATAAACCGTCATCACTCTATTGTAACCGTTTTTATCGGGAAAGGTATTATACGCATGAATGGTCCATGAAGCAGTGTATTTTCCTCCGGTACTGTCTCCCACGTGGACTACATTCATATAAGGTCTTAAACAAAAGGTAGTAAGCTCCGATGCAGAATACGTATAGTTTGTAGCTATGATATAAACGTTGTTTAAATTGAGATTAGCATCCAACGGATTCGGTTCCACTTTTTCCCTATAAACGCCCAAATGATCGCTTCTGCTGATCCCTTCTTCATCAAAGAATGTATTTAACCACGGATTGTAAGACAATACGGTGAATACCGATTTGTTTACTACCTCTGTTCGAGGAGCAATAAGTGAACCCAGATAGGTAGCTGCAGAGATATCGCCTCCGGGATTATACCTCAGGTCAACAATCAGATCGGTAACCCCTTCCCGGTTGAATTGAGCAAAGGCATTGTATAGGCTTTGATTGTAATTGCTTATGAATTCGGTATAAAACAAATACGCAATTTTTTTGCTTTGTTCGGGATAGTGGTAAACGTGTGTATAAAGCACCGGATCGGTGCTGATTTTACGAGGAGTAATGGAGATCTTTCGTGGGTTTTCAAAAAATTGATCGCGTACCTCAAAAGTAACAGGCGTGTTGGAACCAAAAAGAGTCAAATAATTGGATGAAGTGATTGGTTCGCCGTTGATATGCGTAATGATATCCCCTCTTTTCAATCCCGCTTCATTTGCAGGTGTATCGGGATAGACATATTTTATCACGGCAATAAGGTTTGTCATTGTTCCATCGGCCCATAAAAGTGTAGGTGAAAAACCGAAAGCATTATTTGATTCGCCTTCAAAATCGGACAGTAATTCTTCCACG
>Ga0116191_1001039_pt1 | contig 23132 bp, 24 predicted proteins | sample AD_UKC111_MetaG_FD_89897 | JGI IMG/M metagenome (GOLD analysis project Ga0116191, IMG submission 89897) | Active sludge microbial communities of municipal wastewater-treating anaerobic digesters from Hong Kong - AD_UKC111_MetaG | ecosystem: Engineered > Bioreactor > Anaerobic > Digestate... | reverse complement strand
GCCGTTTTTATAGCTTGGTTCATGATTGAATCTGCGGCTATAATTATTTTTGTTCCTTCTTCGTGGTTTCCTTGTAGAAACAACAACAGTCCTTTGTTTTGTTGATCCATGGCATTAAGCATGTACCGGGCCTGCTCAATGGATGTGCAATTGTTATTAATGATGGTTTCGGCCGAAGTTTCAACTTTCTCGAACTCCATAACTAACATTACTCCGGCTATTGCCAGCATGAAAATCAGCAACAGAAAACCTGCCAATATTTTTGTTTTCAACGAGTTGGTTATTTTCATCGAATGAATATTGTTTTTATTAATACGTTCTCATTATAAACGGTGCAAAGGTACTTGTTTTTAAGGTATTTTGCCAAAATCGAGAGAAAACTTTTTAACGATAAAAAAAGTGGAATGCATGTTGGCTTTCCGTCATGCATTCCACTTTTATAGAGATTAAACGATTGGCGTTATCGTACTAACGAAACAAAATCGTTATTCGATCTGTATTTAGCGAATTCCAAATCGTTTGCTGCTTTTTTTGCCATGGCTTTGTCGCGCAATATGGCTGTTTGAAGATGGGTTATGACATCGTTGACGTTGTTTGTTCTTGCAGCAACAATGGCGGCCAGATAGGCTGTGGTTGCATCGGGGTTAGGAATAGCTGCAAGTGTTTGAGATGCCTTGTTGTAATCTTTTACCAGCAATTGAGCCAATGCTGCATTGTTCGATTTCAAATCGCCAAAAGCTTCGACCGCTTTGTTGTATTCTCCTTTTTTCAGATAAAGCAGTCCGAGAGCTCCATTAAGACCTTTAGCACCACCTGCTTTGCCAAGCAATTCTTCGGCTTTGTCGAGATCGTTGTTGATCATGGCAATTAAAGCCAAATTCATATTCACTTCCGGTGCATTTGGCGATATTTGTGCGGCACGATTAAACGATTGGGTGGCTTTGTTTATATCTCCCCGTTTATAGAAAAGAACACCCAAATTGTTCCAACCTCTGAAATCTTGTGGATAATTTACCGTTATGTATTGGAAAATACGTTCTTTTTCAGCGTCATTATCCGTGAGTGTAGAAGCGTAAAGCAATTCGTTTACATTCAGCTGTTTCGGATTGCTTCTCCAGAAGGACATGATTTCATCGTCGGTCTTTCCTATAATTTCGATGTTGGCAATCAAACGTGCACGGCGCAATTGTGGAAGAACGGTTTCTGTCAATTCTTTGTATATATTGGATATATTTTTTATTTGTTGTTCGCGCTCTTCGGGATCAGAATACATGGATAGTACTCTGAGAATAAGTTCTTTGTCTTGCAAGTCGGATGCTTCCACCAATTGACGGAAACCTTCCCAGTCTTCGGCTGTAAAATGGGTATTGATATCGGTAGAAATATTCTTCTTTTTTAATTCCTTCTGCAGGTATTCCGTTGTATTTTTTTGTCGTTGTTCGGCCAGTGTTTCGTTAAGAGGTAGAGGACCGTCAGGTGAAGCATATGCCGCTACTTCAATAGCAATTTGCTGTTTAGGATCGTTAAAAGCTTCTTCCACGCGTTTCTTCCAAGCAAGCAAACCTTCTTTACTTAATTCGCTTTGACGCAATGCGGCATTTTGAATAAGAAACAAGATGGCTGCATCCTGTTTGTCTTTAATGATTCTTTGGAAGTTGTCGTCTGCCAGCGAAGGATCGGTGGTTAAAGCATTGGCCAACATTGAAGTGGCGATAACACCGTCGGCAACTTTTATATCGGGGAGATTGGCTTTTTTGTTTTTTATTTGTGCGTTAAAACGCATGAAAAGTTCGGAAACTTCCATCCCTTCCTGATAGGGGAATTTAAAATTCATAATGAAATTTCCCCCTTTGTTTTTAGGAATCGTTATTCCGTTTCCTGCCACTTTTTCTCCCTGATAGGTATAGGGTATTGCTTTCAACTCTTTGTTGCCTGCATATTTGATTACAGGGGTAATGGTTACTGTTGCTTTAGGATGAAACCATTTTTCGGGGAAAGTCCCGTTAACGGAAACAGGCACTTCTGTTCCCACGGTTTCGAGGGGAGAAGGGGTTACTTTAAAATTGGATTGCGATAGCGGCTTAAGGCTGCTGCATGACGTAGCAAACAGAACAATTGCCGCTGCTAATGCTAAAGATACATTAAACGTTTTTTTATTCATAGGGAAAAATTTTATGAGTTAATTAGTTCATTTTTTATCATTTTCGGATTCTTCTTGCAAAACTATCGATTTTTCTTTGAATAAGAAAACTGAGGGGTTGATATCTCTTGCATATTTAGTCATTTTTTAGAAATTCCACATGAAATCCCAATTGTTGCAACACATTTGCCGACGAGGGATCGGCATTTATCACGGTATAGGCTTTGTATTCGCGTCGAAGGGGATAATGGGAACGGAAATAGTAGAATTTTTCGGGCGATTTTTTTAATGCTTCTGTTTCTTTCAACGGATTATAGGTATGAAGAACGGCATGAGCTATTTGTCGTTTCGGGTCGATATCTTTTACGTCTATGACGGGATCGGCAGGAGCGGGGATAGGCGGCATGAGTTTTACCGGATCGATGTCGAGATGGAAAAAATCGCATAGGTTCTCGAGGGTCATTTTGGTAGCCGTCCACTTTCCGTCGGCAGAATATCCGGCAACATGCGGTGTGGCAATGTCGGCCATTTCCAGCAGTTCACGGTCGATGTCGGGCTCGTTTTCCCAGCAATCGATTACCGATCCCGACACGAGGCCTTCTTTCATCGCTTTTTTCCATGCCCGGGTATCGGTTACACTGCCCCGGCAGGAATTGATCAGGATGGGAGCTTTTTTCAATTCGTTGAAAAAACGTTCGTCGGCCAGGTGCCACGTTTTGTATTTTCCTGTTTTGGTAAGGGGGGTATGCAGGGTGACGATGTCGGCCTCGTGTTTAAGGGTTTCGAGATCGGTAAACATCCCGTTAACATTTCCTTCTCGTTCTTCTCGCGGCGGGTCGTTTAGCAAAACATGCATACCCATTTTTTTGCAGGCAGCTTCCACTTTACTCCCCACGTTTCCTACGCCTACAATGCCGATGGTCTTTTCTTTTAGGTCGAATCCTTTTTTTTCTGCCAGCAGCAGCAAGGATGCCGTTACGTATTGTTCTACCGATCCGGCATTGCATCCCGGGGCAGTGCGCCAGGCAATACCGTGAGTATCGCAATAATGGGTATCGATATGGTCGTAACCTATCGTGGCCGAACAAATGAGCTTTACGGACGAGCCTGCCAATATTTCTTCACCAAAATGCGTTACTGTTCGCACAATCAACACATCTTTGTCTTTTACCGTCTCTTTGGTGAACTGATTTCCGGGCAGGTATTCAACTTCGCCGAAATGCTCGATGGCACCTTTGAGATAGGGGATATGGGCGTCTGCTAAAATTTTCATTGTTCAAATTGATTTATAACGTCTTTTTTAACCACGCATCCATTCCTTTTGCTGCTTTGCGTCCGTCACCCATCGCCAGGATAACGGTAGCACCGCCACGCACGATGTCGCCTCCGGCAAATATATATTCTACACCGGTTTGCATGGTTTCGTCATCCACTACAATTGTTCCATGGGGGGTAACTTCCAAACCGGCGAAAGACGACGGAATCAACGGGTTGGGAGAAACACCAACGCTTACAATAACTTCGTCGACATCTACCCATATGGTCTCGCCTTCAATAGGGATGGGTCGGCGACGACCGGATGCATCGGGTTCGCCGAGTTTCATGCGTTGTAACAACATGCGTTGCACGTGCCCATTTTCATCGCCTTCGTATCGTAAGGGATTATGCAGGGTGAAAAATTCGATGCCTTCTTCTTTTGCGTGTTTCACCTCTTCGATTCGTGCCGGCATCTCTTCTTCTGAACGCCGATACACAATCATTGCTTTTTCGGCGCCCAGACGACGTGCAGTGCGAACGGCATCCATCGCCGTATTGCCGCCGCCGATTACGGCTACTTTTTTGCCGCGATGAATGGGGGTATCGCTTTCAGGATCGGCAGCCTGCATTAAATTTACCCGGGTGAGGTATTCGTTGCACGACATTACGCCGATAAGATTTTCTCCCGGAATGTGCATAAAGTTGGGCAATCCGGCTCCGCTGCCGATGAAAAGTCCGCGATATCCCATTTCTTTCAGATCTTCTTGAGAAATGGTTTTTCCTATGATGCAGTTGGTTACAAATTGTACGCCCATTTTTTTGAGCCCTTCAATTTCTACTTCCACGATTGTGTTGGGAAGTCGAAACTCGGGAATGCCGTAGCGAAGTACGCCACCCAATTCGTGCAGTGCTTCAAATACCGTGACATCGTATCCCATTTTGGCCATATCCCCCGCAAAAGCCAAACCGGCAGGACCTGAGCCTGCAACGGCAATTTTAATGCCGTTTGCGGGTGCAGTTGCAGGAATCGAGATGTGTCCGCTTTCCCTTTCGTAGTCGGCGGCAAAGCGTTCGAGATACCCGATGGCTACGGCTTCTTTTTTCAGTTTCTTGACGTAGAAACATTGGCTCTCGCATTGGCGTTCTTGTGGACAAACACGTCCGCATACCGCAGGCAGGGTGTTGGTATCTTTCAGCGTTTTGGCGGCTTCGAGAATTTCGCCACGCTCAATGTTTTTGATAAATTTGGGAATATTTACTTCAACCGGACATCCCGTGATGCACGTCGGATCTACGCAATCCAGACAGCGATGCGATTCGGAAAGAGCTTGTTGCAGCGTGAGGCCGAGATTTACTTCCTTGAAATTGTGAATGCGAACATCGGGTTGTTGTTCGGGCATTTTTACCCGGGGCAGATCCGTACGTTCTTTATTTTTCATTGTTTTACGTAGCGCTTCGCGCCACGGCTGATTGCGTTCAGCTTGCAAATATTCTTTTGAAGGCATTTCGAGTTGTTTTATTGTTGGCTATGCTATGAATATTCGATTATGATCGATGATCAATTGCGGCAATTGGCTTTAGTTATAAGCTTTTAGCCGCATAAGCATCTCATCAAAATCGACTTGGTGTGCGTCGAATTCGGGGCCGTCGACACATACGAATTTGGTTTTACCCCCTACCGTAACCCTGCAGGCTCCACACATGCCTGTACCGTCAACCATGATGGTGTTGAGGGATGCGATGGTCGGGATGTTGTATTTTTTGGTGAGTTCGGAGACGAATTTCATCATAATGGCAGGCCCGATGGTAACGCACAAATCAACTTTCTCGCGTTGGATAACCTCTTCCACACCATGGGTGACCAATCCTTTTTTGCCGTATGAACCGTCGTCGGTCATGATGATGACTTCATCGGCAAATTGACGTACTTCGTTTTCAAGAATAACGAGTTCTTTGGTGCGGGCCGCCAATACGGCAATTACCTTATTGCCTGCCTTTTTCATTGCCTCGATGATGGGCAACATGGGGGCAATTCCCACGCCGCCACCCGCACAAACTACGGTGCCGAAGTTTTCGATGTGCGTGGCTTTCCCCAATGGTCCCACCAAATCGGTTATATAATCGCCGACATTAAGTTCGCAAAATTTTCCCGACGATTTTCCCACATTTTGCACTACCAACGTAATCGTCCCTTTTTGTGGATCGGCCGATGCAATGGTATAAGGTACACGTTCTCCTTTTTTACCGATGCGGACAATCACAAAATGACCTGCTTTACGGCTTTTGGCTATTAACGGGGCTTCAATCTCGAATTTTACGACCTTATCGGATAAATATTCCTTTCCTACGATTTTATTCATGACAAATACGGATATTGATATTCGTTTCCTCGAATAGATTGGGCTTAATTTTATTTTGCAAAAATACACTTTTTTCATCTGAATGAAAAACAGAATTCAAAATAAGATAAATTCAAAAAAATGCAGTTTTAACAGCTATGCCGTAATTTTACCGTATGGTATGAAATATCGTTAGGATGATTATCTTTGCATTATCATTCACAAAAACAAATTATGAAAGATTTCAGTGTAAAAGCTAATGCAATTTTTGACCGTGCCACAGAAGATTATCATCTCGTAAATCATGTCGATGCCGTTATGAAAAATCCCTTTCAACCGGGGACGATTGATCATCTCCTTTATAAAAAAAATTGGATCGATGTCGTTCAATGGCATCTGGAAGATATCATTCGCGACCCTGAAATTGATCCTGTCAAAGCATTGGAAATCAAGCGTCGTATCGATCGCTCGAATCAGGAAAGAACGGATTTGGTGGAAAAAATCGATGATTATTTTCTTGATTTTTTTAGAGACGTCAAACCGCTTCCCGATGCTACTATCAATACGGAAAGTCCGGCATGGGCAATCGATCGATTATCGATTCTTGCCGTAAAAATTTATCATATGCGGGACGAGGTTAATCGCACGGATGTCGATGAACAACATGTGATGAATTGCCGTAAAAAATTAAATGTACTTATGGAACAACGCGAAGATCTCACCAATGCTATCGATACGTTGCTTCAAGAAATCGGAGAAGGGAAAAAATACATGAAGGTTTACAGACAAATGAAAATGTATAACGATCCCTCTCTTAATCCGGTGCTATATAGTAAAACAACAAAATAATGGCTCATGTTTTGGTCATTCGCTTGTCGGCATTTGGCGATGTAGCCATGCTGGTTCCACCCTTATATTCGGTGGCAAAGGCCTATCCGAACGACACCTTTTACGTTTTGACAAATAAAATTTACGTTTTGCTTTTCGATCTCGGGTTGTCTAATATTTATCCGATTGGCGTTGATCTCGCAGATTATAAAGGCATCAAAGGATTGTTTCGTCTGGGAAATTTTCTCAGGAAATACCCTATCGATAAAGTTGCCGATGTACATGATGTATTACGAAGTAAGTTTTTGAGGGCTTATTTTTCCCTTTTAGGAAAAAAAACACGCCATATCGATAAAGGCAGGAAAGAAAAGAGAGCCGTTGTTTCCCATAAAGCTCCTTTACAACCCTTAAAACATACCATCGATAGATATAGAGACGTTTTTGAAGCCATTGGGTATCCTGCGGAAATGACGTTTTCGCATTATTTTTCCAACAAATCAAGTGTAGTTTCGTTACCGGAGAATATTTTCTTTGATCCCTCGAAAAAAAATATAGGAATAGCTCCTTTTGCCAAACACAAAGCAAAAATGTATCCGTTGGAGAAAATGGAGGAGGTAATAAAAACACTGTGTACTCATCCCGATGTCATTATTTATCTTTTCGGCAGTCAAAAAGAAGCCGAAATAATGAAAAAATGGCAGGAGACATATCCCTATGTGGTTTCTGTTGCCGGAAAGCTCGATCTTGTTCAGGAGTTATTTCTGATGTCTCAACTTCGGGTAATGCTTTCCATGGATTCGGCCAATATGCATTTAGCTTCGTTAGTAGGTGTTCCTGTGATTTCCATTTGGGGAGGCACTCATCCCTATTTGGGCTTTTATGGTTTTAAGCAGTCGGTCGATGACGCGGTACAGATCGACTTGGATTGTAGGCCCTGTTCTGTTTTTGGTAACAAACCTTGTCTGCGTGGCGATTATGCGTGTTTAAATTCTATTGATCCTGAGATTATTGTTCGGCGATTGCAAAAGTATTTACCTTAATTTTTTTGGCATATCTTTTGCTTTAATTAAACCAAATTCGTATTTTTGTGTCATAGTTCACGGAAAAAGAGATCATTGAAATATGGGGTTGACCGGTTTTGACAGCGAGCAGAAGAGGTTTGCAAGCATGCAGTGCGTTGACGTTTTTGCACTATAATCTCAAGCGTCGAATCCATAACTGGCAATAACAATTATGCTCTTGCAGCGTAATCGAAGTATAGTAGATTAGTCGCTTAATCTCGGCACAAGGTGCCGGGACAAGACATCACCCGGAAGCTGTGGCTCCGAAGCGTTCCGAAAAGGTGGTGCAGGTAAATCGGAGATAGGATAAGCGAGGCTTCGGCGCTTATCCGAAAAAGAAGAAGCTAAGGAAAGAGGTTGGTAGCTTCAGCCGTTCTCTTTCCCGACAATCAAAGTGAAGCTAAGCATGTAGAAAGCAAATGGCTTCCTCGTTTGGACGAGGGTTCGAATCCCTCCAGCTCCACAATAAACCTTAAATATCGATTACGTATAAAAAAATACGCACGGAATTTCCCTCTTAAAGTGGTTTTTCGTGCGTTTTTTTATTGATTCTTGCAAAAAATAGGCATATTTCGGCTGACATTCAAATTGCCATTTTCAAGATTTCACTCTCTTTCTTCCTCAATGCATAAAATTTCCGGAAAATTGTTGCCTATCAACCTATGCCTCCAAAATATCCTCTCGTGTGTTTGCAGGTGCGCTTCACATCCCATTTTTCGGGTTCTATGATTTGATTGTCGTAATCCAAATCGTACTTCTTGCCCTTTTCAAGCTGCTGGGTCACTATCAGAGATTTGATGTTCAAGTCGTTCATCTTTCATTGATGTTGAACCGGTATTCTTTCTCGCTCGAAGAGGTTACAATCGTATTGAATGAACTCACCGATTGAGAAACTTTTTGTGATTTCATCTTCTGTAAGATTTACTTTTGTTTTTTTATTGATATTCATAAAGAGAGGTGAAAATCTTACACTTGGCAAAGCGTTTGGTATTTTGTTTTTTATCAACGCTTTGTTCCTTTATATTTGAAATACAGTTGCGGAATTAAGGAAATATATCAGATTGCTTTCGATTCTGATGAACACATCCGGGAAAATGCCGCCATCAACATTCCCTGGATTGCCGTACGCGACCCTCAATCGGTTTACTCACCACTGATCGGGCGATACAATGTCCGCAATCTCTCTATGGCCTTAATCATCTATAGCGAAGGAGATATTTGTAGCCCGCATCGAAGACTTTTCCAAATTGGAAAGCGAATTGAATAAAGTATCGTAAAATACATGAATAGTTACGATTATCAATTCGGCAATTCGAGTATAGTGGCTTTCTTTATTAAAGTTTCAGGCATGAAATTTTATTCGATCCCACCTGAATTGCTGACAAATGCAATCTTTCGACTGTCGGGCGACCACGAAGGAACATTCATTGTTCCTTGACCACCATACAGATAAGCTACGACTTTCGGCTTCCCACCCGATATCGGCATCATACGCAAATATACGTGTTTATAGAAAGGGTGATCACTCGGATCAACATCATTGCCAAAGGTGATGAAAACAATCCACTTGCCATCGGGCGAAATATGCGGAAACCAATTGTTTAATGGATCGTGTGTTACTTGTTCCTGATTCGATCCATCAGGTTTCATGCGCCAAATCTGCATCGTCCCGGTTCGCACCGAATTAAAGTAGATATAGCTCCCATCGGGAGTATATTCCGAGCCATCATCCAAGCCTTCAGCAGTTGTCAATCGAATTTCGTTTCCGCTTTCGCGTGGTATTTTATACACATCGAAATTCCCATTGCGTTGACCAATAAAAGCCATTTCTTTGCCATCAGGAGACCAACCATGAAAATAGGACGGTGTTTTTTGCGTAACTTTTACCGGTTCACCACCCGTTATAGGAAGGTAATAAACGGCTGATTGACCTTTATCTGCCGGATCGTGATTACTGCTTATGCCGATATATTGTCCGTCGAAAGTCACCGCATGATCGTTATTGATCTGTGTGGCGCTTCCGGTATTCAATTGTTCAATTTTTCCCGAAGCAAGGTCGTAAGTATAAAGTAATCCTTCGCTATTTCCTTTTCGCATCAACTGTACTACGTCAGGCGACTGAATACCGAGTTTCTTCTCCGACATATTTTCACCCAACGTTGTTCTGTATTGCAACGACGTGAGTCCGTCGCCATGAATAACTGCACTTACATGTGGTGATGAGGCATCGAGCGATTGTCTGACCATCCATCCCAATTTTCGGTGAGGATCGATTCCTTCGCCAAGAAATTCGACTTGAGCTGTGAGAATAAAATCGCCTTTTATTTTTTTCCATGCATACTGAAATTCATCCTGATCGTACCAAATATTTGCTCCGGCGCCTTCAAGTGTGTAGATTTGTTTCTCAGAATCGTAAACTGTTTTGCCATGTAATTTGACGTTCCCAACGTCGGAATTTGATTGGAAAACTCCTAACGAATTATTGTATTGTTGTGCGAAAAGGGGAGTAACAATAATCGACCACAAAAGAAGCGAGTAATAAAAGTTTTTTTTCATGACTAAACGGGTTGCTATGGGTAAATGTTTTCAAATTTACATGTCAAGTTTCACAAGGTTGTTTATGAAAACTTAGATTTTCAATAGGCTTCAAAAATATAATTTTATTTTTAAAATCACAGGAATTTTGCTTAAAAATTTCAGGTTCCATTTCAAACCATTTTTCAACTGCTGGTCCATGATGATGTCCCAATTTTTCAAACAGATCTCCTGTTGACAATTGTATTTCGTTAAGGTAAACCCATAATCATGACATAAGTAAACATACTTATACTTCAGTAAAGCAGCCATCATACGACGGTACTCATCCAGGATGCGTGCCCTTTCACGATGATTCTCCGGTAGAAACCGTAAAAACTCAGCCATCCCAACCGCCATTCAACCATTGCCTCTACTCCAGCAATAAGGCGCTTCGAAGGAATAATAAAAAAAACCGCATCGCCATAGTTAAGTGGATAGCACGATGCGGTAACACGATGCGGATATGCTCCAAAACTCTTTTTACCTTGAATAAGCCCTTTTTTATTTTTTGTTTCTCCCGCTGCGACTGTTGGGGTTGCTCTTGATTTGATTCCCTTTGTTTGGTGTGGTATTGTTTCTATTTTCTTTCCGAAAACGGGTTACTTCTTGTTGGATGAAGTTTTTTTCGGCTTGACGAGCTTTATAAAGTTTCTCGGGAGGAAGCACTTTTTCAAATTTTTCGGCATATTCTTTGTCGAGTTCGGCTTCTTTTAGTTTTATTTCAACATCGTTTTCGAGAATATTTCGATATTCCTCGTCCGTTATCTCCTTGTTTTTACGCATTTTCTCAATTTTCTCGCGATGTTGCCTGTTCAATTCGAACTTCTTTTGATTCAGTTCATTATTCAACGGAAAATAGCGTTGAGCCTCTTCCGGTGTCAGTTCTGCTTTTTCTTTCACATATTCCTGTTTTCGTTTTTCGAAATCGGCCATATTCATTTTTTTATCCTGAGCATAACCGAATTGGGGAGATATGTAAAAAATAAATACACCGATGAATAAACCTATACACTTTTTTACCTTCATATTTCTCTGCTTTTTTGTGTGTTCTTGCTATTTTTACATATCCTGTGTAGCATAGAATTCATTGTATATATAATCGTAGTATTCGTCTTCCGATAATTGATCTTCGAGATATTGATAAAATTCTTCTTCGGAAATTTCTACGGTCGACCAATATTTATCGGGCGCAATGGTTGCCGATTGCATACCGGAATCGTATTGGGCAGATGACCGGGTGGATTGATTACCCGCATTTTTTGTTAAAAATTGAATAATAAAGAATAGACCCACAAACATAGCTGCCATGTAAATCCACGGTTTCACTTTTTCTCGTAAAGGCACAGGTTGAAATTCCGGCGTTTTTATTGCAGGTAAACGATTCATTATTTCTCTATTAAACTGTTCGAAATAATTATCGGGCACTTTAAAAGGATCTGTTTTATCGATGTCTTCCAACCTTATCTTTGTTTTCATATCTTTTACTTCTTTCGCTATGCTTAAACATTGACATTGTAAATAAATGAAAGTTTAATCGCTGTTCGATAAAAAATTTTCTATCTTTTTTACCGCATGATGATAAGAGGCTTTGAGTGCGCCAACAGAGGTGCCCAAAATGTCCGACATTTCTTCATATTTCATCTCATCGAAGTATTTCATTTGAAATACCAGTCGTTGTTTTTGGGGGAGGGTAAGTATGGCTTTTTGCAATAGTTTCTGGGCTTCGTCCCCATCAAAATATGCATCACTTTCGAGCCGATTAATCAAAAATGTGTCTTCTTCGTCTATCGAAACATGGTTTTGAGCCCGTAATTTGTTGAGAAAAGTGATGCTTTCGTTAATGGCAATGCGGTATAGCCATGTCGATAATTTGGCTTCGCCTCTAAAATTATCGATGTTTATCCATGCTTTTATAAAAACCTCTTGGAGGATATCGTTGGCATCGTCGTGAGAAAGAACCATTTTTCGAATTTGCCGATACAACCGTTCACTATATTCTGCAACAAGCTTGGCAAAACCATCGCGCCGGGTTTTGGGATTGCGTAACTGTTGCAATAATTCTTCCTCTGAGTAACTGCTTTTTTCCATACAAATTGAGCTTCAGCTGCAAAGATAATCGTTTTTTCTAATTTTGATTACCCGATTTATTTATCTCCGTTTTCAAACCAGTTTAAAAAATCTTCGGCTTTAGCTTTATTGGCATTCCACCATTCCAGCGATTCGGGAAAATATGAAACGCTGATGTAGCGGCAATACGTTTCATAATAATTTGAATGGAGGATTTCTGTAAAAAAAGGAACATAGAAAGTCCAGAAAGCATTTTTTTCTTTTGTTCCGTCGTTCTCTTTTTCAAGAACGGTGAGAATAGCTTTATTGACTTCGGTAAAGGTGGTATAAAGATCGGCCTCTTTATTATGGGTTTTAAGCGAGTCTAAGGTAGTGGTGATGGCGTGGTAGATATAATTTCGGTTTAATCCCTGTTCTATCGTAAGCGGCGGAATTTCGTCCGGATGAATCGCCGATGGATTCCGGTTAAGTTGCTGTTGGATGAAGGACCGTTCTACGGGTTTTTCTGAAGCCGGTTTTATGCGCATAGTTTGCAGCATTTCTTCGAAAGCGTTTTTTGAACGTTGACTATCCGGCTCTGTCAGCAAAAACATCTGAAACGATAAGATGCTTTGCACCCACAATCCTACATCGTTCAATGCATATGCATTTAACAGGAAAGCATCGCTGTTCGATTTATTCAAATCGATGGCTTTTTTTACATGGGAAAGCGCATTCCCCGTATCGTTTTTTTTGTAATAATTGAGTGCTAAATTGAAATGAAACAAATAATGGTCGCCGTGTTTTCTTATCGCTTCTTTCAAGAGTTCAATGGCTTTGTCTACTTGATTCATTTCGGCAAGTGCTTCGCTTTTTACGCAGTAAGCCAGCATCGATAAGTTTTTGTCGTCGGCATCGATTATCTGAGTACTATATTCTATCGCTTTTTTGTAATCTTTTAATTCTAAGTAAGAAAGCGCCATTTCGTAAATGGCTTGTTGAGATTTCGGATTAATGGATAAAACTTGTCGATATTTCTCGATTGCTTTTTCGTATTCGCCCGAATCGTGTAAAACAACTCCCTCATCGATAAGCTTTTGTTCGTTATTTTGAGCATAAAGAGAAGGGTAAAAGAGAATGAAAAGCAATATGATGTATATTTTCCTCATTGTTTCCTTTTTGAGGATAAAAATAAAAATAAAAAAAGAGATTACGCCTTTTTCTTTTCAAAAAGAAACAAGATTGTAACAATTGTAAACAGTATTGTGTGGAGAATAAATATTTTTTTTCAAATACGTCGGCATTTTAACAAGCAATTTGGCCTGCCAACGAAAAATAAACCTTCGATGTCGAACTCGGCAAGGAGGGGGGTGTGAGTTTAATTCCCTCTTTTTATGTTTTTACAAATTACGGAATGTTTATTGCAGATTTATTTGTAATTTCGTATTCCCTTTAAACCGTATAGGATAAGGAAAGTCTAAGTAAGATTTATGAATGATGAAGAAAGATTAGCTGCGGAAGAGAAAATGATCGATGACGAGTTTCAGGCTCTGCTCAACGATTATTTGAACTCGAATCACCGACGGAAAGTGGAAATTATTACCAAAGCTTTTAATGTGGCCAAAGAGGCCCATAAAGGTGTCCGTAGGCGTTCGGGAGAACCCTATATTATGCATCCGTTGGCGGTAGCCCGCATTGTTTCACGCGAAATGGGACTGGGTTCTACTTCCATCTCGGCAGCTTTGCTTCACGATGTGGTGGAAGATACCGATCTCACGGTAGAAGATATTCGGATGATGTTTGGGGATAAAATTGCCCAGATTGTCGATGGATTAACCAAGATTTCAAGCGGAATGTTTGGCGAAAACGTTTCGGCTCAGGCTGAAAATTTTCGTAAACTGCTGCTTACCATGTCCGAAGATATACGCGTAGTTCTCATTAAAATAGCCGATAGATTACACAATATGCGTACCCTTTCGTCTTTAACTCCTGCCAAACAGTTTAAGATTACGGGCGAAACCATGTATGTGTATGCACCGTTGGCACACCGACTGGGTTTGTTCAGCATAAAAACCGAATTGGAAGAGCTTTGTTTTAAGCATGAACATCCGGATGTTTATGCCGATCTTACGCGAAAAATTGAAGAAACGGCCGCCGAGCGAAACAAGATATACGAAAATTTTGCCAAACCCGTAAGAGAGGCGTTAGACAAAATGAATATTAAATATGAGATGCGTGCCCGGGTCAAATCGGTCTATTCCATTTGGAAAAAAATGGAATCGAAAGGGATCGATTTTAACGAAGTGTATGACCTTTTTGCCGTGCGCATTATATTTGAAGTGGAGCCCGGCATGGACGAAAAGAAACAATGTTGGGATATCTATTCGGCAATTACCGATATTTACAAACTTCGTCCCGATCGTATTCGCGACTGGCTGAGTCAGCCCAAAGCCAATGGTTATCAGGCGTTGCATCTGACGGTTATGGGTCCCGACGGGAAATGGATCGAGATACAGATTCGGAGCCGTCGTATGGACGATATTGCCGAAAAAGGTTTTGCCGCTCACTGGAAGTACAAAGAAAACAAGGTGGAAGAAGATAACGAACTCGATAAATGGTTGAAAACCGTTCAGGAGATTTTGGCCAATCCGAGTCCCAACGCCATTGATTTTCTGGATACGGTGAAAATGAATCTTTTTTCGTCCGAAATATATGTATTTACGCCTAAAGGCGAAATCATTACGTTGCCTCAGGGAGCAACGGCGCTCGATTTTGCCTATACCATTCACACGCGCATCGGAGATCATTGTTTGGGCGCCAAAGTAAACCATACATTGGTACCGTTGAGTTATCAACTCAAAAGTGGCGATCAGGTTGAAATTCTCACTTCGCAGTCGCAATATCCCCAACCGGAGTGGCTGAATTATGCCACAACGGCTAAAGCTCGTACAAAAATAGAAGCCGCCTTGCGACGCCAAAAACGAAGGACGGCCGAAAAAGGGCAAAAAATGCTGGAAGAGTTATTTGCCGACAAACCTATTGATAATGAGACTTATACTAAAATATTGAATTATTACAAATTAGAGAAAAAAGAAGATCTGTATTATTTAATTGGCAATAACGACATCACGCTTCCGGATAATCCGAATGTGTTTTATAAAGTGAAAGAAGGGGCTCCCAAAAGTGAAAATTTGTTTGTTCGTTATGTAAAACAGGCAATGAACGCTATGAAAAAGGCACCTTCCGAACCCAAAATTGCGATTAATGTACCGAAAACGGCTGCAGATGGAATTTCTTCCCCGACACCTGTCATAGATACAAAATCGGTATATGTGTTGAAAGAAGAAGAATTCAAGAAAAATTTTATTGCTGCTCCCTGTTGTAAACCCATACCGGGTGATAAAGTGTTTGGTTTTATCAACGATAAAAATGAGGTTGAGGTACATAAGCGTTCATGTGAGACCGGAATGCGGTTGAAATCGAATTTCGGAGATAGAATTGTGGAAGTGGAGTGGGGAGACTATCGGCAGTACTCGTTTCTGGCTTCCATTGCTTTTACCGGGATCGACCGTCTCGGAATATTAAGCGATATTCTGTCCAAATTGTCGGAAGAGGTGGTGGTAAATATTCAGCGTGTGAATGTATCTTCCAATGATGGCATTTTTGAGGGAGTAATCAACGTCTATGTTCACAGTGTGGAAGATGTGAATCTGCTCTGTTCAAAGATAGCAAAAGTGGACGGCGTTTCCACCGTCCACCGTTTGCTCGTGTAGAGTTTTGATAAAAAATCTATTTCTTCTTTTTGCTTTTTTTAAAAATCATCGCCATTATTTTTTTTGTACCAAAAGTAATCAAGGCCGGTTTGGCAATGCGCCACGTAATCTGTGCGATGTTGGGCAGATTGGAGACAAGAAAGTTGCCCCACTTCATTTTACGTGGTGAGGTACGAAAGGTGGTTGCGGAATTGGTACCCGCGTAAGAAATATTCTCTACGGTTTCCAATAACCTGTTTTTAAAAACGCCTGTTACGCTTTGAGCCAATAGCGTTCCCCAATTATTGGCAAGATATTGAAGTTGAAAAAGCATTCGTCGTTCTGCCGTTGCTCGTTCATCACGAAGCCTTTCTTTTTCTGCTTGAAGCTTTTCCAAAGGAGTTAACTCGTACGTTTTCATTTTACATCCTTTTTATCGTTCCTATCTTTCTTATCGTTCCTATCTTTCTTATCGTTCTCTTCCATCAAAAAGGAAATCACCCGATTGGTAATCTTTTTCTTGATCGGTTTTTTTACCAACAGAAGAATAATAACGATAAGGAGCGTAGCAAGCGATACACTTCCGAAACCGGCCCATGTGTTTTGGAATAACTCGCCAAGATAAAGTCCCACCGTAATGAAAATCAACGACAGAGCAAATAATACAAAAACCAAGAGTATCGCACTATAAGCAATGATTGAGGAAGCAATGCTTAATTTCTCGAAAATTTCGAGTTTGGTTAATTCAATCGTGCTTTTTATATAGTGCGATACATTGTCTCTTACCTCGTCGAACAATGTAGTTGGCGTCTTTTTTTCCATTATTAGGTGAGTTAGATGAAATTTATTCTTTTCCCAGCTCTTTTTTGGCTACATCTGCAATGTCGTCGATATCTTCTTTTAAGTCGTTTACGCCACTTTTGCCTTTGTAAATAGCCGATTTTATGTCCACTTTTACTTTGTCGGCAAATTCGTTAAACTGTTCCAGCCATTCTCCTTTTTTGTCGGTTCCCAACATGTAACCTATGGCTGCACCCAGTGCCAACCCAATACCTAAACCTAACAATAATTTTGTTTCTGATTTCATAGTTCTTCTTTTTTTAAATGGTTTATTATTATCGTTTCAATACGTGTTGTGTTTATTGTCTTATTTTAATTTATAACATTTATTCGGGTAAATTGTTTGCGGGGGTTGTTAAAAAATAGAGGAAGCCATAGAATGAACCGGCTCTCCGAAAAGCGTAGCCGAGGTATAACCGGTGATTCTGACCCTGATGGTTTCCCCGATATGGTGATTGCCTTTATCGAAAATGACCACTTTATTCTGCTCCGTTCGGCCAAAGAGTTGTTGGCGCGAACGTTTGGAAAAACCTTCTATCAACACTTCAACTTCTTTACCCACATCTTTTTGGTTGCTTTTGAGCGATAGCGAATTTTGCAGATCGATGATTTCCTGCAAGCGGCGAATTTTCACTTCTTCGGGAACGTCATCTCCTAGTTTTTTTGCAGCATACGTGCCCGGACGCTCCGAATATTTAAACATAAAAGCCGAGTCGAACGCGGCCTCTTCCATCAACGACAGCGTTTGTTGATGATCGTCTTCGGTTTCGGAATAAAATCCGCACATGATGTCGGTCGACAGACCGCAATCCGGAATGATGCGCCGTATGGCGGCAATCCTGTCCAGATACCACTCCCTGTCGTATTTTCGATTCATGAGCTTCAATATTCGCGAGCTTCCCGATTGTACCGGAAGATGAACAAAGTTACACAGGTTTTTATGGTTGGCAATGGTTTCAAGTGTTTTATCCGTCATGTCTTTGGGATGAGAAGTGGTGAAACGGATGCGCATATCGGGGGCTTCTCGTGCCACCATTTCGAGCAAAGCGGGGAAATCGACCGTTTGAGTGCCATCGGCATAAAGATAGGAATTAACATTTTGCCCCAGCAGGGTTACTTCTTTAAATCCTTTTTCGCGCATGTAGCGCAATTCCGCCAGAATGCTTTCGGGTTCGCGGCTACGTTCACGTCCGCGTGTATAGGGAACGATACAATAGGTGCAAAATTTATCGCACCCCCGCATGATGGAGATGAAACCCGATATACCCCCACCAATTTTCAGGGGAATAACGTCTTTGTAGGTTTCGGTTTTCGAAAGTTCCACCTGGATTACTTTTTCTCCTTGTTCGGCACAACCGATAAGGTTGGGCAAATCGAGATAGGCATCCGGGCCGATAACCATATCCACATGGTAGTCCTCGATAAGCTGTTTTTTCAGTCTTTCGGCCATACATCCCAAAACGCCGATGATCAGGTTGTTTTTTCGTTTTCGTTTCAGTGCATTAAAATATTCGAGTCGCTGAATCACTCTCTGTTCGGCATTATCTCTTATAGAACAGGTGTTTACAAAAATAACATCGGCTTCCCTCACATCATCCGTAAGCGTATATCCCTCCATTTTCATAATGGAGGCAATCACTTCGGAATCGGCCACATTCATCTGGCAGCCATAAGTTTCTATAAATAATTTTTTATCGGTCGGTATAGCTATTGAATTTAAATTCATAAAGTTATTATACTCAAATTATACTGTTAAATGACGTTGTTCAAAGAATCATACTAAATAAGTGTACTTTTTACCTAAAAGTATTGTTATTTCAATCCTTTTGTTCTATTTTTGTATCCGAAAAATGAAAATTTTTCATAATTAAGGTTTTGGTTAAATAATCGGAGGGAGCTGTGAAGTTCTTTCCGATTTTTTTATGCCGTTACAACCTTTAATTCGTAAAATTTGACTACTTTTGTCGTACTGCAAAATTAATCAAAATATGGATGTGGAAGATATTATTTATTTGATTATGCTCTTATTTTTCTTGGTATTGGGGTTTTTTAATAAATCCGTAAAAGAAAAAAAGAGAAAAGAACAAGAACAAGAACAAAAAGTACACACCGAGAACGATTCCGACGTTTTAAAAATGCCTTCCCCTCCGCCTTCTTTTATTTCGTCGTCTCAACGTTGCGAGTACCAATCGCCGTTGCTCGACACAGTAATTTCAGCTGAAGGAGAATCGATGCTCAAAGGTTCTATTTTCACGAATGAAGATATGGAAGCGGAAAAACCACCTGAAGTATCTTCTCTACATCCGCTTGTGAAAGAGTTATATAGTGACCGTAGATCAGGCGAATTGCGAAAAGCAATAATTTACGGTGAAATTTTCAATAAAAAATATTGAAGGAAACAAGAATAGCAATCATTTATATCATTTAAAAAATTATTTTATCAAATCTATGGCTTTACATTTTATTACTGCACAAGAAGCCGCTGCGCTTGTCAAGGATAACGACAATGTGGGTTTCAGTGGGTTTACTCATGCAGGTTGTCCTAAGGTAGTTCCGGTGGAAATTGCAAAACGTGCCGAAGAAGAGCACGCCAAAGGTAACCCTTTTAAAATCGGGGTTTTTACCGGTGCTTCTACGGGTGATTCCATCGACGGTGCGCTCACCCGTGCCAAAGCAATCAAGTTTCGTACTCCTTATCAGTCCAACAAAGATATGCGAAAGGCAATCAACAACGGCGAGTTCGAATATTTCGATATGCATCTGTCGCAATTGGCACAGGAGATACGTTATGGTTTTCTGGGCGGGATAGATGTGGCGGTGGTAGAAGCATGCGATGTGTCGGAAAACGGCGAGATTGTTCCTACAACCGGCGTAGGGATTACACCAACCATTTGCCGCCTGGCAAAAATCGTGATTGTGGAATTAAACAAAAAAGTTCCTCAAAAACTCAAAGGTATTCACGATATATACGAATTGGATGATCCTCCAAAACGCCGACAAATCAATCTTTGCGATGTGCGCGGCCGTATCGGTCTGGAGTATGTGAAGGTTGATCCGGCTAAAATGGTTGTGGTTGAAACCGAAAAAGACGGCGAAGGGAGTAAATTTTCACCCCTGGATGAAGTAACCAAACAAATCGGCGAGAATGTAGCTGATTTTTTTGTAGCCGAAATGAAAGCGGGACGCATTCCTTCTGCTTTTCTTCCGGTTCAGTCCGGCGTCGGTAATATTGCCAATGCGGTGTTGGCTGCCATGGGCAGTAATGCCGGAATTCCACGTTTCGAAGTATATACCGAAGTCATACAGGATGCCGTAATCGATATGATGCAAAAAGGCAATATTTTGTTTGCCAGTGGTTGTTCGCTTACGTTGAGCAATGAGGTAATGCAAGAAGTGTACGACAATCTGGATTTTTTCAAGAATAAAGTAATCCTTCGTCCTTCCGAAATTTCCAATAACCCGGGTATAGCACGCCGATTGGGAATCATTGCGCTTAATACGGCCATCGAAGCCGACATTTTCGGAAATATCAATTCTACACACGTCAATGGAACAATGATGATGAATGGTGTGGGAGGGTCGGGCGATTTTACGCGAAACGCTTACTTGTCGATTTTCCTTACCCCTTCAACGGCAAAAGACGGAAAAATAAGTTGCATCGTGCCAAAGGCTACTCACGAAGATCATAACGAGCATTCGGTAAAAATTATCGTGACCGAATATGGCGTTGCCGATTTACGCGGAAAAGGTCCCCGACGTCGAGCCGAAGAAATCATCGAGAAATGTGCCCATCCCGATTATCGTCCGTTGTTGCACGAATATTTGAATCTTGGAGTGAAAGGTCATATTCCTCAGGATTTATATTCTTGTTTTGCCTTTCATCAGGCTTTTCTGGAAACGGGCAGTATGCTGAATACCGATTTTTCGAAATACAGAAAATACTGATTTGCCAATTTTACATGGGCATATGCCCTATAAAAAAAGAAGAGTGATCCGACACCGAGGACATTCTTCTTTTTTATTTTTCGTCCGGTTTTTCCATCAACTCGTTTTCAATTCGACTCTTGATGCAGGGTACCCCCGGTAGCGTTGCTTTTTGTTTTTCATCCCCCTGTTTTCAATTCGCCACACCACTTGCCGAAGCCTGGTTGAAGAGCATTTTGCCGATTATTCCTGCATGGTAAAACTATAGGAACCAATGTGGTTGCCGTCGGCAAAAATATCGACCTTATAGGTGCCGGGCATCAAAAATTCTTCAATATTCCAATAAAGGGTTACCGGCGTTTCCTCTCCCCCGTATTCGATAATACGCTTAATAGAGTACTGCAGATGTCCGTTTTCGAAAGGGAACGTGTCTTCCGGATTTTTGGTAAGCACATTTCCGTCCGGGGTCATGATGCGTACATACAGGGTTCGTTCGCCGGGCTCAGCCGTAATGTTTTTGGCAATAGTGAACGAGATGACAAATCGCGTGCTTCGACTTAAACGTTTTTGTTCTTTTCCTCTATCGTTTACGGCTTTAACGCTAATGTTGGTGGCGTCGAGTTTTGCAGCAAGCGAAACTTTTTCGGAGAGTACTTCGCGTTCTTTTGCAATTTGCGTGAGGGTACGGCTGGTTTCCTGATATTGTTGTTTGATTTGTTTGTTTTCGTTCTTCAGCTCTTGGTTCAAACGGTTCAACGAATCGATCTGAACGATATACGATTTCAGTATTTTACGCAAGGTCTCCAGTTCTTTCTTCAACCGTTGAATTTCTTGCTGGTCGGTAGCTTTGGTAAGCCGGAGCTGTTCCTGAAGTCGTTGTACTTTGGCTTGTTCACTTTCCAGCTTGGCAAGCAGCGAATCGTTCTTTACGCTGAATTTAAACCCCTCATATTGCAAAGAGATAGCTTCGTATTCGTCTTCAAGTTGCTGTTTTTCAATAGCATATTGTTGTTCCATGTTGCTTATCTGCTGCGTTTTGCTGATACTGAAAACAATAGCAATTACCACGATGACAACCAATACAACAATGATGGCTATGAGTTGAGGCGTGCGTTCTTTAAAATTTATTTTCATGAAAAACAATTTCTCTGGTTCATATTTTGTGCAAAAATAGGGGTTTTCGGCTTAATAAACCAATTGTTAAATTATATTTTTCGTTTATTTAATACTAAACACATTCCCCGGTTATTGATATTGGATATAAATGGGGTGGGGTTGCAGTTGCATCAATTCTGCCGGAGTGAGCATACGGTGAGGGAATTGCCTTAAATCGTTTTTATAAAACAATTTAAAACCGGTAAACTGCACCGGCTCTCTCCAGATATACTGTTTATAGGTATTCAATTTAAGCGGAGGGGCGCCCCATCCATCCATATTGATGACAAGCTGAACTTCGGGATGCAGGTTGATCTGCTTGTAATTCGTGATCATGTGTTGCGTAAAACGATGGATCACAAAAATTTTGGGAGGAAGATTATTTTCCTGAACCAACCTAACCAAAAAATCGGAACAAAAATTGATGTCTTTTGCATCGTAGGTGCCGATTTTTTTACCCGGAGGCGTACCGTCCTTCATGGAAAATTCGGGATCGATAGCCAAATGAACCCGGGGCATTTTCAAGTATTTTTCGAGTAACGGAACCTCTTTTTCCACCGTGCTCGCTCCAACCTGAATATCGAGAAAGACAATGGCATTGCCCATGTTGGCGATGGTCAATACCGAATCAATCTGATTTTCGGGCATTCTCATCCGATAGGTGCCATCTTTCATGGGGCTTTGTTGAGCCACTACGGCAATGTAATGGATAGCGGGCTGAACCGGAGTTGCGGGATCGGCTTTTTCCCATGCGTCTATTTCCCCATGCAATTTTTCCCACAATTCCTTCGGAGGGTATTCGCCGAGAATGCCCATGTTTTTAGAATATAAGTTGCCGTAATAGGCAACTATCCGTTTAAAGGGGAGAATAGCCCCTTTTAACGGATATGGCTGTGGTTTTACGGGCCATAGGCCGGTTGTGTCGCCGTTAGCCAGGTGTAGCAAGCCGGCATCATATTTTTCGGCGTCGACGGTAATCATTTTTTCATGGATGGTTTTTTCGGATGGATTGCCCGTCTTTTTTTGCGAATGAGCTGCTTTTTCGTTGCAGTTTGTCAGGCCGAAGATCAAGCAAACGATTAATGGGATATTGAAATGGTTTTTTGTGCTCACGCCGAAAAATATTTATGGGTTTGTATTTCTTGTATGTATTTCCACCTTCCTCGCACCAAGGCCGTACCAAGGCTGCACCATCCTTGCCTAAGGCTTGCAT
>Ga0116191_1001035_pt1 | contig 23202 bp, 15 predicted proteins | sample AD_UKC111_MetaG_FD_89897 | JGI IMG/M metagenome (GOLD analysis project Ga0116191, IMG submission 89897) | Active sludge microbial communities of municipal wastewater-treating anaerobic digesters from Hong Kong - AD_UKC111_MetaG | ecosystem: Engineered > Bioreactor > Anaerobic > Digestate... | reverse complement strand
TGATCAGCGGAACCTCACCGAACGCCCTCACAAGGTTGAAATAGAGAAATGCCCGGAAGAAGTAAGCTTCGCCCCTGCAGGCCAGGTCAATCTCGCTCAACTCAACACCACTCTCTTCCGCTTCACGGATATCGGCCAGGATGGTGTTCGCCGTGTGGATGAGGGCATAATTCCCCGAATAGTAACTAGACAGGTTGCCGTCAGAGGCATTGTAATTGAAATCATCATACATGGAGGCCACATCTGCGCCGTCGGAAAGGGTGCTTCCCTTCTCCACATCCTCGCTACGGATGCTGTGTACCGCAAGTGCAGGAATGCCTCCGGTTATTGCCCACCCTTTCATGCGGGCATAGAGCGAAAAGACATCTGTCTGGAACGATCCGCCAGGATTATCCCCGTCGACCCATTTTCCCTGCGGCTCCTGATCCAGCAGGTCGCTGCACCCGATCAGCCCAATGGCCAATAATCCCATAATGCAGCCGGTTAATCTTTTTTTTACGCTATTTTTCATACGAGTTGTTTTTTATCTTGGTTGATCCGGTAAGGCCTATGCAGATTCCTTGAGTTGGAGAAGCCTCTCTGCCTCCCGGTGATTTGTTGTTCAGAATGTCAGGTTCAGGCCGAATGTATAGATTGCCGGCATCGGATAGGTGCCTTCATCAACCCCCGATCTGACAGCGCTACCTCCGATTTCCGGGGTATACCCGCTGTTCTTGTGCCAGCTCTTCAGGTTCTGTACATTGGTATATATCCGCAACGATTTCATGTGAATCCTTTCCAGTAAAGATTTTGGGAGGGTGTACCCCAGCTGGATATTTCGCAGGCGGAAGAAGCTCCCGTCCTCGATGTAGTAACTCGAATAGGTACGGTTGATAGCCCTGCCGGGATCCAGGATCGGTTCCCAGTTCGATGTTCCCTCGCCGTTCCACCTCTTCATCCGTTTGGTCAGGTAATTGAACTGTGCAAACGACGAGGTGTCCCAGTCGCGGTATATCTCATTCCCGTATACGCCCATCATGTCCACACCAAGATCAAAGCCTTTGTAGGCCAGGTTGATGTTCAGACCATAGGTGTAGTCGGGAGTGGGCTTGCCGATCATGGTACGGTCGTCCTGATCGATCACCCCGTCACCGTTTACATCCTCAAACTTCAGGTCGCCCGGTTTAACGGCAAAGAGGGTGTTTGGCTCCGATTGGTTGATATCTTCGTTGTTCTGATAGACCCCTTTTACCCGGTAGCCGTAGAAGTAGGCAATGGGGTATCCGGCAACCGTTCTTGCCATGCCTTCATAAATGGCATCGCCTTCGTCTCTACCGAGGGAGATAACCTTGTTGTTGATGGTGGTGAGGTTGACCCCTACCGAGTAGGAAAAATCAGACTCCCCGATCTTGTCACTCCACGAGGCGGTCAGCTCTAACCCCTTGTTTTCAATATCGCCAAGGTTCTCCAGCGAGTTGAAGGCACCTCCTCGCGAATCGAGCAGTACAATAATATCTTTAGTCCGCTTGTTGTAGTATACCGGTTCGACCCTCAGCCGCTGGTTGAACAGGGCTATTTCTGCCCCCGCCTCCCACGAGTAGGTCTTCTCCCACTTCAGATCTTGGACATTGTAGATCTTCGTGTAACCCGGAATGATGTTTTCGTTCGGACCAAATACGGCACTTCCCACTGAAGTCAGTTCAGGATAGGTGGGGTAGAGGCTTGTTCCGGTATTTTCAGTTCCCAGTACTCCCCAGGATCCCTTGAGCTTCAGGTAGTCAATAAGGTGCTGCCCTTTCATGAACTCCTCTTCAGAGACCACCCATGCGGTACCGAAAGAGTAGAAGTTCTCCCACGTATTTCCCACGCCGCGAAATACCGATGAACCGTCGCGGCGGAATGAACCGTTCAGCAAATAGCGGTTGTCGTAGCTGTACAACGCGCGCAGAAGGTAAGACATGGTAAATCGTCTCCACTGGTGATTCTTGTTGCTGTCATACTGATTCCTCGCTCCGTCGGCATTGAGTGAGGTCAACCACCATTTGTCCTGATTGTCATTGGGTACCGAGAAGTAGATCTTGTCCAGCAGCTCGCTACGGTCGCCCTCCAGCAACGAGAACTCGCGATAGTTGGTCGTTATCCCGCCCATTACTGTCAACGAATGGAGATCGTCGAATGTATCCTGGTAGGTCAGGATATGATCGCCCTGTGCGGCGTACTCTGTCGATTTCAACTGCGATACGGATTGCCGGTCCTGGGCGTTTTCCTTGCCCGGAATATCGGGATTGTAGAAATAGACAACCGGCGAGAAAGCCCGTGCTTCGTTGATTGCGAAATCGAGCGACAACGTTGTCCTGTAGGTGAAGTGCTCCAGAAATTTCACCTCGCCGTAGATGTTCCCCGCAACACGGTGGTTCACCCCCAGGTTGTGGTTGCCACGGATAAAGGTCTCAACCAGCGGATTCCAGAGTTGGGCACGTTGAAAATCGGGCATGGTGTGCAGCAGACGTTCTGTCTTGCCTGTTGCCGGGTCGGTATAGTCGTAGAAGACCGGGGCGATGGGAGCTGCCCTGACGATCGATCCCACCCCTTTTGCGTCGGGAGTCTTGCTCTTTGCCCCGTTTACCTGGAACCCGAATTTCAAGTAGTCGGTAACATTATACTCGCTGTTGAGGTTGACTGTGATTTTTGAGAATTTCTCGGTCTGGATGGAACCCTCTTCACCCGTATAGCCCAATCCCATATAGAACCGGCTCCGTTCGGTGGACCCGGTAATGCTGATATTGTTGTTTGTAATGAAAGCAGATCGGAACATCTCATCCTGCCAGTCGGTATCGGCATTCCAACGGGTGTAGTCGTAGGGCTGGGCTCCCTGATTCCTCCTCTGCTCATCATACAGTTCCCTGAATTGGGCTGCCGTTGTCAGGTCAACCCTGTCGTAGATCTCTTTCACGCCGAAAGAGCTGTTCAGATTGACGATGGTTTGCCCCATTTTTGCCTTTTTTGTGGTGATGATGATCACCCCGTTTGCACCCCGTACCCCAAATATGGCGAGCGATGAGGGGTCCTTGAGTATCTCCATCGATTCCACATCAGACGGGTTGATATGGCCGATATTGTCGGAAAAGAGTCCATCCACGATGTAGAGCGGCTTGTATCCGTTGATCGAGTTTGTCCCCCTGATACGGATCTCGGGATCCTGTCCCGCTCGTCCGGTATTCACGATCTGAACCCCTGCAACCTTCCCCTGGAGCGACGCCAACGGGTTGGCCGATGGGCGGTCTGCGATCTGATCGGCACTGACGCTCACAATCGACCCGGTCAGGTCTCTTTTCTTTGCAGTTCCGTAACCGATCACCACCACCTCATCCAGCGCCTGCACATCTTCGTGCATCACCATATCTACCGTGGTGCGGCCATTGAGCGGCTCTTCCACGGTAAGCATGCCGATATAGCTGAAGACAAGGGTGGCCTCGGCAGGCACGTTATTCAGTAGATATTTTCCATCGATATCCGTTACGGTACCCAGATTGGTCCCTTTGACCAGCACGGTGACCCCGATGGCCGGATCGCCGCTGGTTCCTTCCGTCACCGTACCGGAAACCGTAACCGGCTGCTGCGCGAAGATCGTTGCGCAGAACAACAGAAGGAAAAGAGTGAAGTTTCCTTTTAAATTCATGGATTAAACGCTTTAAATTGTTTACATGTCGGAATTTGATGACAAATTAATGTCATCCGGGTGCGAATCCATCTACAAAACACCTCTCTAAAATTACGTCATGTTGTATAACATGTTTTTAAAGGGTACTTTTCTACTACTTTAATGATGGATAAAATTCAGAAAATAAAATTGATAAATAAGTGTACTTGATACTATAAAACGAACTGCTCAAGTGAAATTGATCATGAATGAGACCAGATTCTCCTCCTCCTCGAGGTTCAGTTTCTTGCGTAGACGGTAGCGGGCCGCCTCCACGCCGCGCAGGGTCAGGTTAAGCATCTTGGCAATCTCCTTGGATGTATAGTTGAGACGGAGCAGCGCGCAGAGCCGGAGGTCGCCCGGTGTCAGTTCGGGATACCGTTCGGTCAGTTTACGGAAGAAACTTTCGTGGATCAGGTCGAAATTCTCCTGGAATATAGCCCATTCATCCTCGTCCGGGAGATTGCTGTCGATCATTTTGATGAGGCTGATACCGCCGGCCCGGGAAAATTTTCCAGACCTGACATGCTCAAGTATCTCTTTTTTCAGCTGGTTGAGCAGCTCCTGGTGGTTGATAACCATCAGCGTAGCACTGGCCAGCTCCTTGCTTTTGTAGATCAGTTCGTTCCGTAGCTTCTCGCTCTTCATTTCGGCGATCAGCTTCTCCTGGCGATCCAGCTGCGCCAGTCGCTCCTTCTCCTGTTGGGCAAACAGTTTGTTCTTGCGCCGGATAACCATCCGGATATACTCGCGGATCAGGAAGGCAATCAATAGTCCCACCATTACGAAGTAGACCAGCAGGGCAAATGTGCTCTTGTACCAGGGATTCCTGATCTCGAAATCGACGTTGAGGGTGGAGAGCACCTCACCCATATCGTTCAGCACCCTGGCGTGCAGCTGGTAGGTGTTGGCCGGCAGGTTGGGATAAGTGATGGTCAGATCGGTGGAGGTTGTTCTCCAGCGGTTGTCGTAACTCTCCAGAAAACACTCCACGGTGAACCGTTTGTAGCTGAAATCGGGGTAACGGAAGGTGAAGGCGAGGTTGTTTTCGGAGAAGCCGATCACGTTCCGGCCATTCACCGGCAACAGCCTTATCGTATCGCTGTTGCGGTTGTAACTCTCGATCCGGTACAGCTCCAGTCTGGGCGGGTTGCTCCGGGGCCGGTAGGAGTGGTCATAGCGACCGATACCTCCGTTGAGGCAGAAGTAGGAGAGGCGGTGCTCCTTCACGAATATGTTGCCCCGTCCGGCGTTGGGGGGATTGTTCAGGATGGCAAACGGGATCCTGTCGGCGATACGGTACTCCCCACCACTGAACTTTACCAGGGTATACTCCTCCGGCCGCAAGAACCAGAATGCGGTATCGTTGATCGACACGATGCTCCTGGTATCGGTCAGTTGAGGCAGTTCCCGGTTCAGGATCCCAAACGGGACAATCTGCTGGGCGATATCGTCGTAGGTATAAAAGGCGGCGCCATCGGTAAATACCATCCGCCCCATCAGTTTCATGGTGCGGATAGGGCGTGTTGCCTCAGCAGTACTGTCGAGTCTCGTAAAAAACTCCTGCTGGACCACTTTGCGTAGCGCCTCGTCGAGCCTCAGCCGGTAGACCCCCTTGTACATGTGACCCGCCCAGATGTTGCCGGCATGATCCAGCTCCACCTGGTTGATCAGGTCGAAGAAGTCCTCCACTTTATGGCTGTAGCTCCATTGGCCGGAGCTGTTGCGCAGATAAACCTGAAGTGAGGTATAGGTAGACTCCAGCAGGATCTCCCGGTTGTGGACCCGCATCGCCCGGATGTCGGTACCACCGGTTCCCGTCTCGGGGAGCTCCTTTTTCCGGTTGTTCACCACAAAGGCGGTTCCGCTATTGTTGCCGGTAATGATCTGGTTGTCGAATTCCCGGATGAACCACGACTGGATATTGAAATCGGGCAGCTGCGACATCCCCTGCCGCTGGTTGTCATATGTGTAGATCCCCTGGTTGGTAGCCAGGTAGAGCTCCTCCTGCCGTATGAGGATATCCTCCACCATCCCGATATGGATATTTTTCGGTTCGAAGAAGGAGAGAGGCGAATGGGTGCGGATGTGCGATATCCCGTTGTCGAGTGCAGCCCAAAGATTGCTGTCGTCGTCGGTAAATAGGCCCAGTATGGTGTTGTTGTAGAGGCCATTGTTCCGATTGAGCTGCCAGAGCAGGGTGCCGTCGGTTCTCAAGGCATAGAGGCCATGTTTCAGGGTTCCTATTACCATGACCGAATCGGACAGGCGGGTGACCCGGTTTACAGTCTCGCTCTGCAGTTCACGATCCACCTCAGTCGCCAGGCGGATCAGCTCGCCGGTGGCGGGATCAAGGCTAAAGATTCCGCTCCGTTCAGTGGTCAGCAGCAGGATGTTGTTGAACAGCAGCACCGACACCACATGGTCGTTATTGAGCCGCTCCCTGGTCAGCAGCAGTTGGAACTGCTTACCGTCGTAGCGATAAAAGTGGTCGTCGATAAACTGGGCGTAGAGCTCTTCGCCAGCCTTGAAAAAGTAGAGAGGTGCGGGAAAAGGTTTTTCTGTCTTTAGCGTATTGTCCGATTCGTCGTAGACGAAATAGGAGGAGAAGGTCTGGAAGAAGAGCTTACTTCCCAACTTGTGAATTGTCCAGACCTCGTCGTTGTAGAGTGTGAACTCCCTGATCAGCGGTTTGAGCGAGTGGTAGCAAAGTTCATTCTTCCCGTTCTTCTGAAAGTAGCCGAACTCTTCGAATGAGCCCACATATATCCTCTCCTCGGGTGAGGTGTGATCGATAAAGAGTGACTTGACCGACAGATGGTTGGGTAGCGGATTCAGTTGCCAGTTCACCCCGTCGAAACTGAGCAGTCCATGTTCATTGCCAACATAGATCACCCGGTCGCGCCCCTGTGCGACTGCCCAGTTCTGGTTGCCTGCCCTGTAGTTATGGGTTGTATAGTTGAATACCGGAGGGACGAATGACACCTCCTGTGCCAAGCAAAGCTTGCAGATGGCTGTCGCAACGAGCAACAGCATGGATCTTTTGGTAAACAACAATTTCATATCTCGGTGCGACAATAATCCCCACCGCTACCGGTTGGTTATTTTTTCTCCAGCAACTGCCTTATCTCGCTTTCCGAGAGTATCTTCACGTTGGTAAACAGAAATTTCGGGTCGAGGAAATTGCCGTATTGGTTTATTTCGCTTACAGCGGCGTTGATGCATGAGCGTACGTCAGAGTCCAGCGGGAAGAGCATCAGTAGTGTGAAATAGTTCTCTTTCATCTCGAACTTTTCGATTTCCACGTCTGCCAGTTGAAGCTGGAAGCGGAACTCCCGATCCACAATCTCCTTTTGCAGATCGGTAAAGGGGGTGCGGTCCATGGTGGTGAAAAGAGCGAAAAACCGAAGCTTCTTCTCGTGACCGCCCAGACCGGAGGAGACATAGATCTGCTGCTGACCGGACAGGTCGGAACTTAAGATTATCCGGCTGCCGATCAGTGACATTGACGACCAGTTGGCCAGTTCCGGCTCAAGCGGGCTGCTGTGATAGGTTTCGATTGCCCGGTAGGCGCCTACGTCCGGAATGGAAGCCAGACGCAACAAACTTTTTTTCTTTCTCTCGATGGTTGCGTCGGCAGAAAAGAGGATAGCTATCTCTTCATCACGTACAAAAGGGGCATTTTCCCGTCTCAACCTGTCGAAGTAGCGGAAATACTCCATCTGTTCTTCAATGGGGACCAGGTCTTCCAGTACGTGAAACGATTCAATCCCTTGTTCGCTGAGCGTCTGGCGTAAATTCTTCAATAAATCGTCATGCTGGCTCATAGCGTTACAAAGATATCTATTTTTTCACTCCATGAAAACAATTATCTTGAAAATTAACTTGCTCCAGCTGCTCCGTTTCCCTTAAATTTTATCAAATCGATCAATATTTTCGTATAAATGACTAAATTCGCAGATTTAAACAAAACCCTTTATTGTGGTCTACTCTTTAGGATACTATGCAGGTAAAAATTGTCAATAAATCGAAACATCCACTGCCAGAATATGCTACGGCCCTTTCTGCCGGCATGGATTTACGGGCCGATATCGACGGTCCGGTCACCTTGAAGCCGTTGCAAAGGGCACTGATTCCTACCGGGATCCATATACAGCTTCCGGAAGGGTATGAAGCCCAGATCCGACCCAGGAGTGGTCTGGCAGTTAAACATGGTATCTCCATCGTCAATTCCCCAGGGACGATCGATGCCGATTACCGTGGAGAGATACGTGTGGTTTTGGTCAACCTGTCGGATGAAGACTTCGTTATCAGCGACGGTGAACGTATCTGTCAGATGGTGATTGCACAGCATGCCCGGGTGGAATGGCAACAGGTGGACGACCTGGATGAGACGGAGAGGGGTGCCGGTGGTTTTGGACACACAGGGAGGAAATAAATCACATCGAGAATAATGAAATACAACAGATATACAAGCAGCATCATCGTACTGCTCCTGCTTTTTCCGTGCAAACTCTTTTCGCAGGAAGTGGGCCTGATCCTGGACGAGGCTACCCGGAGAAAGTTCGACTACTACTTTTACGAAGCGGTCAATGCCAAAACCCAGGGAAAGTATGCCGAGTCGTTCGATCTGCTCCAGCACTGTTATTCGATCGACTCCACCAACGCCTCGGTTCTGGTGGAACTGGGGGCTTACTACAGCAGCCTGGAGGAGAAAAAAAGGGCGTTGGATTTTTTCCGGAAAGCTGTAAAGTATGATCCGGCAAACTATTACTACAACATGATTCTTGGAGGGGTCTGCAAAGAGCTTGACTTGAAGGAGGAGGTTATCGAAATATATACCCATCTGCTGAAGAGCTATCCCGAGAAGGTGGAACTCTACTTTGACCTCGCCAACGCATACGGCGATAACGGTGATCTGGAGAAAGCGATCCAGTCGCTCGACTCGCTGCAGAAATATACCGGGGTTTCGGATGGCATAACCTTCAATAAGTTCCGTCTGTATAACATGATGGACCAGAAGGAGAAGGCATTCGACGAGATCCGGTCGGTGATTGAGAAGAATCCGGATAACATCCGCTACAAGCTTATCATGGGGGATCTCTACCTGCAGGATAATCAGCCGGAGAGGGCACTGGAATACTATATCCAGGCATCACATATCGATCCCGATGAGCCTTCACTGATTCTCTCCATGGTGAATTACTACGAAAAGATCAACAACAAGTCGGCAGCCGTGGAGGAGTTGCAGAAAGCGATCACCAGCAGCAAGATGGAGGTGGATACTAAACTTCAGCTGTTGGCACGCTACATCAACATACTGCGTCAGAATCAACAGGATATCGTGGCAGCCAATCCGCTCTTCCAGAAATTGTTCGAGCAGCATCCCAACAATACCCGCATCAACATGATGTATGGCGACCTGTTGCTGTTGCAGGGAAACAAGGAGGAGGCGATGAAGCAGTTCGAGATCTACACCCGGGAGAATCCTGCCGATCCTGCGGGATACGAGCAGATGCTACGGATTGTCCTGCCCGACACGCTTGCCCTCGATAAGGTGGTTGAGATTACCCTGGCGGGGATAGAAAACATACCCACCGCCCCGCAGTTCTACTTCTACTTGGGATTGGCCAAGTTCCAGCAGAAGAGATACAAGGAGGCATTGGCCGCATATGAGCAGGGTCTGGAGAGTGCCGAATTTCAAAGCCCAATGCTTGAATCGGACTTTTACGGACAGATTGGCGATATCCATCATTTCCTGAAGAACAACGAGGCCGCTTACGAAAATTATGAAAAGGCGCTGAAGCTGAACCCGCAAAACCTGCCGGTGTTGAATAATTACAGTTATTACCTGTCGCTGGAAAGGAAGAACCTGGACAAGGCTGAACAGATGAGCGGGATCACCATCAAGGCTGAGCCCACAAATCCCACCTATCTCGATACCTACGGTTGGATTCTCTTTGAGCAGGGTGCCTATACCATGGCGAAAATCTATATCGAAAAAGCGATTGAATACGGGAAAGATGAGCTTTCGGCAGAAGTTTTCGAACATTATGGCGATGTCCTTGCCGTGACAGGAGATATCGACAAGGCGGTGGAACAATGGAAGAGAGCCCGTGAGATGGGGAGCGATTCCAGAACATTGAACGAAAAAATCAGAAAGAAGGAGTATATACGGAAATGAACTACAGAAAAGCGATCATTTTTCTGCTCGGATTGTTAGTTGTTGTGGTTGGCCTGCATTCGTGCAGGGCCAAAAAGAGGATTGTAGCCGCTGCGCCGGTTGAAGAGAAGGTGGATGTGGATCTCTTTGCCGATATTTTGGAAAATCAATTTATTTTCAGCACATTTTCATCGAAACTCAACCTGGTGCTCTCATCGGGAACCAGATCGCTGAGCTCCAAGGCGAACCTGAAGATTGTGAAAGACAAGGCGATACAGCTATCCATTCAGCCGTTGTTTGGAGTAGAGATGATACGGCTATATGCCGATCGAGACACCATAGTTTTGCTGGACAGGATGAACAAGCGATATGTGAAAGAGGCAATCGGGGATGTGAGGAGGATCTATCCCGTCGGTTTCGATTTCCATACGCTGCAATCGCTGTTGACCAATCGGGTGTTTATTTCGGGAAAGATGGATCTAGTTGACTCGGATTACGAATACTTTTCTACCGGTCAGCTCTCCGATATGCACTATCTGCTGAAATCGGCAGATGACGGATCGGGAATCGAGTACGGTTTCACGATCGACGGAAATGACCGTGTTGCACTGGCATACCTGATGGAACCGGAAAAGAACTATTCGATGAGTTGGAAATATGATGAATTTGTGAAGGCGCCCGATCGGCCTTTTCCCCATAAGATGGATATAGTGTTGGTCTCTGCCAACAGAAAAATGAATGTTGGGCTGGAGTTTTCAGGCATTACGCTCGACGAGGATTTCACTCTCCAGATATCAGTTCCCGGAAGTTATACCCGGGCAACTCTTGCGGATGTAATTAAAATGTTGACAGCCAATCGATGAAAAAAACGGTTGCGATAGGATTATTCGTGGTGTTTGCTTCTGGCCTCTTTTCACAAACTCCGCAGATCGACCAGCTTCAGAGACAGCAGAAGCTGCTTCAGGAGGAGATCAGGAATACCAACAAGCTCTTTCTCGATGTAAAGAAGGAAGCCACGACAATCCTTCAGCGTATCAATCTTATCAATAAACAGATTGCTGCCCGGAAAGAGATGATGAGACTGCAGCATCAGGAGATTGCAGCCCTGGAGAAAGAGCAGTCGAGACTGGAATTGGAGATCAGGCGGTTGAACGAGGAGTTGAAAGAGAAGCAGGAGAGCTATGCAAAAGCGATTCGTGTAATGCAGGCCAGCCGCTACAGGCAGAACGAGATCTTCTTTGTCCTTTCAGGAAAATCGTTTGGCGAGTCGTTGCGCAGGATGCAGTATCTGCGTGATTACTCCAGGTGGAGAAGGAGTCAAGCTGAAGAGATCAAGCAGCAGAACCTCCTGTTGGGTGCCAGAAAAGATGAATTGGCCAAAGCCCGCTCCAGTAAGCAGGCAGTGCTGGATTCCCTCAAGGCCGAGCAGATGCGTCTACAGAAAGAGGAGCAGCTTCGTCAATCGGAAATGGCAACGACAAAGGGAAAACAGCGGGAACTGCAGAAGATTCTTCAGGATAAACAGCAACAGGCGCGCAAACTGGATCTACAGATAGAGAAACTGATTGCCGAAGAGGTAGCCCGTCAGGAACGGGAGGCGGAAGCCAGACGTAAGCGGGAGGCCGATGCTGCCGCTGCCCGTGCACGTCGTGAAACGGGAAAGGAGTCCACTTCACGGGAAACAGCCGCCAAGCCTGCCAAACCGGTTGCCAAACAACCTGAACCAAAGATTGAGAAGGCAGCTGCCGCTGACGAGACATTCAACCTTTCCCGGAACTTTATTGCCAATCGGGGAAAATTGCCGATGCCTGTTACAGGTACGGCCTCTATTGTTGGCAGTTTCGGTCAACGGAAACATAGCGAGTGGAACATTACCACCAACAGCAACGGAATCGATATACAGGCACAACAAGGGGCGGCTATCCGTACAGTGTTTGAAGGAGAGGTGTCGAAAGTCTTCTCTGTTCCCGGCTACAACACCTGTGTGATTGTACGTCACGGCGATTACTACACCTTCTATGGCAACATTTACGACCTGTTCGTGAAGCCTGGCGATAAGTTGAAAGCAGGCGATCACCTGGGAAGAATTTTTACCGATCCGGATACGGGAGTGGCTACCATGCATTTTCAATTGTGGCAGAAAACTACCAAACTGGATCCGGCTCCTTGGCTGAAACGGTAATCATCATCATTGAATAACTTTTTAAACTACATAACGATAACATGAACATCAAAATCAGACTCATCGTCATGAACTTTCTCCAGTACGCCGTATGGGGTGCATGGCTGATATCTTTGGGTGCCTATCTGGGAGGCGGATTGAAGTTTTCGGGCGTACAGATAGGAAGTTTCTTCGCCACGATGGGGATTGCATCGCTATTTATGCCGGGGGTGATGGGTATAATTGCCGACCGCTGGATTCCGGCGCAGAAACTGCTGGGCCTCTGCCACCTGATAGCAGGCCTGTTTCTCTTCCTGGCCGCACCGCAGACGGAATATGCTCCATTGTATACTTTTGTGCTACTGTCGGTCATGTTCTATATGCCCACTATCGCCTTGTCCAACTCCGTAGCATATACGTCGCTGAGTTCGAAGGGGTATGATACCGTCAGGACATTTCCCCCCATCCGGGTTTGGGGAACCGTGGGATTTATCGTTTCGATGATCGCTGTCGACCTGATCCGGATCGACGGGGTGCAGCTCTCCAAAACATCTTACCAACTCTACTTTTCGGCACTGCTCTCCTTGATTCTCGGACTCTACGCCTTCACCCTGCCCAACTGCGAGGTGAACCGCAGTGCCGACAGGTCGTCACTTGTCGACCGCCTGGGATTGCGCGCCTTTGCCCTGTTTAGACACCGTCAGATGGCCACATTCTTTATTTTCTCCATGTGTCTGGGTATCGCCTTGCAGATCACCAATGCCTTTGCCAACGATTACCTGACCAACCATTTTGGGAAGATAGAGGAATTTGCAGGAACCTTTGGTGTGGAGCATGCCAACATTCTCATATCACTTTCGCAGATGTCAGAGACACTCTGTATATTGCTCATCCCGTTCTTCCTGAAGCGGTACGGCATCAAGACCGTAATGCTGATCAGCATGTTTGCCTGGGTGTTGAGGTTCGGTCTGTTGGGTGCTGGAGACCCGGGAGGCGGCGTCTGGATGCTGGTTCTTTCGATGCTGATCTACGGTGTAGCTTTCGATTTCTTCAACATCTCGGGCTCGTTGTATGTCGAAAAGGTTACAGAGCCCGCTATCCGGTCGAGCGCCCAAGGAGTATTCATGATCATGACCAACGGGTTTGGGGCCTTTGTCGGCTCCTATGCTGCAGGAAAAGTTGTGGACCTGGTTGGGTGGCCCCACTCATGGTATCTCTTCGCTGGCTACTCGATGCTGATTGCCCTGTTGTTCATGATTTTCTTCAACTACAGACATGAACCGGAACCTTTGAAGTGAGACTCCATATCAAAAATATGGTCTGCAACCGCTGCGTGATGGTTGTACGCAACGAGATGGAGCAGCTTGGATTTGACGTGAAGGAGGTCAAGCTGGGAGAGGTCTGGCTGGAGGGGGAGCTCTCGGCAGCGGAAAAGGAGAGGGTAAGGGAGCGGATGATCTCGCTGGGTTTTGATCTGATCGACGACCGGAAAAGTCGTATCATAGAGAGGATCAAGGGTATAATCATCGACCTGGTTCATCACAAGGAGGGGCAGATGCGCACCAACCTTTCCGACCTGCTCAGCAGTGAACTGGCATATGATTACAGTTATCTTTCCAACCTCTTTTCGGAGGTAGAGGGGACCACCATTGAGAAATATTTCATTGCACAAAGAATCGAGAAGGTCAAAGAGTTGCTGGTATACGACGAACTCACCCTGAGCGAGATCGCCTACCGTTTGAACTATTCGAGTGTTGCCTATCTGAGCAACCAGTTCAGGAGAGTGACCGGCCTTACCCCCAGTCATTTCAAACGGATCGGAGAGGTAAAACGGAAGCCGCTCGACAAAATATAAATCTTACAAATCTGTTCCAAAAATCCATAACATTTTTCCGAACATTTACCGCTATTTTTGCATTGTAACGAAAAGATGCAACTATGGCTATTTCTACTGTTCCTTCCGTCAAAAGACGTTTTCCCGTGTTACAGATGGGTTGCGCCGGTTGCGCCGTAAGCGTGGAGAACAAGATTAAATCACTCGAAGGGGTAAATTATGCGGCGGTAAATTTTGCAAATGCTACCGTGACACTGGAGTATCAGCCCGACAAGATTGATCTGGCTGTAATACAGCAGGCGGTCCGCTCTATCGGGTACGACCTGATGGTCGAAGATGAGGCTCAGCCCGACAGGCTCGAGACGATGCACCGGGAGAAGTACAGCGCCTTGAAGCGGAAGAGTATCTGGGCACTGTTGCTTGCCCTGCCGGTGGTGGTGATCGGGATGTTTTTCATGCAGATGCCCCATGCAGGTCTTGTCATGTGGCTATTTACAACTCCCGTGGTCTTCTGGATGGGGAGGGAGTTCTTCATCAACGGCTGGAAGCAACTCGGACAGCGGTCTGCCAACATGGATACACTTGTAGCATTAAGTACAGGCACTGCCTACCTTTTCAGCCTGTTCAACCTGCTTTTCCCTCAATTTTGGGAGCGTCGGGGAGTGGAAGCCCATCTCTATTTCGAGGCGGCTGCCGTTATCATCGCATTTATTCTGCTGGGTCGGTTATTGGAAGAGAAGGCGAAGGGAAATACCTCCTCGGCATTGAAAAAATTGATGGGATTGCAACCGAAACGGGTGACCGTGTTGAGAAACGGTGATGAGCTGTCGGAGATTCCGGTCGGAGAGCTGGTGGCAGGCGACCTGGTGGTGGTAAAACCGGGAGAGAAGATAGCTGTAGACGGTACTGTAATTTCAGGTGAGTCGTTTGTGGATGAGAGTATGCTGAGCGGTGAACCGATGGCTGTCCGCAAGGAGCCCGGTGAACGGGTATATGCCGGTACCATCAATCAAAAGGGAAGCTTCAGGTTTCGGGCCGACAAGGTAGGGAAAGAGACGTTGCTTGCCCAGATCATCCAGCGGGTGGAGGATGCGCAAGGCAGCAAGGCACCTGTTCAGAAGCTGGTGGACAAGATTGCCGGGATCTTTGTGCCGGTGGTTATCGCGGTTGCGTTGCTTTCGGCTGTTGTCTGGCTGCTATCGGGGAACGAGAACGGGCTTACTCACGCATTACTCTCATTTGTCACCGTACTGGTCATTGCCTGTCCCTGTGCCTTGGGTCTGGCTACGCCCACAGCCATCATGGTAGGCGTGGGTAAAGGAGCCGAAAAGGGTATCCTGATAAAAGACGCAGAGAGCCTTGAGTTGTCGCATAAAGTGAATGCAGTTGTCCTTGACAAGACCGGAACAGTAACTGAGGGCAAGCCGCAGGTGACGGACGAGCTGTGGCTCGACGAGACGGTCAAGCCGCTGCTGGCCAGTCTGGAACAGCAATCGGAACACCCGTTGGCTGAGGCTATTGCCGAACATCTCTCTGGTGAACCGCCGAAAGCCGTTACCGGTTTCAGAAGCATTACCGGAAAGGGGGTGTCTGGTCTCTACGGTGGCGAGACCTATCTGGCAGGGAGTCGGAAACTGTTGAGCGAAAATGGGATTCCCGTGCCGGTTGGGCTGGAGGAGAAGGCCGAGAGGTGGAGCAGATCTGCAAAAACGGTTATCTGGTTCTCGGACAGCCGGAAGGTGCTGGCCCTGTTGGCCATCTCCGACAAGATAAAACCATCGTCGGCGAATGCTGTTACACAGTTGAGGGCGATGGGGGTAGAACTCTACATGCTTACGGGCGATAACCTGAATACGGCTGGAGCGGTAGCCCAGCAGGCCGGTATCGGCCATTTCCAGGCTGAGATGTTACCGCATGAAAAGTCGGAATTTGTGAAACAATTGCAACAACAGGGAAAGGTGGTAGCCATGGTGGGCGACGGCATCAACGACAGTACAGCCCTAGCACAGGCTGATGTGAGTATTGCGATGGGGCGGGGGAGCGATATCGCGATGGATGTGGCAAAGATGACCATCGTATCCTCCGATCTGATCAAGATACCCCAGGCGATACGCCTGTCGCGACAAACGGTCATGACGATCCGGCAGAACCTGTTCTGGGCATTCGTCTACAACCTGATAGGCATTCCGGTTGCTGCAGGAATTCTTTACCCCTTCAACGGTTTTCTGCTCAACCCCATGATTGCCGGCGCTGCCATGGCACTCAGCAGTGTGAGCGTGGTCGGCAACAGCCTGCGGTTGAAGTGGAAGAGATAAAAAAATCGTCCGGCTGTTTCGAAACGGCCGGACGAATAAGATATCGATGTTAACCTTTGTGGCCGTTTATTCCTTCGGCAGCATCACCACCACCGCTTCGTTGCCCTGTGAGAGGAACTCCTTCACAAAGTTCTTCACATCGTCTGCCGTAATGGCGTTGAGCAGGTTCAGGTAGTTGGAGTGATTGTCCTCTCCATAGAAATAGTTGGCATCGAGCACATTCATCCAGTATCTGTTCTCTTTCAGGTTTTCATTATGCTGCTTCACCATATACTCTTTCACCTTGTTGAAATCCTCCGTACGGGGACCATTCTCGGCGATCGACTTCAGCTCGCGGTGAATTATGGCGTTGAGATTCTCCATCCTGGCGGGATCGGTATCGTAAATGATCTGCAGCGTGCTCTGTCCCTTGGGATAGCGGGAGATGCCGCCCTGTGTATAGACACCGTAAGTTCCTCCCTCATCTTCACGGATCTTTTCGGTATAAACGATATCGAGGATCTGGTCGAAAATGCTCATCAACAGGATGTTTTTCTGATTCCGCTCCAGCTTGCCGGAGGCGCCGATGAAGACCGATGCTTTGGGGTTCTGCATCTCGCGCTGGAACTTGTTGTCCGTTTTTCCTTTCACGAAATCCATCGGTACAGGGACAAACTCCCCTTTTTCAGCTTTACCGGGAAGCGATGCAAGGTATTGTTCGATCACCGGTTTGACCTTGGCTTCATCGATGTTGCCGACAAAGGTGAAGACGAAACTGCCCGGATTGCGGAAGAGCTCCTTGTACATCTCCATGATCCGTTTGTAGTCGATCTTTGCAAGATCCTCCACCTTGACCCGCTTTGTCAGCGGGTTTTCACCGTAGATCGATTTTGTGACTGCGTCGCTGAAAGCGACCATCGGGTCTGCCTCCTGGTTCTTCAATTGCGTCTCGATGCGTTGCAGGAACGACTGGAAAGCGTCGTCATCACTGCGTGGGGCAGTAAAATAGAGGTAGACCAGCTGCAACATCGTTTCAAAATCCTTGATGGAGGATGAACCGTTGAAGTCTTGCGTGGTCAGCGTAACACTCGGACGTGCTGATGCTGTTTTCCCGGCAAGAGCCTTCCTCAGGTGAGTTGCGCTGAAATTGCCCACCCCGCCCAACGTGATGACGTTATTCATCATCCGGGAGTTGATGGGGTCCTGAACAGCAAAGTGGGAGTATCCGCCGGCACTGGTTCCGGTCATCACTATCTGATCGTCCTTGAAATCGGTCGATTTCAGGATCACCTTCATGCCGTTCTGAAGTGTCCAGACGGTAGCACCCAGTTTCTCGTCCCTGGTAATTCTGGTAATCCTGCCCGGTGTGGGTGGCTCCGCAATAAGAGGCTCATTCGATACCTCCTCTACGTAGGCTTCAATCTCCTCTCCCTTCACCCGGTTGATCACTTCGATCAGCTCCTCTTCAGTAGGATAGAGCAACCCCTCCTTTTCCGGTCCCGATACTGAAATGACAATATTCTTGTCGCCGATCAACTGGGCAACGGTCTGATTGATGGCCTCAACCGGGATGTTGGGTGCAATCATGTTCATCATGTTGTACTCATACTCGATGCCCGGAATAGGTTCGTTGTTGATGAAGCTGTTCACATATCTCTGCGAATAGTGGCTGTTCCGCTCCTTGTCGCGGTTGTTGAAGCTGTTCTCGTATTGCTTCAGGATATTGGTCCGGGCACGTTCGTATTCGGATTCGGTAAATCCGAACCGTTTTACCCGTTCAGTTTCACGGATCATTGCGGCAACTGCATCCTTGATCTTGTTGTCGGCAGAGCTGCCGGCAACCGTCCAGGCATCTTTGGTCTTTGCCACAAAGTAATCGTCGTCATATGCGTAGGCTGAAGTGAAAGGTGCGTCCGGTTTCTGTATCATCTCCTGGAACCTCTCATTGATCATGCTTGCTGCAGCCGCCTTGATGTAATTCAGCACAAGACCGGCCTGCGACAGCTTGATCTCATCAGGAATCGGATCATGCTTGTAGAACACCATCAGTTGTGTACGTGTCGCTTCCGGGTCGGTAGCGATGGAGACGATAGGTGCATCGTTGTCGGGAACCGGGTAATATTCGCGGGTGGCAGGGTTCTCCTGAGCCGGAATCTGGCTGAAAAGCTCCTTGACCCTGGCCTCCATCTTGTCGATATCGAAATCGCCCACTACAACAATTCCTTGCAAATCCGGACGATACCACTTCTTGTAATAGGCGCGGATCTCCTCCGGCTTGAAGTTGTTGATCACATCGATACTGCCAATCGGTAACCGGTTGGCATATTTGCTGTCTTTGTACATGACGGGAAGCATCTTTTTCCATAACCGGTACTGTGCACCACCGCCGGTACGCCACTCTTCCCGGATTACACCCCGTTCCTTCTCGATCTCCTCATCCTCCAGCAGAATGCCGCAAGACCAGTCGTGCAGGACCAGCAGCACCGAGTCGACCAGGTTCTTGTTGGTTGTGGGTACATCGGTCAGGAAGTAGACAGTCTCGTCGAGCGAAGTGTAGGCGCTGATATTTGTTCCGAATTTTATTCCATTGTCTTGCAGGTAGTTGAGCATGTTTTTGCCCGGGAAGTTTTTTGTTCCGTTAAACGCCATGTGTTCAAGGAAGTGGGCCAGTCCCGATTGATTGTCCTCCTCCTGCATTGACCCTACTTTCTGGGCGATATAGAAATCTGCCCGGTTTTCAGGAAGCTTGTTCTGACGGATGTAGTAGGTGAGCCCGTTCTCCAACGTGCCTTTACGAACGTTCGGGTCGACAGGCTGCGGTGGATTCTGCTGCGCCATTGCTGCTATTCCCAGCAGCATCAGCGATAAAAATAGAAATTTTTTCATTGTTGATCTTTTGAATAATTGGTCTTTCAAGACCTTGAATTTATGATTTTTAGTATCAAATTCTCTCCAGGACAACCTTTATCAGGTCCTCTATCGATCCTCTGTAATTTGCATTTGATTCCAGTGCTACCCGGTTGGCTATGATCGCACAGACGGTCATGCATTTGTGTCCCATCATCTTGCCCAGGCCGGCAATGGCCGAGCTCTCCATTTCATAATTGGTGATGGAGTAGTCCCGGTACCTGAACGATTCAATCTTTGCATTCAAATCGGGATCGGCCAGTGGAAGCCTTACGTGTCTTCCTTGTGGTCCGTAAAACCCAATGGCTGAAATTGTTACTCCTCGGATCATGTCGTATCCGATACGTTCTACCAACTCCTCGTCGGCGCTCACCACATAGGGTGAACAGTGGTAGGGCGACCAGTTCACATGTTTCTGGAAAGCCTCCTCGAAATCTTCCTCCCTCACCTGTTGTGAGTTGGCATAGTAGTGGAGCAACCCGTCAAAGCCGATCGATTTCTCCGAAACCACATAGGAGCCGATCGGGCAGTGCGGCTGCATTCCACCCGATGTGCCCACGCGGATCATGGTCAATTGTCTCAATTCCGGTTTCACCGTCCGGGTCTGGAAATCGATGTTGGCCAATGCGTCCAGCTCCGTCATCACAATGTCGATGTTGTCGGTGCCGATGCCGTGTGAGAGTGCAGTAAGACGCTTCCCTTTGTAGATGCCGGTAATCGTGTGGAATTCCCTGCTGCGCACATCGCACTCGATGGTGTCGAAAAATGAGGCGGTCAGCGTCACACGGTCGGGATCGCCCATCATCACTATCTTGTCGGCAAGCTGATCAGGCTGGATATGAAGATGGAAAGCACTGCCATCGGGATTGACAATGAATTCAGAATTGGGGATTATTCTCATGGCTCACTGCTTATTTGGCGTTCTCCTCTTTTGTTCCGCTTTGTGGCCGGGCTATCGCGTCGCGCATTTCAGTATCCGCCTGGATATTCTTCATGCGGTAGAAATCCATGATACCCATGTTGCCGTTACGAAATGCTTCGGCCATCGCCTTGGGTACTTCGGCTTCCGCCTCAATTACCTTTGCACGGGCTTCCTGTGCTTTTGCCTTCATCTCCTGCTCCAGGGCGATTGCCATGGCGCGTCGCTCTTCGGCTCGTGCCTGGGCGATATTCTTGTCGGCTTGTGCCTGGTCCATCTGCAGAACAGCTCCGATATTTTTGCCGATATCGATATCCGCAATGTCGATGGAGAGTATCTCGAATGCCGTACCGGCATCCAATCCTTTTCGCAATACAAGTTTAGAGATGGAGTCGGGATTTTCGAGCACCGATTTGTGTGATGTGGCCGAACCGATGGAGGATACAATACCTTCACCTACACGGGCAAGGATGGTCTCTTCACCGGCTCCTCCCACCAGTTGTCTGATGTTGGCCCTGACTGTTACGCGTGCCTTGGCTATCAATTGAATGCCGTCGATGGCTACTGCCGAAACTGGAGGGGTATCGATCACCTTGGGATTTACCGACATCCTTACGGCTTCCAATACATCGCGGCCTGCAAGATCAATGGCCGTGGCCATCTGGAAAGGGAGATCTATGTTGGCTTTTGATGCCGAAACCAGGGCGTGGACAACCTGTTCGACGTGTCCGCCGGCCAGGTAGTGCGCTTCCAGGTTGTCGCGGGTGACATTTTTCAGCCCCGCCTTGTGAGCTTCAATCATCGCATAAACAATGGTGTGCGGCGGAACCCGGCGCAAACGCATCAGAAAGAGTTGAACTAGAGATATATGGACGTTTGCCGAGAGGGCATTGATCCATAAGAAGAACGGTACATAGTGAAAAAAGATCAGAACAAAGATTACAATCAATGCGATCAGGATAATCAGAGGAAAAGATAATTCCATAATAAATTTATTTGATGATTAAGTTTATTGACCGTTTCGCCTTTTAACCGTGACGTTGTACGATTCAACCCGCACAACTTCGATCTCGGTATCCTCGTCGATAAGCTCCCCGTCGAATGATTTTCCTTCGACCGTGACTTCACCGATCATCACCTTGCCGATGGGATTGAGACGGGAGAGTGTTATTCCGGTATCTCCGGGGCGGAGACTTTTCAGGTTGCTGTTGTCTACCGTCTCTTCAATGTCGGCCGTAAGTGCTATCTTCTGCAGCGATTTTGATTTGAGCAGCCAGACAAACGAGAGTGCGAGCAGAAAGAGTGACAGGGCCAGCGTGACGTTGCCCGCTGTGGAACCCAGGTAGATGTAGGCATAGATAACTCCGCCTACCATAAAGAGCGCACCTCCAATTCCGGCAATGCTGATTCCCGGCAGAAGGAAAAACTCGATGAGCAGAAGCAGAATTCCCAAAACTACCAGAATGGCGACAATGATTAAATTGAAAGTCATGGTGCTACACATTAATAGTTGTTTCTGATCTCTTCGTTGCGCGCCCTAAATTCCAATGATTCCACCTCCCTGTAGAGTTTCCCGGTCTCGTTTTCCAGAGCCAGTATGGAAGCAGCCAGTGAGGATGCATTGGATCCGGCGGCAACCTGTTGCCGTTTTTCAGAGAGCTCCTCCTCGAGTTGTGAGAGACGTGCCCTCAGTTTGATGGCTTGCGAGAAGAGCGATCTGGCAATGTTGCTTTTAAAATCGGAGAGCCTATAGTAGGTTTTTGTGTCGTTGATGACAAATGTGAACTCCCTCTTTTCACTGCTTATCACCTGCTGCCCGGCAGTGGCAAGTGCGGTTTTCAGCAGCGCGGCATAGTCTGCCCCCGGCTTCCAGGAATCTTTTATTGAGGATATCCGTGCCCGGTTTGCCAGATAGGATGCATCCTCACTCTCCAGCAGGGTGACGCCGGTTGAGGGGATAAATGTGTAGATACAGACTGAATCTTTAGCTTGAAACCTGTCGCTGGCAAACCAGCCAATCCCTTTCTCCTCGTCGATGACCATCATGTAATCGTTGAAGGGGGAGTTGAACGGCATGTTCAGCTGGTTGGGCGTGAGGTAGGTGTTGGAGTTCAGGTTGTAGCGGGTGACAAACAGGTCGTATCCGCCCAGCGATCCATGGCCCGTAGAGGCGAAATAGATGGTTAGCCCGTCGGGCATGACAAAGGGGTATGCCTGGTCTCCCTCCTGGTTGATCGATTCAGATAGCCGCTTCTCATTACCAAAGTTATCCAGCAGCTTCTCCATGGTGTAGAGGCTGCTGCCACCTGAAGCATCTTCTTTCGGATAGTAGATCTTGTTGCCCCGTTCATTGAGAAAAAGAACCTGGTTGCTGTTGGGCTGATCCTCGAAAAATGCACTCATCGGCTGTAACGATCCGGCAGATGCGCTCAGCTTGTAGACCGAGAGAAGATCGGATTTCGGAACAACCACGCTGTCGATGATCTGAACATCCTCAGTGCGGTTGATCAGCCGTTTCAGCCTCTCTGCATACTCCTTGTGTGGGGCAAGCGACGCAAGTGCCTCCTTGTTTCTCCGGTTGGCTCTCTCATACCTGGCAAACTCCTTTTCCGCATCCTCGAACCGGTACATCATGGTGTAGAGTCGAGCGAGGTAAAGGTAAGATTCCGGTATGTTTTTCTGCGATGCCACTTCAAGGTGTTGAAGTGCCTTTTGATACTCGCCTTCGTTAAATGCAATCACGCCGAGCCAGTGGTTAAGCTGGGCATTGCCGGGGTTGATCCGGTGCTCGGCTTCGAAAACAGGTTTCGCTGCAGCAATATTCCCCTCATTGTACCATCGTTTTGCATCATCGACCGATTGGCCCATTAAAAGAGCGGGAACAAATAAAAGAATCAATGAATATAATCGGTGGTCTACTTTCATTCTCAGTCTTAAATATAATCACCAAAGATAGGAAAATAATTTGTAAAATGGGCTCAGATTGTCCATATAATCTACATAAACGCAATCGGGCCAGGAGAGCCACTTTTTAAATCTGAAGCACTCCCGGTCAGCAGGTTGACAGAAAATTACCTATCTTTGTCGTCGGTCGGTATAGCGATTGTGGTCTCAGCATAAAAATCAGTTCCTATGTTTGAAATTGTAAAAGACGGATAGGTAGTCCAGTAAAAAAGCTATATCATTTTAGTTAACTTTGTTTTTGAGAGATAACAATCTTAACTTAAACAATATAGCTTATGAAC
>Ga0116191_1001033_pt1 | contig 23244 bp, 24 predicted proteins | sample AD_UKC111_MetaG_FD_89897 | JGI IMG/M metagenome (GOLD analysis project Ga0116191, IMG submission 89897) | Active sludge microbial communities of municipal wastewater-treating anaerobic digesters from Hong Kong - AD_UKC111_MetaG | ecosystem: Engineered > Bioreactor > Anaerobic > Digestate... | reverse complement strand
GTGCACTCTGAGCACGACAAAATGCTCATATCCTCTCAGTATCAGATCCAGCCCTCACGAATTGCGGTCATCCCTCATGGACTCTATGACCAATACCCGATCCTTGATCACGAGAAGAGTAAAGAAAAACTCGGGGTCACGGGGCGATTTGTGCTCCTATTCTTTGGCCTGCTCAGGCCATACAAAGGGGTGGTACATCTTATCCATGCATTTGAAGAGCTCCCTGATGAGGTGAGAACACGAACAGTTCTTATCATAGCTGGGGAAGCATGGGAAGATGTGGTTTCTCTTGATCTCATTCAAAACTCGCCACAATCAGAACGCATCATCCTTGAAAACCGATATATTCCAGACGAAGAGATCCCGATCTTCTTCTCCGGGGCAGATCTGCTCGTCCTTCCCTATCTTCGTGCCTCACAAAGCGGGGTTGCCCATATCGGAATTGCCTACGGACTTCCGATCCTTGCAACCAAGGTCGGAGGGCTTAGAGAGAGCCTTGGATCATATGAAGGAACCAGATTTGTCAAACCTGGAGATACAGAGGAACTGACCCGTGCAATGGAGGAACTCATCCGTACTCCATGCACACACCGGTATGCCCCACCCAATGATATGCAGTGGGACAGAATTGCAGACCGATTTATTGGGGAGATAACAGCCGCCCTCGAGGAGAACAGATGAAGATTGCTATCTTATGCTGTATGGATTTTCGTATTCCTGGTGGTGCAGAGCGCTTTTTTATTGACACTGCCCGTGCACTTGATGCGACGATTGTCTGTTTATCGGTGAGCGATGAATTCTTCATGCTCTATCCTGATGCTGCCAAGGTTCGATTTCTTCCACTAAACAAGCAGCTGCCACATGAGCCACTCCGTCAGATTGCAGGGATGTGGCTTTTTAAGCGATTGAAGTTGAATTATGACTTTTATATCGCAACAGATGATATGGCCTTGCGGTTTTTATCGAAGAATGTTGCGCATTGTTACCTGATGTTGACGCCACGGCGAGCACTGTATGATATGTACTATCCTACCCTTGCCTCCCTTCCACTCGTAAAACGTGGTCTCTTCAGGGTTGTACTCAGTCTGTTTCGGTACTTAGATCAACGGTACGTAAAACAGAATATCACAGCGATCGTCGCAATCTCTCACACGGTCAGGACCAGAATCTGGAAGGCCTATCAAAAACCTGCTACGGTGATCTATCCCCCCATCCACCGAGAGAAGTACCAAAACCTTGGATACGGCGATTTTTGGCTCTCAGTCAGTCGGGTTGATAAGTGGAAACGCATTGATCTGCAACTTGAGGCGTTCCGCCTCCTTCCTGAAAAAAAACTTCTCATTGCTGGAAAGATATACCCTGGCTATGAATATCTGCTCGACCTCGCCCCGCCGAATGTCATGTTCCTTGGAGCAGTGGCAGACAAAGAGCTTTTAGCTCTGTACGGTCGATGCAGGGGATTTCTCACAACGGCTATCGACGAAGATTATGGTCTTACGCCGCTTGAAGCCATGGCCTGCGGAAAACCGGTGGTCGCGGTCTGCGAAGGGGGGTATCTTGAAACGGTTGCTCATGAATATACCGGTTTTCTCGTCGCACCACAACCAGACGCGATCGCCCAGGCTATTATGAAAGTGGATGATGATCCTGGGCGGTTTGGCTACGAGGCCGAGAGACGAGCAGATCTTTTTGATTATAATCTATTTAAGGAACAAATCGTAACGTATGTGCAAGACCTGTGTTCATGAAACATCATAATTGCGAGTAATCTGGCGAACATTGGAAAGGGTAACCGTACATGAATTGGAATGATAAAAATGTCCTGATCACCGGTGTCAGTGGATTTGCCGGCTCATATCTGGCGCGAGACCTTCTCGACAAAGGGGCACGGGTGTATGGGATGGTACGAAGGCGTTCTGATGGCACCATCCCAAAGAATGTTGCACAAAAGAAGATAGAACGGGCGATCACCTATGTTGAGGCTGGCCTTGAGGATCTTACAGGTATTGCAAACGCGATCGATGCCGCAGAACCTGATTATATCTTCCATCTGGCCGCCCAATCATTTGTGCCACGATCGTTCTCGCACCCGCTCGAGACTGCCCAAATAAACGGCATTGGAACCAACAACCTCCTCGAAGCGGTACGACTCAAAGGAGCTGACCCAGTCCTTGTCTTTGCTGGGACAAGTGAGGAGTACGGGCTTGTTATCAGTTCAGAGGAGCAGTATACCAGGTTGAAAGAAAAATATGGTAATATCTTTCCTGAACCTGCATACATTCCCGAGCTTCCCATTCATGAGAACAATCCTCTCAGACCAATGTCACCATATGCCGTCTCAAAAGTGTATGGGGATTACCTCTTCCGAAACTATTTTTACACATATGGTCTGAAAGGAATTGTCTCGCGGGCATTTAACCATGAAGGAGCCGGGAGGGGTATTCAATTTGTCACGTCAGTCATCACCTCGCAGGTCAGCCACTTCAGATGCCAAGAGACCGATAAAATTACCATTGGAAATGTGAATGCATTTCGCGACTGGTCTCATATTCACGATATTGTGCACGGATATGAACTGCTTGCGATGAAGGGACGGCCGGGAAAGGTGTACAACCAGGGATCGAACAGGACCACATCTGTGCTGAGTTATATTCTCTATAGTATTGAGGCCTGCGGGATGCCAGTTCATGAAATATGTACTACAAAAACGGGAAAATGCCTCAAAGATCCCCTCGAGCCTGATTCGAGTTCCATGTTTGGGGTCACGTTTGAGAAATCAATGGTTGATCGGATGATGCTTGAAGGAACTATTGAATTCGGACCAGAGGATGGAGGAATTCTCGTCAAAACTCCAGAAAAAACGGTCCCTATAGAATTTGAAAGAGAAAGGTTCAGGCCATCAGAGGTTCCCATTCTGTTTGCCGATATCTCAAAGATCAGAGACCTTGGCTATGAGGTCAGGTACCAGATCCAGGACATTGTAAAAGACCAGATGAACTTCTATATGGATCCGGAGAACAGATGTAGTATTCATACCATGTACCGAGCGTGATGAGATGGAATATACGCGATTTATAAAACCTTTTACTCTTCTTATAGGAGGGATTGTCCTCTTTCTTACCTTTTTTTCGTTTATTATCAGAACCCTTCCTGCATATTCAGGAACATCAGATGTACTTGTTTTTGTCGGGATGGATGATCCAACCTATCAGTTGAGACGGATTGAACAGGTTATCGCAAATTACCCAAATATTGCCTGGTTTGATCCGATGACCTATTTCCCATTTGGACAACCGATGCACTGGGGCCCACTCTTTCCATTTCTTGGAGCAACGATCAGTCTGCTTTTTGGTGCAACAACCAGGACAGAGATAATATCAGTGACCCTGTTTATCCCATGTGCAATGGCAGCACTCATGGTACCGGTTATCTACCTGCTCGTACGCAAGGTAGCAGATTGGAAAGCGGGTCTTGCAGCAGCTTTTTTCATCGCAATCGTTCCCGGTCAGTTCTTCTTCCGGTCATACTATGGATATTTGGATCATCATGCAGGAGAAGTGTTTTTTAGCACGTTTTTCTGTCTCTGTTACGTGACTGCCCTGGTATACAGCAGGAAGCATCCAGTAGATATTGCAAACAAAGAGACCTGGAAGGTTCCGATCATTCTGGGGGTGCTGTGTGGTCTTTCCTATCTCCTTGGCCTTGCCCTCATGCCGACTATGATCTTATTTGCCCTCATCGTCGGTATTTTTACACCACTCTGGTTCATTATTCAACGATATATTGGTCACCTCGGTGCTTCGGCATTGGTCATTAACTCAGTAACATTTCTCGTTGCCATCATCGGTTATTTCTTCATTGGTGTCCATGCCGAGGGGGGACTGAATTATTATACCATCGGCCATCCAATCGCATATAGCCTGCTCATCCTTGCTAACCTCCTGCTCTTTGGCTTTTCATATAAACTGAAAGAGAAACCATACTGGTACTACGTAGGGGCAATCATCGGAGTGAGTATCCTTGGGATTGTTGCACTTGCCCTCATCCTTCCAGATCTCTTCTCCTATTTTATGGCAAACGCCAATGCATTCTTTGGAACTGACGATATTCATTGGAAGACCATTCAGGAGGCACGAGCCTGGAGCTTTGATGATGCGTGGAGGACGTTTCAGTACAGCCTCCTCCTCTTTGGCGCCGGCGTTGCAGTTCTCATATATCGCATCAGAAAAGAACTCTGTCCCTCTCATGCCTTCACCTTGATCTGGGCTCTTGTAATCTTGTACGCTACCTGTCAACATATCAGGTACGAGTACTATCTCGCCGTACCGGTTGCGATCCTGAGTGGAATTGCAGTGGGGTTTGCATTAAACCTTATCAAATTCCCATTTTTATCAAGAATAGAAGCTCAATCGAGAGATGAAGCGCATGAACGTGGGAAGAGGAAATCAGAGAAAAGCCATGATGGAGGATCATTCAAATCGTTGCATCACGAGGAGATGCTAGGAAAATATCTCTTTTTGGCAATTATTCTCATATTCGCCCTCTTGTTCACCTATCAGGCGCTCGGACGTGATCTCATCGTAGGGGCAAACAACCTAAACCCTGACTGGCGTGAGGCTACAGAATGGCTCAATCAAAACACACCTGATCCTGGACTTGACTACTACGCTATCTACGATGCCAAGAACTTTTCGTATCCGGACTCTGCCTATGGAGTCATGTCATGGTGGGATTATGGTCACATGATCACGTTTATTGGTAAACGAATGCCAAATGCAAATCCCTTCCAGTACGGGGTGAACGGTCCGAACGGTTCTGCTCGATTTTTTATGACACAAAACGAGAGCGAGGCAGACCAGATTCTTGAAAATCTCAAGACAAAGTACGTCATCACCGACTACGAGATGGATACCGGAAAGTTCTGGGCTATGGCCACCTGGGACGATCCAGATGTGGGAGTCTATCCCTACCAACGCACCTTTATCTTCCCAAGCCCAGAGGATCCAAAGTCAGGGATAAACTACCCCCTTCTCACCAACGAGTATTACCAAACGATGATATCTCGTCTTCACAACTTTGACGGGGCATACACTGAGCCTGATAAAGTATACTTCCTGCGGTACATGAAGCCGTCTATATCCGGACTTAGTGCACCGCTCGTTGTTGATGGGACACAGACCAATTATACCCATGCAAAGTCACTCGTTGAGTCCTTTAATCCAGAAGAAAATCCAAAGTACGATGTAATCCTGGCAAACTTTGGATTTGCAGATCCGGTTGAGCCTGTGCCCGCACTCAATCATTACCGACTGATCTTTGAGTCTCACACGCGAACAACATCCAAGGATGAGCATGACCTTCGGTATGTCAAGATCTTTGAGTACGTGAAAGGAGCTCAGATCAAAGGAGACGGCATGCTCGAACTCCCAGTAAAGACTAATACTGGGCGTGAATTTACATATCGAACGCAGAGCATAAATGGCACCTTTACCGTGCCGTACCCAACCGAAACAAACATAGGCTCGGTGACCGTCCTTGGCAAGTATCGCAATACAAAAACCGGAGCCGAGTACGAAGTAACCGAAGAGCAGATAGAAAAGGGAGCGATCATTTAAACAGTGGGCAGGAGAAGAAAGAATAGTATGGAATCAGATATGGTGCTCGACGCCGGAATGCATGTACGATACCCCCGTACTGGCACATATGGAACCATAACCAGGCTCGTTGATAAAGAGGGAAAACGATTTGCTGAACTTGACTCTACAGGCCTTCTCTACCGGATCGATCAATTAATCCCAGCACAAACTACCCGAAAGGAAGAACATGAAATCGACCGTGAGGAGCAACTTGCACGGCTTTTGCAAGAAAGACACCAGATTGAGAAGGAAGCAATGGAAGAGCCTCCATCACTTGATGGGGCCTGTGCAGGTGCCGGATAAGCAGTGATCAGAACCAGATGGACAAGAACAGAGGGAAGGTCTGTACGTATACAATGAGTGCTTATGTTCCTCCGGTTATGGCTATAAGTATGATCCGATGGAAATACGTAAGGAGGTTGAATAGCTGGTGCCAGAAGAATTGATTCCTAATACCAATATTGGTGTGGTCGGGCATGTTGATCATGGGAAAACCACACTAGTAAATACCCTCACCGGCGTCTGGACTGACCGACATAGTGAGGAGATGAAACGGGGTATATCCATCAGGCTTGGATACGCAGATGCGATATTTTATCGATGCAGAAAATGCCGTGGCCCTGAGGGGCTCACCACATCCCCTGTCTGTACACGGTGTGACAGTGAGACCGAACCATTTCGTGCGGTCTCTTTTGTCGATGCACCTGGTCATGAGACGCTCATGGCAACCATGCTCTCAGGGTCTGCCTTGATGGATGGTGCCATGCTTGTGATATCAGCAGCAGAACGGTGTCCCCAGCCCCAGACAAAAGAGCATCTCATGGCCCTTGAGCTCGTTGGAATAAAGAAAATTGTCATCGTACAAAACAAGATCGATGTGGTCTCCCATAAAGAGGCAATCAGAAATTACGAGGAGATCAGGGCATTTGTCAAAGGAACGATCGCTGAGGATGCCCCTATCATACCAGTATCAGCACAAAAAAATATCAATATATGGGCACTTATCCAGGCTCTCGATGAAGTAATTCCAGAACCATCTCGCCAGCCTGAAGCAGATCCAATCATGCTCATTGCTCGCTCATTTGATGTAAACCGACCAGGGTGCAGTTGGAAAGATGTGAAAGGGGGGGTCGTTGGTGGTTCTCTGATCAAGGGAATTATCGAAGATGGCGCCGAGATCGAGATTCGGCCAGGAATTCAGACACAAGTCGAGAATAAAACACGGTGGGAACCCATCGTCACAAAGGTAACAGAGATCCACAAGGGGCAGAAGAAAGTTCATGTTGCTACGCCTGGTGGTCTTCTTGCCATAGGAACAAAACTTGATCCAGCAATTACAAAAAGTGATATGCTGGCTGGCCAGGTTCTGGGTCATGTAGGAAAACTCCCCCCGGTCTGGGAAAAGATGTGGTTCTCGGTCAAACTCATGGATCGGGTCGTCGGAGCCAACAGCGAGGTTTCAATTGAACCACTTAAGCAACGGGAACCCTTGATGCTGTCAGTTGGAACTGCGGTGACGGTGGGTGTGGTCAGCAATACCCGCAAGGATGCAGCGGAGGTAGTCCTCAAACGGCCTGTCTGTGCAAGTATTGGATCGCCCATCGCAATCAGCAGACAGGTTGGCGGAAGATGGCGACTGATCGGGATGGGAACGTTGATCGAGTGACCATACTCATAGATACAAATGCCTTCCTCATGGCATCCCAATTTAAGATTGACCTCCTCGATGAACTGAAATGGATGCTCGGTTCTGTACGGGTAGTGGTTCCAGATATCGTTATCAAGGAACTCGAAGGTTTGGCACAAGGAAAAGGAAACCATGCTGCATCTGCACGTTTTGGTCTTATGATTGCACACATGTGCGAGATCATTGCGTCATCAGGAAAAGGAAGTGCTGATGAACAAATCCTGAAAGCCGCTCAAGATCTTCACTGTGGCGTTGTGACCAATGACCGCCGATTACGGGATCAGGTTTTACAGGCAGGACTGCCTGTGGTAATTCTTGCAGGAAAACAGAAATTAGAGTTGATTCGGAGATAAGGAAATGTATTACCGGTTGGAAATGGTTGACAAGGTTCGAGTTCCTCCTCATCGTCTTGGAGAAGATCTCACCACTGTAATTCTTGACGTGCTGCAAGAGCAGCTTGAAGGAAGTATTGATAAAGAGATCGGTATTTTTATTGCGGTAACCAAGGTTCTTCGGATTGGAGAAGGCGAAATGGTACCTGGTGACGGTGCAGTGTACTATGATGTTGACTTTGAGGGGCTGGTCCTTCGTCTCTCTCTCCAAGAGATCATCGAAGGGATTGTCGTGGAAACAACCAGTTTTGGCGCCTTTGTAAGCCTTGGACCAATTGATGCGATGCTTCATGTAAGTCAGATATCTGATGAATACATCAACTATGATGAGAAGAATTCGCAACTGATCTGCCAAGAGTCAGGACGTCATATCGGAGTCGGTTCGCTTGTCCGTGCACGAGTAGTGACCTTAAGCCTGAATGAGCGAGAGCCTCGTGAAAGCAAGATTGGACTGACTATGCGACAAGCGGGCCTTGGTAACCTCGTCTGGCTTGAAGAAGAGATGAAAAACGAGCAACGTGAGAAGGGTGCATAAAGACAATGGCAGGCGGAAAGAAGAAACAACAGATGGTTTGCCGGGATTGCCACCGCGTGGTTGATGGTGCAGCCTGTACGATTTGCGGCACATCAAATCTAACCGCAGACTGGAGCGGATATCTTGTCATTATCGATCCAGAAACAAGTGAAGTAGCCCGCCGGATGAATATCACCCTCCCTGGACGGTATGCCCTTAAGGTTCGTTGATGCGAATTCTTCCTGCCCGGCATCGCCCGATGTTCAAAGAACCTTTTGGCGTTCTTTTTCTGTCTTTTGAGGAGGTCCTCAATCATCTCCCAGGAAAACAAGTCTTCAGCGTGGGTGATGTCGTAACAGCTAATCTCCTCATGGCTGGACGGCTGCCCGATGTTGCGGTAGTAGATGGGCATACGATGAGGAAGCCATATCCCGGAGTAAAAATTCCAAAATACCATCAAATTCTTGTAAAAAATCCAGCTGGAGGACTTACTGATGACCTGATCAATGCATCAATGATTGCAGCCTCACATCCAGGGACGGTCATCCAGGTCGATGGGGAGGAGGATCTGGCCGTCGTTCCTCTGGCAATGTATGCACCATTGGGGACAATAATTCTGTATGGTCAACCTGGAAAAGGCGTAGTTTTGCTTTCAGTCACGCCAGAAACAAAGAAGCGCGCAGAGGAACTATTCACCTGCTTTGAAGAAGTCCCTGGCCAACCTGCGCGCGAGGTATTTAATCTCTAAAAGATAACGTTCTACGGATCTCTATGGAGATTACGATTACTTCACAGAATGAAAATGTTTTGTTAAACCGAAAAGAAATTCGGTTTACCATTAGATTTACCGGCGCAACTCCATCACGAAAGATGGTCCATGCAAAACTTGCAGCCATGCTCAACACACCAAAGGATCAACTCGTGATTGGAACACTCAAGAACAGATTCGGGGTATCCGAGGTGCAGGGAGATGCACGAGTATATGCGTCTGCAGAACTCCTCAAAAAAATAGAGCACGAATATCTCGTAAAGCGTGGTATGACTGGAGAGGAAGATGGGAGCACAGATGCCCAGGATGCACCGTCCGCTGACGCTGCGGAGGCATCATAAGGAGGCATGAAATATGGCAGCAAAAGGGAAAAAAACAGAAAAAAGTGCAATAAAGAGATCTGCCTATTTCAAGGTTGAAGGGAAAAATGCAATCCCTCAGCGCAGATACTGTCCACGCTGTGGTCCTGGCGTTTTCATGGGCGAACATAAAAACCGTGTCACCTGTGGAAAGTGTGGATATACTGAGTTTAAGAAGTAACCCTGATGAAGACTGGACCAGTACTAGGGATCGAGGGGACAGCCTGGAACCTTAGTGCTGCTCTTTTTGATGATGATCTGATTAAACTGGTATCAAATCCATACAAGCCAGTTCAAGGAGGAATCCATCCACGAGAAGCAGCCCAACATCATGCCTCAGTCATCTCAAGCGTTATTGAAGACGTTTTACGAGGAAATCCAACACCGGTTGCCATAGCATTTTCACAAGGTCCTGGTCTTGGGCCATGCCTTCGGATAGTTGGGACAGCTGCACGGGCATTGGCTTTGTCGTTTGGTGTTCCCCTCATCGGAGTGAATCATTGTGTGGCTCATGTTGAGATTGGGCGATTTGCATCTGGATTTGATGACCCCGTTGTGCTCTATGCAAGCGGAGCAAACACACAGATTCTCGGGTACCTTCAAGGCAGGTACCGGATATTTGGGGAGACACTCGACATAGGACTTGGAAATGCTATCGATAAATTTGCACGAAGCCACGGACTTGGACATCCAGGTGGACCAGAGGTTGAAAAAATTGCCCAGACAGGATCCTACATCCCGCTGCCTTATACGGTAAAGGGGATGGATCTTGCATTCTCAGGGCTTGTAAGTGCTGCAAAAGAAGCCCAAGCACCTCTTGAAGATGTCTGTTACAGTTTTCAGGAGACTGCTTTTGCTATGTGCACTGAGGTGGCCGAGCGCGCACTCTCACAGACTGGCAAGGAGGAACTGATCCTTGTTGGCGGTGTTGGGATGAACAAGCGATTCCAGGAGATGCTCTCGTGTATGTGCGAGGACCGGGGCGTTGCATTCTCTGTACCAAGCCCCCAATATCTTGGTGACAACGGTGCGATGATCGCGTATACCGGTCGGATCATGCTCGAAGCAGGCTCAACTGTGCCGATCGAAGAGTCACGGGTCAATCCCTCCTATCGTGCTGACCAGGTACCGGTCACCTGGAGAAAAGAGCCCGATTTTATAGATCGGTACCAGGATGCATTCAGCGCGCGGGGTGCCGAAGCAATCGTCAGATTCACCAGTACAAGGGCATACAAGCAACGTCTCTCAAAACGGTACAGGCATCCTGAACTCGACCGACGGCTTATTTCAGAAAGAACACGTGCTGAAGCGCGACTCATCGTTGAAGCACGAAAGGCCGGGGTAAGGACTCCGATCATCAGTGAAATTACCTCGGACACCATCGTCATGGAGTACGTCAACGGTGTAAAACTCAAAGAATGCCTCTCTCCACAACTTCTTGAGGAGACTGGACGGATGGTTGGAAAACTCCATGCAGCAGAGATCATCCATGGTGACCTGACTACCTGCAATTTCCTCGTCAAGGATGGAAAAATCTGGTTGATTGACTTTGGCCTTGCCGCAACGTCGGCCGAAATTGAACACCGCGGAGTGGATATTCATGTCCTCTTCCAAGTACTCAAGAGTTCATCGACGGATGCCGAAATCCTCAAATCTGCATTCATTAAGGGTTATCAAGAACAGATGCCCAGTGCTGATGAGATCATACACCGCGAACATGAGATCGAACTTCGGGGGAGGTACCTGTGAGGATTACCTTTGTTACCAGTAACGAACACAAGGCGCGAGAAGCTGCAAAAATACTTGCAGGGCTTGTTGAAATAGAGCATCTTCCCATGGATATCCCTGAGCTTCGATATGATTCGGTTGCAGAGATTGCAGCTGCAAAAGCTGCCTATGCGTACTCGATGCTCAATCGGCCAGTGATCACCGATGATACCGGACTATTTATCAGGTCTTTGAAGGGATTTCCGGGAACATGTGCTGCATATGTGCAGAAAACCATTGGAAATCATGGGGTTCTGACGCTTCTTGCAGGATATGCAAACCGTTCGGCATTATTTGAGACAGGGATAGCATATCATGATGAGCACGACCAAAAGACATTTACGGGATCCCTCCATGGAAGAATCGTCCTCCCACGAGGATGCAACGGGTTTGGATACGATCCTATCTTTGAGGTGGATGGAAAAACGCTGGCCGAGATGTCTGAAGAAGAAAAAAACCAGATCTCCCATCGAGCAAGAGGTCTTCAGGCCTTGCGACAATGGCTTGCTGATGAGAAAGAAATGACATAATCCTTATGTGAGGATACAACCCTCTATATAAGACAGATAATTACGGAGATATCACATGGCACGATTTCATGAGGCAGAAGCACGATTATTAAATGTGAAAATCTGCATGCACTGCAATGCACGCAACCCTGTCAGGGCAGTCAGCTGCAGAAAATGCGGATACACCCATCTACGTCCAAAGAACAAGGATCGGAAAGCCTGATCATCAGGCTGAATAAAACGTTACTTTTTTCCCTTTAGCGCTATATTCACCTTTGAAGGTCTCAATATTACGTTTGTATCCTATGCGATCGGTAATGCCGATCCTTCGAAGTTCTTCCCTCACACGCATTACATCATCTTCATCCTCCCAATTCGCAGTATACACGTAAATGACCTTGCGGTTATCCCGGGCATCAGGATCCGGCTTTGCCGTAGAAACTTTTGCAGAAATTCCCAGTCTCCCTTCCCAGGTCAGATCACGAATTTGACGCCATATATCATCCACCTGCTCTGGCGGGAGAAATACTAACCATTTTCCTGCCTTCTCAATATCCGCAGCTTTTTCAACCATGTGAGGTGAATCCTGTTCAATCCAGCGTGCTTGGAAGGTTTTACTCGGAATGACACCTTCACCTTCACGGATCATCCGATATATCTCTTCAGGAGACTGAAATTGCCTTATGAGGAGGTCATACACCTGTGGATAGTCAGTAGAGAATTCTCTGAAGATTTCATGAAAGAGTTCTTCAAATGGTTCACCACTCTCAACGATGTGGGAGAGGGATTTTTTACGCATATGCAGCTGGTTTCTGAAAAAGAACTCAAATATGGCATATGCGCTCTCCGAGAGTTCATCCGTTCCCGCTGCGTTCATGCTCAGGAATAATGCCTAAATAGAAAAATAGGTATTGGTTATCTAAAAAGTGTACTGTTTGGATAGAGTACCGCAATACCCCCCCATGCTTCTTCTGCTGCATCACTGTCGGCATCTGCCTGAGCCTTAAGGGAGGTTCGCATATCCTTATTATATGCACCAAGCCCGCTGGTTTTGTCAAGTTCCTCGTATGATTCGCTACTTGATACAAGGTAAAAGAGCAGTTTTGTAACGTTGTATGCAACCGGATAAAATTCTGGGCTTACTTTCATTGAACATGCGGTGTAATACGCAGATTGGACGTCAATTCGTTCACTTGCGTTCAGTGTGCTGTCGGCAAGACCATTAATCACAGGGACTACAACACTTTGAAATTTTTCATCATCATAAGGCCCAGAACTATTTACCTGAGGTGTTAAGACCATTTTTGTAGGTTCGACTGCTGCAGAGCACACACCGCATGCGATGAGGCAGACAAAAAGCAGCATTGTTACCCATTCTTTTCGTACCATGGATATCGATCAATCATAGGATCCCTTATGAGAAATAGTATCCCTCATCTTCATCTATAAATGGCCGTACTCGAGCAAATTTTTCACATTGGGGGATGCTATATCATCTCCAGACACGCATATCGTGTACGAGAAGACACCTATGGCAAAGACAAGCACACGTCAGAGATGTGGTAGCCGGTTTTTAGCGATTCTCGTCGACCTTGACAATACGCTGTACGACTTTGGTTATGCAAAAGAACAGGCCTGTCGAGAGGTGGTTCAGACTCTCGGCGTTGGAAATACAGATGATTTAGTGCGTGCTTTTTTGTTTTCGCCTTTTGGGGTCGAGAACACAAATGTCATTCAGTTATACTTACGAGATATGGGCATTACCGATACACAGACAGTCATGCATGCGATAGAAGTGTACACACAGGCAAAACTCAAGGCAATTCACCCATACCCTGGAGTGTATGAAACATTACAACGAATTCACGCAGCGGGAATAAAGATCGGAGCGGTAACCAATGCACATACGGTCCATGCATCCGAACGACTTGCACATATCCAGATTGATGACTTATTTGATTGTATCGTAACACCTGACATCACAGGGCTGAAAAAGCCAGATCCTGCCATGTTTCTGCATGCTGCATCGCTCCTTAAGATTCAGCCCCACCAGATCTGTGTCATTGGGGATAACCTCATCAATGATATCAAACCAGCACAGGAGACCGGGATGTACACCATCCACGCAGAATATGGAAACAGACTTCCTGCGGAATATGCAGAAGGGATCATCGCAGACTTTACCATCTCTTCTTTCTCGCATATACTCCAGATTCTTGGATTGTAAGAATCTAGGAGACTGTTTTTTCCATTACCGCTTCGACCGCACGCTTCCAGTTTGTCATATCCTTGATTGTCTGGATATATCCGATGATCTTACCTGATGTATCGACGATCGGGGACGCTTTTATCCAAAGGTACGTCCCTGTTCCCTCATGACACTCAGGCACAAAAACCTCAGTGTAATAACTATTTCCTACGCGGGAGACATGCGGATATCCCTCAATTACCTCTTGTGGTGATAACTCAAACAGATCTATGAGGATGGGAAGAGATGGATTGGCATGAGTGATACATTCCCGATAATTGTAAACTCCGATCATGGTGTGCTTGCAAAGACCTGTTAATGTTTCCATTGCTTGATTCCAAGCAACCACGATACGATCACGTGATACGATAAAGGTTGGATCACCCATCTGCTCAACGGTCCCCTCAAGCTGCTTTAGTGCGAGCGCACGTGATTCTTCCATGCTCCACTGATTCGTAACATCAAGTGCTGATATGAGCGTGCAGAGGTACGATCCTGTTCGATCAAGAACGCGGGAGAGATGCAACTGTATCACAAACGGCACCCCCGTCTCATCCACCTCTGAGAGAACTCGTGTGTAATTCCCTTTTTCTTTCAGAGCTCTCCTGATATCTGGAACAAAGCTGATCATATGAGGGTAAAAACTCAAACACCACTCAATGGATCTCCCCACAAGGGTATCCTCTGGCACACGGGAAAATATACGCTTAAATGAGGGATTTGCATACATCACCCTATCATCAGGTGTAATTATTGCCATTCCCTCATACGAATGATCTATTGCAGTTTCTGTTATCTGAAGATCCCTAACCAACCTGACCCAATGTGTGACATCATAGAGATAGGCAATAAGACACATGGGTCTGGCTTGGTCATCATATACAGCAGATATAGTAACCGACAGGTGCATCGGGGAGTCATCTGCGCACACACTATCCACTTCTATTGCATATCCAAAACTTTTCCCAGGTTCTCTGATCTTTGTGAGCACCTTTGGAATAGATTGCTCAATTCCTTTAACAAAATTGTCTATAGGCATGCCTACAATCCCATTACTATCAGAGTACCCAAAGAGATGGACAAAAGCCCTGTTTACATACGTGATCACACCATCGAGAGAGAGAAGTGCGATGGGAACAATGGATGAATCCATTGCATGACTTTTAATGTGCAACTCACGTTCAGCCTGTTTTCTATCGGTGATATCCCTCCCAACACCCTGAAACTCAACAATCCTTCCCTCATCATCAGCAATCATCCGTGATATCCAGTGGTACCACCTCTTCATTCCAGAAGGCAAATTAAACTCAAATTCTGATTCAAAAACAGGAGCTAAGAGAGAGCAGGACTCCATTCGCTTTTGAATCATGCAGGTTGTATCAGGGTCCATGAAGTCAAACAAAGAATGATGCATTGCTTCTGTCAGATTCATTTGAAAAAGCCGGCAAAATGCTCCATTTGCAAAGGAGATAGATCCATCAAGCCCATACCGACAGATGAGTTCGGTTTGATCTTCGACGATTCCTCGGTACCTCGCTTCACTTAACCGAAGTCTCTCCTCCATCTCAGTCTCCAATGTTACATCCTCAACGATGACTGTCAAACCTGAACGCCCGTCGTCAAAAACTGTTTTGAGATACTTTACCTTGAAGAAGCGTCGCCAGTCATACATATGTAGGGTTACAATTGCCGTATGATCAGATTCAAAATCAGATTCAAAATAGGTTTCAAACTGAAATACTCTTAATATTTCAGGAGAAAGGACCGTATACGACATTCCGGTGATACACGTTGCATCCTGATCAAACATCCTGCAAAACCGTTCGTTTACCTGGATAATTCGGCCATCACCTGAAATGACGAGAATTCCTTCCTTGGTAAAACCCAAGAGACTGGATAATGGTACACGTTGTGAGAGATAAAATACCTTGGCAGCCCCCATCTGCTGCATCTCTACTGCTCCGGAAATCTGGAGAATCTCAAGATATTTCGCAACTGAATTTCGGTTACATCTCAGACGCTGGGATATTTCAGAGATTGTAAGTCCTCTGGGGTAAATCTTAAGTAAACCGCGAATCCGGTTCAGGAATTCCCCTTCCTCAACCATAGATCCAATTCCTTGACTTCTCCTTGATAAACATATGCCATGCAACACAATAAAAAGCAATTCTGAAATCTAAATAAAATACAAGATTATCTCATAAATCACTTAAAAATTCCACCTATTATCTCATATGGTAAATGAAAAAATCAAACCGGAACATGTATCTATTGTTCAATGACTCTTTGACCAATCTTCGTGAACGGTACTGACATCAACATAAAAGAAAGAGAATCCAAAAAAACATATGCGTTAGGTAAAAGACTAAAACATGGGAATTTTACCAATCCTTTTCTCCACCTATTGAGTATAGTGTCGTGCATAATGTCCTGGAATGATCGAGATGAAACACAGATTATTCTCAGGAGTGCACACTCAATGCGTTTATAGGAATAAGCAAAATTTTTGCATGATTGCAGAAAATTTTGCTTTATACAATAATTGCCTGACGTTACCTCGTACTCGATGGTATCAGCGAAGCATAAACGATGAGTTCATATGCGAGGTAACATGAATACACTAGTACCCGACAGACCAGAATGAGCCATACACGGGTTACGGATCATCCGTACCAGAAGAGAGAAAATGTGGTCTTGTCAGAAATGGCAAAAGTAAACATTTGTTTCGTGGTGCAGGGGAGAAATGGATACAACTGGTGAACGAAGGCTCGAGATCCTTCTCATCGAAGACAACCAGAGTGATGTTGAACTATTTTTAAATGTCGTCGACTGGATAAACATGGGAGACCAGGTCAGAGTATTTCTTGATGGGAGAGAAGCACTCGATTTCCTCCATGGAAAAGGCACCTACAAAGACAATCCAGCGCCTCTTCCATCAGTGGTTTTCATCGATCTCAAAATGCCCCTTATGAGCGGTCATGAAGTCTTAAAAGCAATTCGTAAAGATAAAAGGACCAAGACGCTGCCTGTCGTGGTGTTCACGTCTTCTGACCATGAGGCTGATATTGGAGAGACATATCGTTCTGGGGTGAATAGTTATGTGATAAAGCCGGTCCAGTTTGAGAAATATGCCGAGACTATCAGGGATCTTATTAATTACTGGAGGAATGTAAACACCCCGCCAGTATAGAAAAAAGGGAAATGCGACTGCCCTGCTTATCAGTGGTGAGATGCCCACACGTTCCTAACAGGGTTTGCGCTTTTCATGCCATACCAATATAATTTCAGGATAATACCGATTTAATCGCTTGATCGAGGCTTGCCTTATTATATGGCTTTGCGAGAACTCCCGAAAACCCATACTCTTTATAGGAGACTATGGCAGGATCTGAGAGATCCCCACTTGACACAAGTACCTTTACCTCAGGATCCGTTTCCCTGATGATGGAGATAACCTCCCGGCCTCCCATTGCCCCCGGTATCGTGAGATCAAGGATAAGCACATCATACGGATTGCCATTCGCACGTGCTTTTTTATACTCAGCCAAAGCCTCTTCCCCGGTGACCGCAATCGTAGGATCATACCCCATTTTTTTGAGAAGAATGCCGGTGATTTCACAGATTGCCGGTTCATCATCCATGAGAAGAACGCGATATGCCATATGCCTGAACACTCTATGATTAGGACATCTGGTTATAAGGTATTTTTGTGGGAAGGGCATGACGTGATCAGATTGATGCATGACGAGAAATAACGTATACAGGATTTTGTGTATTTTCATCTCTATCTAACTGATTCATGTAACTTAGTGTGCGAGTACTGCAGAGGCAAGCTCTTCGACATTCCGCAACCAGAATATTGTGACGAATCTATCGATGAATTCATTCCTTGCGATATGAGCGTGGATCTTGAGAACCTCTACCAGTTCTTTGCCAAAGATCCAGATGCGGTTGTGACCTTTATTGGGGGAGAACCAACATTACGGCCAGATCTTATCCAGAATATTATGAACCATGCACCGGTGTCACGGTTCATGATCCAGACAAACGGCACCCTTCTTCATAAGCTCCCCCCAGATATTGTCAACCGATTTGACACGATCCTCATCTCGATCGATGGGGATCGAGATACAACTGATTCTGCAAGGGGGGACGGTGTCTATGACCGAGTTATGAAGAATATCCACCATATTTTCACTGGTGGCTTTCAAAATGAGCTCATCGCACGGATGACGGTAACCGAGCGTACTGACATCAGAACCGCGGTCAAGTATCTTGCCGATAATCCGGATTATTCATTTTCATCAATTCATTGGCAGATAGATGCAAACTTCTGGAATGACTATGCACTCAGAAATTTTGAGAAATGGGTTCATACCTCATATATTCCTGGTCTCTTTCTCCTCGTGCAGGATTGGGTCTCCATTATGCAGGAGAGGGGAAAAGTTTTGAAATGGTATCCGTTCATCGATACACTCGAGGATCTTCTTCTTGAGAGAAAGAGTCGGTTACGTTGTGGTTCTGGGTATTCGAATTATACCATTCTGACTGATGGGAATATCGCCCCATGTCCAATCATGGTTGGTATGAAAGACTATTACGTAGGGAACATAACAACCGCTTCCCCTACTGATCTCGCGATCATTCCAGTCAGGGGGCAATGCGAAACGTGCGATATTCGTGACTTTTGCGGAGGGAGATGCCTATATTCAGCAATCGTAAAACCATGGCCACAATCAGGTGCAGACCTTGTCTGTAAGACGGTCCGTGCCCTCCATGAGGCGATCACGGGCATTGTACCAGTGATCAGAGAGATGATTGCTCGGGGTCAAATTCGGATGGAGGATCTGGCTCATGAAAAGTTCAACGGCTGTGAGATCATCCCATGATAGAGATTTAAAACCTTCAAATACCAACTACGATTTCATGACCGAAGTGTTGCAGGGGAGTAACATATGAAAATCTCAGTCCTTGCAAGTGGAAGCAAGGGCAATTGTATCTATATTGAGGGGTCATCAGGGGCCCTCATCATCGATGCTGGCCGGTCAGCACGAGAAATACTCGGGACAAAAGACTGGAATGGACGACTGGGAGAGGCTGGGGGACGTCGAGACCTTATCGAAGGTATTCTGGTAACGCATGAACATGGGGATCATGTACGAGGACTTGGGCCTCTTGGAAATGCCTTGAAAGTTCCCGTGTATGGAACAAGCGAGACACTACGTGCAGCAGACCGCATAATTCAATCAAAGAAAAAATTCTCCACTCATTCCATTCACCATGCTCAGCCATTTTCACTTGGCAATTTCCAGATCAGATGCTATCCCGTATCGCATGATGCTGCCGATCCGTGTGGCTATCTTATTGAGGAAGACGGAATTCGCCTCTGTTACTGCACCGACACTGGAATTGTCACATCCCACATGCTCGAGATCATACAAAAATCTGACGGTGTTATCCTTGAATCCAACCATTGTCCAGATATGCTCAAGAATGGACCATACCCTGATTTTCTCAAACGGCGTATAGCCTCATCACGAGGACATCTCTCAAACCTCGATGCTGGCCGGGTACTTGAGGAGAGTTCACGCACGCTCCATTGTGCCATCCTTGCCCATCTCTCTGAAGAAAACAATAACCCAAAACTTGCCATGCAAAAGGCACACGAGGCTCTTGGACTTGCAGCAGATGATATTGATCTCTTCGTAGCATCATCAGTGGATACAAAAACCCGGCCAGCATATCGAAAACCAAAAAATCAATGCAGACAGCAATGCCATGACGATTGCTGGAAGATCACGATCACATTGTAGTGGCACAAGGAAAACTGATGTTATTTATCGAATTTGCTAAACTCTGCTCCCGTCTTGAAAAAATTTCTGGCCGGCTTGATACCATATCACTCCTTGCAGAGACGATTGTCCAGCTCTCCGAGGAGGAACTTTCTGATTTTTGTCGACTTATCCTCGGAAAACCATTCCCTGAATGGAGTGGAAAAAAACTTGGGGTCGGTCCAAACCTCCTCTATGAGGCAGTTGCCTATGTTACCGGAAAGCGACGCGAAGATGTGATCGATCGCCTCAGTCGGGTCGGTGATGCAGGAGCTGCGGTCGAAGAGCTATTAAAACAAAAGTCTCAGCGCTCGTTCTTTACGGTTGAACTAACCCTTGCCGAGATCATGGCAGCTCTTAGCGAGATATCTGAACTTGAGGGGGGACGATCCCAGAAAGAGCGGCTCAGGGTGATCGAACGATTACTCTCCAGTGCTTCCCCCATCGAAGCACACTACATCACTGCCATTCTCCTTGAGGATTTTCGAATTGGAGTTGGAGAAGGAACACTTCGTGATGCAATTGCACAGGCCTTCTCGGTCAATCCCGAGCTCGTCGAGTATGCCAACCAAGTGAAAAATGACTTAGGGGAAGTGGCTATTCTGGCACGCAACGGAGAGGAGGCACTTGGAACGGTTAAACTTGTACCGTTTCATCCAGTCAGAATGATGCTTGCAAAACAAGGTACAATCTCGTCTGTACTCCAAGGGGGCGAGCCAGTGGCAGTTGAGTATAAGTACGATGGTGCACGGTTTCAGTTTCATAAAATGCATGGGATGTGTAAGATGTACTCCCGACGGCTCGAGGATGTCACCTCTGCAATGCCTGATGTCGTTACCCTTCTTGCTGATGCCCTTCCTGATGATGTGATCGTTGATGGGGAAGTCATTGCCGTCAAAGGAGGGCGTCCACTCCCATTTCAGACTGTTCTGAGAAGATTTCGAAGAAAACACAATATTTCAGAGGCTGCAGATGCTGTCACACTGATCCCCAACCTCTTTGACATTTTATATTATCGCGAGGAAATGCTCATAAACCTCCCTTTTCGTAAAAGACGTGAAATTTTGCTCCACGTTGCATCCGGCTATGTAACGCCTCAACTCATCTCAAAGAGCGAGGTTGAGATTGAGGCATATTACCACACTGCTCTTGATGCTGGTCATGAAGGTGTGATGCTGAAACTGCTTGATTCACGGTATACTCCTGGTATCAGGGGAAAAGATTGGGTCAAGATCAAACCAGAGGCTGATACGCTGGATCTTGTTGTCACCGGGGCTGAATGGGGAGAAGGTAAACGGGCCCATGTTTTTGGATCTTTTCTCCTCTCAGTCAGAAGCAATGGAAAACTGGTACCAATAAGCAGGGTTGCAACTGGCTTTACTGATGAACAACTCAACAGGCTCTATCACACACTCAAGGATGATATCATCAGAACAGATGGAAAAATGGTATATTTTGAACCGCGACTCGTCTTCGAGATCGGATACTCAGAGATCCAGAAAAGTCCCAATTATGAGGGGGGGTATGCTCTCCGATTCCCGCGTTTTATCGAAGTTCGAGAAGATAAAAGCCCAGATGATGCAAATACAGCTGAAGATGTCGAAGAGAGATATCTCCAGACATCTTCGTCGGTTCAAACGTGATCAAAACATAATTTTGATGATAATCCTTCGTTTTCGTTAAAAAAGACCAGTAATTCATTTTCTGATTTTAATTTCCTTTGTTTAAAACTTTTCATTTAGCAAATAAGTTTATCTTTTATGAGATCTTATTCTTATACCCAGTGGTCTTCGGATAGACCACCCTACAACCTTACAGGAGGGATGGCAAATGAATGGACTACATCTAATTGCTGATATGTACCGCTGCACCTGCACTCCTGATCTCTTATGTGACCAGGGCAGGCTTGAGAAACTCTGCGTGGATGCGTGTAAGAAGGCAGGTCTTACCCCGCTCGGAACATACTTCCACCAGTTTTTGGATGAGAAGGGAAATAAAGCAGGAGTCACGGGCAATGTGGTTCTGGCAGAGTCTCATCTTGCCATCCACACCTGGCCTGAGAATTGTGGGGTGACTCTTGACGTATATGTCTGTAATTACAGCCGTGACAATAGTGATCGTGCCAGACAGACATTTCAGGCGGTTACTTCTGCTCTTGCTCCATCAGAGATGGCAAGTCAAGAAGTCATCAGAGGAGAGATCAAGGCTGCTGTTCCTGTGACTTGCTAAAATTATGGATCCTTCTCTTTTTTCAGATCTGCTCTCTGAATTTTTGAATCAGAATAGCGGATTTTTTTTCAGGAAAGGAAAACTTCTTGAGCAGGGAAAGACTCCTTACCAGGAGTATGAGGTCTGGGACACACCAGAACTTGGGCGACTCTTTCGACTCGACGGCTATTTCATGACATCTGAACGGGATGAGTTCTTCTACCATGAAAATATGATTCATCCTGCCCTTGTCTCCCATCCAGAACCCAAGAAGGTGCTCATTATTGGTGGTGGAGATGGTGGATCGGCTGATGAGGTTTTCAAACACCCATCTATTGAGCGCATTGTACTTGTCGAATTGGATGAGGCTGTTGTAAACCTTTCACGCAAGTATTTTGCCAGAGTTCATCATGGCTCTCTCGATGATCCCCGGATTGAGATCCGTATTGAAGATGGATTGCACTATGTCAGAACAGTTGGACCTACCAACGGGGAACTGTTTGATCTCATCGTCCTTGATCTGACCGATCCATTGGGTCCTGCGGCCGAACTCTATTCACCACGGTTTATGGCCGAATGCAAAGCACTTCTCGCCACAGGAGGCATGTTTGTGCTCCATATCGGACCGCCCATCTACGCACCGACGCGTGTTTTGGGTCTTTTCAAGAACCTACAGGGTGTTTTTCAGATCGTTGCACCGTACTTTGTCTATATCCCCCTCTATGGAAGTCTCTGGGGAATGGCATGTGCCTCTGACGCATGCGATCCAAGAAAAATGGACAAAGAGATGGTTGATGCAATCATCCAAAACCGCTCACTTGCAGATCTCCAATATTATAATGGAGCTGTTCACGAGGCGGTCTTTGCTCTCCCTGAGTTCCTGAAAAAAATCCTTTATTCCTAAAAAATTTTCAACGATGGGTAAAATAAGCCACCGCTGGATTGCCTAAGCGGTCAATTCTTGCAAAACCGACCCGCTCAAACTGAACAATTCTATCCTGCATCGTCACGGCTTCTGGCTCGCACACACCACTGATATCCCCATCCGGGCATTTCAAAAGACAGGGATGCGCATATTCTTCCGAGAGCCACTGGATGATCGGTGCCTTTTTATTCCGTGCTTCTTGAAGATCATCACCAGCATACTCTCCTCTCACCTCATCTCCTTCATAGATCACACGGATGTTAAAGAGGTCCTTGAGCCTGATAAAATGCGGGTGAGATGCAAGGTCAGCACGTGGCAGATAAAGCGATCCAGCATATGGTATCCTGCGATATCCTCGTGATTCATCTCCAGGATATTTCATCGCCTGTGCAATGCCAG
>Ga0116191_1001032_pt1 | contig 23256 bp, 35 predicted proteins | sample AD_UKC111_MetaG_FD_89897 | JGI IMG/M metagenome (GOLD analysis project Ga0116191, IMG submission 89897) | Active sludge microbial communities of municipal wastewater-treating anaerobic digesters from Hong Kong - AD_UKC111_MetaG | ecosystem: Engineered > Bioreactor > Anaerobic > Digestate... | reverse complement strand
TCTATATTTTTAATCATCTTACCATAAACAATCATTCCCTTAGCAGAACTGTAATTGCAGACCGGCACTATCCGCTTGTCATTCCTTTAGACACCATGTTATTTCATGTGTAATTACTTGTTTATATTCAGCAGCCAATTATTTTAAAACAATTTCCATTTTTTCTTTGGGATATCTATTATTTCATCTATTTTACGATCCCTACTTTCTACCACGGAAACAGAATCTATAATTCTTTCTAATATAGAATCTTGTGTTACTGGTTTAGGATTTAATTTAGGTTTAATAAATTTAGAAAATACCTCTTTTGCAATTTCTTCAACTTTACTATTACTACTTCTTAGTATTAGTAATTTACCATTTGTTAATGTTGGATTTTCTACCCAGATACTACCACTGTAATTAAAAAGAAGATTCTCATCTAAATTTATTTCTATTTTAATAATTGTATCACTATTAAGATTACACTTATAATTATGTTGTGTTTCACTATTAAATATGGATGAAGATAGTGTCCATATTAGCGTGTTATCTTTAGTTTTACTTAAAATAGTATTTAGAAGTCTATCTTCTATTGATTTATTCATATAATAAATTTAAAATATTATCAATATTTGTTTCCCTAAGCTTTGAAACACTTTCAAATAATCTATAGTTATATTTTTTCCTTTGATTATTATCATTAGATATTGTAACGAGTAAATTACCATTAATTCCAATTTCGTAAGCATGTACATCATATATCTTATATAATGTTAATCCAGTTTGCTCTTCAATGCATTTAATTTTTTCGCCTTCTTCAACACTCAACATTCTATTTCTAATTTTAGTTTCTATCTCCGATTTTAATAAATTGAAGTTTAATTTTCTAAAATCATATTTTATTGATTTTATTTTTCTTAATAGAGATTTAACAATATCATTAGTTATATCTAATTCAGTATTTATTTCTGATTCAAAATTTGGCAATTCATTTTTATAATAAAAAATTATACTATCATGATCATTTAAAGTAATCTCATTTTGAATTACATAGTTTACGATTAATAATTCATTTTTTGAAAAATTTCTCTTAAATCTTTTGCGATTTCCCCTGCGTCCTGTCCAATAGTCTCCACAGTAAACATGATATTGCCTAGAATTTAGAAAGGATGCAAATCCTTTCTTTGTTTTTTTAGATAAAACAGATTTGACCTCCTCATCTTCACATCCATCGATTAATCGTGATTTTAGGGTATCAAAAGGAATTTCATGAGTATAGACAATTTTTTGACTTCCTAATCTTGATATCCAATCAATAAAATTTATATAAGGCTCTAATCCTATTTTAGAAGCTAATGAAGATATTTTATTTTTTTCAAATATTAAATTACCATTTAAAGGCGACAAGTCACCATTTGAAATTATTAATTTGCTTAATTTTTGATATCTCCCTAAAATATTAGGAAATACTTTAATAGCTTCATCTAATTTATTTAGATTTCTATTGATTACATCGTATGAAATCATATCTATTATTTAAAAAACAAAGATAACTGTTTTTTATAAAATAAACAAATCTATATATAGATTAATATTATATGATACACAAGTTAACTATACAAGAGAAAGGTGGAGCATTTCATGGATTAAAATATATGCAAAATAAAATTATAGCTGAAATTAATAAAATTAAAAAGTTATATTTTACAGAAGAGTTAAATAGTATATACATGTCAAGCTCTTTATTTAATATAATTTCAGACTCATCATATTTTCATATTGAGATGCCTGCTGTAGAACTTGATGAGAGGTGCACTGTGATGGGTACATTATCTGGATTAATTGTTTATATAGATATATCGTTAAATAGGAATCAAATAAAATTATCATTAACAAAAGGTCAAATAAGAGAATCTAAAATAGATATAATCCTAGCTAGTAATAAGTCAAAGATTTTTGAAATAATTATTGAAGTAGATTCAGATTTAATCTAATATAATTGATTTGGTATTTAGTCTTAAATTTTGTATCTTTACAAAAATTTGACTATGCTTAAAATAGGACTAACGGGCAATGCTGGTTCCAGACTTGATGAAGTTGCTGATTTATTTAAAACATTCGGAGTTCCAGTATTCGACGCTGATATTTGTCTAAAATTTATAATTAATTATCGAGAAGATATTATTCGATTAATTAAAACTCAATTTGGAAAAGATATTTATAATGCTGGATTGATAGATGGTAAGAAATTTACAACTCCAAAATTTAATATCTTGTTAGATATAGTCGAAATAGAATTATTTAAATTATATGAGTCTTGGAGATTAGCTAATAAGGATTCGGCATACACAATATTTAAATCTAGCATTTTATTTGAGAGAAATTTAAATGAGAGGATGAATTATACAATTTCAACTTTTTTGCCTAAATCTTCTAGAACATCAATCTTATCAAAAGAGTTGAATATTGGTTTATTAGAGGCTGCGGATTTAGTTGATTCAGAAATGGATGAGCTGATTAAAAATAATAAATCTTCATATATTATCCATACATATGATACACTTTCCATAGTAACACAGTCAAGGGAAATTCATAATAAAATAGATTCCAAGTCAATAAAAAAGATTTTAGATAGAATCGATTTGAGATGTATGCTTACTTAACCTTAATCATAAAATTTTTACCTAAATCTAATTTGTTTTTTAGACAATCTAATGCTTTAGATATTAGTGCCCTATCTAAATCATTTAGATGTGGTTTATCGAAGGATGACTGAGCTACGCTAATTAATATATTTAAAGCGGTTGTGGGTTCTATTTTTTCTTTATTTAATATTTCCGTGATTTCCTCTAATTTTTTAGACTTTTGCATGCATGGTTATAGCAATTTAAGTTGTATTTGTTTAAATAAATTCGTATATTTACAGATATGTATTCAATAAAAGATTATACTGAAAGAATACCTGCTCATCCAATTGGTCCAGACTCTATTCCTATTAGGTTTGTTTTGTACAGCCCTGGTAGTACTAAATTGGCCTTGGTTAAAGCGATTAAATTTGCTACTGGCATGGGGCTGAAAGAGGCTAAAGATTTCATAGATGAGACCGGAACAGGATATAATCAGACATTAGGAATGATAGGACAACCAGTTATGTTTAAAAAATACATGACATCAATAGAATTGGATAAATTTAGAAATGAATTATCAGTTTGTCGAGGGGCGGAGTATGATATTGATGATAGAGAAAAAATAAGGAATAAAAAGTTAATTGATATAGGAATTTATGAAAAAGGTGATCTTATCTCTGAATTAACTGAAATGAGTATTGATAATTTATTTATGAATGGATTTGATGTACAAAAATTAAAAGAATTATTAAATAGGATATATTCAGATTTATCAGAAGAAAAATTAAAAGAAATTTATGATAATAAAAATTATTTAAAATTTGATTTATCTCCATCTAATAAATATTTAGACTAATGAAAATTATTTGTATTAAAGACACCTCTATTTTAGTAAAGGGATCTGTCTATGAAGTTGTAAGATTGATAAATTCGGGAAATAGAGTTAGATCTTCTGTTTCTATAAAACTTCCAAATGGTAAAAATCTTTACTGCAGAACTCAATTATTTACTAATATGGATGGTACTCCTTTAGATAAAAAAGATTGGGAAGCAGAAAGAACAGAGACACTTTATATAAAAGATGTTAGATTATTAAAAAAAGGAGATGTTGTTATTTGTAATAGTGAGAGAAAAACATTTGAATATGGAAAGATGTATAAGATAGAAGATGTTTTATACAAGGAAACAAGTGTAACTTATCAATGGAGTAGTACCCCACGAACTGTTATAGAACAAAAATTAAAAATACAAGGATATTCTAATCGCTGGCTTAGCCCACGTGGATTTAGACATTGCAGCCAACAAGAAAAGAGATCTTTATCATTAGATAATCTATTTGAAACTAAAACATCAGTAGTAACAAAATTTGGAGGAAGAAAAATAGATAAACTAAGTAAAGAAGATAAGAATAAAATAGTATTATCTGTTTTGATGAATTCTATGTTGGATCCCAATAAAAATAATCTTTCCACCATTGATTGGGTTATAAAGAAGAAAGGAAAATTTTATGACATTACCAAAGAAGATATTTCTCCTCTTCTGAATAAAAAATTATCTGAAATTGTTAAAATGTTTGATTAATAATGACATTTAAAAATTTATATGAGGCGAAAAAATGGTTTAGAAACTACGTAGATTTGGAAAATCAAGAATCAATACTTGATTTTTGGACAAAGTATAATCATAAAATTTGGAAATTTGGAGATTATATTTTATTTCAACATATTAAAAATGGTAAATTAATAGGTCGACCTATTTAGGCAATTTTTACCAGTTTTAATATTTGGGATCAAGCTCCCGTTATGGAATTTATTGAAAATAAAAGAGCATGGACATTTTCACATAAAGTAATTACCAATCCAGAGCGTGATATCAAAATGCATATTTGTTGCCTAGATGATGAGATAGAAAATATTGTATTTTGGGATGATAATATTTACGTTCTTGGACATTGGAAGAATAGACCTACTATTTCTGAATTAAAGATTGCCCTGTTAAATACTATACAACATACCTCTCAAATTAGAGATCAAAAATTATCTTCCCTATTAAGATAAACAATTATCTATCGATTGAATATACATTCAATGATAGATTCTGTAGATTCTATATTAGATAAATTAAAATTCTATAATGATGATTATAAATTTAAATTTGATCCTATCAAACATAGATATACATATGATGGTGAGTATTTTATTCCAGTAACTCAGTTTATATCTAGATTCCATGAAAAATTTGATTCTGAATTTTGGTCTAAATCTAAGGCAGAAGAGCTCGGTAAAACAACAGAAGAGATATTAGAGGAATGGAAAATACTTAATGATAGAGGCAATGAAATAGGTAAAAAAACACACCTTTGGATAGAAAATTATTTTTTAAAAACATATCAAGAATTACCATTAGATTTAGATATCATAGATAGAATAAATAAATTTAACATTGCTTATTCTAAATTCTTATATAAATTAGTACCAATAACATTTGAGCAAATGATTTTTTCTAAAAAATGGAAAATAGCTGGAACTATGGATTCCCTATTTTTTTACAAAGAAAAAATTATAATAATTGATTGGAAGACAAATAAAGAATTTACGGATGATGAACATTACAAAGGAAGATTTCAAAAATTATTATCTCCATTTGATGGGTACTATAAAAATAATTTTAATGAGTACTCTATACAGGTATCTCTTTATAGATTAATTTTAAAAGAAATAGGAATTAATATACAAGGTTGTTACCTATTGCATATCGGGCCAAGTAGTGAAGCTAAAATGTATACAGCCATAGATTTCACAGGAATTTTAGAATCGTATTTAAATTCATTGGAGTAAGAAATTACTAGCTGAGGCATATTTACTTAAGAGTGATAAATCTGGATCATTTAAAATTAAATTAATATTATCAGCTCTATACACATATAGTTCATCATTTTCAGATTTTATTATCCTTCCAAGCTTTGTATTTGATTCAAAAATATCTAATCCAATTTGATAAATAGATTTACTATCATATAATTTTTTGAGATCTTCCTGGAATTTAGATGTTGTGTTAAATCTAATTATATCAAATGTTTTCTTTTTAACATTGTATGTTTCTATATAAGAAGTATCTATTCCGTATTTTTTTATCATAACATCCTGAAACAAATAAAATTCCCCCTTATCTATCAATTCATCAATGAATTGATAGTATTCTAATTTACCTAGGTCTCCTTTTTTTGCTATTAAATCTATTTTTAAATAGATTTTATTGAGTTTTTTACTGTTCATTATTTTCTTTTGGTTTAATCAAATTATCAACTTCAGCTATTTTATTCCTTGGGGCAGTTTGTAGAAACTTAACATATCTATCTATACTTCCCATTTTTTCTTTATTATTTTTTATTTTACCCAATTCAATTGCTAGATTTTTATTTACATCATTTTTTTGTTCTTCTGGGCCAAGAATATCCGAATATTTTTTTCTAAAAGTTCCATTTTCTCCTTTAAATCCAACATTTCCTTGATCATCAATTGTATCTATTAATTTAATTCCTATTACTCCATTTTTTTGTTCTTCTGGCTTTTTGTTATCATCATATCCATTTTTTTTGTACCTGACTGGTATTTTTTTATCATAAAAGGATTTTAATTTATTGTAATCGAATGTAATTGTTGTATTTACTCCTTTATTTGCATCGTTAAATATTTTAGTTATTTCATTTTCTGATAAATTTGCATTTAGTTGTGATGATATGTCTTTTTGTAAATTATCAAAAAATTTAGAGGCAAAGTCTTGACAAGATTTTAGTACATTTTGGCCACCATTTTTTATTATTCTATTTAGCTCGTCTATGTACTTTGATTTGGAATATTTATATTTTTCATCATTCATCAATCCGATAAATCCATTCCATTCGGCTTCTTTATTACCTAACAAGATAGATTTTGCTATCATTTTTGCTCCTTTGTTTTTAGATTTTTCAGATTCTACATCAATATCCTTATCTATATTATTTGCTATATTTGTTAAATTTGTTGTGAATTCGTCTATTATATTAATCACGTCTTCTGGTTTAGATATATTTTTATTTCTTAGTATTTTTTTGACCTTATCTATAGATCTATTAAAATTTGTTATTATAATTCCCTTAATTGAATTTGGATCAGTTTCATTAAAAGACTTCTTAATATCACTCATCATGTCCTTAAGTGATTCTGATCCAAATAATTTAGATAATATCCCTTGTATTGATTTTCCAATAAGTTCCTCATTAATTTTTATATATCTCTTATAGGATACATAATTTCTAATATAAGTCATAAACTATATATTAAAAAGGGATATAATAAATTAAAAAGATTAATTATGCAGTGGAAAGAATATTTAGAATTATCAGAAAAAACATTATCTAGTCAATTTCATTGTGAAAAGAAAGAGGAGCTTTTATTACATTCAGTTATTGGCATACTTACAGAAATGGAAGAATTATTGGATAATCACATGGGTGATTCTCCAGACGAAATAAATAGATCGGAAGAAATAGCTGATGCTTGGTGGTATGTAGCTATTATTGGAAGGGAATATAAAATTGATATTCCATCTACTGTTGATACATCAATTTTAGATCCAATGCTAGTTGTATTAAACATCATAAAAATAACATTAAAATTATTAGATTTTCTAAAGAAGAAGCTTTTTTATAATAAGCAAATTAATGACGAATTGGTTAAGCAATATACTAGCGAAATAGTAGCATTGTTATTATTATATGCAAAATTATATAATATTGATACTGAAAAATCCTGGGATATAAATATTTCTAAATTGAGAGCTAGATACGGAGATAAATTCTCATCTGAGAAAGCTATAAATAGAAATTTGGTGGTTGAAAGAAATATATTGGAAGGAAATTAAATTTCATATATTTGTATGAAATTTAAAAACACAAATGTTAGTAAAAGCAAAGTTTAATGGTAAATCTTCTATAGGATTTATTAATGGTAGAGTTTATACTCTTGATTTAGATGATTCTATATTTAGTATTGCTACTACAATATCTACTAGTAATGCACCAGTTTATATAAAGACAACAGGATATTATCCTGATTATAAAACATTAAGATGTGAATATCAGAAATTATCTACTTTTCTTTCTCTTTGGGAAATATTATTTGTATGGAAAGAAACAATTAATATCAAATTCCAATCTTTACCTTACTATAAAAATATAATAGGAATGTTTTATAAGCATATGAGAAATTCAAGAATTAATACATTATTAAATGAAGATTTATTGTAGAATAGGATTTCATAAATGGCATTATTATAACCAAACAATGCGCACCAATAGTAATTTACCGATTATTAAATCTCAAATAATTAAAAATGTTCCGGTTAGAATTTGTAGCGGATGTATGCTGAAGCAATATAGATTGGATATTTTGAATACATATTTAAATTATAATCTATTTAATAGAAAGTGGAAAAAATTTGATTTTTATACTAAAGACGAAAAAAGAGAAATTCAACTAAGGAAAATATTATGATATGTAAACATAAATGGAGGCACTACACTCAAGAAGTTGAAATTGATATTGGAATACCCGGAAATCCAAAAACAACAGTATCATTTAATGTTAGAATTTGTGTAGAATGTATGGTTAAACAGAAACAAAATCCTTGGAATAGCAATGAGATAGAATGGGAAGAATTTGATATTTATACTAAGGATGAAGAAAGGGAAATTCAATTAAGAAAAATATTATAGAAATTTTTAAAGAAAATAATAATATATAATATATACATACAAATGAATTATAAATATGAGATTTAAACCAGGAGATTTAGTAATTAAAAATACTGGCGGTAATAAAATGAGGATAATGGAATATAAAGAAGATGGTGTAGTTGACTGTGTTTGGGCAACAGACGATTTACACGAAGGTCTCTTTAATGAGGAGGATCTTATTTCTATGAATGATTATAAATCTGCTATTTTAGGAGAAAAAAGAGATGATTTAATTGATAAAATTTTAAAGTAAAGTTAGACTTCTTCAGATCTTTCAAAATATTTTTGGGAAATTATTTTTAATAATTCATTATTCGAGCTTTTCATTAACTCTTCTACTAGTTTATATTTTTTAAAGGCTTCCTCTTTACTTAATTTTTTAACATGACCTTCTAAGAAAAAAATTAAATTATTCTTATCTATCCCATATTTTTCTAAAATATCATTTATTTTTTTAGCCTCATTTCTGTTTATGGAAGGATCTTTAATAGATTCAATTTTATCTTCAATTGATTTCCAATCATTATTAGATAATCTAAGTGATTCTAGTACTTCTCTTTTTCCTTTATTATTTTCTTGATTAATTAAATCTGATAGAGCCTCGATAAACATTTCTTTACCAACTATTTTAGTAGGTATCATAATTTCTGGTCTTGCAACTCCATATGATCTTATACTTAATGTTTCATCCATTAATTTCATTATAGCAAATTTAAAATTATTGGATTCCTCATTTGAAGATTTAATTGGATCTGGATTTTGTCCAACTTTTGATCCTGATATATTGGTAAATTTCCTCATCTTTAAAATGTTTTCTTATAGTTTTGTACATCATTCCTGACTTCTTCGGCAGATCTCCTTAGTAGTTGCATTATTTTTCTGATCCTTGTCCCAGCTGTTTTATTTCCTTTTACAAAGAATCTTTCAAATTCATCCTCAAGTTTGTACATTTTACCATCAATTTCTACTTCTTCTGTAATTATTCTTTTTAACTCATCATATTTATCCATATATTCCATAGTATATTTATTTATTTTTTTGTTTTCTTTCTTGGAGATCCCGGTTTTCTTTCAGCTTTTTTTGCCGATTCCTTTGCCTTTTCTTGTCCTTCTTTTTTGTTGTCAGATGCCATTTTGGATTTTTTTCTATTAGCAATATCTTTAGCTAAAAAATCTTTATTCTTTTCAAATTGATTTTTTTCATATTCAACTTTTAACTTGTCAACTTTTTCTTTATCTAAATCTATGTACCAATAGACAATATCGTTTTTTTTATATAAAAGATTTTTAATCCTTGTTGTCTTTAAATCAACGTTTTTATCACTTTGTATATCTCCAAGAGAATTTCCGATTTCACTATTTTTAAAATCATTTGATAGATATTTTTTAATCCCCGCTAACGAATACATCCCACTCTCGTCTGGATATTTATCCATAGTAACCGTCGGTTTCTTTTTTAGCATATCTAATATAGCGGCAGCACATTCCCCCTTTACCTTTTTAGCCTCATTTAAAAAATCAGAAAATCTTTGAATTTTCATAGAGTAATTTTATTTTCTTTATATATTAATAATTAATATCTATTTTTATTAAAAATTAATAGATGTGTTGTAATATTATCTAACCTTTATTTTCGATTAAAAATTATTTTTTTATTAAATCTCATCATATTTTTTAATATATACAATATGTCAAAAAATAGAAACTATTGGACAAAAGAGAAATGCTACGAAGTGTCAAAAAATTTTAAAACTCGACAAGAATTTAATAAGAAAGAGAGATGTGTATATATTACAGCATATAATCGTGGTTGGTTAGATGAAATTTGCTTGCATATGGATATAAAAGAGAAATTAACAAAAGAAAAATGTCAAGAATACGCAAATAGTTGCTCAACTAAAACAGAATTTTCTAAAAAATTTGGCAGGGCTTTTTATTTTTCTAAAAAGAATGGATGGATACATGAAATATGCAATCACATGAAAAAAATAAATCATTGGACAAAAGAAAATTGTAAAAAAGAAGCTTCTAAGTATAAAACAAGGAAGGAATTTTATCAAAAGTGTCAATCAGCATATACTATTTCATCAAAAAATAAATGGCTTAATGAAATATGCTCTCACATGCAATGGAAAACAAAACCAATGTACTATTGGACAAGAGAAAAATGCTATGAAATTGCTCTTAGATGTAAAACTAGGCAAGAATTTCAAAATTATGGGAGACCTTATAGAGTTGCCTATGAAAATAAATGGTTGGATGAAATGTGTTGTCATATGAAAAACTGCGGAAATCTATTTAAAAGAATGATATACTTATATGAATTTTCTGATGGGCATGTGTACATTGGGTTAACTTGTGATTTAGGTAGAAGGGTGAAAGAACACATTACTGATAAAAATAGCTCAGTTTATAAATATTTTAAAAAAAGTAGATTAATTCCAATGTATAAAGAATTGACTGAATATTTAGATATAAATATTGCTTCAAAATTAGAAAAGGATTATATAAAAAAATATGAAAATTTAGGATATAGAATTCTTAATAAAGTAGAAGGTGGTGGATTAGGAGGTAATAAAATTAAATGGACTTATAAGTCTTGTAAAGAAGAATCAATGAAATATAAGAATAGAACTGAATTTTGTAAAACAAAAAGAAGAGCTTATGAAAAATCTAAAAAAGAAGGATGGATAATAGAATTCTATCCTAATAGTTTATAACTAATATTTCTTGTGATTTTAACCCTTTTATTTTGGCAACTTTTTCATATGACTGATCTATATTAATAATTTTATATTTAGATAATCTATCTATAAATGGATTTTTAATTCCCTTATGAATTGATACTCCACTAAGGGCAAACCTTATTCCATTTTTATCCAATGAATCAATTATACTATATAGATACTCCTCATCTCTTTTGGACCAAATAGAATTATATCCTGCACAAGTCTGTCCGTATGGTGGATCTAAATATACAAAATCTTCCTTTTGAATATTACTCAACTGAAAAAAGTTACTATAATGATGGTTAGTAAAAGTGATATTTTTATTTTTTAAAATATTACAATACTCTATTAACTTTTTAACTGTATTGTCATTAATAGATCTTTTACCAAATGTTTGATTATATTCAAATTTTTTATTAAATCTCATTAAATTATTAGTAGAAGAGCATATTAGTGTAAAGAAAATATACGGATCATTTTTTTCAATATTAAATTCCTTTCTATATTTTAAAAATTTTTCCTTGTCAATTTTATCAATTTTGTATGAGAGTATCTTTTGTATCTCCTCTTCTATTTTATCCTCATCTGATGCTTTCTTTAGATTCTTATAAAAATTTATTAGAGCGGGGATAATATCATTAGATATAGTTTTATTATAGTTAGTGTTAATGCTTACGGATAATCCACCTGTGAAAATATCATAAAATGTTGATACATCTTCTTTTTTTGGGAAATATTCTAATAATTGTGGTAATATTTTAGTTTTTGATCCCGAATAATTTGTTGGAGAATTATATATTCTATGCATATTAACTTTTTTCTTCTAGTAGGTTAATTAGATTATTATCCCTTAATATTCCAGAATCTTTGACTATTACTTCCCATATTTCATTAAAATTTTCAGAGTTTATTTCAATAACTCTTTTTTTGACCATATCTATTATTTCGTCGTACATTTTTTCATCAATGTATCTTGTATTTTTTCTATATCCAAGGTTAAGATAAAATCCTTTACCTCTTTCGATATCTATATTTAGATAATTTTCTTCATTTGATTTTACTAGATGTGATGATTGGGTACTCTTTATTTTTTTAATATTCTCTACTCTTAAATTGATAGAATTAGGACTATAAGATAGATTTATATTATCTTTATATCCTAATATATCGAATAGCAATTTTTTAAATTTATTGCTAACATCTTTGTCATATAAACACCAATCGCTATTATCTGATATAATAGAAGATTCCTTTTCTTTATATATGCTATTTATTTTTTGTGATTCAAGATATACTTGTTTGGCTATTTTTTTAATTGTTTTATTCTTCATTTAAAATATTTTTAATTCTACTATTTCTCATTAAATCTTTGTTTAGTATTTTTAGAATACATTCTATTATTCATTATTTTATATTAAAATGTGATTTAATAATTTCCTTAGCTGTTTCTTTGGATTTTAAAAAATATTTAGCCCCACCACTAGTTCTTAAAATATTTAAGGATGATAGTACTTTAACAAAATCAACAGCATCTTTTTGTAAAATTATTATCCCATTTAATTTTGATATCTCAACGATTGATTTAATGCTAATGACTCTATCATTTATTTTTGTATCAGTATTATATATTATATCAATAATAGAATCATACAAAATCCATTTTTGATAATTTGGATCTTTTTCAACCTTTGATTTGAAATCATTATATGATCTAATTTTATAATATCTATTAAAGTAAACACCAGCAAGTATTATAAATTCTATCATTGTTGATATAATGACGAATAAAATAGTGTTTGTTTTATTTTCACTTTTTTGCTTATTTGCATTATTACCAATTTTATTTTCATATTCTTTAATTTTTATATCCATTTCATTCTTAAGATTGGATATAATTGTATCCTGCTTGCTAAGATCGTCTCTTAGTTGGCTTCTCTCAACTTTTAGATCTCTAACTCTATTTCTTTGCTGTGATGTTAGTGGCTGAATTGATTCTAATGAAGTTTGTTCTTGGTCTTTTTGATCTATTTTTGATTTTATGGATTTTGATTCTTTTTCGGATTCTTGTATTTTTGTGTTGTAAATAGCTGTTATACTATCTTCGTATTTTTTTGTTGTTTCTTCAGCTACAACTTCAATTTGCTTTGCTTTGGAAGCAAATTCTTTTGCTCCTGATACTGATGCATAAAAAGAAACACTTACTATAGATAATGATAAAATTAGTAATGGATAAATGCTTTTGTGTGCAAATGTTTTTAATTTAATTGATTGTGAACTAAATTTTTGAAATATATCTCTTTTTAATAATTCCAATCCACTTAATAGGATAATAGATGATAATAAAACTAATATTGGGTTATCACTTATTGCCCCAGTTAGTATCTTTGATAATAAAAAATATGCCAAAAATATAGAGGAAATATGTCCAAATATAGACAATCCAAACATAACAGTATTTATGTTCTTATACTGCTTTCCAAAGCTCTCATCCTTTATTTCATTTTCTAATTTTTTGTATTGTTCTATATTCATATTTTATTTATTTTTTTTCCTAAAATTCTTTCCTTCCAAGATAATCTTCGATTTTTTTCAGCCAATATCTCATTTTTTATTGAAAAGACCAATTCGGTGTTTAAATCCATTTGTTTATTATTTTCATCCATTTTGTTTTCCATTTCTTCGATTGTGTGTAATGATTGCTCGTATTTGGAATGTAAAGATCTATAAAAATTTCTATATTTTAATAATAGGAATTTAGATTCATCTTGTGTTAATCCATCATTAAAATCTGATGTCATTAAGTAGTCTAATATGTCTTTTTCCGTTAAGAAATCATTTATCATGTTGTTTATATATTTATTTTATTAAAATCCCATTTCAATAATAGAATTGTCTGATTTTTTCTTAATAACATCTATTAACCTGGGGTTATAAAATTTATTTTTTTGATTCAAAAAAGAGCACAATTTCTTAACTTTATTGTTCTTTAATCTACCGATCTCAATAATATCCATAATATTGTTACAATCCAATAGTATTGGATCGACATCATTTATATCCTCAATATTTAATACTATTATTATATGTAGATTATCTATATCCGATGAGAACCCATCTACCATTTGTAATAAATTATTGGTAAATAAATTAGATTTTGTGTAAGTATTTGTAAAAAACATTTCACAATCATCTATTATTAAAATAGAATTTTTATATCTTTTAATAAAATTTTTAAAATCACTGCTATTAATAGTTATATCTATCATATTGGATGGTATGAATATACATAGTTTATCAATATTTGAAACAATATTACTTAGAAGTGTTGTTTTACCGACACCCCTTTCTCCATATATAATACTTAGTCCTTTTTTTTCCTTTTTTATTAGATTAGTAATTTTTTTTGATTTGGAAATTACATCATCATTGTAATGTAATTTTATGTTATCACAACCAGATTGAAGGATATCTATTGGGTCAAGTTGTAGACCATCTTCGCCTATTGTTAATATATTAAATCTATGTTCTACATTTGAATCTTGATAATCAACTATAAATTCACTCATAGATTTGATTAGAGAATCAACTTTTTCTTTTGAATCATTTAAATAGTAAATTATAATATCAGTTATTATTCCAAGATCAGATTCTTTATCATACTCAATGAAGGATAAGTAGATATTTGTATCTATTTTAACAAATCTCTTTTTATTGATAATATATCCGTCTCCAGTTGGTATTATATCAATATTAGATATTTCTTTGGTTGATATAGTATCAATAAATTTTGCAAATGGATTTATATCATAAACATTGAAAATGGATATTTTATTGGGGATAACTCCAAATTCAGATAGACAAAACAAATAATCGTTCAGTGAAGTATCATCTTTTTCAATATTTATATTAATTTTTTTCAGCATTTAAAAAATCATTTTTATTTTTTAATATATATTGGAAATTTATTATTTTTTGGTGATCATGAAAAGAAACATTGAATCTATATTGGCTATTAATCGTTATTTAATAAAAAATAAGAGTAATGTTAAAAAAACAAAAATAGTTAGAGAGTATTTAACATCAAAAGTTGAATCTGCTTTAGAAAGTAAAGGATCTACTACTGATGTTAAATTAAATTTAAATTTATCAAACTATTTTAATACACTAACTATCTTATTTTAAATTTGAGGTCCTTCTCCTAGATCAATCATAGGTGGAACTGATCCAATAGTTGGATTGTTATCAAATTTACCAGCAGCTTTTTCTTTTTCTATCATTCTCATGAATTCTTCTTGAGCCTTCATCATTTTTCTTTTTTGAATATTTATTTCTTCATTCCTCTTGGCTACTCTTTTTCGATGTTCTTTATTTTTTTTACCCATTTGAGTCGTTTTTTATTATTATATAAAACATAAAATGTAAGTTTAAAAATCAAGTTCAAACTGAATATCTTTATTATCATCTTCCCATCTTTTTAACTCTTCATAATTGAGATTTCTCAATATTTCACCATTCGGTAGTGATATATCATATACAAAATCATACGATGATGTTTGTCCGATATTTTCACTATTTAAAGCATCAACATAGTTACCATTTAATATATTCATGGCATCTTTTGGATCTATATCTTCATTGGTATCTTTACATAGTTTAATATGAGGAGCATCTAAGATGGGTGCCAACCCCATAAGTGACCATATAAAATCAATTACACCATTAATTATATTTTCAATTAAACACAAAATAGAACTTAGCATGGATAATGGAGTTTTCGTTAAATGTTCTAATTGTGATTTATTGGCACTAAACATTTTTGGAATAAATGGCATTGATAAAACTTTATCGAGATCAAATTGATGATCATCTTCAAATGAGTCTATGTCTTTTGCCCAAGATTTTAATTGTGAAATGTCAAATTTAATTCCGATAAGCTCAAGTAATTTATTTGGACCAAAAAAATCTAGAATCCATTTGAATGATATAAAATCTTTAATTTTAGATGGTAATTCAAATGGATTTGATAAACTTTTGAAAAAGTCCATTATAAATTCAATTATACCTTTAATTATTTTTAGCGGGAATGTTACTAAATTTAATAAAAAATCTATTATTGGTTGTGTATTTGTGCCAGTTTTATTTTTTAATGTATTTAATTTATCCTCTATTTCTTTATTATTTGGGCTAGATTCAAGAGCCTCTTCATATTTAGCTATAGCTAAATTTTGTGATTCGGGATCATCAGATTGCTCTAATTTTTCAGCTTCTATTACCAAGTCATTGACATATTGAGTTACATAAACATATTCATAATCAACCCCTTCTATAAATTCTCCAGTTGAATATTGTATTGATACTTCCTCTATTGTAGTTATTCCATTGGCAGTTGTTCTTATCTGATTAGTTGAAATGTCTAGCTTTGGAGACAAACTTGAATTGGAAATCGGGCTTAGATTAACTTGTTTTTCTTGTTGATCATTAGATAAATTTAAGAAATCACTAACAACCCCATTATTTTTAGCTTTATTAGCTTTAAATGTTAATTTTGGCTCGAGTTTATCTAATCCAATTCCAAATGTAAATCCTAAAAATTTAACTAACGAGGATCCATCCATTAGAAACTTATAATCATTTTTATCATCTACATAGACATAATTTTTTAATTTAGATGACGACTCAACAAATTTCTTTCTATTTTTTGATTCCATTGTTTTCAATCTATCAAATTCACTCTTAAACTTTTGAGAAAACATATCAAATTTCGGAGATTCAGTTCCATTATTATCTCCCAATTTTTTAATTATTACTTGGTCAACTATGAAACTCGCTGGATTGGTTAATATTTTTAATAGAGATGATATTGCTGGAATTAATTTAGAAAAAATATCAACTATCATTTTAATGAAAGCTCCTATGGAACTAATTGGACCTTTTGGCTTTTTGTAATATCTACTGCCATTACTATTGATGCCACTGTCGACAATTGGAAATGATTGATCGTTCTCAGATTCTAGTATTCCCTCTATAATATAAAAAACACCAGAATCAGATAATGATGTTGCATATCTTAAAACTTCTTCTATACTTTGTTTATTTTCATTAGAGCTTGATCCATAAAATCCTTTTGAATATGGATTTTTAATCGACAATTGTATATTTTTTATTTGATCTACATTTATAATTAAAGCTTGATTATTTGTAGTTACTACAGATATTTGATTTTTTTGTAATTGCTTTTTCGTTGATAATGGACTAATTGCTCCGTCTATTAAATTGTTATTTTTATCATAAAATTTTATTTTATATGTCGGTACAATTTTTATGATTTTCATATCATAGTCATTTTCCGGATCAATCCATATGTCTCCACCTTTGTATTTTATTTTTTTTGGCTTGAATGGAAATGGCTTTAGAGGCGATTTGCCATTATCTAATTGTATTGTTGGTAAGAATCCTGAGTTAATTAGCGAGTCTAAGTACATCTTATAATCAATTGCTTTGTTAACATCTGATATTATGTTTAATTTATCCGATTGATTTAATGTTGTTTTATCTAATTCTATTTTAGCTATATCATTAAAATAATTTTTTATATAATCAATATTTACACTATTATCCATGGATATTATAGGCTCATCTCTTTCATTTTTTTTCATTTTCCATCCGGGACCCGATGGAGAGGCAATTGATTTTTTTTCTCCAAATATGGGATGAGACCATATGTATTTAAAGTCTCCAATTGAGTCAAATTGACCAAACCATTTTCCACTATCAATTAGCCATTTTGGAATATTATTATTCTCTACTGGATTTCCATTTGCATCAAAAAAACCAAATACTACTATTTTTGGTTTATCTATGGTTTCTTGAATATCTAAAATATCAACTCCACTATCTGATAAATCTGACTCTTTAATTGAATCATCAATTATATCAATATATTCATATGTATAATTAACATTCGGGTTGAAATCACCAGTTGAGTAAACAGTTGATAATATTTGATATTCTAGTCCGATGGTATTATTCAAATTATTTAATGATGTTATAGTTACTGGATCTTTACCGATTGACTGAGTTATTCCTTTTGATATTTCCTTAATTGAATTTAATTGTGATAAAGCTTTATTTAATTCAGATTTACCATTTGGTTTATATCCTAGAGCATCTTTATTAAAAATAGGCTTCAATGAGTCACCATTTACAGAAAGTACCCTTGATATGACATCTTCTACTTTGACTAATATACCAGCTAATTCTTTTATGATTTCCATATATGGCTTTTCACTTTCAAATATGGATTGTATTAATGATTTTTCTAAAGCTTTTAAGCCTGCTGAATCAGTCGATGGATCCAATAGAATATCTGATTTTTTAATTTGATATTTACCATTTTTAAAATAGGAACTACTATCTTTTTGCAATTCAAATCCCATTGATTTTTTAAAAATATCTAATTGCTCCTCGGATGTCATCTGAGAAACATTTTTAATAATAGTTTTTGTTTTACTTGTATCTCCTATTCCTAAATCTCCATTGGCAAATTTAACCAGATATTTAATATCCGGAACTAAAATTGGTTTTCCACCTGAAAGAGAAAATTTAATAGCCATTTATTATATATTACAATGGCATTTTCTTGTTACTTTACACTTAATACACCAGATAGCGAGTAAATTGGATCATTAATATCATCTCTAATTTTATTAGATGGGGATTGCCCAGATCTAATATTAATTTCAAATCCATATATATCAAAATAGTTATTTATAATAAGTAATTTTTCATTTAGTCCTTTTTGAATTTTTAAAATATTTGATATTGAGTCTTCTTTTTAGTGATGAAATGGATTATCCATAATCCATTTTGTTCTACTTGATACTTAATTTCATACTCAAAATTTGGATATTCCTTGCAAAATTCATCTAGATATTGTGACACCTCACATTTTTCAGACATAACTTCATTGAATTTCTTAATTTTCATACTATATTTTTGGATTTGAATATAATTCTGTTTCTATGATTTTAATTTCTTTATAATGCTCTGGGAGAATCACTTCATAACAATAATCTACACACTTTTCATAATCTTCATTTTCATTAAGATTAGTAAAGAATCTATTACCATCCTTATCAAAAAATGGTTCAAACTCTTGATTAAATTTACTATTTACATACTTGATTAGATAGTCTGCTGCTAATATTTCAGATGTAAAACATCCACTTGAATATAAATATGATTCTTCATCTCTTATGACGACACACCATAATTTTTTGAAGTCGGTTGTTGATTCATTGAATTTTTTAATTATCATATTGATCTAATTACTTTTGGACTATTATGTTGTTTCCCTTTTAAAATTTTTATATCGATATCATTTTCCTGGCAATAGAGTAGGCAATTTATATAATCATCGTTTTCATCTACGTTAATGAAAAATCTACTCCCATCATCTTTATCAAAAAATGATTCAAATTTTTGATTGTGAAAATAATTTACATATTGGATTATATAATCAGCAGCAAGTATTTCATTATTAAAGCAATGACAAGAAAAATGAGAACTTTGACTATATTCCATCTCTATGCCATTCACATCTTTTATACCCGTTACGACGCACCATATTTTTGGAGCGCTGTCCCATTTTAATTTCATTTCTTCCCAATAGGATTCATTAAATTTTCTAATTTTCATTTATTTATTTTTCTAAGAATTATTTTCAATACATTGTACTAATGAATCAAATTGATCACATAGATAAAAATTCTGACCTTTTGAATCTAATATCATTACTACGAACCATTCATCTTTATATTTTGATATATCAACTATAATCTCTTCTCCTATAAATGGAAGTATTTTAAAACACATTCTATTATCAAAGCTTGTTAGTTCTTTTCTGCACATAAAAAAATTATTATTTATTAATTTTTTTATGTGATTAATTTCTTGGCTAGTTAAATTATCATTTCGACCGCTTAACCTATATTCTTTGGAATTTTCCAAAGAAATGTGAGTATATGTTTTTTCTTGATTACTTTGTCTATTTCTCTTTTTGAAAAAACTTTCATTTATCTTTTTCTTTATAAATTTATCTCTAGCATCTTTTAATGTATATTGGTTCTTTCTTTTACCCTTTTTTAATGCATCAATTTCATTGAATATTTTTTTGGCTATTGAATTGCTGGCTTCTAGTTTCAATTCATCAATAAAAATTTGATAAAATTTGGAATAATCTGTGTCTTTTGGATTAAATTTTACTGATTCTAATTTAAAATTTTCCAAATTTATTTCATAAATACTTGGCTCATAATTACATGTGAATCTTCCTGTCTTCCTAGTGAATGGGGAAATATACTTTGGCATCATATCTCTGTCTTCGGGACATGTATTATTAAAATGTGTTAATTTTATTTCACTTTCAATTATATCAGATGTTAATAAATTATCATAAATACCTTCAGCAATATCTTCATCTTTATTCAATTTCCTTCTAATCCAATTTTCATTAAATTTTTTAATTTTCATCTTTATTTATGTTTTTATTGGAGACTCTAAAATTGAAATCATCGGATAAATCGAATTTATATTTACAAGAAAGTTTATTACTCATTTCTCCACCACTGAATTTGACTATTATGTCAAAATTTAGTAATGGCTTTGAATCCATATCCACTTTTACTGTTATTTTAAAATCATTATTTTCCTCTTCTTCATCCACTATCATTTTTACATGATAGTCAAATTGAACATCTAAATCATTATAAACATCTCGGATAAATTGTCTGGACGGAACTTGATTAAAAATTGATCCATTATTTCCGATATAGTAAGTAGTTCTTTCAGAGCATCCTAATTTATCTACTAATGTTTTGATAAGTTTCATCTTTACTTGGCCGTCTGCTGATTTAAATCCATCTTCTAATTTTTTAATATCTTGAATATTATTTTTAACTAAAGATTCTGTAAATAAATGTTCCAATATTTTAGAATTTAAAATAAAAACCTTAGTTTCCATCCATTCGTCATATACCTTATTTGGATCCACAAAACATTTATCCCTTGATTTCCATATCTCACTCATTAGGTCGGATAAATTTAAAATATTTTTATCAAATTCTTTAATGTATTCCCCTAAATGTTTGAATCTGGGATCTCTATGTTTCAATTCAAAATATTTAAAGTAGTCCAAAGTTTCTATTCTATCTTCATTTATAAATTTATCAATATGTATTTGTATATTTTTATTGCAATTATCATATATTTTCCTAACCCATTGCTGAACTAGTTTATTCCATTTCGGAAGATATTCTTCGGAATAAAGTTTATCTATTTCTTGTCCTATTAGATCATCTGCGAATGTATTAAAACTCGCTGTTTTTGTTGATGATAAATTTTTATTTAAATAAAAGGAATATTGTCGCCCATCACTTAACTCTAATATTATATCCTCACTGTGCTCACTATCTTTGAATAGATTATAGTAAACTGAAACTACCATATCCTCTGATAATTTTTCATCTGGAATTAACTTATCAATAATACTCCTTGAAATTAACCTAGCATTGACTAATGTGTTCCAGTCTTTTTCAATATCAAACTTAATGGTATTAAATATCTTATTTACTTTAGATATCTCCTCATCTTCGATGCATTTATTATCGACAAATTTAGCTAATTTTAATCGATTCTTTGATATTAATAAATTTTTTAGATCTGTTAGAAAGACTTGCGAATTTTCTAAATATCTATTTTTAATTCCCTTATCTAATAAATTATCTAAAAATCCATTATTAATTAATAGCATTGATACACAAATATCTTTAACTACATTTTTTGTATTAACTTTTTTTGTTTCTACTGATTCTTTGAATAATTTATGCTTTTTAATCCATTTCATATTAATAGTCAAATTCTTTTGTTGTTGGAAATATGTCTATATCTCCAAATTTTGTATTATTAAAATACCATCCTCCCCAATCAGTATCTTCAACTGATTCTGCTTCTAATATATTAGATAAATTATTTTTTAATTCATCATTAAATTCTCTATCAGGTATTAAAATGTCTATATCATGGTCAGATTCTATTTTACCTTTTCCAAATCCGCCTATTAACTCTGCATTAATTGATACTTTTTTTTGTATTAAATTTAATGCTAAATTAGCTTCTTCTTTTGTATGCAATCTTTCTGATAGAAAGCATAGATATTTCTTAACCATGATGTATATATTATTTTTCTATTTCTATTTTCATTAGTAAAATTTTATATTTAGTTAAATTTTTATTTAAGAAAAATAATATATATTTAAAATATTAAAAAAATTTTTCATGAAAAGAATTGTAATGGAATATAAAGATTTCTTAATAAAGGAATCTGTTAATCTTACTGGATTTAAGGTTTTACCAGAAGGTGCTGCTATACCCAGCTCTGGTGTCGTTAAATTAGGAATTGATCCAACGTCAGATAAATTACATCTAGGTCATATGATACCTATGTTAATGGTAAAGAGATTAAAGGAGAATGGTATGGACGTACATATAATTTTAGGTACTTTTACGGCTCAAATGGGCGATCCATCTGGTCGAAATGATATGAGGCCTATACTATCAGCATCCGAGACAAAATCTAATGCCGATTCAATTGTTTCACAATTGCACAGAATTTTAGGTACAGATATTACAATTCATTATAATCACGAGTGGTTTGATAAAATGACATTACCACAAGCATTATCAATATTATCTAAATTTAATGTCAATTATTTAATGAGTCGGGACTCATTTCAAAAAAGAAATGAGGGCGGAAATCCAGTTGGATTGCACGAAATAATTGTTCCTATATTACAGGGACTTGATTCGGTTGAATTGAATGCTAAAGTAGAAGTTGGTGGAACTGACCAGTTATTTAATTTTATGATATCTAGAGATTTACAATCTAAATCAGGACAAGAGCCAGAAATATGTTTAATGGCTCCGATTATAAATGGTACAGATGGTAGAAAAATGAGTAAGACATATAATAATGCTATTTATATTAATGATAGAGATGTTGATGTTTATGGTAAAGTTATGAGTATTCCAGATGAAACAATGTATCAATGGCTTCCAATTTTTATAGAAGGATATGATAAAGATGA
>Ga0116191_1001030_pt1 | contig 23267 bp, 27 predicted proteins | sample AD_UKC111_MetaG_FD_89897 | JGI IMG/M metagenome (GOLD analysis project Ga0116191, IMG submission 89897) | Active sludge microbial communities of municipal wastewater-treating anaerobic digesters from Hong Kong - AD_UKC111_MetaG | ecosystem: Engineered > Bioreactor > Anaerobic > Digestate... | reverse complement strand
TATCATAACAGGATCTCTCCTTTTGCATAATACGGCGAGAAGCAGGGCATGTCGTAATATTTAATCAATTCCTGATCCAGTCTCAGAATTGTTATGGAAAATCCTCCCATTTCCTGACAGGTACAGTAGCTTTTTATTTCGGCGTCATGAACCTCGAGATGATCCCTGCTTATGTGCTTATCCAATTCATAATAAACGGTGCTCAATTCCAATAATGTCGTTGAACCGAGTCCGTTTACCAGGACGGCAACTTTGTCATGCTCTTTGAGCTCCATCTCTTCTTTAATTTCACGGTACATTCTTTCAACAAGCTCACCGGCCGGTTTCATAGCTGTTCTTTCGATTCCGGGTTCCCCGTGCAATCCCATTCCGAATTCGATTTCGTTTTCACCCAGTTCGAACGTGGGTTTATCCAGTCCCGGGATCGACCCGGGAGCTGTCGCCAGTCCTATGGTATTAATATTGTCTCTCGCCTTTTCCGTGATTCGGAGGACTTCTTCCAGTTCCAGTCCTGCATCGCAAGCCGCACCTGCGATTTTTATGACATAGATGTCTCCTGCGATTCCCCGGCGGTCTGTGATCCGTTCTTTCGGTGCGGATGCACAGTCATCCCAGACTCTGACATGCGCCGTTTTAATATCTTCAATTTCGCAGAGTTCCTCTGCCATGTCAAAATTCAAATTATCACCCGCGTAATTGCCATAGATGAAAAGAATGCCTCTCCCTTCGTCGACAGCTTTTGCGGTTTCTGCAATCAGCTGGGGATTCGGAGAAGCAAAAATATTTCCGCATGCGACCGCATCAGCCAGTCCTTTGCCTGCAAAACCGCTGAACAGCGGTTCATGACCGCTCCCCCCGCCAATGACCAGGGAAACCTTATTTCTTCGTCTTCCTTTATATAGAAAGGCATTCAAATTACCGATTCTTTCATAATACTTGCCGTATGCCTTCAGATAGCCCGAAAGCATTTCTTCAACTACGTCGGAATCCTTGTTGATTATCTTCTTCATTGCTGTTCCCTCTCTCTCATTATCGATTCGCTTCACAATAATTCCTTATATGTTCTTTTTCAACCTCATTGATCCTCTGTACTTTCGGCGTGGAACCGCCGCCTGCAAAATCACAAGCCAGCCAGACATCAACAATATACTTTGCAAGCTCAAGGCCAATCACCCGCTCTCCCATGCAAAGGATCTGACAATTATTGCTTTTTCTTGAACGCTCTGCGGAAAACGGATCATGGCAGACCGCTGCCCGGATCCCCGGAACTTTATTGGCACAGATCGCCATTCCGATCCCCGTTCCGCAAACAAGAATCCCGCGATCGTATTCATTTGCGGCCACGGCGTCGGCCACGGCATATGCAACATCCGGATACAGTACTACGTCCCCTTCCATTGCGCCAAAATCGACCAGTTCGATATTATCTTTCTTCTCGAGATGCTTCATGATTTCAACTTTTAATCTATATGCCGCTTCATCGCAGCCTATCGCAATTCTCATTGTTTCACCTCCGGTTTGAAGCACTTTCGTGATACAAAACCCTTATTCAACATTACGATGTCTTCCCGACATTTTTTCAAACGTCAGTTCAGGCGTCTCCTCGACAATGGTCATGACAATAATATCAAACAGAATCAGCAGGCTTTGTTCGAATAAATTCCCCATGGGCTGAAAGGAGGGAACAACTTCATCGGTTCCCCGATATACGGCCGCTGGAACAAACAAGACTTTATCCGCAACTTTTTGAGCCGTTTTCCCGCTTGGCGAGCCGGTAACGACATAAATAAAGCCGCCGGCTTCCTTAGCCCGTTCGCAAATATAATTGATATGGCCTATCTGGCCGTCTCCCAGGGTCGCAATGACCAGGTCTCCCGAGCAGATTGAAGGTGTCGTATCGTCCCAGATCCAATGGATTTCTTTTCCCATATGCATCAGCCGCATTGCAAATGCCCGGGTCATCATCCCCTCACGTCCAACGCCGATCAGGAAGATCCTGTTATGCTTCTTAACGATATCAATAAACTCCCTGACGTTTTTCTGATCGATTCTTTGAAATACCTGTTCGTACTCCGTAAGAATTTCCCTGTACATTGTTTCAAATTCCATACCGAACCCTCCTTATGCATCCAATTCTGCGTGGAGATAAGCCATTGTCTTTTTCATGCCTTCAAAGACTTCATCGTCGAATGCCTCAAATGCCGGAACGACTTCCACATATTGAACGATATCCGACAGACCTGCTTCTTCTGTGGCCTGCTTGATCATCTGTGGAGTAACGATACCATCCTGTGTAAAATCCCAATGTCTGTCAAGCATTCCGTCCGTCTGCTGCAGATGAATCGATCCGATATATTGTGCACATTCTTTAAACCATAACCTGATATCCGCCTTTTCTTTCAAAAGGGGCTTAAACAAGGCATGCCCCCAATCGATGAGCAGCTTGAACGGGATTGCGCTCCCCTCCAGATCTTTCATCATCTGGTTGCTTATCTCCGGGCTGTGCGGAAATTCCGTGATTAGGGGAGTCGCTTCTATGTGGATTTCTTTAAGTCCTTTTTGCTTTGCGTATTCTGCAAGTCTCTTCAGATATTCGAGCATGCTCCGGTAAAGCTCTTCGCGCCGCACCTTATCGTTGGCGTCTCGATACGACATCCCGCCGACAGGGGTTCCTAAAACGCCTGCACCCATGACCGCAGTCAGATCAACTGCACGCTTGAAAAACTCGAAGGATATTTCTTTCTGAATTGCCGAAGGCGCCAGCAGCTGCGCATAAGTATAGGAAGCGATACCGCCGAATGTGGCGTCGATGAACAGTCCCTCGGCCTCAAACGCTTTTCTGTATTCCCTTGCCAGGATATCCCTGCCGGATTCCGGCCACCAGGGATCGATAAGATCCCATGTAAACTGTATATGCTTGACTTTGAAATCATTCCGGCACATCGCAGCGAGTTCTGCCGGTTCCATCCAGCGTTTGGTTGCAAAGGACAGATTCAATCCTAATTTCATATTGGTCACCTCACTTGACATCATTTCGTCAATTTAATTTTTCTTTGTTTCTTTTCCTGGTAAATTGCCGAAAGCGAACTGAATGAAATCGCAATAACCACGACAAATCCACTGACGGCAGACTGCCAGTAAACATTGACCCCGAACAGCACAATCATATTCTGAATGATACTGATAATGGCTGCTCCGATCAATGCGCCTGCCGGATTGCCGATGCCGCCGGTAAGCGCTACACCGCCGATAACCGACGCTGCAATAGAGTTCATCGGCCAGTTTTCTCCTATGGAGGACTGCGCAGAACCAAGTCTTGCAACGTACAGGATACCTGCCAGAGCCGAGATTAATCCGACCATGGAGTAAATCATGATCCTGATTTTGTCAACCTTGATACCCAAAACTCTTGCCGCGTCACGATTATTACCAATGGCGTATATATATCTGCCTGTTTTGGTCTTCTTCACGAAGAACAGAACCAGAATCAGAACAATCAACGTAAAAACAAAAGGATATGGGATGGGTCCCAGGCTTCCTTTCCCAAAAACATGCACGCTTGCCGGAATCCCCGTTATTGCCTTTCCTTTCGTGAGAACCAGATTGATGCCGCCATATACTCCTGCCATCCCGATGGTTGCCACCATAGCATTCAGTCTTAATTTCGTAATGATCAATCCGTTGATACTTCCCAGAACGAGTCCGAGGAACAGTGCCGCAACCAAAGACAGATACGGGTTCCATCCCCAGCTCATCATCATGATGCCGGACAGGATTCCGCACAGAGATGCGATCTTGCCTACCGATAAATCAAGCTCTCCGATAATGAGCAGCAGAGATTGCCCGATACCGATCATACCGATAAACGCCAGGTCTCTTATCAGTGACTGTAAATTATAGATATCTAAAAAATACGGTGAAAAAACGCTGGCCATAAGGACCATCAGCGCCAATACTGCTCCGATCGCAGTCATAGTGCTTTTCTTAAGTGTGCTGATTACCGAATTAACCGGTTTTAATCTTTCTTCATTCATGAACGTAACTCCTTCAATTAATTTATACCGATAACTGCGCTCATGATGCTCTCTTTGTCAGCATCCGAAGCGAATTCGCCGACTTTTCTTCCTTCATACAAAACAATGATTCTGTTTGAACATTTTCTGATTTCTTCCATTTCGGATGAGATTAGGATAATCCCGATCCCTTCCTTCTCCGCCAGATCCTTCATCATCCTGTAAATCTGCGATTTGGTCCCGACATCGATTCCCTTCGTCGGCTCATCAAATATCAGAACCTTCGGATTGCAGCACATCGACCTTCCGATGATGACCTTTTGCTGATTTCCGCCGCTTAAATACTGGATCTCTTTTTCTATGTCCGGCGTCTTTACATCATAATCTCTGATCACTTTTTCCGCCAGATCTGCCTCCTTCTTTTTAGATATTCCAATCGTGCCTTGCAACTCATCCAGCACAGAAATGCTGATGTTTTCGCGAACGCTGAGCATCGGCAGAATACCCTGTGATTTTCTTTCCTCCGGCATATAAATCAATCCGTTTTTAACGGAATAACAGGTGTCTCCACGCTTAAACGGTTCTCCTTTCAATTTCACATCGCCTTGATAGATCGGCAGATATCCGAATATCGCCTGCATCAATTCACTGCGGCCGGCGCCGACCAGACCCGAGAATCCTAAAATCTCGCCTTTTTTCAGAGAGAAGCTTACATCAGTAAACCGTTGGCCTGTAAGATGCTCAACTTCCAGCAATACCTCGTCTTCAATTTTATCAGAATAAAATACCTGCGACTGATCCACTTCACGTCCGGTCATCTGCGTTATGACCCATGGAGTGTCAACTTCATTTACCTTTGAGTAGGCAACTTTTATCCCGTTTCTAAAAATTGTTATAACATCACCGATCAGGAAGATTTCTTCCAGCTTGTGTGATATAAATACAATTGCTTTATTCGCTTTTCTAATCTGTTCAATGACATCAAATAATACCTGGGCATCCTTTGTTGTCAAGCTGGTTGTCGGTTCATCCAGCATCAGCACATCGTATTCTTCATGCACGGTAGCACGCGCTATCTGAAGCAGCTGCTTTTCCGAAACTGATATATCCTTTACCAATGTGCTGGGATGCGCGTTGATATGAAACTTCTGAAGGAGCGGCACCGCCCTTTTCTCTATCTCCTTCTTGTTTACCAATCCCTTTAATCCCGATTTTTCAAAGGGTAAAAATAAATTATCCGCAACTGTCATATGTTCAAACAGATCGATTTCCTGCGGGACATATGCAATTCGATCAAATAATTTTTTATTTTTCAGTGCATCTTCTCCGTTGATTAAAATGCTGCCCGCCTCCGGCTCGTAAACGCCTGTGAGGCATTTGATCAGCGTGCTTTTCCCGGCGCCGTTTTCTCCGATGACACAGTGAATCTCACCTAATTCAAAGGAAATATCGACAGAATCCAAGGCTGTTACTCCCGGAAATACTTTTGTGATATTACACGCCTCTAAAACTTTCATGTGATATGCTCCTTCATCCTATGGACTATCGATTTTAATTGAAAGGGGTTGACTCGTTACAAGCCAAGCCCCTTTACAAGAAAAAACTGATTCTTATTATGGTTTATTTGCCGCCGACCATTTCGATCCATTCATCGATATTTGACTGGTCGATATATGCGATTCCTGTGTCAACAACCTTTGGAATTTCCATTCCGAGGGACTTCTGCCACATCATTAATACCGCCATGGATCCTTGCATCTGAGGAATCGTGGATGAAGTTGCAGTGATCGTTCCGCTCTTTACATACTCAAGGATTTCAATCAGATTATCCATGGATACGATTGTAACCTGGCCTTTTTTCCCTGCTTCTTCAACTGCCGCTGCAATTCCGGTGGCGCATGCATCACAGTTCAGATAACCCTTAAGATCCGGATTTGCCGCTAATACAGCTGCTGCCTGCGATTGAGCCTCTTCAACGCTGTCATTATCGATACCGCCGTTCACTACTTCGATTCCGGGATACTTCGCTAAAGCATCCAGATGCGCCTGATAACGTTCAGCATGGTTTGGAGCCGTCGGAACGCCCTGCATAACAGCTACTTTACCTTTTCCACCAATCAGTTCGGCCAATTTATCCGCTGCGATCGTAGCCTGCTCAGCAAAGTCATTTCCCACGCTGGTCAATCCGCTGCCTTCCGGTGCCGGTGCATCAAACAATATTACAGGAATTCCCTGTTTTTGAATTTCTTCGATGACCGCTTTATTGCCTTCATAATCCAGAGGGTCAAGTGCGATTCCGTCAGGCTTGGTTGCTGCCGCTTGTTCCAATACTGTGTTCTGTTCCGCTACGTCTGCGGTCTGAGGCGCACGATAATCAATTTTAACATTAACGCCCAATTGCTCAGAAAGAAGTGTCGCCTGTAACTGAGCCCCCTTATTTACTTCGTCAAACCAAGGATGTACGCATTTCGGCACGATTACAAAGGTCAGGTCTTTCTTTTCCGCCGCCGTTGTGGTGCCTTCTGATTCACCAGATGTGCTTGCAGTCTGTCCGCATCCGGCCAGGATTCCGATAACCATTAATGCTACAAGCAAAACGGACAAAATTTTCCTTCTCATTGTGTTTCCTCCTCTAAAATTTTCTTTCACCATTGAAAGTTATCTTAATTATATCGCTACTGAAAAATATTTCCAATGCGGTGGCCTTTAGATTAGGTGAGGTAATTTTAATAAATTGGACAAAAAAAGAACGAAATGTTAATCAAAATTTACAATTCGCTCCACCCTTATTTCCTGTTCTGAATAATTACTCTGCCGAATCTCTTTATATATGAATGATGCGGTCCGAAATATCTTCCACATACTCTTCTCTTGATTTGATAATGATTACTGTAGTACCGATATCTGAAAACCTCTTAATATAGGATTTGACAAGAGAAACTCCGTAAATATCACAATGCACAAAAGGTTCAAACAGGATCAGTACCTTAGGCCTGTAGATGAACCATCGTTCCATCAGCAGCGTGATATAGTCGTTTACGTTCATATTCCTGATGTCCTCAGGCATTATTTTTATATTATTCCTGATTTCGTTCTCAAGCATCTTAGTGACCTTGCCCTCTACGAATACATGCTGCAGAGCAGGAATCTTGGCAAGCGACGGAAGCAGCAGATTATTGCCGGCGGACATGCTGAGCAGCAGTTCGCTCTCTCCTCCCATGTCGGCAACCGAAGCGATTCGATTTTTTACAAAGTCTATGGTATCGGTGAAGGTACAAGGCCTCTTGTCAATTATGATTTTCATCGACTTATCAATATATCTTCCGGAAAGCATCTCAAAAATCCGGGTTTTTTCATTGACATTCAGTGAAAGCAGCGTTACGACTTCACTTTTATAAAAATCCAACTGACGGATAATTCTGTTCTTCAGCATGATATCTCTTACGGAATAGATGATTTCACTTGAATTATCCCGTTTGTTTTTGATATTTCCTTGGTCTCCCTCATGATCAGGTGCTGCGGAAATTCCCAGCAGCATGTTTTCAAGATTGCTGTTTTTCGTAAAAAAGTTTTTACTGCATTTTTTTATAATACGCCCTTTATGAAAAATGACATATTTATCCGACAGAATTTGAGACACATTATCGGAATGGCTGTTGATAACGGAAGAAATGCCGGGCCTGATTACTCTATCCAGCAGTTTTTTGAATTTTTCAATATCCTGGGTAGAACACCCTTCAAATTCGTCTTCGATCACGATAATCTTCGAGCTATTGCTGTAGGCTTTCAATAAATCAACCATTCTCTTTTCGAGTTCGGAAAGTTTTCTTAGTGTTTTCTCGGGATCGATGTCAATACAAAAATCGTGAAACAGTTCCTCCGTCCTGCCGATCAGCTTTTTCCGCTTCATCAGGCTGAAAGCAGAGCTGTTGTCCACGAGAAACATATATTCCGCAACAGTCCAGTCATCGATCAGATAATTTGTAACCGCAATCCGATAAACGTGTTTTCTCAGGTCTTCCGTATTGATATGTCTGATTCCGTCAAGATAATAGCTGAATTTATCAATGCCGTGTTTGCCGCAGATGAAATCCACAAGCAAATTCTTTCCCGAATTCTCAAGCCCTAAAAATCCTACGGATTCACCGCCCAACAGACAGATTGATATATTCGTCAGTTTTTCTACAACACTGTATTCAAGATTCAGATTATTGATCCTCAGCATTTCTCTCTTCATGTGCTGTTCAGTTATCCCTTTCATAATTTGCGGGTATCGTTATCTCAACATCGGTGCCTTGATCCGGAGTGCTGTAAACATTCAACCCATAATCAGAACCAAAGAGCAGTTGTATTCTTTTATGAATATTGGAAAGCGCTATACCGGTATTGCGCTGATTTTCATTTCTGTGATCATCATTGTATTGGCCCAATGATCTGATCCTCTGATTCAGTTCTTCCAACGTCTTGCTGTCCATCCCTTTCCCGTTGTCGGAAACCGTAATCAGCAGATTCTTTTCCGTTTCGATTATTTCAATCGTCACCTTTCCTCCTTCGACACAGTCTTCAAGCCCATGAAATATCGCATTTTCAATGATAGGCTGCAGGATCAGCTTCGGAATAAAATAATCGAGCGCTTTCACGTCCTCATCATCGATCAGTATATCCAGCGAAAACCTATTATTGAAACGGAATTTCAATATCATCATGTAATTCTGGATATTTGCGATCTCATCGCGAAGAGTTACAAGATCTGCTTTTCGATTGATACTATACCGGAAAAATGCCGCCAGGGCTTCCACCATTTTTGCTATGTCGTTATTATCGTCGATGAGCGCATAGCCTCGTATCGATTCCAATGTATTATATAAAAAATGAGGATTAATCTGGCTCTGTAATGCGGCCAGCTCGGCCTGTTTATCCAGCATCTCTGCCGAGTTTTCCCGAATCATTTGATGGGCGCATTTTTCGACCAGCGCTTTGATCTTATTCTTAAATACAATATCGTCGGAGATATCCTCCAATATTTTTTCATTGCTGGATTCACTTTCGATGCTTCGGTCCAACGACACTTCAAATTTGGCAAGCGGTCTTGCCGTCCTGAAATATAGCCATAACAGCAGCAATACCGCAAATATGATTAAAACGCCTGCGCTGACTGCCGTTAATAGCTGAAATCCTAAACCGATCGACAGAAACAGGATAAGAAGACATGCACATGATATAAAAATATGTAACGTTCTTGCAATTCCCATAGCAGATTCCCCCTAGGAATACAGCTTGCGATACAACGCAGGTTTGACTCCAACCGTTTTTGTAAAGGTCTGGCTAAAATGTCTTACGTCTTTGTACCCCACTTCATCCGCTATCGCTGCAACGGTTTTATTCGTGCTGCGAATCATTTCCTTGGCTATCTCCATACGAATGTGCACCAGATATGTACTGAAATTCATTCCGGTTTCTTTTTTAAACAGAACGCTGAAATATACCGGATTCAGATTAACGATTTCCGCTATGTCCTCCAAAATAATTTTTTCTCTATAATGTTCGCTGATATATTGCTTCGCTTGACGAATCGGCTTAGCCGTTTCGATTTCAAGCTGCTTTAAGCAAGCTTCAAGATAATTCCCCAAATAGTCTTTCAGAAGCTTAATGAGATGGTTCATGGTATAACAATGCTGACAGGCATTTTTCATGAAGGTTTTCAGCTGCTTCCCCTCATTATTCTGGACTGTGATATGTCCAAAGAACAAATCGATCAATTCATGGGCGATGTCATAGCAGCTAGAAAAATCGATATTATCGCCTGGTTGGATTTCACCGTAGATCTGTTGTATCGTATTCTCTAACGCTTCCCTTGAAAGAGATTCAATACTCATTAAATACTGTTCCTTATAAGGTTCCAGATATATCTCTGTGTCAATCTGCTTTTCCAGATGAAGCGAATCCGAATAGATCAGTCTTCCTGTCCCCAGTATGATCCTGTTTTGCGTGGCTTTATATGCGTCCAGGATGGTTTTTTTAATGTGCTCAAACTCCGTGATTTCCATACCGATGCCGATGGTTACCTGATATTGTTCAAAACCGATCAGATACTGCTGGATTTCCGAAAGAATATGATTGATTACATTTATTATTTCTTTTGATTTTGATGGGTCGTAATTGATCAGGCAGTAAATATTCAGATTCTGCTTTTTGCAGATCATATATTCGTATACATGTCCCTTGAGATTGTTGTCAATGAACATGACGACCTTGTCGATGGTGATCATATCCTGCCGCTTGTCGGTTTTCTCAAAATCCCAATAATCCAGTTTAATGTCAATACCACGATATGCTCCAGTATTAAATTGCAGATGATACTTTTCCACCATCTCCTGAACGGTCGGATAATCCACCTGATCGATGATGTCGTTGAGCAGGTTGCTCTTGATGATCTGTTCGCTGGCGGAAATGGTTTTTTTGATTTGTTCCCCTTCCTGCAGCCTTATCCCTTCGCTCGTTATCTCACCGTGGATTTTCTCCAGAACCTTATTCAGTTCCTCCGCATTGACCGGCTTCAGAAGATAATCATTCACGCCGTATTGCAATGCCTTATGGGCATACTCAAATTCTTTATAGCCGCTGATTACGATAAACTTGATATTGGGGTTGACTTTTTTTGTCATACTGATCAAATCCAGCCCATTGATCTTCGGCATCCGGATATCGGTTATGACGATATCCAACTTGTCCGTCTGTATAATGTTATAGGCGGTTTCCCCGTTATCCACTACGCCGACACATTCTAGCCCGATTTTTTCCCACTGGATCAGCTTCTTGATCAGCATCGCAATATTAAACTCATCATCCACGATCAATACGCGTAATTTTTCTCCCTGCATTTTATCACCTTATTCATCTCCGGGAATTAGCTTCTATTTCATTATAAACGTTTTTCTTAAACTTGTATATTTGTAAATTTTATTATAGAATGGTTCTTGGTCCGAACATAACGCGCCGGAGTCATTAGGCCCTTCGGCATAATGATATTGTGGGGAGAGTGAAAATCATGCAGAAAAAGATATATATGGGCACAAATCTCAAGATGTATAAAACGATCGAAGAAACCGTTTCCTTTCTCAAAAAGCTCGTCATAAACACCAGGGATATCAGCCGTGAATCCCTCGAGCTATTTGTTATCCCTTCCTATACATCATTAAGCAAAGCTGCCGAATCAGTAGACAGAAGCTATGTGAAGCTCGGGGCTCAAAATATGTGCTGGGAGGATCAGGGTCAGTTTACGGGTGAAATATCTCCGCTGATGTTGAAAGAAATTGGACTTGACCTGGTCATGATCGGGCACTCGGAACGCAGGCATACCTTCGGCGAAACGGACTGCGAGGAAAATCGAAAAGTGAAAGCCGCTTTGAAGCATGGATTCATAGCGTTACTTTGTATAGGAGAAACGTCGGAAGAAAAAGACTACGGAATCAGTGAGGAAGTCGTCCGAATGCAACTGAAGATCGGACTTCATGATGTTCCTCTATCAGCTGTCGATAAACTCTGGATCGCTTATGAACCGGTATGGGCAATCGGAGTGAACGGAATCCCGGCAACAGCCGATTATGCGGAGGAAATGCATTTTTCTATTAAAAAATGCCTGAAAGCCTTGTATGGAGAGGAGAGCAGCAAAATTCCGGTATTATACGGCGGCAGCGTCAATCAGGAAAATGTTGACCAGTTGATCGCCCAGCCGTCTGTGGACGGGTTGTTCATAGGAAGAAGCGCCTGGGATGCAGACGCTTTTGACAGGCTGATCCGCTGCGCTTTAAGCATAGCCAATCAGAAATAATTTATCTTTTTTCTAGATTTCTTTTGATATCGCCACCAATTGATCCGATATGTTTTTCAACTCTGCGATTTTTATTTTTGTCATTCTGTTGGCTTCATTGATTTGAACCAGCAGCTCTTCTGATCCATCAGGCTGCCTTTCATTATATAGCATCTGCAGGAACCAGTCGAATGGATTATCGGAGGCTTTCCCGATTTCTTTAATACGCTTTCTGCGGCATCTGCAAAGAAACATCATAAACGGGGCCACCCCATAGCCGGGATGGCCCCTATCTATCAATACGGCAACTCATATTTTGCCGCTCTTTTTATTTCTTGAACTTCCAGAAACGGCAGCCGGAACAAATCTTCCGTCAGCGCTGTGATCGTTACCGTCACCGACGGGATCCTTTCTCCGCCTTCCGTTTCCGTATCGTTCCCTGTTTCCTGGCTGCCTTCATATCCTAAATCGTCGTCCCGGAAGATCACCTCATAGCTTATGACGCTGTCGGGAGGAAAAGGCATCGTTTTTCTCGATTCCTCGAGGATATAGTCGATGTGTTTTCTCCCCTCGTCAGTGAGAAATCGGAAACAGCCCTCTGCATATGCCTCCTCGTCGTAATAGAGCGCCGCGCCGGCGGCACATTCCTCCGCGACAGCTTTTAAAAACGCCTGACACCGGACGTAATAACCAAGATCCCCCTGATAAGACAGGAAGCTCACGTGGATCAGGAACAGTCCCAGAAAAACGATAAAAACCTTCATCCTACTCCCTTATCAATTCGCTGGCGGTCCAGCTTTCAATGGTGTACAAACCCCGGTTTTCTTCATCCGGTATGCCGAATAACCGGTTTCCCGCCATGATCTTTTCAATCGGTACGGAAACCCTGTAGTAGATCAGCTCTCTCTGATCGAAGACCGAGGTCCGGTACCGCGGCACTTCCTCCAGTACGATTTCCATCTCCTCTTCTTCGATGTCAAAGTTATTTCTGATCCGGTCGATCATCTCTGCTTTGATTTCCGGCGTAAAGCAGCCCTTTTGCTTTGCCTGTTCCTTCGCCTGATAGACGCATTCCTGAAACCGGCTGATGCGGTCGCTGTTCCTCTGATCCAGAGTATACTGAAGCAGAAAAACCAGAAGGATCGGCAGAACGCCCATGAGTATGATCATCTGCTTCATCATGAACCTCCCTTACGGTGTGCTCGTCCGGATCCGGATCTCCTGCTGCCAGACTTCGCCGACTGTGTTCATGACAGAATCTCCGCCCGGACCTGCGATCATATTGTAGATTGCCATTCCGAGTATGATTGTGCTGCAGAGCACGATGAATTGTTTCATAACCATCCCTTCTGTTTCAAATAGATTTTTCAATTGTCAACAGCTCCGGAGGAAGTCAGCTGAAGAATTCTGTCGCCGGCGCTGTCGGAGATTCTCTCGGCGCTGCTGCTGAAATCCATGACGAATCCGGCAATGGAAATCCCCAGCAGGATCATGGCGATCATGACGATGATCTGTTTCATATCCTTATTCTCCTTTCCCATGAAATTTTGTCAGAGAAACATCCGGAGCATCTCCTTCTGATCGATAAAATAAGCGACATAGATGAAATTGATAAAGATGACCAGGATGTTGACCACGACGGGGAAATAGATCAAATCGCTGATCACTTCGTCCATCCTCTTCTGGTCGGTGAGTCTCGCCGCCTTCATGCTCTTTTCATAGGACAGCAGTGTTTCGATCAATTCAGCCGGCTCCAGCTTATCCCATTGAAGCAGAAGCCCTGCAAAATCCCTGCCTGCCGCCGTGCCTACCTTCTGCGAGAAGAGCGCCGCAGCTTCTCTGGGCCGATTGACCCGAAGCAAATTCAGCATCTTGATAAAGACCGGCTGCAGCAGACCTTTCTGCTCCGACAATTTTTCAATGATACAATCGGTGCTGCTGGATCTTCCCTTTTCAATCGACGCCAGATTTCGAAGAAATGTAATGGACTCGAAAATCTCTCTGTCCATTTTTCTTTCCCGATATGACCTGACCCGTCGAAGCACCGGTGCAAATGGATTCCTCATCCTTCGGCTTCTCAGGAATGCTTCCCAGTTCTGAACGCCGATCAAACTGATTTCAGCGCCGTTTCTCAGGTATGTGCGACGTTTCAGGCTCCATGTCCATACGCAGTTTTCCCTGAACAGGTAGATCCCTGCTGCCATGCTGAGTATAAATCCTGTCAAAATCCCAAAATCCCAAACCAAGGTCACAGCCTCCTCTCCGGTCCCGCAAACCAAATCCGTTGATAAACATGAACTGATTCTCCTTTCTTCAATAATCAAAGCGCTGATTGTTAATGATCTCGATCAATGCAAGATTGGTCAGAAACAGGAACGTGATCAGCAGAATCAGCAAAAACCCCTGTTCTGTATAAAACTGATTTTTCAGCAGTTTTTCGAGCGGCATTCCAAGATAGTTTACCGATAGGAAAACGGTCCCGAGATACATGACCGGGGCAAGAAAAACCGCCATCCGGGCCGATTCCGAATTCAGCCGCTTCCGTTCTTCAAACAGCAGCCGGGCTTCCCTCAGCTGGATCTGGATATCCTCCAGCGCAAGGGTCACATTCACACCGCTTTCCGCTGATATTCGGATGCAATTGGCAAGCATCCTGCTCCAGTTCGTGTTGATTCCGTAGGCAAAACGCTCTGCCGCATCCCTGATCACCTGGGGGTTTCCCGTATTTCTAAGCTCCAGCAGAAGTTTGAACAGCAGCTTACCGGTCATTTTGGTACCTTCGGAAAACAGAAGCACCTGCTCGATCGTTTTATAGATATTCAAACCTGAGATCCTGTATTGACATAGAAATTCGGAGATCAGCTTCTCTCCCTCGTAGCTGCTTTTTCTGCGAATGGTTTCCACCCTTACCCGCAAAAGCAGATATGGCATTACGGTAATCAGCGCCGCTGAAAGAAGAGCTGACGCCTTGGATACCGTATGGGCGCCGGCAAATAGAACCAACAGGAAGACCAAGGCGGAATATCGGAGATAAACTTTTGGTTCCATCGGCTTTTTTAAAGAAATCGAAAGCACCTTGCGCAGATGCTTCTCAAGCCGCGTCTCCGGCCGCAGCGCCCTTCTTCTGGCTTTGAGACGGTTTCGCATCGACATTTTCGTCAAAATGCATTTCACCCATTGCGAACAGACCAGCCAGACGCCAAGAAGGATCATCAGATAAAGAACCGCCGAGATCAGGATCGCTGCCGTGACGCTTTTATCGATATCAAATTGCATTGCATTGCCTCCTTTGATCGGGGCTCGTACCGGCAAGACAAGAAAGCTCATTCAGAAATACCTTCAGGACCTCGGGATCCTCTTCCCCGCCGGCGGCCAGTTTATCCTCACTGACCGTATCATTCCACTTCCACTGTCCGGATCGATGGTCATATCTGCAGATTTCTTTCATGCAGATTTCCTGCGTGCTCCGGTTGATTCCCAATTCGAAGATATTCTTCAGACGTTTCTGGTTTTTATTCTTTAACTGAATAAAGTGGAAAATATAGTCAAAACTTGCCGCCACCTTTCTGGCCGTGCTTTCCAGATCTCCTCCCAGACTCTTAACGATCTCAAAAGCGACGTCATAGGAAAAATCAAGCGGGTCTCTTGTATGAAACGTAATCTTCATCCTTCTGGTGCCCTTGCTGGCGATTTTGACCGCGGTATCCAGGGCGATACCGTCGCGGGCTTCCGCAAGAATGAAATAATCGGCGTCGCTTCTCAGCAAATTTTTGGACAGATGCTTCAGTTTCTCGTTATCTGCAATCAGCTGCAGGATCGGAGCCTCGGGCATCAGCGAATGAATGGGGATTTCCGGATCTGTCTCCACCATAACTCCTTCCAAAGTTCTGTCCTCGTAGCTCTGCCAGGTCGACAGAAAGGTCGTTTTGGCAGTTCGCACGGCGCCGGTAAAGGCAACGTTGTAACCGAGTCTGACCATAGCCTTGAACAGTGGAATGGAATTCTCGGGAATGGTGCCTCTCGCAGCCTGCTCCTCAAAACTGTAGTTCGGGATGATATACCTTCTGAAGATGATAACGTCCTGTCCCCTTTTTGTCATGCTCCCTCCGAAAATGGTCACCCTGGTTCCATCCAGCAGATAGACCTCATGGAATTCCTTATCCAGTCTTTCCTCCGGCGTGTGAAGCAAAAACGCGCGGATCATCTGTTCCCGCCTGTCCTTTGATATGGTCTGCGGTTTAAGGCACATCTGCCCTTCTTCAAGAAAATAGATCCGGTCTCCGATGATCTTTGCGGAACTGCTCCCGGCAAATTTCTCCGTGAACCATTCGGAAACACCCGCCAGCCCCCAGTTTTCCTGATATACGCCGTCTTCCAGACTTTCATACCAGTCCGGGTAAGAGCAGTGCTCTGCTCCGTATTTCTCAATCAGCTGCCGGATCCTGCTCTTGAAATAGGATACTTCCTTCTCATAACCGATGATGGCCTTTTTCTGGATCCTCAAGGCAGAATCGAGGTTTTCGCTCCCATCCTCCCATTCCCTGAGAAATTCCGAATTCACTCTGTTGCAAAGCTTCCTGAAATCCAAGCTCCGCCGGCTGGTTTCCGTATTCCGGGATTTCAGATACTCGTCTAAATAAAACGTTTCCATCTGCTCTTCCTTTTTTTCTCGATTTCCGGAAATCCGTTTTTCCTCAGGATATTGTTTGCCAAAGCGGTGATATCGAGGGAATAGGCTTCGTTCCCATATTCCAGGAGCGTTTTCTTATCGATTTCCGCCTGGCGGGAATAACCGGACGCTTCGATTTTTATCAGCTTCTCTTTTTCGATTTCCAGCCTTTCCGCGATATAGGAAAGCCCATAAGGATTCTGATCGCTGTATTGATTGACGACGAACCCCGAAACCTTGAGATTCAGTTCATCCATGAGCTTTTTGTTCTTCTCGTACCTGCCGAGCACTGATTCCTGCTGGGTTATGATGAATAGGATCTCTTCCGATACGCCCATCGTTCCGATCGCCAGCCCATTATCCAGTTCATTCCCGCAGTCTGCTATGAGGAGATCAAATTCCGGCGACAATTCCTCGAGCAGATACTCCGCCATATCCGGGTGGTAGTATCGCGCCTCCGTTTCATTGCAGATTCCGGCCATGTAGTAAAAATTCCCCTTATGAGTACAGGTCTTTAGAAACTCTTCCCCGCTGATCATTTTATTGTCGATGTGGAACTTCACCGAGTCGATGCATACCGGCGTTTCTCTGACGTATTCGGCGCTCTCTCTGCCGTTCATGGCAATCAGCAGGATTTTCAGATTCGGCAGACCGGATGAGATGGCTTCCGCAACGGACTGTGCCGTCATCGTCGTTCCAACCTTGTGGTCCGCCCCATGAAACGAATACAGATTATGTATCAACCCGATCCCCCCTCTGAACGATGATCAACGCGGCGGGCGTCGTTCCGCCTGCTCCGCTTATACAGTCTACAAGCTCTTCATATTCACGGAAGGTGGATATGATCTCAATATGGTCGATAACGGAAGTGCTGTCCGGCCTGTCCAGAATATCGCTTCCATGATTTCCCGGCTGTGCCTCTCCTGCATTTCTCACCTCCCGATCGGAAGCATCCTTCACATACGCAACCTGGAACGTACCCAGGAGACCTTGGCCCCCGCTTCCGTAAATGTCTACCATGTCTCCTCTTCTCAGCGCGCTGCTCCTCATGGAAATCCAGGCCGGATCGATCACGAATATGGACTCGTTTTTCTTCAGATAAAACTCCTTATCTTGGAAGTAGTCCCTGATGATCTGGCTGTTTTCCGGGATAAATTGGGACGCCACCCGGCCCTGAATGAGGCCGATCTCCTCCGGGGTCAGCGCTCCTTTCAGCAGATTAGCCTTCGGAACGCCCTTTTCGATGAACATTCCGTTCTTTACCGGGGTTCCCTTCCGAATTTCCTTCACGGCAACCAGAACCTGTTCCGTCATGACGGCTTCCCTGCCCTTCCATTCCCAGAGAAAGAGCCCTGTTATGGACAGCAGAATCAGCAGAACGCCGAGAATGGATCTTATTTTTTTCAATGACCCCATGATCCCCCTTTCGTAATTTCCATTTTATGGTAATTTTAATAATAAGCGCATTTTTCCCATTTGTCAACCATAATTTACATATTTTTACTTATTGCGATAAAAAGAATTGCTTTTTCGCATCCGGTGCAACCAATAAAAAAAGAGCCTGTCTCTCAATCTCAGGCTCTTTTCTTAATATTTCTGTTATCCTGCTCTTGTTCCGTCAGGAACCGGTTTTTCCGGCTGCGCTAAAACGGGTGTGATTCCGTCCGCATATCCGATATCGAACAGCATGCCCTCCGAGATCTCTCCCGCCATTTTTCTGGGGGCCAGATTCACCACAAACAAGGCCTGTTTTCCCTCGATCTCCTTCGGATCTTCCCGTTCGCCCTTCATACCAACCAGGATCGTCCTTTTAAACGATCCGAAATCAACGGTCAGCTTGACCAGCTTATTTGACTTTGCGACGTCCTCCACTCTTTTAATGGTTCCGACCCGGATATCGATTTTGTCAAGGATATCCATGCCGATGATCTCTTTCACATCCGCGCTCATTCTTATTCTCCTGTTACCATTGAAATTCTGATCCTTCTATTTGATCTGTTCCAGGAGCTCCTTCACCCTTTTTTCGATATCCGGCGCTCCGAATACGGTGGAACCGGCAACCACGATCCCGACCCCCGCGTCGGTGACGGTCTTAATATTCTCCGTGGTGATCCCGCCGTCGACTTCGATCTCAAGCTTTGGATTCCGCTTTTCCTTCAAGTCTTTCAGTTCTCTGATTTTCTTCAGCGAGGAAGGGATGAATTTCTGTCCTCCGAAGCCGGGATTGACCGACATGATCAGCACCATATCGAGGTCTTCGATGATGGCGTCCAACACGGAGACCGGCGTGGCCGGATTCAGGGAAACGCCTGGCCTGATCCCGAGGGATTTGATATGTTCGATGGTGCGGTGCAGATGGATGCAGGCTTCCGCGTGAACCGTAATGAACTCCGTATTCTCCGTAGCATAGTCCTCCAGATACTGATCCGGATTTTCGATCATCAAATGAACGTCAAAGGGCAGCTTCGTCTTTCCCAGCAGGCTCTTCATCACCGCGGCGCCGAAACTGATATTGGGAACAAAATGACCGTCCATCACATCGAAATGGATATAATGGGCTCCGCCTTTTTCGATCATGGCGACCTGTTCGTACAGCTTTGAAAAATCTGCGGCTAATAGAGATGGTGCTAATCGGTTCATTTTTGTTCCTTCCTTTTCTAATACTTTCTTCTTTCCTGGATCTCCTTCAGCTGATTCACATAGGACTGATACCGGGATTTGTGGATCTTTCCCTGCAGAACCGCTTCCCGAACACAGCATCCCGGCTCTTTGACATGGCGACAGTCGTCATACTTGCAGCCGCCGATGAGAGCGGCCATTTCCGGATAGAAATAGTGCAGTTCGTCTTCCTCCGCGTCCAGAATGTCAAAGGAGGTAAACCCCGGCGTATCGAAGAGCATCGCACCGGAATCCGTTTCAAACAGTTCCACATGCCGTGTGGTATGCTTTCCGCGTCCGGTCTTTTCGCTGATCACGCCCGTCTCAACGATGCAGCGGCTCTGCAGCCTGTTCAGCAAAGTGGACTTTCCGGTGCCGGAAGGCCCCGCCAAAGCGCATTTCTGATCCTTCAGGAGAGCGGCCAGCGCATCGACCCCCTGCCCGGTTTTACCGCAGACGCTGACAACCGGATAAATATCCTCATAGATCTTTGCAATCTCTTTTCTTTTTTCATCCGAAACCAAATCGATCTTATTGATGCAAAGGATGACGTCCGTATGATTCTTTTCGGCCATGACAAGGAATTTATCGATGATGTCCGTGTTCGGATCGGGGCTTGCCGCCGCAACGACGATGATAAAACAGTCCACGTTGGCGATGGGAGGGCGGATGAACGAATTCTTCCGCGGGAGAATCTCATCGATCACTGCCTCGTCTTCGTCGAGCTTCACGATATTGACCTCGTCTCCCGCATAGGGGATGATCCCGTCCTTTTTAAAAATCCCCCTGGCCTTGCACTGATAGACTTTATCCCCGGCCTTTACGAAATAAAAACCTGCGATACCCTTTACGATAATCCCTCTCATCAATCGAGCTCTCCAGTATTGAAACTCATCAGTTGATTTCCCCCGTATTGAAGTCCACATCCTTTTCCAGGACGACGTCATTGTCAAAGATGACCTTGACGGAGCCAACCCCGTCTCCGTTCAGGGACAGGATTTCCGAGATGTCGCTCTTGATCCTCTGTTCCCTGTTGATCAAGGTTCTGACGCCCGATTCGTCGGAAACGACAACGGTGAGATAGAATACTTCATTCTTTGCCTTGCCGTAGTCGATGGTGAGCGCGATGGATCTCGAACTTGCCGGCGGCTGATCGGCAGTGCTGACCTTCAGATTTACCGCGGATCCTTTGTCGACCAGAGTTCCCGGTTCGTTCTGCTGCCACATGACCGTATTGAGTTCATATGCGGTGCTCATTTCATAGCCGATGGTTCCGATGGTCAGACCTACCTTCTCCAGCTCTTCCTTGGCCGTATCGATGTCCATGCCCATCACGTCGGGCATTTCGACCTGCTCGACCGCGCTGCCCAGACTTACGACAATACTGACCCTCGTGCCCGGATCCGCTTTTGTGCCGGCTTCGGGTGTCTGTCTGATGACGATGTCTTTCGGCATATCACTGTTTTCCGTTAATACGTCGCCCAGCTGATATCCATAGCTTTCCAGTACGAATTTCGCATCGTTAGCTGTTTTATTCACAACGTTCGGCACGGCGCCTTCCTTTACCTTCCCTTTGCTGATATTGACCGTGATCGTATAGCCCTCTTTGACGGTCATTTCCGCATTCGGCTCCTGAGAAACGATTTGCCCTTCCTCAAATTCAGAGCTGGAAATCTCGTCGCCGATTTCAAGCTTCAGGTTCAGCTCTTCCAGTTCCCCGGTCGCCTCTTCCACCGTCATTCCCACCAGATTGGGAACCGGCACTTCCTTGGCAAACGCAAAATTCTCGATGGCCGCAAGGATCAGCTGGCTTACCGGGATCGCGCAGATCAGCGCAAGGATAATGGCTGCAACCTTTACTTTATTTATCCTGACCTTCTTCTTTGATTTTACATCCTTTTTGTCTTTCTTTCTCATATCCCCTGTCATCTCCTCTTCCGGACCGGCATATGCCCCCGCAGCCGGCCCGTTTACGGCTTCCATTACGATCGTCGCATCGAGTCCTGAGGCCGAATGATAGCCACGCCCTAACGGTATCGTCTTTTCCATATCGATGTTGCAGAGCGCTTCGTACATCTCGTTGGCGCTCCTGAACCGGTTGACTTGGTACTTATTCGTGGCCTTTCGGATGATATCTTCCAAAGCTTGCGGAATGCCGGAGACATACTGAGAAGGCGGAACCATCTCTTCGTTCATATGCATGAGCGCAACGGCCACCGGGTTATCTGCGTCAAAGGGCACCCTGCCCGTAACCAGTTCATATAAAACGATACCGAGAGAATAGATGTCGGATTTCTCATCCACATATCCGCCTCTTGCCTGCTCCGGTGAAAAGTAATGGACGGAACCCATAATGGTGCCGGTATTTCCGACAATGGTCCCGGCATTCACCGCTTTCGCAATACCGAAGTCTGTAATTTTTGCGACTCCCTCCCGGGTTATGAGAACATTGTGCGGTTTGACATCCCTATGTATAATGTGGTTCTTATGGGCAAAGGCGAGCGCCAGGGCGATTTGCTTTGCAATTTCAACCGCCTTGTGATAATCCATGGCTCCTTCATTTTTAATGATATCGGATAGGACCTGTCCCTCGATCAGTTCCATGACGATATAGTGAATATTCCCTTCCTTTCCCACATCGTAAATGTTTACGATATTGGGATGCGTCAGGCTCGCCGCCGCCTGGGATTCTCTTCTGAAATTCTCAATAAATTTCAGGTCCTTCGTAAATTCCGGTTTGAGTATTTTTATCGCTACGAAACGATTCAGAAGCCTGCATCGCGCTTTATACACGACCGCCATACCGCCATCGCCGATCTTTTCGAGTAATTCATATCTGCCGGCAAGAATTCTGCTGCTCATCTGTCAGTCCTCCTATATTTTTAAACAAATCACTGTGATATTGTCGTTTCCGCCATGACCATTCGCTCGACGAACAAGGCTTCTGCTCAAAGCGTTCATGGAATCCGATGCCGCAGCCAGGCTGCAGATCTCTTCCGCGGACAGCTCCCCGTAAAGGCCGTCCGTACAAAGAATAATAATATCATTTTTTATTATTTCCAAGCGATAAAAATCTGGAAGGATTTTTTCATCTCCTCCCAGAGCCCGCGTAATCATGTTCTTCTGCGGATGGATTTCCGCCTGTGCTTTTGTAATTGAGCCGCCCTTGACCAATTCATTCACATAGGTATGATCCTCCGTAATCTGACTGATCTGACCATCCCTGTAAATATAGGCTCTGCTGTCTCCAACGTTGACAATATAGGCTTTGCTGCCTGCGAGATGAAGCAGGACGGCCGTAGTCGCCATGCCCGCATTCTCTGCGGAAAGCTGCGCCGTCTGATATACGGTTTGATTCGCATTTTTCATGCACTCCAAAAAATAGCCTTTGAGCTCTTCCTCATCGGTTATTCCGTTCAAAGGTCTCGCTTTTATGTATTCAGCGATGCTTTTCACGGCCATGGAACTGGCCAGTTCTCCAGAGTTCTGTCCTCCAACGCCGTCCGCTACGATATAGATGTTTTCCTGCGGCATGACAAAGAGAGAGTCCTCGTTTCTGTCTCTCTTTTTGCCTCTGTCTGTTTTAAATCCAACTTGAGTCATAAAATTTCCTCTGTCAGGCAGATGATTTTATTAACATTAAATAATTATATCGAAAAATGAGTTGATTGTCAAAATTCAAAGCGTTTAATCGCAGATCAGACAATTGTCCTTCCTCATTTTACAGATGAAGAAACCGTCGGTGTTATTGACGTTCGGAAGAAGCTGCATTTCTTCTTCCTTAATAAAGGACGGATTCGCCCGCAGGAAGTCCTTGACGACCTGCTGATTTTCATGGGGCGAAATGGTGCAGGTACAGTATACCAGGATTCCGCCGGGTTTTACGTATTTCGAAGAAGCAGACAGGATCGCGAGCTGCTTTTTCGGGAACTCATCAAATTCCCTGGTCCGCTTTTTATACTTGATCTCGGGCTTTCTTCTGACAACACCCAGACCGGAGCATGGCGCATCGACCAGTACCCTGTCAGCCTTCTCGATCCTGGAAGAATCCACCCGGGTGGATTCTTCCAGGATCGAGAAGGCTGACAGGGTACTGGTCGATGCGCCATGCTCCGGT
>Ga0116191_1001028_pt1 | contig 23269 bp, 20 predicted proteins | sample AD_UKC111_MetaG_FD_89897 | JGI IMG/M metagenome (GOLD analysis project Ga0116191, IMG submission 89897) | Active sludge microbial communities of municipal wastewater-treating anaerobic digesters from Hong Kong - AD_UKC111_MetaG | ecosystem: Engineered > Bioreactor > Anaerobic > Digestate... | reverse complement strand
GCATGTCCAACAACATCGTTGAGGGTATACGCATGGCAGGTGCTATACACGATATAGGAAAGATATCGGTGCCTATCGAGATATTAAGTAAACCGGGCAAGTTGAGTGATATCGAATTTAACCTTATCAAAACCCATTCAAAGATAGGATACGATATACTAAAGGACATCGATTTTCCATGGCCAATTGCAGACATCGTCCATCAGCATCATGAAAAGATAAACGGCACTGGTTATCCTGATGGTTTAAAAAACGGAGAAATCCTCATAGAGGCAAGGATCATTGCCGTTGCAGATGTGGTGGAGGCCATCTCAACGCATCGTCCTTACCGGCCTGCACTCGGCATCGAGGTTGCTCTCGATGAGATAGAGAAAAACCGGGGCATTCTCTTCGATGAGTCTGCAGTGGATGCATGCCTTACATTGTTCAGACGGAAAGGTTTTAAATTTGAATAGCCAGACAATTTAAACCCTCGTGCCGTTATAAATTTCATTTTCGCATAAAAACAAGAATTATGAGGCCTAAGATGGTATATATTATTATCGTCGTAATCATCTTTACTATATAAGGAGTCCATCATGAAAATACGTTTTTTGGGCGCAGCAAGGGTTGTTACAGGTTCCTGTTATCATTTGATCACAAACGGGTTGCAGATGCTCGTCGATTGCGGCATGTATCAGGGGAAAAATGCCGATGAGATAAACAGACAGCCCTTCCATTTTGACCCGGCACAGATCAATACTCTTTTGCTCACACACGCCCACCTCGACCATTCGGGATTATTGCCAAAACTCGTTGCAGACGGCTTCAGGGGAAGCATAGTGGCAACCGCCGGCACCGCAGAACTCGTTGAGATTATGCTTCTCGATTCAGCACATATTCAGGAAAAGGATGCGGAATGGTTGACAAAGAAGTCGTTCAGGGCAGGAAAAGACCAGGTATATGAACCCCTTTACACAGAAGAGGACGCAAAAGGTGTAATGCCTTTTGTCAGAAAGGTCGATTATATGGAAATCATCCAGCTCGGGACTGATGTTAAATTCAGGTTTGTGGATGCGGGTCACATACTTGGTTCCGGTTCCCTCGAAATCTGGTTCAATAACAATGGGCATGAGAAAAAGATAGTATTTTCGGGTGATATAGGCAAAAACGACAACCCGATCATCAACGACCCCCAGCATATTGAAAAGGCTGACTATGTCGTTGTTGAATCTACCTATGGGAATAGGTTGCACAGAGGCGTAGAGGAAAGCATCGAAGAAATGGCGCATGCTATCAAAAATACGTTCAAAAAGGGCGGAAACGTCCTGATACCTGCCTTCTCTGTGGGAAGAACCCAGGATATCCTTTACATCTTGAATAAGCTCGTGAAGCAGGGTAGGCTCCCAAAGCTTGATGTATACGTGGACAGTCCCCTTGCAGACAAGGCAACAAAGATATACATGGCGCATCCGGAATATTTCGATGCAGAGGCATTGACATCGTTCAAGTTCAAAAGCAACGAGGGCATGAATCTTCATTTTACAACATCTATAGAAGAGTCTCAGAAGATAAACAAAATCAAATCAGGAGCAATCATCATCGCTGGCAGCGGGATGTGCGAAGGCGGGCGCATACAGCATCATTTCAAACATAATATATGGCGGCCGGAATCCAGCATAATCTTCACCGGTTTTCAGGTAAGAGGAACGCTGGGTCGCCTTATCATTGACGGGGCAAAAAGCGCCCGCATACTCGGCGAAGAAATGGCAATAAGGGCAAACGTTTACACAATTGGCGGATTTTCGGCACACGCAGACCAGAAGGAATTACTTGAATGGCTCGGCACATTTACGAATAAACCAAAGGTATTTGTGATGCACGGTGAGGAGGCTGTCAGCCTCGAATTTGAAAAGGTGATACAGGAAAAACTCGGTCTTGAGACATACGTGCCACACAAAGGGGAAGAGTTGGAGATATAACAACTCTATTCAAACAAATAAAAAGGCCCCGTTTTACAACGAGGCCTTTGGTCATTCTATGGGAATCTTTTTACTTCCCTTTTAGTTCCTTCATCTTTGCGGTAAAGGCTGGTAGTATCTCCTTCCAGTCTCCAACGATGCCGAAGTGTGCAACATTGAATATATTCGCCTCATTGTCCTTATTGATCGCCACAATGCACTTTGAACCGAGACAGCCTGCGATATGCGCCATAGCTCCGGAAAGACCCACTGCTATATAGAGTTTCGGGCTGACAACCTTTCCGCTCTGACCGATCTGGAGTGTTGCAGGCACCCAGCCTTCGTCACAGGCAACCCTTGTTCCACCGACTGCGCCGCCGAGAATATCCGCAAGTTCACGCAGTTTAGCAAAATCTGCTGCAGTACCCATACCACGTCCACCTGTAACAACGACTTCTGCGTCTTCGAGCTTCACGCCTTCGACTTCTTCCTTTATCTTTTCTATTACCTTTACTTTCAATGCCGATGGATCAACCTTGTCTTCTAACGGAATAACCTTGCCCTGACGCGAGTCATTGCGCTCCGCAGGTGGCATCACCTTTGCCCTTATTGTTGCCATCTGGGGGCGTGCGGTCTTTGAAAGCATTGTCGCGAGTGCATTGCCGCCAAAAACAGGTCTCGTAGTAACGAGAAGTTTGGTTGCAGGATCTATGGACAATGCCGAGCATTCCATTGAAAGTCCCCCTCCTAAACGTCCGTTAAGCCTCGGAGACAGGTCGCAACCAATGTCTGTGTGACCGAAGAGCATTATGGAGGGTAATACCTTTTTACACAGGTTCGCTGCTGCCATTGTATATGCATCGGAGTTGTATGTATCGAAAAGACTGTCCTCAGCTATGTATACATTATCCGCCCCATAGGCAATCGCATCCTGACCCAAAGCACCCGATTTACTGCCCAACAACAAAACGCTCAATTCTTCACCAAGTTCATCGGCAAGCTTTCTTCCGACTCCAAGGAGCTCTATCGTGATCGGCGCCAACTTGCCGTCAGCCATTTCACCACAAACTAAGACACCTTTATAATTATCCATTGAATATCCTCCGTTCTTTATATCAGATTAGCAAGCTTTGCAGCCAGGTTGGCAGCAGCTTCTGCAGGGGTGGCGCCTGTGATAATCTCGCATTCAGTCTTCCGTGATGGTACTGAAAGACCTGTAATCTCTGTATGTGCGTTTCCCTTATCCAGTTGAGCGGCCTCAGCGCCGATATCCGCAGCCTTCCAAACAGGTACCTGTTTTTTACGTGCCATCATCAGACGCATGCCTGCCGGCAGACGAGGCATACCGATCTCACTGCTGACAGTAACAAGGCATGGCATGGGTGCTTCAAGCACTTCATATCCGTCGCTGACAATCCTCTTCACCTTCACGTTAGCACCTGCCGCCTCAATATCACATGCAAGTGTGACTACGGGAATACCAAGCATTTCGGCAAGGATGGAGCCAACTTGTCCCGCACCCCAGTCCGCAGCCTGCCTTCCACACAAAACAAGGTCATATGCACCGATCTTCTGGATTGCCTTTGAAAGCACATGGGCGGTTCCAAAGCTATCCAGATTATCAAAAGCCGGGTCGCATAACACAAATCCATCATCAGCCCCCATTGAAATGGCATGCTTTATAACATCGGCAGCCTTTTCAGAACCCATGCTTATCACTGTTATCTTCCCCTTATTTTTGTCCTTCAACCTGCATGCAGCCTCAACCGCCCTTTCATCATAAACACTTATCACAGGCGGCACACCTGCCGGCGGGATAACCTGTTTTGCTTCCGGGTCAATCTTGAATTTAGCAGGTGGTATCTCGGGGTCAAGCACCTGTTTAACACACACGATAATATTCATATAATCTCCTTTCCTTTTTAAGATTGTTTCATTGCCGCTTCTACTACTTCAACAAGGTCTTTTGCCTTTAACGTTTCCTTTACATTTTTCTGTTCAATGCCCTCTTCAAGCATCTGTAGACAATAAGGGCATGAAGTGACAACCGTATCCGCACCGGTTTCAATAACTTCATCCATACGGACATGGTTTATCTTTGTTGTACCATGCTGCTCTTCAATCCACATATGCCCTCCACCGCCTCCACAACAGAACGTCATGGTCTTGGAGCGTTCCATCTCTTTGAACCGCGCCTTGGGTATACTATCTATAATCGCTCTCGGCTCCTGATAAACACCGTTATAGCGACTCAGGTAGCATGGGTCATGGTATGCGATTAGGGTATTCATATCGTTTGTCAGCTTCAATTTGCCCTGCTTGATAAGTTCAGCAAGAAGCTCCGTATAATGTATCACCTTAAACTCAGCACCATATAACGGATATTCGTTCTTTAGGGCGTTGTAGCAGTGTGGGCACGATGTAATGACCTCTTTTATGTTGAAGTTTTTGAGCGTCTCTATATTCTCTTCGGCTGAAATCTGGAACTGGAACTCATAGCCAGCACGTCTTGCCGGGTCACCGCAGCAGGATTCGGCCTCACCCAAAACGCAGAAATCAACGCCTGCCGCATTGAGTATCCTCACCAACGAAAGAGTCGCCAAAACATTACGGTCAATAAGCGCACCTGTGCATCCTACCCATAAAAGTGTGCTTGGATTCTCATCGCTTTCGCCTAACACCTTGACTTCCACATCGTTAGTCCAGTCTCCCCTCAATCTTAGTGACTGCGCACCAGCCCAAGGATTGCCCCTCGTCTGCATATTTCTCAGCATGAGCTGGGCGCTCTCTGGCATCTGGTTGTGCACAAGCACAAGATTTTGTCTCATTTCAAGCAACTTGCGGATATGCTCAATATTTACAGGACAAACCTCCTGACAGGCGCCGCAGGTGGTGCATGCCCAGATCTCATCTTCGGTGACAACATCGCCGACAAGCCTCTTTCCTTCTTCTTCAGTTGTTGCTTCGCCATTGCCATTGGAGCCTTTGGCGAGCAATCCGGGGCCTACTTCGAGCAGATGGTCCTTCATATGACGCAAAAATTCCCTCGGAGACAATGTCTTGCCGCTCGCCTGGGCAGGACAGTTCACATGGCAGCGTCCACACTTTGCGCAGGCGTATAGGTCGAGTATATCCTTCCATTTGAGGTCTTGAATCTTCGATACACCGAGTTCGGGAGGCTCTTCGCTCTCTAATGCCTCAAGGGGAATCGGCTCAAGCACAACCTTGCGGTCCAAAGGTTTAAAGAACACATTCGGGGCAGAGGCAAGCACATGAAGGTGTTTGGAACGTGGAATATAAATGGTAAACACAAGTATAAATGCATAATGGAGCCACCATGCACCGAAAGACACGGCCATCAGGGTATCTTTCTCGATTCCCGTACTGACAAGGTAGCTGGCAATGGCTGAACTTATCGGAGGCAGACCATGTGTCTCGCCCAATGCCGCCATACCGAAACTCTCCGTGCAGAAGTGAAGCACCATAAGGCTGAAGACCATAAACATGATAAAACCTGCCTCAAGGCTTATCTCAAGTCTTGGCGGCCTCACTATGTAACGCCTTATAGCCGCCCATATCATTGACAGCATGACAATGACACCGGCAATATCCAGGACAGTTAGAAAACCTGCTTCGAATGCACCTCCCCTGATATAAGAGTGGAGGCCAAGCCCTTCGGAAATCCCTATTAAGATGATATAGCTTACAAGAAAACAGCTGAAACCCCAAAATAAAAAGGCATGCCCTATACCTGCAAAATCCTTTGATGTGACACTTTTTAAGGTACACCACTGGGGGATAACCACAAAAAACATATTTTTAAATCTTTCCCCTATCCTGTCAAACCGGTTCTCCTGTTTTCCCAGACACATAAGGCGGTACAGAAAATATGCCCTCGGAAGAAATAGACCCATCGTTACCAAAAACATAACCCAGAAAATCACATAGCCCGGTATGCCCAAATAGGTCGCACTAACTGGCGACATAACAACCTCCTATACACTTAACTGACTTACTTATATATGTGAATTATTTAACAATGTATATCTATATCAAACGGATATATTTTGTCAAGACAAAACAGATTTGTGTCATTTAAGAAGTAGATGCCCCGTAGAATCCAACGGGGCATCTAAATGTATTGAACAACCCAATCTTCAGATAATTTTAACTTTCCTTGCCCTTTCTCACTACAGCCCTTTGATCCTCTGGAGGGGGTGGCGGAACCGGCTCGCCTACAAGCTTTGTTATAGCAGCGAACCTCGGCGGGCATGCCTCAAAGCACGTTCCACATTTTATGCACTTATCCTGGTCAATGATGTGGATCTGACCCTTTGCGCTAATAATTGCATCCACAGGACATCTTCTTGCGCAGGTCATACATGCCTGGCACTTCATCGGGTCGATGTAGTATGAAACAACCTCTTCGAATAACTTATCTATCTCTTCTTTGGTGAAGACATCTTCATATTTCTCATATTCTTCGTGGCTATCAAGGCGTTTGGCCAATTTTTCGCGTTTGGCAACCTTGATGTAAGGAATCAATCTTGCAATTTCAGCAAGTTTTGCATCTATAGTTGGTTTATCCATGCCTTCAGGTTTGCCGAGAGGTCCCAATTTTTTAATTGTCTTCACGAAATCATTTACACTTTCGACAAATATATTTGCCTCTGCACCGGACATAAACCTGATTCTTAACCTCTCCGGGTTAATCCCAGCATGTTCTAATATCCGTCTAAACAGCAACACCATGTTAAGCGTGTGAAAATTGCCGTGTGTTACATAGTTACATTCATTAAGGTGGCAGGCACCTATAAAAACGCCATCTATTCCCTTTGAAAATGCCCTCAGTACAAATGACATATCCACACGCCCGGAACACATGACGCGGATCAATCTCATTTCTGTTGTATATTGCAGTCTGGAAACTCCAGCCAGGTCAGCAGCGCCGTAAGCTCACCAGTTGCATGCAAAACCTAAAACTTTTGGTTTAAATTTAAGTGCTGCGCTCATTCGTATACACCTCCTTTGTGAGTATTGTCAGCCTGTTCATCTCTATAACTAAACATTATCCTACCGCCACACCGATCTGTTGTGAAACTTCTTCCTCTTGGGCAAGAGCATCGATTTCGCTTATTATTTCATCATCAGTGTAATGTTTTAAAGATATTGCACCTGTCGGACACTTTGAATTGCAAAGGCCATCTCCCTTACAAAGCACAGGGTTTACCACAACTTTCTTGCCCTGCTTCGTGTCGCGAAGCTCGAGTGCTCCATAATTACATACCTCAACGCACGCACCGCAACCCATGCAACGCTTCTCGTCGACCACACACACCGAACCAGAGGCCACGACAATATCATTCGATAGAAGCGTCAATGCCCTGCCTGCAGCGCCATAAGCCTGGTTGATAGTTTCCTGAATAAATTTCGGATAATGTGCCATGCCGCATAAATAGACACCGTCTGTAGCAAACTCAACAGGTCTTAACTTGACATGCGCCTCTTTGAAGAAACCGTCGGGGCTGAGCGTCACCTTGAAAAAGTTCGCCATTTCCTTTGTGGATGCCGAAGGGATAACGGCAGCTGCAAGCGCAACGATATCGGCATCTATAACAAGCTGGTCGCCAAGCACATAATCCATTGCCGTGACCTTGAGTACAGGACGACCGTCCTCTTCACCCTCACCAGGTTCTATCTGAGGTTTCTCTTGCGGTTCATAGCGTATAAACTTTACATCTTTGTTTGCAGCCTCACGGTAATAATCCTCCCTGAAACCATATGTCCTCATATCCCTGAAGAGGATGTATATATCCATCTTCGGATTCTTCTCTTTAAGCAATAGCGCATTTTTAACTGATTCGCTGCAACAGATCCTGCTGCAGTAGTTTCTGTCTTCATTTCTGCAACCAACACACTGAATCATCACAAGGTTCTGTGCATTGAGCACCTTTTCATCACCGTTTACAATCTTTTCTTCGAGCTCAAGGTGCGTCATGACCCTTTCATCTTCACCATAGAGGTATTCTGTGGGTGTATAAAGGTCTGAACCGATTGCAATGACGGCTGCGCCATGCTTTATCTCAACTACGCCTCTGTCTGATGTCACTTTTGTAACAAAGTTACCCACATAACCTGTCGCCTCTGTTATTGTAGCATTGTGGTATACATGGATAAGGGGGTGCTGGTATACCTTCTTTATTAGGTCTTTCAAATATGCCTGAACGTCAAGTCCTTCCAAGGTGGTATGAATTTTTCTTGCAATGCCACCAAGTTCTGCCTCCTTCTCCACGATATATACTTCATGCCCCTGGTTGGCTATAGATATTGCGCAGTTCATACCGGCTATACCACCACCAATAACAAGCGCCCTCTTGTCGACCGGCAGGTCGAATTCCTGCAACGGTTCGAGTTCACATGCCCTTGCAACAGACATCCTGATCAGGTCATGCGCCTTTTCGGTAGCTTCTTCCTTTTCCTTCGAGTGTACCCAGGAATTATGCTCCCTGATATTTGCCATTTCATAATAATACTGGTTGATACCTGCTTCACGCAAGGTGTCTCTAAACAACGGCTCAAGCGTTCTCGGGGAACACGCAGCAACGACAACCCTGTTTAGTCCCTTCTCCTTGATCATGTCCGTTATCTCTTTTGCCGAATTCGTTGCACATGAAAAAAGCTGTTCTTGTGCATGGACTACATTTGGCAAGGTCTTGCAATATTCTACCGTTTCGGGGACATTTACAATCCTTCCGATATTCGCGCCACAGTGGCACACAAAGACACCAACCCTTGGCTCCTCCTGTGACAGGTCCTTTTCCGGTGGATATACCCTTTCCTTTGCAAGGTTTCCTCTCCTGTATGCAAGCATTTCACCGATTTGGGAACCAGCACCGCTGGCGCTGAAGACAGACTCCGGAATATCGAGCGTGCCCTGCAGGGCACCGCTCACAAAGATGCCAGGACGGTTCGTAATCATCGGGTTTGTCGGGTCGAGCTTGCAAAAACCGTGCGGTTCGAGTTCAATGCCGAATTTTTTTGCCATGTTCTCAACGTCTTTCGGGGGATCCATGCCGATGGAAAGCACCACCATATCGAACTCTTCCTCTTTTACGCCTTCATCGAACGTAGAATAACGCACAGTAACATTCTTTGTTATCGGGTCCTCCCTCACAATGCTTGTATAGCTCCTTATAAAACGGACTCCTGGTAAGTTTTCCGCTCGTTGATAGAACCGCTCGAAGTCTTTACCATAAGCACGTACATCATTATGGAATATTGTGCACTTTGCTTCCGCATCATGGTCCTTCGTCAAAATCGCCTGTTTCTGCGTATATGTACAGCACACAGCGGAACAATAACTGTTTCCGCCTTCGATAACCTGTCTCGAACCGATACATTGAATCCAGGCTATGTTGTGTGGATGTTTCTTGTCCGAAGCACGGAGTATCTCACCTCCGTAAGGGCCTGTCGAGCAAAGTAGCCGCTCGTAATCCATGCTTGTAACAACATTCTGGAATTCACCGTATCTGTATTCCTTTCTTACCTTAGGGTCAAAAGGCTCAAAACCAGGTGACAGTATAACCGCCCCAACATTTATCTCTTTCTTTTCAGGCGCCTGATTTAAGTCTATAGCATTGTTCTTGCAGACCGCTTCGCATATACGGCACTTCTTTTCCTTGAGATAAAGACAACTCTCATCGATATATGTAATAAGCGGGATCGCCTGTGCGAAATAAACGTGAACGGCTTTATTTTCGGATATCTCCTGATTGTACTGGTCAGGATAGTGTACAGGACAATACTCAACACAAACCGTGCAGCCCGTGCACTTGTCCTCCAAAATGTATCTCGGTTTTTTTGTTAATGTTACCCTGAAATTTCCTGCTTCTCCCTCTATACTGTCAACTTCAGTATATGTGAGTACTTCTATATTTGGATGCCGGCCGACCTCGACCAGTTTCGGTGCGAGTATTCACATCGAGCAGTCATTGGTCGGAAAGGTCTTGTCGAGCTGAGCCATGTGACCGCCTATGCTCGGTGCCTTCTCGACCAGATAAACCTTGAAACCAGCAGTGGCAAGGTCGAGAGAGGCCTGAATGCCGCTTATACCTCCTCCCACAACCATGACGTCGCCAAAATTACCGCCTTCAAGACTCTTACAAAGTTGTTCGATATTTTCCTTTAGCGATATTACGTTTTCCACTTTCTATCACCTCATCAGATATTTTATGCCCATTGCCGTCTTCCCCTTTTGCCTGTGTTAATGCTCCGAACAACCAAGCCTCTCGGGATGTGAATAAACCGAAAGATGGTTTCCACGTACACGGCCAACCAAGGAAATACCCAGTTCACGGGCAAGCGAAACGGCACTACCGGTCGGTGAGTGCCGTGAAACAATAACTGGTACCTGCATCCTCGCTGCTTTGAGCAGCATTTCCGAGGAAATGCGACCAGTGCTCAACAGCAGGCAGTTACCGGTTGACAATCCCTTAAAAAGACATTCACCCTGAATCTTATCCAGCGTGTTATGCCTTCCTATATCTTCAGCCACGACAAGAAGATCCTTTTTATCGGCCAAAGCGGATGCGTGCACGCCCCGGCTCAACCGATAAATTTCCATTTCCTCCTGAAGTCTTTTCATCAGTGACAACACTTCCATTGGTGTAACCTCAAGGTCAGAATCAACCCTTTGTCCTTCTCTCCTGAACGCTGCACCACCACCGCAACCGGATGTCAACATCCGCTTGGTTGGCAGCTCAAAATCAGGATTAACAAGCCTCACATCTACCTCGGATTCCTCATCACATACCCTCATCATCAAAACATCAGCCATACCTTTAATGATGCCTTCTGAATAGAGAAAACCAAGCACAAGATAATTCAATTTATCAGGGGTGCACAGAATAGTAACAAGCTCTCGGAGATTTACATATACTGTGAGTTCCCTTTCCATCGGAACATTGATGTTGGTTTTTTCCCATACCCCATCTGTGAAGCGATTGCATATTACCTCTGCCGAAACGCCCTTCATAGCTGATACCTCAATCGCTTTCTGCATGCTCCGGTTGTTTTTCCTCTAAATCACTTCTTGGATAATCTCCGTAATATCCTTGATCTCTATATCATCAGCATGGTTTGTAACGAGTTTACTATCCTCGAGGGCAAACACACAATACGGACATGAGGTGGCCAACACCTGTGCACCTGTTGCAATTGCCTGCTCTATTCTTATATTGGCAAACCTTTCGTTTTTATCCGTCTCCATCCATGCCCTGCCTCCTCCCATGCCGCAACATAGGCTGTCTTCACGTGAATCGGCAAGTTCCGTCAATTGCAAACCCGGCACGCTTTTCAGGACACCACGGGGTTCATCGTATACACCATTATGCCTACCAAGATAACACGGGTCGTGATATGCAACCTTTTTCGCATAATCGTTTTTAATGGTAAGCCTTCCCTCATTAATCAGTTCAAACAAAAACTGCGAGACATGCACTATCTCGAAGTTTAACCCAAACTCCTTATATTCATTCTTGAAGGTATGATAGCAGTGCGGGGACGAAACAAGTATCTTTTTAACACCGCTGTCAATCCATGTCTTTATGTTGTCCTTAGCAAGGCGTTTAAATAATGTCTCGTTGCCGGCCTTGCGTACACTCTCTCCACAGCACATCTCTTTGGAGCCAAGGATACCGAAATCAACCCCGGCCTTGTTTAGGATATTTGCCGTTGCCTGTGACACCTTTTTTAATCTTGGATCGTAGCTTGGGTAACAACAGGGGAAATAGAGTATCTCTGTATTTTCATCGAATTCTTTCACCTCGATGTCTTTTGCCCAGTTTGCCCTGTCCTTGGGCTCCTGTCCCCATGGATTGCCAACGCTTGCAATGCTCGTCATGGTGCTGCGAAGGCTTGGGAGACTGGCCGGCACAACACCGTCCGGAACAAGAAGTCTACGCACCGCCCTCATAACATCGATGATCTCAACACCTCTCGGGCAACGCTGCACACAATTACCACAGGTGGCACAAAACCATACATCTTCGGATTCAAAAGGCACAACGCCGAATTTTGACTGATTAATGATTTTACGAACACGAAAATCTCTCACTCGGTTCCACGGGCAAACGGTCTCGCACTTTCCGCATTGGTAGCAGAACTTGAAGGCCTCTCCGCCCGATTCTTTTATACCATCAATTACCACTTTAAAGGGATCTAAGGGTAAAGTCTCCATTATCTTTTTTAACCTCTTCTATCAGCTTTATTTTAGCTCTTCTGTGACATGCGGGTAACTGTATCTATTACGTTCTGCAAACCATATTTGTCAACCATTGCCTTTAACCCGATCTCCACATCCTCATGCTTTATCTCTTCATCTACTTCCTCTTCCCTCTCTTCATAAACGAGGGCCTCATTCAGACACCACTTTACGCAAAGAGGTGTCTCTTCGTCTTCGCACATATCACATTTGAGAGGAAGACCTGAATCGGGTTCTTTGAAGGCATCCCTTGACGGGCATGCAGCCCTACAAAAACCGCACTCATCATATTCTTTACCGTCTATGATGTATTTGTCCCTGCCCATACACTCCGCTGCAGTGTATTCGCCGGCATATACAGGCACATAGACATCTCTAATAGGGTCCCGAATCATACGGATGCGAGACCTTGCCGGGTTATTAGTGCTGTATTTGGGGTTTGCGTGATACGCTGAGCATATCACCTCACATGCCCGGCAACCATTGCACTTATCAAGATCGATCTTGATTGTTTTGACTTTCTTCTTTGTTTTACTCATCTTTTAATATCCCTCTCTGTTCTAAGTCTTCGGCAACGTAGCCCAGATCCAATTCCTGCAAAGTTTCTTTTGTAGGAATACCATCCATATTCCAGCCCTTAAACTTGTAATACGCATCGAGAAGCTGTTTTTCAAGTTCGGGAAATCTCTTTTTCCAGTGGTCTTCAGGCGGTACCTCATCGGCTCTCCGCAGACCCCTCCTGACATTTACCGCTCTAAGCAGGTTCCTATTCCTTCTGTATATCTTCTTCAAGCCCTCTTCATCCATATCAATACCGGTTGCCGCTGAAATGATCTTCGGGTAATTGTGTATATGATAAGGGGGTTTCAACGGGAACGAAGACAGACCGGCGCATACGCCAAGGGCATCGTCAAAATAGTGTATCATCTCCTGCCAGTCAACTATATCAACTGACATATCAACAGTCGGATAGTACGGGTTCGATCTCTCCCCGCGAGGTTCCCAATCCAGCACATACTGCTTGAATTTTTCGTCAGGCACCTGAATCCAATCACGCACAAACTCTTGTCTTTCCTCCATTGTCATAAATGGTGACTGTGGGAACTGCCCTTCAATCTGTGTAATATTTATCTTTTCGCCTGTAGCGTACATCAAGAAATATACGGGGTTCAGCATGCCAAGCTTTAAAGGCAACTGCTCATGCTTTTTGATATTGTTGTGCGCAAACTGCTCGGCACCTTTGCCTATCTTCTTTGCTGCCCAATACGTACCATCGGCAAGGATATCTCCGATACCTTCTCTCCGAACAATCCTGTCAAGCAGCCAGTAGAACATGCCTTGATTGTCAGAAGGACAACCTTCGAAGTCCGCATCCGTCAAAATGCCTGCCTCTCTAAGCTCAACAGCAAACGCCATTGTCTGAGGGGTTGAGAATCCATCAACACCGTATTCAGTGGCGCGCTGTGCAATCCTGAAACCAAAATCCAGATCATCAACAAAAGCCGCCATTGAATATGTAAGCTTTGTAAAGCACTTCATCATATACGTTGAAAGTCCAGGCACTGTGATGATGGCGCCGCATTTCATGGGGCAATTGTAACAGCTTATCAGACGTTTCCTGACATCAAGCTGAACGCTTTTCCATCTTTCTTCGATTTCCTTGTTCCAGAAATCTTTTCTGCGGACACGGGCATTACCCCAAACGAAATTCTCCGTATGCCATTTCTCGTCAACATGGAGCATTTCTTGGGGCGAACCAAGTCCCTGGAGGATCGTCATGACATTAGGAACTGGATTTGCGTTACGATACTTAATGTATTCCAGTACCTCGTTGCAGAGTTCAATAAATTCAGCAGGACGGGCAAGGTTTATATCCTTTGTGCCGCGAACTGCGATCGCTTTTACCCTTTTGTCGCCCATCACTGCGCCCAAACCAAGACGGCTTGCGCTTGAACGCCCTTGTTCGATGGATGCCATTCCAACCCTGTTTTCACCGGCCAATCCGATGGCAGCCACGTGTGCATTTGGTTCGTTCAATTCTTTTTTGATGAGTTCCTGGGTTTCAACAGCACCTTTGCCGCTTAAGTGAGAGGCATCGCGTATCTCAACCTTGTCGTTGTGTATCCATATATACACCAAGCTTGGAGATTTTCCGCGAAGGATTACCTTGTCGTAACCGGCGTATTTCAATTCGGGCGCAAAAAAGCCACCCATCATTGAATATCCCATCAACAACGTCTGTGGAGAATAGGCGGTGATGATGGTACGATTGGCACCGGGGGCTGGTGTACCGCACAGCAGACCTGTACTGAAAATCAGTGGAACATCCGGCGCATACGGATCTGTGTCCGGTGAAACGCTGTCCCACAGTATTTTAGTGTTAGTCCCAAGCCCTCCAAGGTGAAGTTCTGTCAACTTCGGGTCAGTCTCTACCCTCTCAATGTTTCCTCGGGTTAGATCAATTTCTAAATTAAAACCTGTCTCTGAATACCTCATTTTTTGACCCCTCTGTCTTTCAATTTGTTCATTACTTTTAAAGCACTAAAACAATCGCCATTAAATCTCTTATAAATTCTCACATTAGACCTGCAAGGAGTATGTGAATTATTTAACAATATATTTTTTATATTATGCATACATGTTTTGTCAAGAAAATAAGTTTAAAAAGAACTGTAATAAAATCCGAACGGTTCATGTTATGCAAATGTGTTGACAACCAAAACAGACAAACGTTATTTTTAAGCGGATTAATAAAAAAACACAAAAACGTTTTGCGAGGGGCGAAATGGACAGAGTATGGGCGCCATGGAGAATGGAATATATCAGCAGCACAAATGAAAAGGGCGAGAAAAAATGTTTTTTATGCTTAGACGTCACAGATGACGAAAAGCTGCTTGTGGTAGGCAGAAAAGGGAAGGCCTTTGTAATCATGAACAGGTATCCTTATACGAACGGACATATAATGGTTGTCCCTGTAAGACATACCGGCCTGCTTGAAGGACTGACCGATGAAGAGACATTTGACATGATGTATCTTGTTAAGGTTATGACTCGGATTTATAAGGAAGAATTCAATATAGACGGTCTCAATATCGGTATAAATGTTGGGAGGGCAGCCGGGGCTGGGCTCGAAGAACACATCCATATCCACATGGTTCCCAGATGGTTCGGTGATGCAAACTTCATGAGTGTTATTGGGGAAACGAGGGTCATTTCTGAACATATCGAGGCAACATATAAAAAACTCAAGGAAAAATTTGCGGTTTTCACAAATAATCCCTTGTAACATGAATCACAAAGCAGCCTGATTTTATGCTGGAGAGCGCCTTTAAGTAAAGCAAACCTCCTGTAAAAATTAGGACATCCCACTTCGGACATCGAATAGCAAATACCGGCGAAAGAGGCTGGAGGTTGGAGGCAAAAAGACTTCCGCCTTTTCCCCTCGACCCTTGCCTTTTTGCCATCAGCCATATTAGCTCATAGTTCATAGTTCATAGCTCATAGGAACTTCAGAAATGTTTTTTTCCGCTTTTGCCATGAGCCATGAGCCATCAGCTGCCCTTTTCCCTCTGGTGGGAAAATTTTATTCCCACTATTTGACAACTCTAATGCTTATCGCCTCTAAGTGCTTGTTCAGTCTACAAAAAAAGGCTTGACAAAGTTTACACTTACAAGTATAAATGTCTAAAGTGGTAAAGAGTGTTATAAGGTGGGATAAATGTTTGCCGGCAGATATGAATACGCCATAGACGACAAAAGCAGGGTCAGCATTCCTTCCAAATTCAGAGAGGTGCTATCCACAAATTACGATATGAGACTAATGCTTACAAACCTCGATGGCTGTATTGTGGGCTATCCCTATCAGGAATGGATCAATATTCTGGAAAGAACCTCCGGATATGGTTCAATCAAAAAGGAGGCAAGGGCGTTCTTAAGATATTTTTATTCGGGCATTACAGAATGCCAGATAGACAAACTCGGAAGAATTCTCATACCTCAATCCCTGAAAATCGCCGCAAACATTAAAAAGAATGTGGTCATAGTTGGTATGGGCACAAAGATTGAAATATGGGCACAGGAACAATGGGAAGAATTGGTTAAAAAGGCAATTTCAGATCCTGATCAGGTCGCGGACATTGTATCAGAATTAGGCCTATAATGGGTCATGTACCTGTTCTTCTTGAAGAAGTATCGAATAATCTTGTATCTGAAAAAACCGAGATTTTTGTCGATGCAACAGTAGGTGGCGCTGGGCATTCAAGCTTTATATTAGATAGGCATAAAAACCTGAGACTTATCGCCCTTGACGCTGATGAAAAGGCACTCGAGCTTGCAGCGGAAAAGTTGGCTCCATTTGAAGACAGGGTAATGCTTATCAGGGGGAACTTTAGAGATTTGAAAATGATATTGTCTTCGATAGGTGTTTCTTCTATAGATTGCGTGCTATTTGACCTTGGTCTCTCCACATATCAGATTACAGGTGGAAGAGGGTTTAGTTTCAATGACGATGCATTTCTTGATATGCGTATGGACAACAGGGAATCACTGACCGCATATGATGTTGTTAACAATTATAGCTATGAAGACCTGAAGGGCATTATGGAAGACTACGGTGAGGAATATAAGGCATACAAAATCGCAAAGGCAATTGTCGACGAAAGGAAAAAACATCCTATAAGAACAGCAAAAGCCCTAAGCGAAATCATCCTGAAGGTAAAACGAAGAACAGGGAGGATTCATCCTGCCACAAAGGCGTTCCAGGCAATAAGAATCGAGGTAAACAGCGAGCTAAAAAATCTAACGACAGGCTTGATAGATGCAGTTGATATGCTCGCCCCAAAGGGTAGAATCGGGGTTATATCATTTCATTCACTCGAAGACAGGATAGTGAAAAACACATTTAACGGTTCTTCCATGCTAAGGGTTATAACGAAAAAACCGATTCAGGCCGGAAGGGAAGAGGTAAGGGCAAATCCGAACTCGAGAAGCGCAAAATTCAGAGTAGCAGAGAAAGAATAAAGACTGGGGGCAATATATGGAGAGGCTTTACATTCACGCAAAAAGAGAAACAGCATACAGAAGCGTGTTATCGGTCTTTTTGATTGTCTTGTTTTTCATAAGCTCTATACTTGTGGTGTTTTTTGTAAAGGGTGTCAACAATAATTTAAACGACGAGCTTGTAAATAGGCTCATGAAAGAGCGTGAGGTCATCGAAGCAAACAACAACCTGAAGATGGAACTTTCTGTGGCAATGCGCGCGAGGTATCTTGAGTTTAAAACAAAAGAAAGGCTTGGGCTGAAAAAACCCAACGAAGAAGAGGTTCTTGTATTGAGATGAAAAAAAAGGCTAACAGGAGGGCCTTTTTTGTTTGTATTGCTATATGCTTGCTATATATATCGGTTGCCGTGAAGATTCCGGATAAACTTTCCTTTAAAAGAATCTCCGGTGGACACAATCCGCTGTCAAACAACATGAGTATAGCAGGCCAGGAAACAACACAAAAATCTATTGAGGTTGAAGATGCTACCCCTATAAAAACGATTGTGGCAGAACCTCATGAAACCAAAAGGATATCGGAGCCTAAAGTAAAGGATGATGCAGACCAAACAGAGCCATCTCTTTTTATATCCGTTCCGCTGGTCTGCTTCGCCATAAAGTCAAGGTTCATCGAAAAAGACGGGCTGGTTCCTGCAGGAAGGGATAGTAAAGGCAATATTGCATGGAAACACCCCCTCGACATTTTGAAAGAAAAGGATGAAGAGGGCATACGAAACCTCTCAAAATCCATAGGCACAAAAAATATCCTTGGGTTTTTCAAGAAAGAGGGCATCGTTTTCAAGGAAAGGCTCTCGGATGAGGACATGGCATTAGGTAAAGGTTATTCTGTTGATAAAAACAAACTGCTTGCCATATACAAAAATAACGTGAGCGAGGACTGCGATATGCTTTTTCCGTATGCCTTAGGAGGCATGAGCATTACAAAGATGAACGGCACATATTCATTTATTTATATGAAGACAGAACCAAAACATCGACTCGCAAAACATGAACAGGAATGGGTAATGCCAAACCTCGTTAATCTGCCTACAAGACAGGCGCTCGAGAAGCTTATCGTGCATACCTCAAGGATAAAGATTATAGGAAACGGCAGTGTGGTCGAACAATCCCCAAAACCGTTCGAGAGGATGCGCGGTGAAGCGGATTGTGTCATATATGGAAGGACAAATAGATGAATTTGCTCGAATTGATCGATGGGCTGCCTGTCATTGAGGTCAAAGGCAGTACAAACATTGAGGTCAAAGGCATCACAAAAGACTCGAGAAGGGTAAGAGAAGGCTTCATGTTTTTCTCTACAGATAAAAGCGGAAAATACGTAAATGATGCTGTTGCCAGAGGCGCTGTCGCAATTGTAACTGATTCAGATATACCTGTTAACATGCAATGCTCGATAATCGTGAAAGATACAAAAGAGATGCTCGGAAAGGTAGCTTCGAGATTTTACCGTTCACCCTCAAAAAGGCTTTCCGTCATAGGCATTACCGGAACAAACGGAAAGACGACGACAAGCTATCTGATCGAATCGATATTAAAATCTTCGGGCAAAAATACGGGTCTAATAGGCACAATATCATACAAATACGGTGGACATACGCTCAAGGCGGAAAACACAACGCCGGGGGCAGAGGAACTACAGGGGCTTCTCAGCGACATGCTTTCAGCAAAAACTGAGTATGTTGTAATGGAGGTATCCTCGCATGCACTAGACCAGAAAAGGGTGGAGGATATACACTTCGATACGGCAATCCTGACAAATATTACACATGACCACCTTGATTATCATAAAAGTTTTGAACATTACAGGGAAGCAAAAAGACTATTTTTCAAGTACTACCTCCAAAATAGCCTAAAACGCAATAGGTACGCGATACTAAATATGGACGAACCTTTTCTAACTGAATTTATCCCTGACGAACCAGTAAAAACATTATACTACAGCCTTTCAAAAAACACAGATGCCTATCTCACCGATTACATCGAAGATATAAACGGATTGCAACTAACATATTCGGTCATGGGTGAAATATTTTCAGTCAGAACCCCGTTGATCGGCATATTCAATGCATCAAATGTCCTTGCCGCAAGCCTTTTCGGTTATACTGCAAAAATACCAAAAGAGTTTATTATCTCGGGTATCGAAAACCTTTCAGGCGTCCCCGGAAGGACGGAAAGGGTAAAAAGTAAAAAAGGGATTAACGCATTCGTTGATTATGCACATACGCCTGATGCGCTGAAAAATGTGCTCGAAACGTTGAATCGTCTAAAAACTGGAAGGCTTATCGTTGTATTCGGTTGCGGAGGCGATAGAGATAAGGCAAAAAGACCAATTATGGGTAATATCGCCTCAAGGCTCGCCGATTTCTCCATAATAACATCAGACAATCCAAGAAGCGAGGTACCTTCTGAGATTATAAGCGAAATCATAAACGGCTTTGAGGGAAAACATTATAAAATCGTTGAAAACAGGAAGGAAGCGATATTTGAAGGGCTAAGAATATCGAGGGAAAACGATGTCCTTCTTGTTGCGGGCAAAGGACACGAGGATTACCAGATTATAGGGCAAGAGGTCTTTCATTTTAGTGACAAAGAGGTATTAGAGGAATTCATAGATGTGGCAGATTGAACAGCTTGTAAAGATATTAAAAGGTATACCGTTTAAGGTAGAAAGGGAATCTTTTACCGGTATCTCAACGGATTCAAGGAGCATCCAGGAGGGGGAGCTCTTTATCCCTCTTTCCGGCATCAACTTTGATGGCCACGCATTTATCCCTTCGGCTTACAATATGTCAAAGGGCGGAAGCCTCTGCGAAAAGGGGCGTGAAGACATTGCAAAAGACGCAAAAGGTACGATAATACTCGTCGAAAACACACTCAAAGCGCTTATTGAACTTGCGAAGTATAAAAGAAAACAGACAAACGCCAGATATATAGCGATTACGGGCAGCAATGGAAAAACAACTACTAAGGAGATACTCGTTCACCTTACAAAAGATATCTTCAACATTCATTTCAATGAAAAAAATTATAACAACATCATAGGCGTATCAAAAAGCATACTCTCAATTGACGGGACACCCGATTTTTGTATTTTCGAACTCGGTACAAACAGCATGGGAGAAATCAAGACGTTGGCAGAGATGACAACACCTGACATATCTATGATAACGAATATAAACCCTTCCCATCTTGAAGGCCTTTTAGACCTCGACAGCGTCCTCGAGGAAAAACTCGACCTATTCAGGGGAACACAAGAAAACGGCACAATATTTATAAATGTAGACGATGCAAGGCTTCTGCCCTTCTTAAAGGGTTTTCCAAGGCATGTGGTAAGTTCGTTCGGCATTATCCACAATGCAGACTTCAATCTTGCAATAGTAGAAGACTTGGGATGGAAGGGTTACAACATAAATCTAAAACTTTCTTCCGATACCGTAAAAACCAAGACAAGCCTTCTTGGGATACACAACCTTTACAATGTGCTCGCTGCAGCTTCCATAGCTTATTCGATAGGTGCAAAAACCCAGCATATCGCAGGCTGTATAGAATCATTCAATTCATATTCTATGCGATTTCAACCCATTGAATCAAAAAGAGGCTATATCGTTGTAAACGATACATACAATGCGAACCCATCCTCGGTCCAATGGGCTGTCAAGACGCTTATAAACCTGCCCTGCAGCGGCAAAAGAATCGCTGTCCTCGGCGACATGAAGGAGCTTGGCGAAAAAACCGCACACTACCATAGGGAGCTCGGAAGATTTCTAAATGAAAACAGGGTTTCAATGATAGCACTCTTGGGCGAATACGTTAAAGACACCTATGCTGAACTCAACGACAAAGATGCACGGTTATTTGATGACAGACAAGAACTCATAGATTATATATACAATCATATCGGCGAAGGGGACGTAGTATTGGTCAAAGGCTCAAGGTTACTCAAGATGGAAGAGATCGTGGAGGCATTAATTTAATGTTATATCATCTCCTCTATCCATTACATGCGACATTTTCAGTATTCAATGTATTCAGGTATATTACATTCAGGACTGTCCTCGCCATTCTCTCTGCGCTCATCATAAGTTTTTTTCTTACACCTTACATCATTAAAAAATTCCACGAATGGAAAATAAAGAGCGAAAAAAGGGAGGATGTGCCTGATAGGCACATAGAAAAGCAGGGAACACCAACAATGGGTGGTTTTGTGATACTTGTATCCACTATAATACCCACGTTATTGTGGTCTGATTTAAGAAACATATACATATGGGTGGTGACGTTTTCATTGTTGTCCTTCAGCTGTATAGGCTTTCTCGACGACATAAAAAAACTTAAAAATCAAAAAAACGGCAAGGGAATAACCGGCAGGACGAAGATAACGCTTCAGGTGCTGTTTGCATTGATCATATGCATTGTACTATATATAAGGTCAGATTTTATCACTGAACTTACGGTGCCTTTTTTCAAAAATATCACCCCGCATCTCGGCGTATTTTATATAATCCTCGGGATTTTTATTATAGTGGGGGCGTCAAATGGTGTAAATCTCACAGACGGTCTCGATGGACTCGCCATTGGCCCAGTTCTGACGGTCTGCTCCACATTCATGCTGTTTGCCTACATTGCTGGAAACATAAAGTTTGCCCAGTATTTACAAATATTCTACGTGAAAGGCGCAGGCGAACTGACAATATTATGCGGGGCAATGCTGGGGGCTGGCATGGGTTTTCTTTGGTACAATGCATATCCCGCAGAACTCTTTATGGGTGATACAGGCTCTCTTTCGCTTGGGGCATCGCTCGCCACCATAGCGGTGATCATAAAGCAGGAGATACTTCTTGTCATTGTAGGCGGCATTTTCGTAATGGAAACGATGTCTGTTATCATACAGGTTTTATCCTTTAAATGGAGGGGGAAAAGGGTCTTCAGGATGGCACCGATACATCACCATTTCGAACTGAAAGGCTGGAACGAGGAAAAGATCGTGGTGAGGTTCTGGATTATATCCATCATACTGGCGCTTATCGCATTAAGTACTCTGAAATTGAGGTAAAAAGATGGGCATCGAAAAAACATTTTTGTGAATCATTGAAACCTCGAGGATATATGGACATACCGGATAAAATATTAATAGTTGGTCTTGGTGCAACAGGTATAGCAACGGCGAAATTTCTTTCCCGTATGGGTAAATATATCACCATTACCGACACAAAAGACGAAACAAGCCTGACGGATGCCTTGGCAGAGCTAAAAGGAATAGAATTCGATGGTCACTTTGGCGGACACAGAAAAGACGATTTCCTCTCACATCGGTTAATCGTGATAAGCCCCGGCGTGGACAGCGAACTGCCAGAACTCGTCGAGGCTCGGCAGAACGGCATAAAGGTAACTGGAGAAATAGAGCTTGCCTCAGAATTTGTCGATGACCCCATAATAGCAATAACAGGGACAAACGGCAAGACAACCGTAACCTCGCTCATAGGAGAGATATTCAAAAAGGCTTACGGCGATGTCTTTGTCGGCGGCAATATCGGAAATCCACTGTTCAATTATATACTAAGCGGAAAAAGGGCTTCTTACGTAATCCTCGAGATAAGCAGTTTCCAGCTCGAAACAATCGATGCATTCCATCCAAAAAACGCAGTCTTGCTTAATATAACAGAGGACCACCTGGACAGATACCGCAGCTACAATGATTATATAAAGGCAAAGTGCAGGATATTTGAAAATCAGGATAAGGATGACTTTGCGATACTAAATTCCAACCTCGAGCATATAAAGGACATAAAAGCAAGGAGCCTTTTTTTCGCCGCTGACAGGATACTTGCTGAAGGCGCCTTTTATGATAAAGGCAATATGCATGTCAGGATAAACGACAGAGAATTTATTTACAAAAGAGACTTGTCTGCACTTGTCGGCATCCACAATACCGAGAACATGCTCGCTGCGCTCCTTGTTTCGCATTTAAACGGCATTGAACAAGGGATTGCCGAGGAGGTTTTGAGTAACTTC
>Ga0116191_1001024_pt1 | contig 23314 bp, 22 predicted proteins | sample AD_UKC111_MetaG_FD_89897 | JGI IMG/M metagenome (GOLD analysis project Ga0116191, IMG submission 89897) | Active sludge microbial communities of municipal wastewater-treating anaerobic digesters from Hong Kong - AD_UKC111_MetaG | ecosystem: Engineered > Bioreactor > Anaerobic > Digestate... | reverse complement strand
TTAAGAAGCGGCGATTGGAACAAACCTAATCAGCTCTTGCAAGTGATTGGCGAATACCAAAAAAAGAACGATGCAGCATTACAAATCAATCCTAAAAAATTGAAAGCCGAGATCCGATATAACCGCCTTGATGTTTTTGGTCATTGCCAAATCGGATATTTTGTTTTGGGAGGATTACTGCTTCTTTTCTCTTTTATGGGATTATTGAAATCGCAACATTGGATTGACACTGTTATCAAAATAGTAACCGGAGGTATTTTTTTGCTATTTGTTTATCATGTATACGGTATGGGGTTGCGAGCTTATATTTCGGGATATGCTCCTTGGAGCAACTCCTACGAAACTATGGTTTATGCATCGTGGGCAACGGTTCTTGCCGGTTTTATCTTTGGGCGAAAAAGCAGTACCCTTGCTTTAGCATTGGCCACAATTTTTGGAGGAATCATACTTTTTGTTTCGGGACTCAATTGGATGGACCCCCAAATCAATCCGTTGGTACCCGTACTGAAATCGCCATGGCTCATGTTTCATGTGGCTGTAATTGTGGCTGCATATGGATTTTTCGGCATCAGCTTTTTGCTTGGCATTGCCAATTTAACGTTGATGATTTTTTACGATAGTAATTCGTTGATCCCTTATCGAATAAAGGAATTGAGCATCATCAATCAACTTTCGTTGCTGGTAGGCCTTGCCTTAATGTGCATCGGAACTTTTCTGGGTGCAATATGGGCAAACGAATCGTGGGGTCGTTATTGGGGATGGGATCCAAAAGAAACATGGGCTTTGATCACCATCGTGAGCTATACCATCGTCACTCACATTCATCTGATAAAAAAAGAAAATAACGATTGGTTATTCAATCTGCTATCCATTATTGCCTTTTCAACCGTATTGATGACGTTTTTGGGTGTGAACTACTTTTTCAGCGGAATGCATTCCTACGGACAAAGCGACACATGGGGAGGAATGATTTTTTATTTATCCATCCCTTTTGTGCTTATAAGCCTTCTTGCTGCCTTTTCCTATAAAAAGGCTGAAACGATTCGAACAAATCATTTCATTCCTTAATTGTATGCCATGCATTTTACACAAAGAACAAATTATTTATAAAAAATCTAAACCGTATAAATAGAAGATAATAAAATGATACATTGGGGATTTATCGGATGCGGAAATGTGACGGAGAAGAAAAGTGGACCCGCATTCCAAAAAGTAGAAGGATCCGACGTTGTGGCCGTAATGAGACGAGACACCGAAAAAGCCAAAGACTATGCTTTGCGACACGGAATTAAAAAATGGTACGACAATGCCGATGATTTAATTCATGACCCTGAAGTAAACGCCGTATATGTTGCTACTCCACCGGCATCACATGCCGAATATGCCATCAAAACGATGAAAGCCGGCAAACCGGTATATGTGGAAAAACCATTGGCAGCTTCATATGAGGAATGTCTGCAAATCGTTAATGTGGCAAACGAAACAGGTGTTCCCTGTTTTGTGGCTTATTACCGCCGCACTTTACCTTATTTTCTTCGCGTAAAACAACTGATCGATAACGGAGCGATAGGAAATATTTCAACGGTACAAATTCGTTATGCCGTTGCGCCACGTGAAGAAGATTTCAACAAAGATAATTTGCCATGGAGAGTTAAAAAAGAAATTGCCGGCGCAGGCTATTTTTACGATTTGGCTTCGCATCAACTTGATCTTCTCGATTATATATTGGGGCCGATTGAAGATGCCAACGGATTTACCTCCAATGTTGCCGGATTATATGAGGTGGAAGATTCGGTAAGTGGAGCATTTCGTTTCGAATCAGGCGTGGTCGGAAGCGGAAGTTGGAGTTTTGTCGCATCAAAAAATGCTCATGTGGATGCAATCGATTTTATAGGAACACAAGGAAAACTTTCCTGTTCTACGTTCGATTTCACCCCCATCGTACTGGAAAACGATAAAGGTCGACAAGAATTCATAGAGAAAAACCCGGAAAATATCCAGTTTTATCTCATCGAAAGCATTGTCAATTATCTGAACGGAAAAGGGAGTGAACCGGTAAGCAATTGCGTCACAGCTACACGAACCAACCGAATAATGGATAAAATATTATGAATTGTATTTCTGATTCTAATCTTTTTTGCATCTTTGAGAACAAATATTTCGTTCATGAAATATTTCGAGATCAACAGATAATTGTCCCTACGATAAATAGGACAAAACCTATACGCGACAAATGGATTAAAACAAACATAAATCATCGAAAATGAAAAGATTAATTCTTTTATTATGTCTGCCTTTCATACTGGTGAGTTTCTCCTTTTGTAAAGGTAAAAACAAGAAGAGCGAATCGGCTAACGCTGATTATATAGCAGAAAACACGGATTTTGCTGCAAAACAATACGGATTGATGACAAAAATGATTGAAGATTCGGGAAAAATTCTCAATCCCAAATCGTTTATCAACGGCAAATATAAATTCATCCCGCCAACGGAATGGACCTCCGGTTTTTTTCCCGGAAGCCTGTGGTATGTATACGAATTGACAGGAGACGAAAAATGGAAAATGCCGGCAGAAAAACACACCGAAGCCCTGGACACGGTTCAATATCTGACCAACACGCACGATGTGGGATTCATGATCAATTGCAGTTACGGAAACGGTTTGCGGCTGACGGGGAACAAAGCCTACGAAAAGGTGATCGTGCAGGCAGCCAAATCCCTCATCACCCGCTATAAACCCGGTGCGGGAATCATTCAGTCATGGAATGCCAATCCGAAAAAAGACTGGAAATGCCCCGTCATTATCGACAATATGATGAATCTGGAGCTGCTTTTCAAAGCCACCAAACTAACGGGCGATTCCACTTTTTACCGCATAGCCGTGAGTCATGCCGACCAAACGATGAAAAATCATTATCGCCCGGATTACAGTACGTGGCATGTAGTGGATTACGATCCTGTCGACGGAACGGTACGGCACAAAAACACGCATCAGGGTTATTCCGACGAAAGTGCATGGTCACGAGGTCAATCCTGGGGAATATACGGTTTTGTGATGTGTTATCGCGAAACAAGCGATCCGAAATACCTGCATCAGGCGGAAAAAGCCCTGGAATTCGTTGCCGGTCATCCTCATTATCCCGAAGACGGGGTTCCTTATTGGGATTATGATGCACCCGATATTCCGAATACCTATCGTGATGCTTCTGCAGCAGCAATTTTGGCATCGGCCTTGTATGAGATATCGACTTATTCGACAAAAAAAGATTACAAAGGGTGGGCAGACCACATCATGAATACTCTTGCAAGCCCGGCTTATAGAGCAAAAGTAGGCGAAAACGGCTATTTTTTGCTCATGCATTCGGTAGGCAGCCTGCCTCACAACTCGGAAGTGGATGTGCCGCTCAACTATGCCGATTACTATTTTCTGGAAGCATTGAAAAGAAAAAAAGAGTTGGAAAAATGAAAAAAACAACAAATCAAGCATTGGTAATTTTCGGAGCTTCGGGCGATCTTGCTTATCGAAAACTTCTTCCTGCGGTCTTCGATCTGTTTATGAACAATCTGTTACCCGACGGTTTTGCCGTATTGGGCGTAAGTCGTTCCCCCTATACAGATCATGCGTTTCGCGAAAAAATGAAAAAAGGAATCAACGAGTTTTCTAACTTTAAAAACGCCGACCCCGATATAATAAACAACTTCCTGTCCAAAATTTTTTATCTCAGTATCAACACCGAAAATGGAGAAGAGTATGTTTTGGTGAAAGATAAATTGACCGAATTAAACAAAAAATTCAACCTCGGCTATAATTATATTTTTTATCTCTCCACTCCTCCAAGTTTATATGCGTTGATTCCGAAATTTCTTTACGGACAAGGACTTACCTTTCAACAAAAAGGATTCCGCCGTATCGTATTTGAAAAACCGTTCGGTCACAATCTTCTATCCGCCAAAGAATTAAACAAGTTGCTACTGGAATTTTTCGAAGAAGAGCAAATTTATCGTATCGACCATTATTTAGGCAAAGAAACAGTACAAAACCTAATGGTTACACGCTTTGCCAACGGCATTTATGAACCCTTATGGAACCGAAATTTCGTTCAACACGTAGAAATCACTGCAGCAGAAAACATTGGGGTTGAAGGTCGAGGCGAATATTACGATCATGCCGGAGCATTACGTGATATGGTGCAAAACCACTTGCTGCAGATGGTTTCGCTTGTGGCCATGGAGCCTCCGATAAAAATCACGCCACAAGATATCCGATACGAAAAAATGAAAGTTTTCAGGGCGCTGCACCCCCTCAGCGAATACGACTTGAAAAATCATGTCATCAGAGGTCAATATACAGCTTCCACCATACGGGGAAAACATTATCCGGGCTACCGCGAAGAACCTCATGTCGACAAAAATTCGCGCACGGAGACCTATATCGCCATGAAATTTTTTATCGACAATTGGCGATGGGCTGATGTACCTTTCTATATTCGTACAGGGAAACGTTTACCTACTCGGGTATCGGAAGTTGTCATCCATTTCAAACCTTCCCCCTTGCCTCTTTTTCGACATGAAGGTTCGGCAGATAAGCTTAACAACCAACTGATTCTGCGGATTCATCCCGACGAGGGCATTTTACTGAAAACCGGCATGAAAGTGCCGGGAAACGATTATTTGGTAAAATCGGTGAATATGGATTTTCATTATTCCGAGTTGAGCAATCAATACATTCCCGATCCATATGAACGGTTGCTTCTCGATTGCATGTTAGGCGACAATACGTTATTCATGGATGGCGAAGCCGTGGAGGAAACATGGAAATTTGTGCAACCCATTCTCGATTATTGGGAAAATCATCCCGATGCCCCTTTATACGGTTATCCCGCAGGTACATGGGGCCCCGATGTTGCAGACAGACTCATCGAAGGGAAAGACGACACATGGCGCTATCCGTGCAAAAATTTAGCAGAAGACGGCATGTACTGCGAATTGTAATTGTTTATCCACAAAAGGAAAAACTGCCGAATTTCTCACCGGCAGACAAAAATCGTTATAAAAAAATGGAAATAAAAATAGCGCAAGACATCTTTTCTCTTAACCAAGCTTTTACCGATTGGATGAAAACCATATTGTCCCAACAGGAAGAAATGACGTTGGCTTTATCGGGTGGTTCTACTCCAAAATCGTTATTCGATTATTGGGCAGAACACCACACGACCGATATCGACTGGAAAAAGATTAAATTTTTCTGGAGCGATGAACGTTGCGTTCCTCCCACCGACAATGAGAGCAATTATAAAATGACCAAGGAGCATCTTTTTGATCGAATTGCTATTCCGAAAGAACATATTTTCCGCATCTACGGAGAAAACGATCCCGAAAGAGAAGCCAAACGCTATGCAGAAGTACTGCAAAGAGAGGTAAGGACTGTGAAGGGTATCCCCTCTTTCGATATTCTCATGCTGGGAATGGGTGAAGACGGACATACAGCATCCATATTCCCTCACCAGCTCTATTTATGGGATACGGAAGAACTTTGCGTTGTTGGAATACATCCGCAAACAGGACAAAAGCGCATCAGTCTTTCGGGAAAAACAATCAACGCCGCACAAAATGTGGCTTTTCTGGTTGCCGGAGAAGCCAAAGCCGATAAGGTAAAAGAAATTATCGAATCAAAAGAAACAGCACAAAAACGTTATCCGGCCGCCAAAGTTTGCCCCACATCAGGAAATTTAATATGGTTCATGGATCGTGAGGCGGCTAAAAAACTTGCTGCCGGTTCATATTCATTTTAACGTTTTCACCTTATAATGGCAATCGGTTTTGCCTTTCATCAGATTCGATAGTTTGCTTTTGATCAACCTCTTGCGCATAGGATTAATTTTATCCACAAACAAAATTCCGTCCAGATGATCGTATTCGTGTTGAATGGCGCGTGCTTTATACCCTTCATATACTTCATCATGCGGCTGCAAATTTTCATCGAGATATTGAATGCGTATGCTGTTTTCACGCGGCACCTTCTCATGGATTCCCGGTAAGCTTAAACAACCCTCCTCCATAAGTTCGATATCGCCCGTTCGTTCTAAAATATGCGCATTGATAAACACTTTCTTAAACCCGTCGAATTCGGGATCTTCGTCTGCCAATACCGTGAGATCAACAACAAAAATACGATCTTCGAGCCCAACCTGTGGAGCTGCCAATCCAACGCCATCGGCATTGTACATCGTTTCAAACATATTCGCGATCAACTCCTTCAAATGAGGGTAGTTTGCAGGATCAATATCGTTGGCAACTTTTCTCAAAACGGGTTGCCCATAAATGTATATCGGTAAAATCATCGTTCGTATTACTGTCTCATTCGTTTACTTTCCATATATCCTTGAAGAATAATGGTTGCACTGATTTCGTCGACCAATGCCTTGTTTTGTCTGTCTTTTTTCTTCAATCCACCGTCAATCATGGCCTGATGCGCCATTTTCGACGAGAAACGTTCATCGAAATATGCTATCGGAACAGAGGGATATATTTGCCTCAATTTATGGACAAAAACTTGAACCCGCTGCATATTTTCCGACATCTCGCCGTTCATTTGCTTGGGCAATCCTACAACAATGGCGGATACCTCTTCTTTTTGCAGATAATCGCGAAGAAAATCAAATATTTCTGAAGTTTTGACGGTAGTTAGTCCGTTTGCAATAATCTGCAACGGATCGCTCACCGCAATACCTGTGCGTTTTTTTCCGTAATCGATGGCAAGAAGTCGCCCCATATCATCTGTTAAACCTGAAATTTTCTGCGACGCAATTCAAAATCGTGTCCCAAGTACTTCTCTCTAACAATGGGATTAGCTGCCAATTCTTCCGCCGTTCCCTGAAACAATACTTTACCTTCGAAGAGAAGATAGGCACGATCCGTAATACTGAGTGTTTCGTCGACATTATGATCGGTTATCAAAATGCCGATGTTGCGATATTTCAATTGAGCCACAATAGATTGTATATCCTGCACAGCAATTGGATCGATACCGGCAAAAGGTTCATCGAGCATGATAAACTTGGGATCGATAGCCAAACAACGGGCAATTTCAGCACGACGACGTTCACCACCCGACAAACGATCACCTTGATTTTTCCGGACTTTTTGCAACCCGAATTCCGAAATCAAGCTTTCGAGTTTTTGTTTCTGTTCATTCGGTGTTTTATCGGTAAACTCCAATACGGAACGGATATTGTCTTCCACTGTCATTTTTCTGAAAATGGATGCCTCCTGTGCCAAATAACCTACGCCATGGCGCGCACGTTTGTAAACAGGAAACTTGGTTATATTGGTGTTGCCAAGATAAATTTCGCCTTCATTAGGAACAATTAATCCCACTGCCATATAAAAAGTAGTGGTTTTTCCTGCACCGTTCGGTCCCAACAGCCCGACAATCTCTCCTTGGCATACATTAATGGAAACATGATCCACTACTGTACGCGTCCGATATTTCTTTACCAAATTCTCGGTACGCAACATCAGTGGTTCATCTTCCAAATTGGAAGTTTCTACAACATTCACCACATCGACTAAATTCTCATCCATTATTATCGAAAAATTTATGCAAAGATACAAAATTTGAGCCAAATCTGTAAAGTCAACCGGCAGATATAACACAAGAAACATTCTAACCATGGCAGCAGTATGATTTCGACCAAAATAGGGATTATTTTCGCCATCAATCGAAATCAGTTGTCGTTTGTCATCGAAATTGTATTCAAAGAGCTTTCTTTTAGTAGTGATTATTCTCTTGTAAATCCGTTAGAAAACCGCAATGATATCCTTTGACCGCGACATAAAGGTAAAACGTTCGCTTCATGTCTGCATCAAGGGGAGGACAAAAACGGCAAATTCCGTTGTTTGGAAATAAGTTCGATTTGCGTTTTTGAAGTATAATCAACAAAATTGTCAAGCGTACTTGGTGCAGCCTTGGTACGGACTTGGTACAGCCATGATATGTATTTCTTATTGTCGCAAGACGTCAGATTTGCACGTCTAATTCTCCAACAAAATATTCAACTTTGATCCACTTGACTAAGTCGTATTTACCGAACATGAGCAAAAAATCGACCTAATAATCAAGTTTTTACAAAATTTATTATAAGCATTTTGGACTTTTTTAAAGCAGACTTAACTTTAATAACTCAGGGAAATTTGACTGCATTCCGTTTCCCCTCCCACCGGCGGATTCATTTTGGCAATTCTCACTTCAAGATGCACTATTTGTGGAAACGACGATTTTATTCGTTCCAATATCCGATAGGCTGCATTTTCCATAAGTTGCGATGGTTTTAGCATCTCCGATTTCACCAATTCGTATGCGGCTGCATAATTTATAGTATCTTCAATGTTGTCGGTTTTACAAGCTTTAGAAAGATCGGCTTCGATACGGAGATTAACCATAAATTCGTTCCCAACCACCGTTTCCTGAGAAAATACGCCGTGATGGGCGAAAAAACGCATATTCTTCAGTTCTATAACCGTTTTCATTTATTTCAACTTTTTTAAAGCTCAAATGTAACGAAATGTTCTTACATTTGTTGTGTGAAAACAAAAAATAACATGACAACAAAACCCAATCAAATCATCGAAAGGCTTTCAGCTTTGAGAAAATTCATGGAAATGCAGCATCTGGATGCTTTCATTGTTCCGAGCACCGATCCACATCTAAGTGAATATCCGCCAAAAAGATGGGAATGCAGAAAATGGATTACCGGCTTTACCGGATCGGCAGGAACTGCAGTAATCACAAGGAAACAGGCAGGTGTATGGACGGATTCGCGCTATTTTCTTCAAGCTGCACAACAACTGGAAGGAACAGGATTTGATTTGTATAAAATGGGTATGCCCGAAACACCGGATATGATCGACTGGGTCATTGAACAAGTAGGCAAGGGCGGAAAAGTTGGCATCGATGGAATGGTGTATGCAGCATCGGAAGCCAAAAATCTGATAAACAAACTCGAGTCGAAAGGGATTGAAACAGAAACGGGATTTGATCCTTTTGAAGAAATATGGGAAGATCGGCCGGAAATACCCAAAAACAAAATTTTTACCCTTTCCGAAGAAATTACAGGAGAATCGACTAAAAGCAAAATTGAACGAATCATTAAGGAAATCGATAAAGCAGGAGCTGACGGAATTGTTATTGCAACACTCGATGCCGTTGCTTGGACATTTAACATCAGAGGCAATGATGTAGAATACAATCCGGTGGCTGTTGCCTATGGGTATGTTTCGAAAAATGAATCCATTTTGTTTATCGATTCCGACAAACTCACCCCGTCAATCGCTTCGGAACTGCAATTGCAAGGCATAAAAACGGCTGATTATAACCATATCTTCGATTATATTGAAAAACTTCCTGAAAAAACAACGGTTTGCGTAACAGAAAGCAAAATAAATTATTCCCTTTATAGAGCACTTTGCGAAAGATGTAAGGTTATTGATCGCCCTTCGCCAATCGACCTGATGAAAAGTATGAAGAACGAAACCGAACTGAACGGTTTTCGCCGCGCAATGGTGAAAGACGGAGTGGCATTGACCCGATTTTATATGTGGTTGGAAAAAGCAGTACCTACAGGTAGGGTAACGGAAATGACCATTGCAGAAAAGTTAAGGGAATTCCGTTCGAAGCAGGATCAGTATATGGGTGAAAGTTTCGGTACCATTGCGGGTTATGCTGCACACGGAGCCATCGTTCACTACAGTGCTACTCCCGAAAGCAATTCAACTATAGAACCCAAAGGGTTGCTGCTTATCGATTCGGGAGCCCAATTTATGCATGGAACAACAGACATAACACGTACAATTGCCCTGGGTGAAGTCACTCCTCAAATGAAAAAAGACTATACCAAGGTACTAAAGGGACATATTGCGTTGGCAACAGCTATATACCCCGAAGGAACACGAGGGTCGCAGCTTGATATTTTGGCTCGCAAACCACTGTGGGATGATTGCGAAACCTACTGGCATGGTACCGGCCACGGCATCGGCCATTTCCTTAATGTGCACGAAGGCCCGCAAAACATTCGCACGGAAGAAAATCCCACTCCGCTCAAAAAAGGAATGGTTACTTCCAACGAACCGGGTATCTATCGTACCGATCAATACGGCATCCGCATAGAAAACCTGGTAGTTGCCGAGGAATACAAAAAAACCGAAGATTTCGGTACATTCTATCATTTTGAAACCCTTACCCTTTGCCCAATCGACACTAAACCTGTTGAAACGGATATGCTTACCGAGAAAGAAAAAACATGGCTTAACAACTATCACCGGATGGTATACGATAAATTGCAACACCATCTGAACGATGAAGAAAAAGCCTGGTTGAAAGTAAAAACAAAAGCAATATAAAAAGAATCATTCAAAATGGCGCTTATCAAATCAGTAAGAGGATTTACCCCGAAAATAGGAGAAAATACATTTCTGGCCGATAATGCCACCGTGATTGGTGACGTAATTATTGGAAACCATTGCAGTGTATGGTTTAATGCCGTCTTACGTGGCGATGTCAACTCCATCCGCATCGGAAACAGGGTAAATATCCAGGATGGCACAGTGATTCATACCTTATACGAAAAATCGGTTACCGAAATTGGCAACGATGTTTCAATTGGTCACAATGTGGTGATACATGGAGCCAAAATAGAAGACGGGGCACTTATCGGCATGGGGGCTATCGTATTGGATCATGCCGTAATTGGTGAAGGGTCCATTATTGCTGCCGGCGCGGTGGTTCTAAGCAATACAATAGTTGAACCCGGCAGCATATATGCAGGCGTTCCTGCCAAATTCGTCAAGAAAGTCGACGCCGAACAGTCGAAAGAAATGAATCAAAAAATTGCCCGGAACTATCTCATGTATTCCGAATGGTATAAAGAAGAAAATAAATAAATCGTTTTGCTTATTCATGGAATAATCGGACGATGGGTTCATAAGAACCGCAACGAAAAGTGTATTGTTTCTCCTACATTTCGATTTGTATGATTATACTCATAATTATCCTTTTTATAGCCGGTTATTTGTTGATTGCGATGGAACAATCTATCCGCATCAATAAAGCAAGCATTGCACTGCTACTCGGCACCTTACTTTGGATCATTTATCTTTATATTGCTCCCGATATTGTTCCACAGGTGGCACCGGATCAATTCCGACATTACCTGGATTTGAATCCTGCGTTGCAATCCTATTCTTATAAAGAGCAAATCAGGGATTTTGTAGTCAACTTTCAAATTCTCGAATCCCTCGGCGATATCGGGGAGACCATTCTGTTCCTCCTGGCAGCGATGACGATAGTAGAAATCATCGACGTACACGGAGGGTTTACGTATATTACCGACCACATCACTACCCGTCATAAAAGGCGTTTGTTGTGGCTTATTGGTTTTATCACGTTTTTCATGTCTGCCGTACTCGACAATCTTACCATTACCATTATCATGCTCATGCTTGTCAGACGAATCATACCCGATCCGCGTGAACGATGGCTGTTCGGTGGGATTATTGTGATTGCGGCAAACAGTGGAGGAGCTTGGTCGCCCATAGGTGATGTGACTACGATTATGCTGTGGACAAAAGGAAATGTAACGTACAAGATTATCCCTCAACTTTTCTTGCCAAGTCTCGTTTCCATGGCAATCCCTACTTTTGTGGCGCAATTTTTCTTTCATGGCAAAATTAAAGACAACCCGGAAAAGACGAATCCTCATCCACAAAAGAAACCACAAAACTACATGTCTTCTTCCGATCGATTGGCTATTCTGATTTTCGGGCTGCTCATTCTGGTCCTTTCTCCCGTTTTTAAAGCGATCACCAATTTACCGCCTTTCATCTGGTTACTGTTTGGTGTAAGCTTGATGTGGATTTATACAGAAATCATTTACAATTATAAAGTAACCATCGACGAGAAAAATAAAGTAAGGGTATCAAAAGTATTTAAACGATTAGATTTCTCTACGTTGATGTTTTTTTTAGGCATTCTGCTTGCTGTAGATGCCCTTCAAAAAGCCGGAATATTGGGAAGTGCATCGGAATTCCTGGCTCAAAAAGTGCCCAACATTTATGAACAAGGGATTTTAATCGGATTACTTTCATCCGTAGTAGATAACGTACCCTTAGTGGCTGCAGCTATCGGAATGTATCCGTTGGTTGATCCGGCAACATTATCTACGTTCGCAGATCCTGCCTTTATGCAAAATTTTGTACCTGATGGCATATTCTGGCATTTTATCGCCTACTGTGCCGGCGTGGGCGGCAACATTCTTATTATCGGATCGGCGGCAGGTGTGGTTTTCATGGGAATAGAAGGGGTATCTTTCGGATGGTATTTAAAACGCATGACCCCCATTGCTCTTATCGGCTATCTGGCCGGTGCAGGAATTTATATTCTGCAACACATGCTTATCGTTTAAAAAAACGATTTTTCATCTTTCATGAGTAGTGCCTCGCCGTTCGGTTTTGACCATTTTAAAAAGTTGATCGTTGGGACGAATTTTCGCCGGAGTTTTAATGGAAAAATGATCGCCTTTCGCCGCTTCGGTAACTGTTTGCAAGTTTACCCGAATATCGTGGGCCGTAAAAAAAACAGCACCGGTGGTCGGGCCGGTAATCAGCAATTCATCGCCCTCTTTAACCGATTGTGTTTCCACAAGAAACTCAGCCACACTCAGGTTGTTGAAAAATTTAATGGCTTTACCCACGTACACTTTTCGCTTGGTAGCCCCTGATCCGTAGCGATGCGTCCACTCGCCTAAACGTTGGCCGAGATAATACCCGTCCCAAAAGCCACGATTGAAAACCGAAGCCAATTGTTCGTTCCATCTGTCGATTTTTTCCTGTGTAAACGTATCGTCACAATATGCCTGCACAGCTTCTTTATAACAGGCAGTTACAATGCGTACGTATTCTGGTCCACGGGCACGACCTTCGATCTTAAACACCCGAACACCGGCATCCATCATTTTATTCAAAAAATGAATGGTCTTCAAATCCTTAGGTGACATGATGTATTCGTTATCGATATTCAACTCGATTTCACTGTCTTTGTCTTTCACGGTATAAGCACGACGACAAATCTGATTGCATTCGCCCCGATTGGCCGATAGATTCTTCTCATGCAAACTCAAATAACACTTGCCCGATACAGCCATGCACAAAGCCCCATGTGCAAACATTTCGATGCGGACCAATTCGCCCGAAGGACCTTTTATCTGCAGGTCAACAATGTCTTTATGAATACCTGCCACCTGATCCAAGTTCAATTCGCGTGCCAGTACAACCACATCGGCAAATTGAGCATAGAACTTCAACGCTTCGGTGTTGGTAATATTGAGTTGAGTTGAAAGATGCACCTCCATTCCGATACTGCGAGCATACATCAAAACCGCTACATCGGCAGCAATAATGGCGGAAAGGCCAGCTTCCTTTGCAGCATCGACTATTTTGTGCATTAACGATAGATCATCATTGTAAATAATGGTATTTACCGTTAGGTAGCTCTTGATATTGTGCTCTTTGCAAATCTGTGCAATACGGTGAAGATCATCTATCGTGAAATTGTTTGAAGACCGGGCACGCATATTCAGCCCTTCAACCCCAAAATAGATTGAATCGGCTCCACCCTGAATCGCAGCCATTAATGACTCATAAGATCCTGCGGGTGCCATGATTTCGTAATTGCAACGGTCTCTCATACTGCTATTCTCCATGGCAAAAGTACTGCTTTTTCCGTTTTTATGGAAATATACTTAAAAAACCATCTCACAAAACCACTATTGGTTTATTTTTTAAGTTGGTTTCGTACACTTTACCCGAAATTTTATTTTATCTTTGCGAAAACACATTTTTATAATTGATAACGCTGTAAAACATGAAAAAGTATTTCCTAATTTCTTTATTCGTAGGATTGGGAATAGGGGTTTTGAATGCTCAAGATCAAAAAAACCGCTATGCCGAAATTACCGATCCCAATTTGATTGCACTGAACAAAGAACCCGCACGAGCCGGTTTCTTCTCATTCACCAATGTAAACGACGCTCTTAATGCGCCATACTCTTCAAAAGGAAGTGAATCCCTTCTTTTGAATGGTAAATGGAAATTTCATTACACGGATAATTTCAACGAACGTCCGATGGATGGATTTTGTGAAGAAAATTTTAACGACAAAAGTTGGAATGACATCAATGTTCCCGGCAATTGGGAAATTCAGGGATTTGGCGTACCTATTTATGAAAATACGGGTTACGAATTTGTATCGCCCGGTTATCCTCCCTATTGGGATAGGCCCAATCCACCGCTGGTTCCAAAGGAGTTTAATCCTACGGGAACATATCGAAAAGAATTCGAAATTCCACAATCGTGGATCGGAAAAGATATCATTCTCAGTTCAGACGGCACAAAAGGAGCCGCCTACTTCTATCTTAACGGTAAATTTCTGGGTATGACCAAAGACAGCAAAACTCCGGCCCGTTTTAATATTTCCCGTTTGGCAAAAGCCGGAAAAAATGTGTTGGCCATACAAATCCATCGGTTCTCGGATGCTACTTACATGGAATGTCAGGATTTTTGGCGTTTATCGGGATTGGAACGCGACGTTTATGTCTATGCCCGCCCAAAAACACATATTGCCGATTTTTTTGCACACACTCCATTGGATGAAAACTATAAAAACGGAAAATTTGCATTGGAAGTAACGATTGCAAACACTGATAATGCTACCGAAAATTTCAGCGTTTCGTATGAATTGAAGGATAAAGATGGCCAAGTTGTGAGCAATGGATCGCAATCAGGCAATACAAAGGAAAATACCTTAATAACTTTTGCGAACGATATTCCAAACGTCAAACAATGGTCGACAGAAGAACCCAATTTATATACGCTCGCTATCGAACTTAAAGATGGCAATAACAAAACCCTTGAGGCTACAGCTGTAAAAGTTGGCTTTAGAACGGCCGAAATTAAAAACAAACAGTTTTTAATTAATGGGAAACCGGTTCTGATTAAAGGAGTAAATACCCACGAACACAACGAATATACAGGGCACTACGTTAGCGAAGAACTCATAAGAAAAGATTTTGAACTTTTCCGTAAGTACAATGTAAACACAGTACGTACTTCTCATTATCCTCAATCCGAATTGTTTTACAAACTGGCCGACGAATACGGCATTTACGTAATTGATGAAGCCAATATAGAAAGTCACGGCATGGGTTATGATCTTCGTAAAGGAGGAACGCTGGGAAATAATCTTTTATTTCTTGAAAGTCACTTGAACCGTACCCGAAACATGGTGGAACGCGACAAGAATCATCCTTGCGTAATCACATGGTCGTTAGGGAACGAAGCCGGAAACGGTTACAATTTTTACGAAACGTATCTTTGGATAAAAAAACGCGATAACTCGCGACCGGTACAATATGAACGTGCCGGAATGGAATGGAATACGGATATTTATTGTCCGATGTACAGTACTCCTGCCGATATCGAAAGATATGCACAAAGTCCGCGATCCGATCGTCCGCTTATCCTTTGCGAATATGCTCATGCAATGGGTAACAGTTTGGGTAATTTTATCGAATATTGGGATATTATCCGAAAATATCCGTTGCTGCAAGGTGGCTGCATTTGGGACTGGGTTGATCAAGGAATTGCCCAAAAAGATAAAGAGGGAAACAAATTCTGGGCTTACGGAGGTGATTTCGGTCCTAAAGGGACTCCATCATCAGGCAATTTCTGTATCAATGGGGTTATCTTTCCCGATAGAACTACCAAACCCCAAACCGAAGAAATGCGTAAAGTGTATCAGAATGTTTGGTTTAAAAATTTCGACCCTGAAAAAGGCACTGTAGAAATATATAACGAGAATTTTTTCATAGATTTAAGCCAGTATAATTTCTTCTATACCATTAAATCGGAGGGTAAAAAACTGACCGAAGGAAAGCTCACAATAAATGTGAAGCCTCAAGAAACCGAAAAAGTAAGCATCCCGAATTTTGCATCTTTTGCCAATTCGAAAAAACAATTGAGCATCGTTTTCGAAATGAAACAGCGACAAGACAATCGACTTATTCCTGCCGGATGGGTTGTTGCTCGTGAACAATTTACCGTAAACGATTTTCCCAAATTACAACTTGCATCTCATCTCAAAACAGCTACCGTAAAAGATGACGGAACAACATTAATTGTAAACGGGAGCAACTTTAAGGCAATTTTCGACAAAGCAAGCGGAGTGCTTACTTCATATAAAGTTAATGGAACAGAGTATGTAAATGATGGTTTCGGACTGCGTCCATTCTTCTGGCGGGCACCAACCGATAATGACTATGGGGCTCAGCTTCCAAGAAAATTGAATGCTTGGGAAAAAGCCAGCTATCAAGAACTGAAAGCAGAAGATTTCAAGGTGAGTCAAGGAGATGAAACAACCATCAGTTATCGTTATTCCTATCCTCAAACCAATGCAATTAATACTGTAACTTATACGATATATAATAACGGAATCATTCGGGTTGATAATCATTTTGATGCTTCTCGCTGCGAACTCCCTTTCATTCCTAGAATTGGGATGAGAATGCAGTTACCCAATTATATCGTAAATGCAGAATATTATGGCCGAGGACAATGGGAAAACTACGATGATCGTAAAACTTCAACATTCGTGGATCGATATTCATGCCCGATCAAAGAAATGGTAACCAAATATATACGCCCTCAAGAAAACGGACATTATGTTGATGTCAACTGGCTGGCTTTAACGCAATCGTCAGGTAAAGGATTGCTATTTGTTGCGGATGACACATTTGAATTCAATGCTTCAAACTATTTACTGGAAACCATTTCAGATGGTGAATCACTGAATCTTGATGCACCGGTTGGGGCTGCTCCTCGTCCCAAACATCTTAACGATTATAAACCCTCTCCATTGGTCGATCTATTTATTGATTACCGCATGCAGGGATTGGGTGGAAATAATAGTTGGGGCGCTTTACCACTTGATCAATATATGATTAAACCCTCTTCTACCCCCGTTGATTATGGGTTCACAATCATTCCTATCAAAAACAAAAAAGAAATAGACGACTATTTCAAGAAATAATGGAACTATATCCCAACAAAAAACGGATAAACCAAAAAAGAAGATTATGGTTTATCCGTTTTTTATAATGTTTTAATGTCGAATTTACATATAACTTTTCATTCCACTATTTCATTAATAAAACTCTCTACTTCAGTGTAGGCAATAGACATTATCTTTTGGAGCTCGCCGCCTACCTGAGAAGCAAATAAAGCTGAATTCATTTGGGAAATATAAATATTGCCATCAGCTTTCTTATAGACAGAAATACGACAAGGCATCATTGTGGAATATATTCGAAATTCATCTTCCGATAAAAGTCTGTATGCATAAGCAGGATTACACAACTCCATGTTTTTAATGGGAAGAATTTCTTTGCCATTTTTACTCATCGTTTCTTGCAAATCATGTATATGCATAACTTTCCATCTGCCGGCATGAATTATTCCTGTTAATTCGGATATTGTTTCATCGAAACCAAGTTTACTCTTGTATTCAAAAAACATCGGTTGCATAGAATATTATTTATGATTTTTTTAACAATACCTCTTCAATAGCTTTTTTCAAGACGTCTTTAGGCAGTGCTCCTTGAGCCATTTGAGGGGATTCGCCTAACGGGCAGAATAGTAAAGTAGGAATACTACGAATACCAAAATCTGCAGCTAGTTCCTGTTCGGCATCGGTGTCAACTTTGTAAATATAAATCTGCCCATCATATTCTTGAGCAAGCTCTTCCAAAATAGGCGCGATCATTTTACAGGGACCACACCAATCAGCATAAAAATCAATAATACAAGGCTTATCGCCAAGATATACCCATTTATCGGGATTTTCTTCGTAATTTGCAACTTTTTTCAAAAAATCAGCTTTTGTTAAATAAATTGGTTTTGCCATAGAAATGTTTGTTTTTGGTGAATTAATTTTCTGTTCCTGCTTATCTGCCTTCCCGGCAGAAGCATTTTCTTTGTTTTCCTTACGATTACTGCAAGACAAAAGCAATAATCCTAAAGTGATGACTGTGAAAAGAGTTTTTATATTCATTTCGTTTTGTTGTTTATATTTTAGGTAGTTGATTATGTATACTGTTTCATCACACACGCAGCCAATTGCAAAACACGTTTATCTTTAATAGAATAAAAACAATTTTTCCCACTCTTTCTACAGTTAAGAATACCTTTGGCACGCATATCGGTAAGATGATGAGAAAGAAGCGACTGAGAGCAATCCATCTCTGACATCAACTCAGAAACCGATTTTTCCTCATCTTCAGACAATTGTGAAATAACGCACAAGCGGATCTCATTTGCTACTGCCTTTAATAGATAAGCTGCCTCCTCAAATCGTTTTTTATCCTTTTTACTCATCTACTTTTCCTCGAAATTATATCTATATATGAACATGTTTTCATATAATGAATAGCAAAGGTACATCATTTTTTTAATCAACAAACCACAAAAAAGCTTTTTATAATAATTTAAGATAGTATGTAAGTTTGGCTTCGATAATGCGATGAGCAGAACGAGAATAGTAATCCTCTCTTCGGTTATTGAGAATATCACCCAATCCAAAATAATACCTTCCTTCGAGATCAAAATCGCCGATGCCGGTTTTTAACGCAAAACCGATACCGGCTATAATTCCGTAATCGAATTTATGAGAAGCATTTTCATATCTTTCCTCAGGAACAGCATAGGCATGCTGGTCGGTTGATTGCTGCACAATGTATTCTGCCAAAGCATCACTCATTGAAGAAGATTCGCTCAAAAGATAGCCTATCTGAGGACCAATATTGAAAATAAACCGACTTTTGTTTCCAAAATAAACATGCGTCATAAAAGGTATCTCAAGATAATTAAGGGTGCGAGAGTAACTATATTCGGGATTATTTTTGTAATCTTCTGTCCAACCACACTGCAAAAAGTTCATTTCAAGGATTAATCCCAAGTTTTTCTCCGAAATATATTTAGCTGAAACCCCTCCTTGAAAACCTTTATGCGTATTCTGACTAACCTTGGGAACAAAATCAACATTCGAAAAAATCATACCTCCTCCGGCCCCCACATATAATTCCGGTCGGAATTTGTTTTTTTGTGCAAAAAACGGAAAAACAGATAAAACACACAGTGTAAGCAAAAGAAAACGCTTCATCGACTCTTATCGAATTTTATAACTTTATAATCAGGGCTATAATAAACCCAATATAATCCCGTGTTAATGAACCCACCCCAATTGTTTACTCGTTCAAAATTGAAGGCAAACTGAACAGTTTTTACTCGAAGATGATGAATATTTTGTTCGAAATTCTGGCCATACCGATAAATTGCGGTCAAGAAAAAAAGGCCAGTGTCATAGCCAAGCATTGCGTAACGAGGATAAATATTCATTATATCTCTTCTATACCATTTCCTGAAATTGGCAATAAACTCCTTTGTGTCGGCATCATTATCGTCTACAAAAAAAGAAGAATAAATATAAGTGCCAAACTTATGATAATCGTTTTTGAATTTTGAATCATACGTCTGCCACTCAGGATAACCAAACAAACGAATAGTATAATCGGCATTATTTTGCTGAATCATTTTTAATGCTTCCAATGTTTGACGCAACGAAGAAGCATCAGCCGAAGTAGGTACAATTACATTTTCCTTGTTCGCCACCAAAAGTGGAAGTAATGTTTCTTCCAACAAATTATCTATTGTAACAATTCGATAATAAATATTGTTTTGTTTCAGATCGGTTTGTAAAGTATTAATAAAATCATCTTTATCCGACTTCCCATTCACTTTCAAAAAAACAATATTAGAATTCTTAAATGTTTCATTAAAAATACTCGATGCTTTAGCATAAATATAAGACTGAGGTGAATTTACCTGAAAAATATTGCTGTTATTCAACACTTCGGTATTTTTCGATGAAAAAGGAACTACATATTTTATATTATAAAACGCTGAGAAATCGGATAAGATTTTAATTTGGTTGTCGGAAACACCTCCAATAATCAAATTCAACGACTTCATTTCGACAGTTTCAAGCAAACTTTTCAGCTTTTTAAGATCATCCTCTTTGCCAATTTCAAAAACATACAATTCGATATTTGCTCCTTGATCTTTTAATTTGTCCACAGCCAAAAGTAATCCTTCATAATATTCCTGCAAACGAAAATGCATTTTATCGGTTTCATCCAGAAAGGGCATCAACAACCCCACTTTAATCACATCTACTTTTACAGGATGTTTATTTGGGCGAAGCAATAAGTTGGTTTTTATTTCTTCAGCCAATCGATTCCCTTTACCTGACCGACCGGTAACCACAGGGATTAACAACTCCATATCGACTTTCAGACTGTCGGAAGGCAGCGAATTGACACGCTGAATTTCATCAACGGAAACGCCATATTGACGAGCAATACTATAAAGCGTATCGCCTTTTTTAACTTTATGAACTACGTGCTTGATTTGACGATCAGAAGAAACAAAAGTTTCATTTGATCCGGGAAAAGGTATGCGAATGGTTTTACCAATCTGAAATGTTTCTTCCGACAAACCGGGGTTGGCAGCTATAATGTCTTCCGGCTTAATCGAATACATACGAGCCAAAGAATATAATGTTTCTTTAGGCATGATCGTATGATAACGGTAATGCTCCTCTTTTCCTGTAGCCGCCGGCTGCGGAATAATAAGCTCTTGCCCAACCTTAATCATCTCTCGCGCTGTAGGATTATAACGGTAAATTTCTTCAACAGTTATATGATACATTTGAGCCAGCGAATATACAGTTTCGCCTGGCGAAACAATATGTTTGAAAGTATTGGATACAGTTGAAGCAGTTATAGGAGACTGATTTGTTGGAGGGTTTTGAAATGTGGAAGTTTGGTCAGTATCTTTAATAGGAATATATAAAACCTGACCACTCTTCAGCCCATTCTCTATCGATGGATTAAATTTCAATATCTCATCTGCATTTACAGAAAATGTACGAGAAATAAGATAGAGACCTTCACCGGCTTTTACGTGATAAACATAAAACATTTTGCCGTTCATCGTAACTTTTTCATAGGGAAGCTCCTGTGCATGAACAGTACAAAAAACAAAGAAAAAAATTATTGCGGTTAATTTACCTAAAGAAATATGACGCATCTCTAGTTGTTCTTGATTTCGCTTTTTTAATTTATTACAAAAATAGGAATAAAAGTGAGAACATCAGATTAATCAATCAATTATCAGTGTAATTTTAAATTATTAGCACATTAATCCATGAATTTTAATATTTCAGGTCTTCTTCCGAAACCCTCCTTCTTTCTTTATCACGATAGCGACGATATTCCGGAAGAAAATCTTCAAATTTTCCGTTTTCGTTATATTTCCGGATAATTTTCTGTGCTTTATTAAACGATTTCTCTGCTTCGTCAAACTTCAACTCATGCATTTGCCGAATAGATTCGTTGGTGAATTTCGCTGCTTTTCGAGCATCTTTACTCGTAGAATTACATGATATGCATGCACAAAAAATGCACACAAAAATTCCATATGCAAGAGGAGATATTCGCATGTTCATCCTTTCTTAATTGAATTTGTTTAAAAGGGAAGATCTTCCTTATCCACATTCATCGAATCGTCGATATTGGAAACCGATGGGGTGGTTTCCTTGACTGAGGACATTTTTCTCTTGTTCATTTTTGAAGGGAATTCGCGATAAGTCGTTTTTTCTACAGGATCTCGGAAGAGTGCGTATTCACTGTCAAAATTCATTCTCGCAATGCCGGTTGGACCATTTCGATGTTTGGCCAAAATGATTTCTGCAACACCTATGAGCGAATTCCCATTTTCATCTTCCGTGATTTTATAATACTCCGGACGATGAATAAAGCAAACAATATCCGCGTCTTGTTCAATAGCTCCCGATTCACGAAGATCAGCCAATTGCGGGCGTTTACCTTCATTACCCTGCCGACTTTCAAGACTTCGATTCAATTGTGACAACGCAATTATCGGAATATTCAACTCTTTTGCAAAACTCTTTAACGAACGCGAAATCGTACTCACTTCTTGCTCACGACTTCCGAATGTCATGCCACTGGCATTCATTAATTGAAGGTAATCGATAATGATTACTTTAACGCCGTGTTCCCGAACCAAACGCCGTGCTTTGGTTCGCAACTCGAATATCGATAAACTGGGTGTATCATCAATAAAAATAGGGGCATTATATAATTGTTTTATATTTTTGTCAAGCAACATCCATTCCTCTTCTGTAAGGCGTCCACTTTTAATATTTTCACCTCGAATCTGACAAACATTTACAATTAATCTGTTTACTAGTTGTACATTGGACATTTCTAAGGAAAAAATTCCTACGGGATATTCATAATCTAAAGCCATATTTTTGGCCATGGATAAAACAAATGCCGTTTTCCCCATTGCCGGACGTGCAGCGATAATAATAAGATCGGAATTTTGCCAACCCGACGTCATCTTATCCAACTCTTTGAAACCTGTACGCAGTCCGCTGAGTCCGTCCTTACGATTTGCCGCAACCTGAAGATTGTCTAAAGCTTCTTTAATAATAGGATTTATCTGAATGACATCCTTCTTCATATTACGCTGCGATATTTCAAACAAACGTCCTTCGGTTTCCTGCATCAGATCATCCACATCTACAGTTTCATCAAAAGCTTGCTGAGCAATTTCAGAAGAAAAAGAAATGAGTTGCCGTGCCAAATATTTTTGTGCAATAATGCGTGCATGATATTCGATATGTGCTGAAGACGCTACTTTTTCAGTCAATTCCGCTATATACACGGCTCCTCCAACCGATTCTAACTCACCCCGTTTTTTCAGTTCTTCAACAACCGTAAGCACATCAATGGGCTTTTGTTGAATAGCTAAGTTCTGAATGGCTCCGAAAATCATCTGATGAGAAGGATCATAAAAGCTCTCAGGCTTGAGTATATCGCTAATAACAAAATAAGCATCTTTTTCGAGCATCAGTGCGCCTAAAACTGCCTCTTCAAGTTCTTTTGCTTGAGGCGGCAATTTCCCGATATCCGGAACCAGGACAGGTTTTTCTACTACTTTTACTTTTTGCTGACGTTTCTGCTTTTCCATTTTTACTGTTTTTTTCCTGCTAATTCAATTCAATCAACGCCGAACTTATTTACAAAGATGCAAAAAAATTCGTGTAAAAAATAATGACAACTTT
>Ga0116191_1001020_pt1 | contig 23339 bp, 21 predicted proteins | sample AD_UKC111_MetaG_FD_89897 | JGI IMG/M metagenome (GOLD analysis project Ga0116191, IMG submission 89897) | Active sludge microbial communities of municipal wastewater-treating anaerobic digesters from Hong Kong - AD_UKC111_MetaG | ecosystem: Engineered > Bioreactor > Anaerobic > Digestate... | reverse complement strand
TACATGATTTTCTTAATGTTCAATGCCTTAGGCATGATGATGTACATCAAGGAAATTTCCAATGCGCCAACGCCTTTGCCTACTTCTTTTCTACGGCTTAAGGTAACATCGTAGCTAGCGGCTAGTTTAAATCCGTTTACTTCAAAACCAGCATAAGGAATAATGGATTCTGACTGTCCATCTTTATTGGTAATGTTGTTGGCACGATTATACAAGCCGATAGTCATGTTGGTTGTTTCTGTGAAATCAAATCCAAATCCAAGTCCTGTGTTCAATTGATCAGCCTTCGCTTGTTGCATGAATAAACCTGATGGGAGGAGGTGGAATTTTCCGAATCCAATATCCAGTCCGGCTTGAACATTATATCTGTAGTATAAATTGCGTTTTGTACTGTTCGCTTCTAAGTTATATTTCATGGTAGCAGCATTGTAAAATGCACCCCCTAAGTACATACTGAATCGTTCAGAGAATTTACCGTAGTATAACAAACCCGCATTGAAGTTTACGTAACCTACGTTTGGTTGAAGAGAAACATTACTTGCTGTATTGCCGTCAAATTGATTGGCGCCATTGTATTGGTTAGCCCATTTTAAATCGTTTTGATTTAAACGTAATTGCGTGTATCCAACTTGAATTCCGGCCGATAACTGATGATTATCTTTTCTGCCCATTGATTTGATGTAAGACGCAGAAATCATACCTTGGAACGTTCCGAAAGAACCGGCTCCGGCTCTATCATAGAGGAACAATCCTCCAATTCCGATAGCGTCTCTTCGAAGGTGAATAGGCGCATCCACAAAGAATGAAGGCGTTTGATACGGAGAATTAAAAAAGCTAGTTGAACTTGGCGAATTGATGCCCGAGAACCACTGGTTGCGATATATTGCACCTAATCGCACTGAACCTTTTGTTAATCCTGTTAGAGCGGGATTAAGGGTGAGTGGCGAATTAAAGAACTGCGAATAATGCGTGTCTTGGGCATTAATTGCTAATGAGAAAAGAACAATAATCAGGGATAAATATTTTTTCATGTCAGATCTTTATAGGATTTTCAATTACCAAACTAGAGCTAGGTTTCCGGAAATAGGGGCATAAGACTCACCGTTCAATTTTTTTACTTTAGCAATAAACGTATAGTTGCCTTGCTGTTGGAGTTTTCCTTGATAGTAGCCGTCCCATTTATCAGTACCATCGCGTTTACTGCTGAATACTACTTCTCCCCATCTATTGAAGACCATCAATTCATCTAAAACAACTTTTTTGAGGTTGTTGACAATAGTGAAATATCTGTTTTCAGCAGGAATAGAAGGGTCAGTAGATCCCGGAGCAAAAACGTTCGGGAAGGCAAAGTCATCGCCCTCAACAGGCTTGATAAGCGCATGCGGTTGATTACCATTATCGGTCCATCCATTTCTTATCATTCGAACACGTGGTGAAGTAGCATTGCCATTAGCATTGGCTAGGTCTTCCCATTGTGGTGGACCTTGCCATCTTGCGATGGAACTCCATTGCCCGTCATTGTTTGGATCGTAAAAAATGGCCAACGATGCAGGTGTATTATCTGCTGATCTCAGCAAATGGTAGAATTTATCGTTACCGCTTTGAATATTTGCTTCTTTTGTAGCAATAGCGTAACCATCATCTGTGGTGGTGGTGGTAGATAATGTATTAAATGCAAAACGTGCTTCATAGCTGTGATTGCTGGCGTCATTAGGCGTAAAAGAAACTTCGCGTTTTAAAATTAACCCGCTGTTATTCCAACCTAAAGGAAATAGATATTCATCAGTAGAATTGGTTTTTCTAACGAGTTTTCCAACCCCGGTACTGCTTACAAATGCATCATTTACACCGTTCACAACAATAGCAGCCGAACTTGGGTTTAATACCGTCATTCTGTAGCCATCTGTAGCCAATTCGTTATTGTTCAGCGTCAAAGTGCCATCTACATTGGCATCCAACGTTTGTTTTTTTGTTGTACTTGGCGTTTCACAAATCAAGTCGAAGAAAGTAGTTGGGTTGTTCCCGGTAATCAATTGATTGCCTCCATGTAGGAAAACTTTGCTTTGATCGGCATTGAAAGTCGCATTGTTTACCCAGTCTTTGCTGACAATATATTGACCGGCATTTGAACTGTAACCATCGGCAATACCGTTAGTGTTGACAAAACTTCCTTCAATATGTACTTCTCCTTTATTGCTGAATAAACCGCTTCCGGCATTTTCCAATGTGCCATCGTTTGCGCCACTTCCGGTTTTTACAATCATTTGTGCACCAACCACACCGATTTGTGCACCATTATTGTAAAAAGTTTGGGCTGAAAGAGTACCACACGTGAGGATGAAGAGGGTAAGGGGTAAAAATTGTTTTTTCATAAGCTATATAACTAGTTGTGATATATAGGTAAATATAGGTTTTTTGGTCTGTTTCAGGAAAAAAAATCTTAAAAAAAAGACACTCACAGGAGTTGGTGTAGAAAAATAGTGTTTTCGTTGAGTTTTAGGGGTAATTTTGGGCAAATTCTTTCACTATGAGATGGTTGGTTTTTTTGCTATTTACGGTTAGTTTGTCTTCTTGCTTAGTTACAAAGAAGAAATTTGATGCTCAAAAGGCCTTAGCCGATCGTTGCGACAGCACTTTGGCCGATTGTTCCGATAAATTGAAAAAAGCGGAAGCGGATTTAAGCTTGCTAAAAGGCTCGGAAAGCGATTTGCGGTCTAAATTGGAAAAAGAGAATGCGGAAAATGAGTCGCTGAATGCCAAATACACAAAACTTAACGGTGATTTTGAACAATCGCAAAAGCAATATGAGGACCTTAAAGCCAGAATGGAGGCACTGGGAAAGAATTCAATGTCTGAAAAAGAGTCGCTCAGTTCAGCATTAAAGCAAAAGGAAAAGGATTTAGCAGAGCGCGAAAAACGCATTCATGAATTGGAAAGTTTAATCGCTAAAAAAGATGAAGCTGTATCTTCTCTCAAGAAAAAAATTGCGGATGCCTTGATCGGTTTTAACAGCAACGAACTTACCGTTACGCAAAGAGATGGCAAAGTGTATGTGTCGTTGTCTGATAAATTGCTTTTTAAATCAGGTAGCTTTACTGTAGATGAAAAAGGTAAACAAGCCATTGTGAAGGTTGCGGAGGTATTGAATAAGCAAACAGAGATAGGTATTGTGATTGAGGGTCATACCGATAGTAAGCAATATGTGAATCCGAAAGGAGAAATTAAGAACAACTGGGATTTAAGTGTGATGCGTGCTGCAATGGTAACATCTATTATGATAACAGATGGGAAAGTTGAAGCGAGCCGAATTACGCCATCAGGCCATGCAGAATTTTTTCCTGTAGAATCGAACGAAACACCAGAAGGAAGAAGCAAAAACAGACGAATTGAAATTGTACTTTCTCCGGATTTAAAAGAGATTTTTAAAATTTTAGACAACACGAATCCCTGAGTATTATATCTTCGCCCCCGATGGCAAGATTAGACCAAGTTACCGATGATCACGAAATGGGTTTTTTCGATCACGTAGATGTGATGCGAAAGCACATTATGCGCTCTGTTTTAGCTATTGTCATTTTTGCCGGTGTTGCCTTGGCCAATACCCGTTGGGTGTTCGATTCTTTTTTGTTCGGCCCCGTAAAGAGCGATTTTATTACCTATCGCTTACTCTGTAAATTTTCCATGTGGGTCCGCCCGATTCTTTGTAATGTGAGCTCTGTGTTTTGTCCGGAAGAAGGCTTGTGCATGAAGGATTTCAATATCACCTTCTTGAATACCGAACTGTTTGGGCAGTTTATTTCACAGATTCAGATTTGTATTGTGTTAGGCATTGTAGCGGCTTTCCCTTACATCATTTTTGAAATTTGGCGTTTTGTTCGTCCTGCGCTTTCTGAAGAAGAATCAAAAAAGTCGAGTCGGATTATCATCTTCAGTTCACTCTTTTTCTTCGTAGGTGTTTTGTTTGCTTATTTCCTGGTAATACCATTTTCATTGAGTTTTGCGAATAGCTATGTGATCAGTAGTCAAATTGAAAACCGATTCACATTCGATAATTATGTTGGGTTTATTACCATGATGATGCTCGGTTCGGGCTTGGTATTTGAATTGCCGATGATTGTTTACTTCTTGGCTAAAATGGGGTTACTCACCGCAACATTTATGCGCACCTATCGCAGACATGCCGTTGTGGTAATTTTGATTGTTGCTGCAGTGATTACACCTTCTCCGGATATGTTTACCATGATGGTTGTGGCGGTGCCGATATACTTCTTGTATGAGTTGAGTATTTTATTGGCGCAGAAGATTAATCCATAACTGTTTTTAGTTGGGCGTTGATGGTTGAGAGATGTATTTTCAACTAACAACTGGGTAGTTGTAATAGTCTATTCAAATAAGAAGTTGATATCCTCTTCCGAAAGCTGTTTCACAAAGCCTTCTTCTTCTACAATTAATTCATCGGAAAGCGATTTTTTCTTTTGCTGTAGCAAAGTGATTTTTTCTTCTATGGTATCCGTACAAATGAGTTTGTAAGAGAAAATATTTTTTGTTTGGCCGATGCGGTGTGTGCGGTCTATAGCCTGTTGCTCCACGGCATTATTCCACCAAGGATCAACTAAAAATACATACTCTGCTGCCGTTAAATTTAAGCCCGAATTCCCAGCTTTCAATCCTAATAAGAATACCTGTATATCACTGTTTTCAGCTTGAAAATCGATGACTAACTTTTCGCGATCCTTTAACGAAGTGCTGCCATCGAGCCGAATGTACTTGATGTTTTGCTGGTCTAGTCCCTCGCCAATTTTATCGAGCATGCCATTGAATTGCGAGAAAACCAAAGATTTGCCGTCCATGGACTTATCTTGCAACTCTTCCACTAACGTTTCGATTTTTACAGAAGGTGCACTTTCTGCTTCTTCTATATCCTTGATTAATGAGGGGTGACAACAAATTTGTCGTAGTTTCAAAATGCCTTGCAAAATCGAAAATTTTGTTTTCGCTAAACCATCTTTTTTGATGTTAAGGAACACCGAATCTTTGACTTGCTTTTTAATGGTCTCATACACTTCGCGTTGTTGATGTTCCATTTCGCACCACAGAATCGTTTCCGTTTTATCTGGCAAGTCTTGTGCCACTTGCTTTTTAGTTCTGCGCAACACAAATGGGTTTGTCATTTTACGCAAGGCTCGAATTTTATCTTCGTTTCCATCTCTATCAATTGGCAATGCATATTCCTTTTTGAAAAACTCGGCACTTCCAAACATATTCGGTAAAGCAAAGTTCAGTTGCGAATACAAATCAAAGGTATTGTTCATGATAGGTGTGCCGCTCAAAGCTATGCGGTTCTTGGCAATGAGCTGTGTAACCGATCGCGTGATTTGCGCATTCGGGTTTTTAATATTCTGACTTTCATCAACCACAACCGTTTCCCAATAAATTAATTTCAAAGGATTTTCTTCGTTGCGCAAGGTACCATAACTGGTAATCACAATCACATTCTCTTTAGCCAGAATGCTTTCCAAATCCTTGTTCTGGCTGTGGAAGATCACCGGATTGAAACTCGGAGCAAACTTTTCAATTTCCCTTTTCCAATTATTCACCAGGGTAAGCGGAGCCACTATTAAATGTTTTCCGGCCGGATTTTTTTGTTGGTTATGCGCTAAGAAGGAAATGGTTTGTAAGGTTTTTCCTAATCCCATATCATCGGCTAGGCATCCTCCTGCGCCAATTTCAGAAAGCAACACCAGCCACTCGAAACCCTTTTGTTGATAGGGGCGTAGACTGGCATGGATTGTTTCGGGCACTTGAACTACAGTAGCCGATTCATCTTGCCACTCTTTCCAACGTTGCCACCAATCTTTATTGATGGCGATGTTGAGCGTTTTATGTTCCTGAAGTTCTTTAATACTAACTAAGATCCATTGTGGAATCTGCAATTCATTTTTACTGATTTTCGCATGTTTAAAGACTAAACTATATTCATCGTGCCAATCATCAGGTAAAACCCCAATGCTGTTGTCTTTCAGCAATACAAAGCGTTGATTATTGATGATGGTTTTTTGAATAACAGATAAGTCAATTTTTTCTTCTCCAAAACTAACAGTAGCCTTAATGAATAACAATGCACCTTCCGATTTGTAAACCTCAAAAGCCGTTTCAATCGTGTGGGGTGAGTAACGGAAGTGTTTTAGCATATCCATACCCACCACCGAAATGTTTTCCGCCAATAAATGCTGATAGGTTTTCAGGAACCAGTTTTTCTTTTTTGCTTCATCAAACGAAACATAAAAGAATCCGTTTTTTTGTTTCACAAAGTTAGGATGTAAGGCTATAATTTGCTCCAGTATCGCCTTTTCGGTTTCTCGATTACGAACAACTTTATACAGTACTTCGTTTTTAAGAAACTCAACATGGTTGTTCTCTTCACTGTTTTCGATAATGAAATTTTCATAATTCCATTGTGGGGTGAACATCAAAAAGGTGTTGTTGATTTCACTTAAATAAATCTGTAATGTAGGTGTGGCTTCAATTTCAATAGACTTAAGTAGTTCACTTTTGTCTACATCATGCGATTGTTCTAGTGAAGGAAGTACATTCGCGATGAAATAATTTTCGTCCGACAAGTCATTTTCCTTAGCCAATTTAGATAGCCATTCTAAGGTCTGAAAGTCTTTAAAATTAAGTATAGTGTACTCGTTATTGCGTTCCAGTAAAAATTTATGTTGTGCAAAATCTTTGATGTCGGCTTGCTGATCGTCCCAACAAACAAACGTTGCAAGTGCAACTTTGCTCCCTTTTTTAGATGCTTTAAATTTAAGCTTTGCTTTTGTAGGATGAATCTTGCACAGTGCTGTTTTGAAGCTTCTTCCATCGGCAGAGAGGTAGCGATGGTAAATCGACATTTCTTTACTTAACTCAATTACATGCGCAAATAAATCGTAGATATGGCGCATCGATGCACGTTCAAAATACGATTCGAATGAAATGCCGGAGCGCTGTTTGTGATACACTTTTTCCAGTTCTGCAAACTCGTGCCGAATGTGCCATTCGCTCAACATTTTCAATCGTTCTATGTTTTTAGGCGAAGCTGTTTTGAAAATGGTGTGTATGTTTTTTGCCAACATATTATCGAACCCGAAATGCACCTGATTGTCTTTTCGAATCACATGCAAATAGGTGAATACCTCAAACGCATTGGTTGAAATATTCAGAGGTTGAAGTAATAAGTAGGTCTTTTTATTTTCCATGGAAGATAGCAACGTCAGCTATAGCGGTATGTATAGCCAATTCAATAATTTTTAAAGGACTTAGAATACTTTACCCGGATTCATAATGTTATTCGGGTCGAATACTTTTTTCACACCGCGCATCAATTCCATTTGAAACTCCGGGAATTTAATGTCCATGAATCTTCTTTGTACCCATCCAATGCCGTGTTCCCCGCTAATAGTGCCTCCCAGCGCTACCACCTTTTCAAAAATTTCGCGAACGCCCTTCGGTACTTCGTTTTTCCAGTAGTCGTCACTCAGTTCATCTTTGATGATACGCACATGCACATTACCATCGCCTGCATGGCCGTAACATACAGAACGGAAGTTGTATTTCTTGCCTACTTCTTTGATATGGCGCAATAATTCAGGTAAATAAAAACGAGGTACAACAGTATCTTCTTCAATCGTAACAGAAGTTGTTTTCACTGCATTCGCTACATTTCTACGCATTCGCCACAAGTCGTTTTTCTGTGCATCGCTATCAGCAAATAAAATCTCACCACAATCGAATTGGGTGAGTACTTCATACAAATATTCAGCTTCTTTTTGGATGTAATCCATATCGTTGCCATCGAGCTCAATCAGCAAGTTGGCGCGCACATCATCGGCAATAGGAATGGTAACGTCACCTAACCAATTGCAAACCCAATCAATAGCATCGCGTTCCATAAATTCAAGACATGAAGGTGTAATGCCGGCACGGAAAATGGCCGACACTGCTGCACTCGCTTGATCCATCGAGGTAAACGGCACCAACATAATTACATTAAATTTAGGATGCGGAATGAGTTTCAACACGATTTTTGTGACAATACCCAAGGTGCCTTCGCTTCCCACAAACAAATGCGTGAAATTATAGCCGGTAGAGTTTTTAAGTACATTGGCTCCTGTCCACATCACTTCACCATTCGGCAAAACCACTTCAAGGTTCAGTACATAATCTTTTACTACACCGTATTTCACTGCTCTTGGACCGCCCGAATTACAAGATATATTCCCTCCAATAAAACTGGTACCACGGCTTGACGGATCGGGAGGATAGAACAAGCCTTTTTCTTTTACCGTATTCTGCAGCAATTCAGTAATAACGCCCGGTTCGGTGGTAACTTGCAAGTTGTTTTCATCGATTTCAATAATCTTGTTTAATCGTTCGATGGTAATCATTAAGCCGCCATAAATCGCCAAGCTGTTAGCCGAAAGACCTGTTCCTGCTGCTCGTGGGTAAACCGGAATTTTATGTTCATTGCAATAGCGCACCAAGGCACTTACTTGAGCTGTGGTATTTGGTTTGGCTACAGCTTCAGGGTAGAAGCGGAGGTTTTCTGTTTCGTCTTTGGCGTATTTTTCGTAATGCTCGCCCGTGGTTAAAACAAAATCATCACCCACAATGGAACGGAAAAATGCCAAAGCGGCTTCATCTATTTTATTATAGTGGAAATCGAGTGTTGCAGATTCTTTAAACATAGTCGTAAAATTAGTTTTTAATTAGAAGTAGGCAACGTGGAGGGTGGATAATTTGGTAATTTGGTAATTTGATGATGGCGAAAAATGCTGAATTTAACAGTGAAATGATTTAACAATGGGGGATTAGGTAATTTGATAATTTGAGGATGTTGAAATTGAGAATTTTGGGATGAAAAATTGGAAATTGAAATTTGGTAATTGAGAATTTGAACATCACCAGTTCCTTTTTCTTGCTATTTTCGCGCTATGAAGCAGGATATTCGGGAATTATCGCAGGCTGAAATGGAGCAGGCTTTTGCTGCGCTTGGGGTTGAAAAATTTCGTGCAAAGCAAGTACATGAGTGGCTCTGGAAAAAGTCGGCTCAATCGTTTGAGCAAATGACGAATTTGTCGAAATCGTTTCGCGAAGAATTAACGAATCACTTTTCATTCGATTTATTGCAAGAGAGCATAGCCCAAAAGAGTTCTGATGGAACAGTAAAGTTAGGCATTCGCTTGAAAGACAGTCGAATGGTGGAAGGGGTACTGATTCCGGATGGGGAGCGGGCAACGGCTTGTGTTTCCTCGCAAGTGGGTTGTACCTTAAGTTGTGCTTTTTGCGCTACCGGTTTTTTAAAGCGTGAACGAAATCTAACGGCAGCTGAAATTTATGATCAAGTGGTTTTATTGAACCAACACGCTAAAGACCATAATGGCAAGGGGCTGACTAATATTGTTTATATGGGTATGGGCGAGCCGTTGTTGAATTACGATAATGTGCTGCAGAGTATTTATTTGATTACTTCTCCGGAGGGGTTGAATATGTCGCAAAAGCGGATTACTGTGTCTACAAGTGGTATTAGCAGAGGGATTGTGCGATTGGCCGATGAAAATAAAAAGTTCAATTTAGCACTTTCGTTACATGCGGCTACGAATGAAAAGCGTGATCAAATTATGGATATTAACCGTTCTAATAATCTAGAATCGTTAGTGGAATCCATGAATTACTTTTATCGGAAAACGGGCAATAAAATTACATTTGAGTATATTTTGTTTGATCATTTTAATGATAGTTTGGAAGATGCAGAGCATTTAATTTCCTTATATCACCAGGTGCCAGCTTTTGTTAACATTATAGAATATAACAATGTAGAGGGCGTTACGTTAAAGAGAGCCAAAAAGGAACGCAGAGATGCCTTTGTGGACTACCTTCGTAAGCGCGGCATTGAAGTGGCAGTAAGAAGGAGCCGAGGTAAGGATATTGATGCAGCCTGTGGGCAGTTAGCCAATAAAATGGAAGGATAACAGGATATAATCTTCCCGTTTTTTAATTGATAAATAAATTACATTCGTACAAAATCAAACAATGACACAAGAGACCTATAACGAAGTTCTGAGCGATTTTAAAAATTGGCACAGTATGATTAAGAAATATCAGGTGCCAAGCTATAAAAAAGCCATTGTACAAGTGGTGAACAGTTTCACTTTTTACATAGCCTTATGGGTGTTGCAGTTCTACTTGTTTGATTTTTCAGTCTTCTTTACCATTCTTATCGGGATGTTTAATGGGTTTCTATTAGGTCGAATTTTCATTATTCAACACGATTGCGGACATCGTTCTTTTACGTCAAGTTCGCTGTTTAATAATATTCTGGGCTCTATTTGCAGCGTGTGCACTATTATTCCTTACAAGTATTGGGCGAAGTCGCACGATTTCCACCATGCACATAATGCTCAAATCGAGTACAGCGATATTGGCGATATCGATTGTAAGTCGGTGAAAGAATATGCTGCTATGAGTAAGCCACAAAGAATTTGGTATAGAGTGTATAGAAATCCTTTCTATCTCTTTACTATAGGCGGTTTTATCTATGTGGTAATCTACAATAGACTAGCATTACTGAATACCGATTACTTTAAAAAAGTACGCAGCAATGTCACTATAAGTAATGTTGCTTTTGTTGCCATTTATGCGCTGTTGGGATATTTCATAGGAGCTAAGAAGTTTTTGGTAGTGCAGTTCGTGAATTTGTTTTTCTTCGGCACCTATGCGTTATGGTTTTTCTATATTCAACATCAGTACGAAACTATCTATAAGAGCGGAAAAAGCAATTGGAATTACGTGGTAGCAGCCATCAAAGGAAGCACGTTCTATAATTTACCTAGCGCATTGCATTGGCTTACAGGAAATATTGGCTACCACCATATTCATCATTTAAGTCCAACAATTCCATTTTATAATTTACCAAAATGCCATCGCGAAAATCCACTGTTCGCAAAACATGTGAATCAAATAACATTGATGCAAAGTTTTAAAACAGTTTTTGCCAATTTATGGGATGAAGATCAACAACGAATGATTTCGTTTGGAGAATACAGTAGACGAAAAAAAGCACTAAAAGGAAATCTCCAATAAATGGGAAAAACTGCATTGATATTAGGAGCTACGGGTTTGGTAGGTGGAGCGTGTTTAGCTCGTCTGTTGAATGATGATAGCTTTGAAAAGGTGGTTGCGTTAACGCGAACCCCTTTGAAGGTTAAGCATAATAAACTTTTTAATGCGGTTGTAGATTTTAATCATCCTGATTCTTATGTGGAATATTGTGTTGGCGATGTGCTCTTTTCAGCCATGGGAACCACCATTGGTAAAGCCGGTTCGAAAGATGCCTTTTTAAAAGTAGACTACACTTATCCGTTTGAAGTGGCCAAGGCCGCTAAACAAAATGGAGTTGGATCCCATGTTTTAATTTCTTCTTTAGGTGCAGATGCCGATTCATCTATTTTTTACAGCCAAGTGAAAGGAAAGCTGGAACGAGACATCTCACTGTTAGGCTTTACAACGAATATTATAATTCAACCCTCTATACTTTTGGGCGAGAGGAAAGAGTCGAGGCCAATGGAACGTATAGGCCAAAGTTTCGTCCAAAAATGTAGTTTCTTGTTTGTTGGGCCGCTTGCCCAATATAAAGGGGTAAGTGCCGAAACTGTTGCTATTGCTATGATTGCGTTGGCTAAAGGGAATAATAAGGGCAAGTTAGTTGTGGAAAACCGAGAGTTGTTTACTTTTGAAAAATGAGAAGCATGCGAAATCTAGTTTTTATACTATTATCAATACTTACCCATAGCATTTACGCTCAGGGTATTAAAGTTCGTGCGTTAGACTATGAAGATGACATACCTGATAAAGTAGACTCGTTTAGGACATTACATATTGTTATTGCTGGAAATATTTACAAAAGCGAGGAACAAATTCGCCAAGCATACGATTCCGTTGAGCATCGCTACGATTTTTCACAAGAATTACGCCATGTGAACCCTATAATGAATATTGGTGATGTAGTGATTGCACAAATGAAGACATCCTTTACTGGGGATTTAACTTCTCCTTATTCAGCTCCTGATGAGTTCGCTTTGTCTATTAAATACACAGGTATAAACCAATGCGTATTAGCCAATAAAAATACGGTGAATATTGATAAGAAAGGCTTACTGCGAACACAGCGAGCACTTGGTGTGTTTGATATACAAACTACAGGCGCATTTACTGATAATTTTCAACGCAATGGTAATTGTCCGTTAATTGTGGAACGTAAAGGTTTCAAAGTAGCGATTTTAAATTATGCCAATATTGATAAACGTCCGTCTGTATCGCTCGACTATATTGTGAATCAAATTGATTTAGGACAAATAGAACGCGATATGAAATTGGCTCGAGATCAACGATGCGATTACATTGTAGTCTATTTCGACTGGGGAGAAAATTATCAAGATTATCCTTCATATTCTCAAGAACAATTGGCTAAATACGTTTTTGAACAAGGCGCAAATCTAATTGTAGGTACTTTCCCGAATACCATTCAGAAAATTGATATGATACCCTATTATTATCAAACGGTTCCTAAAAATGGTATGGTTGCTTATTCTTTAGGCAATTTAGTTACTGGATATGATGATGATAGAACAAAGTCGGGGGCATTATTAGATATTGAGATTCACAAAAATAATTTCACGGGGGAAGTAAAAGAAGGTGATTTTGGATTCATTCCGGTTTGGAATTATTTTGATACCATTAACGGGAAAAAGCGACTTCGTGTAATCCCTGTAGCGGCTGTAGAACAGGGAGATGTGCTCAAAAAAATACCGGAATCAGAAAAGAAAAAAATGGTTAAGTACGGCTTGGATACTAGAAGAACGATGGGCCGTTACTCTGATGAAATTCAGTATAACATAACAGATATAACAATAGAGGATGTAGAGGAATCGGCTCAATTGACCAATGCGCCTATGAATAATCGTTTTAATCCTTTCGATCAACGCAATTTAAAAGAATCGGCTCCTCCGGTAGAGAAGAAAACTGATTCAAAAACGATAGATACCATTTATCGCATTCAATTTTATGAGTTGAGCAAGTTGATTCCCATTGATACTACCTATTACGAGCATTTGAAAGGGTATGAAGTGCTACAAGAAAATGGCACATACAAATATCTGCTAGGCAATTCAACTGATTTTGCGCACATTAAAGATGTGTATTTGCGAACGATAAAACCTCGCTACAAGCAATCGCTTATTGCTGTATATTTCGATGGACGAAGAATTAGAGAAATTGTTCTTAAAGAGCAACTGTGAATCTGTGTATAGACATAGGTAATACTGCGTTGAAGTTCGGAATATTCGAAGGGGATACGTTACAGCAACAAGGAACGTCTTTCGAAGCTTTAAAAGATGCCGTTGTTTCACATATTAAGGTAGCTATTGTATCATCAGTTGTGCTGGAGCATCCGGTGATGAATTGGTTGTGTGATAATGCTATACCATTTCTTACTTTGTCGAATTCACTTACATTGCCTTTTTCTATTGCCTATACAACACCTGATACCTTGGGAGTCGATAGAATTGCTGCCGCTGCCGGTGCCATGAATCGCTTTCCGAACCAAAATAGTTTGGTAATAACAGCCGGTTCTTGTATTACCTATAATATAATCGATGCAAAAGGAGTGTTTTTAGGTGGAGCAATTTCTCCTGGTGTTCGAATGCGTTTTGAAGCATTACATCATTTCACGGCAAAGCTACCATTGGTAAACATAGATCCCAAAGCTGATGTGCAATGGATAGGAAGCGATACTAAAACGTCTATTGAAACAGGCGTTTATCGAGCTGTGCTGAATGAGTTGGAAGGTTTTATCCGACAATTTGATGCTGATTTTGAAAATCTTAACATACTTATCTGTGGTGGGGATGCACCTTTTTTGGTTTCGCATCTTAAAAATAACATCTTTGCAACACCCTCATTAATTCTTGAGGGCTTAAACTATATTCTGCAACTGAATGCAAACAAACTTTCATAAACTAATATGCACGGCTGTGTTTTCGCTACTGTGCGTTTTCACTTTCGCACAAACAAATTCCCCATACTCACGGTTCGGATTAGGCTATCTGCGTTCAGATGTGTTCTCTTCTAACAAAGCTATGGGTGAAATATCAGCCGGTTACAGAAGTGCAGTGGGTTTAAATGTTCAAAATCCGGCATCATACTCTGAACTTTCATTGACTACTTTTGAAGGAGGAGCTAATATTGATGCGACTACAATGACCACAAAAGATTCAGTATATAAAGGCACTTACGGTACATTGAATCACATTGCAGTTGGAATACCTTTAAAACGCGATCGTTGGGGATTAAGTTTGGGATTGTTACCTTATGCAACAACAAATTACCGTTTTCAGCTTCAAAATGTAGACACCTTTAATGAGTATAATGGCAAGGGCTCACTTTATAAACTCTATTTGGGTTCCGCATATAGAATCGGTGACTTCTCTATAGGATTTAATGTGGGTTATCTTTTCGGAAAACAACAGTATTACAAAGGGTACACATTTACTGACTCCCTCCAAGCTTTAAATGTTCGCAACAATACATCAATGTACGTTAATGGGTTCCTTTATAATTTAGGGATTCAATATAAAAAGCGAATCATTAAACATACTGAAGCGAATCGCTTAAAAACAGATATCTTTTTTACTGCAGGCGCCTATGGTAATAGTGGGGTTACTGCCAATGCAAAAATTAATGCATTGTGGGAGCGGTATTATACTTCTGTAAGTACCGGAGTCATTTATCCTGTAGATACTCCTTTACAACAAGCTGAAGTTAAAGGCAAAATTCGTATGCCAAGTCAATTCGGAATTGGTTTTACAGTGGGGAATGAAAACTGGTGGATTGTTGGAGCCGATTTTAAATTTTCGCAATGGAGTAAGTTTTCTTCTCCGATTAGCTACGGCTCAGTGGGGGATAGTTGGCGTTTCTCTCTTGGTGCAGGAATAACCCCTGATTATACCGGAAAGTTTGTAAAGCGAATCTCTTATAAAGCCGGTTTTTATGCTGGCAAATCAGAGGTGCGTGTGAATAATGCGCCATTAAGTGAGTACGGTGGAACTTTTGGATTTGTGCTACCATTTGTATTCGGACGAGATCGTGTAAACACGAACGACTTCTTCCAACTGTTCTTAATGGGTGATATAGGTACTCGTGTGCCGAATAGTTCTGCATTTATCAAAGAAACCTATTACCGATTCACTATAGGTTTATCTTTCAATAGTCTTTGGTTCCAGAGACGGAAGTTCGATTAATTTCAAATTTAGCTTAGCTCTATGCGTAGCGTATTGGTTGTTTTTGCATTCTTTTTTCTGCTATCGTGTAATAACGATATGGATAAAGCAAAGTTGGTGACTAGTCGTGCTAATGTAAATATTGAGCATGGAAAGGATATTGAAATTAATTATTCATCGCTTGGCGATAATAAGATCAAAGCATTTGCCAAAACAATGCTGCGCTTCAATACCGATAAGCCATACATGGAATTTCCTGACGGTATCAAAATTAATTTTTTCGACAAAGACGGAAATGTAGAAACCGTGATGACTGCGAAATACGCTACGGTACAAGATGGTTCATCGCTGATGACCGCCAGGAATGATGTAGAAGTAACCAATGTAAAAGGGGAAAAACTCAATACCGAAGAACTGATTTGGGATGAATCGCAAAAGCAAATTTATTCCAACGCATTTGTGAAAATTACAACAGCTGATGAGATTATCTTAGGCAATGGTATGGAGTCCAATCAAACATTTACCGATTATTCAATTAAGCATATCACCGGCAAAGTAAAGGTGAAAGGAGGGGTGTAACTTAAAATATTTTGAGTTGATGTTCCTTTAAATGAAAGCTCTTCCGATGTAATGGTGTTGTGCCGTGGACCATCATTGCTTGTCGGTGTTTAAATGTGCCATAGCCTTTATTACTCAGCCAATCATATTGCGGATAATCTTTGTGTGCTGCAGTCATAAAATCGTCTCGATACGTCTTCGCCAAAATAGATGCCGCAGCAATTGAGAGATATTTGCCATCGCCTTTCACTATGGTTTGATGTGGTATGTTCTTGTAGGGTTTGAATTTGTTGCCGTCTACAATAATGAATTGAAATTTTTTTTGGAGTTGATCCAGCGAAAGATGCATGGCTTTGATGGAGGCATTGAGAATATTGATGCTATCGATTTCTTCGGGACTAATTTGTGCTACGGCAAATGCAATGGCGTCTTTCTCTATGCTCTCTCGCAATGCATAACGCGTCTTTTCAGCAATTTGCTTGGAGTCGTTTAGTATGTTATTGGAGTAGTCTATTGGGAGAATAACAGCTGCTGCAAAAACAGGGCCGGCCAAACAACCTCTGCCTGCTTCATCACAACCGGCTTCAATCCATTCGCTTTGGTAAAAGGGGAGCAGCATCTTATTGCTTAATTTCTTTTACCGGTGGAACATAAGGTCGCTTATTGCCTTTCACATCAATGATTGTGGCCTCTCCACTAATTTCATCGTTTTTCCAAACGCCAATAATTTTTGATCCATCAGCTAGGTAAAAGGTGCCGTCACCTTCCATTTTATTATTGGCGAAACTGCCTTCAAAACGTTCCCCATTGGCGAAATAAACTATCCCTTTGCCATTTCTGGAATTGTTGGCAAAATTGCCTACATATTTATCGCCACCACTAAATACCATAGTGCCTTTACCCACCTTTTTGTCGTTTTCAAAATACCCGTCAAACATACGTCCATCGGCATAATAATATTTTCCTCTACCTTGCCGTTTGCCCTTCACATAATGCCCTTCGTAGCGATCTCCATTTTTGAAATAGTATATGCCATTACCGTCCAAAACACCATTCACGAAATCACCATAATATTTTGAACCGTTCTTGAAAAAGTACGCTCCTTTCCCGTCAATAACGCCATTCTTGAATTCCCCTTCATAGTGTTCGCCATTGAGAAGTTTAATTTTTCCTTCACCGTTTTGTTTATCCTCTTGCCAGTTACCGCTATAAACGGTGCTGTCTTTGTACGTCATCTTCCCTTGGCCATTTCGTTTACCCTTGGTCAAATTACCTTCATACACTGCTCCATCCTCATAGCGAATTGTTTTAAATCCGGAAGCAGTATCAGGCAGGGCTATTGCATTGCTGTCTGCCATTTGCGATTTTGCACCAACACTGATTACAAAAAACGTTATCAACAAATAATATTTCATAACCTCACTATGAGATAAAAATTAAATAAAGAATTTTACATAATTAATCAATTAGTTTTGAATCCAATCAAAAAACTTGCTTCGCAAACTGCTGTTTATGGTGTAAGCAGTATTTTGGGGCGTTTTTTAAACTATTTGCTAGTGCCGCTGTATACGCGGTTTTTTTTGCCGGAAGAGTACGGTGTTGTTTCCGAGTTTTATGCATACACCGGTTTTTTCTTTGTGTTGCTCACGTTTGGAATGGAAACAGGGTTCTTTCGTTTTACGAAAGATGAGCGATTTACCAAGGTCTATTCTTCTATACTTCAGTTTTTATTTATCGCCAATATTCTTTTTGTAGGATTGGTTTTTGTGTTCTCGGATACTTTTGCGAAGCTCCTACACTACGAAGGGTTTGAGCATTATTTTATTTGGTTTGCGATTATCTTAGCCTGCGATTCTATTGGTTCATTGCCCTTTGCAAAATTGCGACAAGAAGAACGTGCCAAGCGCTTTGCTTTTGTGAAACTCACAGAAATCGGTGTAAACATTGGACTAAATATTTTCTTCATGTATTTGCTGAAAACAGCACAGCGTCATCCTGTGGCTTATTTTGATCCTTCTATTGGTGTAGGCTATGTCTTTGTTGCGAACCTAATTTCAAGTGTAGTGAAGTTGTTATTGTTGTCTGATAAACTTGTGCCGGTTGTAGAAGGTTTTGAATATCATTTTTTTAAAGTGGTAGTTAGATATTCTGCTCCTATTATCATTATTGGGTTTGCCGGAATTGTCAATGAAATGCTTGATAGAATGTTGCTGAAATATTTGTTGCCTGGAACTATTCACCAAAATCTTCAGGAGCTTGGAATCTACAGCGCTTGTTATAAAATCAGTATTGTAATGTCGTTGTTTATACAAGCTTTTCGATTTGCTGCAGAGCCTTTCTTTTTTGCACAATCAAAAAGTGAAAATGCACGTCAGCTCTATGCTGATGTGATGAATTGGTTCACCTTGTTTTGCGCTGGTATTTTTATAACAGTAGAGGTGTTTTTAGATCTATTTGGTCTGTTTGTGGGACCTGCATTTAGAGCGGGATTATCGGTTGTGCCGATTTTGCTTTTAGCCAATATGTTTTTAGGGATGTATGTTAATCTATCGATTTGGTATAAGCTCACCGATAAAACTTTTTTAGGCGCTTTGGTATCTATTGCTGGCGCAATTGTCACTATAATTCTCGTCTATTGGTGGATCCCACTATTTGGTTATGTTGGAGCGGCATGGGCAACGTTATTGTGTTATGCTTTTATGGCTATCGCTTCATTTCTGTTGGGGAAAAAATATTATCCTGTGCCCTATTCATTATCGCAATTGGCCTACTATTTAGGGCTGTGCTGCTTGGTTTGGGTAGCCACATTAGTTATTCCTTTTGGAAACGGAGGTGTGGCTCTAATAGGGAAAATGCTATTATTGCTATCTTCGTTGGTACTCTTAATTTTACCGGAACGCGATAAACTACTGCAACTCACAAAAAAGATAAAATGAAAAACAGAATCAGAATATCACATTTAGCATTACTTCCTTTATTGCTGTTTTTCGGATGTACAGATAAGAATGCCTACAAAAATGTGGATGTGTCGAAAATAAACGTGGACTTACCGCTTCAACATTTTGAACACGATTTTTTTGATTTTAATACCGAAAATTTTGAAGCACACGATGCACTTATGTACCAAAAATATGGTAGCTTCTATGACTACTATACTAAACAAATTATGTTTTTTGGTATGCCGAAATTCAATGGCGATACAGCTCGTTATGATAGAAAGGCAGATATTTTGGGCTTTGTGAATGATACTATTATGCGCGCTGTTTATGCAGCTTCTGAAAAATTGTATGAAAAATCAGCAAATGAAGATGAAATGAAAGAGGCGGTAAAGCACTTGAAGTATTATTTTCCTAAGATTAAAATGAGTCGCATCATTACTTTTCTTTCTGGTTTCCAATATGGCGCAAGTACTTATGACGATAGTGTTTTAGTGGTAGGACTCGATATGTATTTAGGAGCCGACTGTCCGTTCTATTCCAACCTAGATATTCCCATGTATATTGTTCGTAAGTTGAAACGCGAATTTATTGTTCCTAACGCCATGCAAAGTGTGTATCAGCTTTATTTCGAAAAACCCACATACAGTGCAGAATTGCCATTAATTGAAGCGATGGTGAATGAAGGAAAGAAATACTACTTTATGGAATGTATGATGCCACAATTACCCGACAGTATGATAATTGGCTACACCGCAGCTCAAACGGTATGGTGTACAAAGAGTGAAAAACAAATATGGCAATATTTTAACGATCAAGATTTGTTGTATAAGACTAATTTTGTTGAACAAAAACGATACACAACAGAGGGGCCAACAACAACAGGTATGCCCAGCGATTCACCCGGTAAAGTTGGTGCCTGGGTGGGTTGGCAGATTGTTCGAAAGTACATGAAAGAAGCTGCAGGGAAAGTAACTTTAGAAGATTTACTTTTGCATACTGATGCAAAATTGATTTTGAAACAAGCAAAATATAAACCGTAATTTCAGTCTATGCATAAGCGAAATAGTGAAAAATGGCAAAGTAAGTTGTCGAGAATGCTGAACTCTAGCGTTTCGTTCAGTATCGCATATTTGATAATGATGACCGGGTTTCATTTAACCATGGCTTTAATGGGAAAAGTGTTTGGATTCTATTCATCAACCTATTATTATGGGGCTAAATTTATCGTTAATCATAACTATTGGACAAAGCTAAGTGTGTTCTTTGTGTATACAAGCGGAACCCTTTTCGTGACATTGTTTGGCGTTATCTGTGGCGTGCTTTTTTTTAAATTGAAGGAGAGGAATTATGTTTTTAATTTGATATTTCTGTGGGGTATGGTTATCTCTTCATCTGTTATTGCCGCTCAAGGTTTAATTATTAATCTAGGCGCAGAACAATATATCTCGCCATTTTATCAAAATCTAACGGTTGTACTAGCTTGGCTCCATATTCCTTTGGTTTTTTATTATGCAATTGCAGGCGTGTTATTCTTCTTTGGTGCTTTCTGTGCAGTATATGTATGTAAGCCCTTTTTAACTTTATCATACTCTTATTCTAAAGTCAATAAACTTCAACGTAAACAGAAATATTTTTTCGAAACGGCTATAGTACCTTATGTGGTTGCTTCTATTGGTTTACTTTCATTTACATTCCCATTGAATATGTGGATTAACATTATGTATGTCTTTTTTATTGGCATTTCATTATTGTTGGGTTTTTTTGCACTTCCATTCTTTGAAGTTAAAACAGATGAGATCTTACGGTATAAAACGTTGCAAGAGGCCAGTATTGGTATTTTTATTGTATTAATGGTTTTACTCGGATTACTCACCCTTACATGGCGTGGAATCTATTTAGGCGGTTGATATGATAAAGCAATTATTCGAGCAAAATATTAACGATAAAAAAAAAGCAGAAGCTGCATATTTTGTATTTTCTGTTGTAGGTGCTTATCTCGTTTGGAAGCTCTGCTCATTTGTATTGGAAACGATGGAGCCGCAATGGTGGATAAGCTTTCAGAATGGTGTCGCCTATCTATTGATAAGTGTTGCGGTGTATCTAACAGATTTGTTCTTTTCTATAACTGCTCAATTTTTTGGCAGGAATATTTTCTTGTCAAACACGTCAGGTATTTATGTGGCTAATCATTGCTTAGGTATTCCTGCAATGGTTGTTTTTACATTAATCATTCTGTCGTTTGGAGGAGCATTAAAGCATAAATTATGGTATATCCCCTTGGGTATAATTGGGATACTCTTCATTAATTGTATGCGAATTGTAGGATTGGTGGTGTTATTAAAAAGATCGTCACCATTTTTTTGGGAACTGAATCATAAATATGCCTTACTAATTTTAACCTACGGCTTTATTTTTTGGATGGTGAAAGTTTGGATGGACAAGTTCGCTGATCAGGATTAGTTTCCTGTAATTAGATTTTTATAGAACATCATCATTTCTGAAGATGGCCAATCTACAGGTCCGGTTTTTTCGAATACTTTTTTCCCTTGCCGGTCGAAAATATAATTGGTAGGATAGGTGTGAACACCCAAACCTTTTAATGGATTTACGGTTTGAAGAAAAATGATTTTGCTGTCTGCATATTTATTTGCTAAGGTAATCAATTTAGTGCTGTCTTCATCACTCAAACAAATAACCCCCATGTCATCAGGATATAACGCTGCTGTTTTAGCCAACTCAGGCAATTCAGCCATGCATGGGCCACACCAAGTTTGATAAAAATCAACTATAACTACTTTGTTGCGAAGAATGGAATTTGGGAATGGTTTTCCATCTAATGTTTTTAACGCTAATCTACTGATGCTTATGGCAGGCGGTATGCGATAGTAATAATATAGTCCAACTACAATGAGCAGAACTGTTAGCCCCACGGCAATTTGCTGAAACCTATTATTATTCATATATTTTATTATAGTCGTTAACACTTCGTTGAATTACCTCTTTGGCTTCTGCCGCACCGTAGATAGAGGAAATCTGTACCTTCTGACTCGTGTCGTCAGGTAAGTTTTTATAGGTTAAAAAGTAGTGCTTTAATCGATTAAGTAGGCCACTTGGAATGTCGTTGATATCGTTCCACGATTCATATACATCGTCACCTTTAAGTACGCAAATAATTTTATCGTCAGCCTGATTATTGTCAATCATTCGAAATCCACCAATGGGAATAGCATTTACTAAAATGCCGTTTCTGTCTATGCGTTTCTCCGTCAAAATGCATACATCTAAGGGGTCTTGATCGCCAATAATATTTTTTAAGCCGGTTTTTTCCATACACAAATTGCCTACCTCAATATCACAAAGTGTTTTAGGGATGAATCCGTATAATGCCGGACAAATATTCGAGAAGCGTTGTGGGCGATCGATTTTCAGGATGCCGGTTTTTTTATCGACTTCGTATTTAATGGTATCTGTTGGTACTATCTCAATATAGGCAACACATTCGTTCGGTGTATTGCTGTGCAAATCTACACCGTGCCAAGGGTGAGCCGTGTTTGTTTGTTTATTCATAAAATCTTGCATAAAATTTACCAATCGCCTCCGGCACCACCTCCACTAAAATCGCCTCCGCCAAAACCACCGAAACCTCCTCCACTATCAGAGCTTCCTCCTCCACCCCAATCGCTTCCGCCACCAATAAAAGGGAAACCACCCGGATAAAATATTCCCCTCCTGCTAATGGTAGATTGATTTCTACGGCTCATAATAATGATGAAAATGAAGACGGCAATAAAAATTAAAATAGGCACCAATACGCTTCCCTCATTATCACTGCTGCTTGGATTTTCATTTACGAATTTTCCGGCAAGTACATCAAAAATTGAATTTGTAGTCGCATCAAAAGCTGCATAGTAGTTGCCATTCTTTAATTCAGGGACAAGTACGGTTTGGTATATCTGCTTACAAATATTTGCGTTCAGACCATCTTCAACACCGTATCCGGTGGCGATATAACCCTTGCGGTCTTGTTTTGAAATAAGAATAACCACACCATTATGCTTGTCTTTTTGCCCTACACCCCACTTATAACCCAATTGGGCAGCATATTCCTGTACCGGTGCACCTTCTAATGTAGTGATAGTTACAATAGCAATTTGTGTTGAAGTAGAATCAGCATAAGCGTCTAACTTTTGCTCTAATTGTTGTTCTTCTGATGGCGAAAGCATATCGGCAAAGTCGTTCACCAAGCGCGGAGGATCAGGACGAGCAGGAATATTCTGCGCAACAATTCTTCCTGCCTGAACTAAGAGTAAAAGCAATAGAATAATGTAGCGGAAACGACTATTATCCTTCACTGATTTCATTGGGAAGTTCATTTTTGTCGTTAGTGGAATAAGGGAATAACTGCTTTAATTTATCTCCGATTTGAAGCACTACTGCGCACAAACCTTCTTCGTATTGTTCTTTTTTGAAAAAATCAGCCAACACAGCTAATGTATCACTCCAATAGTTTTCAGGAACTTGC